>ERZ808278.163-NODE-163-length-55880-cov-5.647273_pt1 | contig 55880 bp, 40 predicted proteins | sample MGYA00521239_ERZ808278 | MGnify/ENA primary metagenome ERZ808278 (study PRJEB31516, sample SAMN03275600) | gut metagenome | biome: mammalia-associated habitat; material: feces | host: Papio cynocephalus | place: Kenya | collected 2012-07-17 ... | reverse complement strand
TTTTCTTCATTCCGTTTCTATAAATTTATCTTATTGGCCTTAAATCTTGATCATCGTGTGAGAAACATTCTGTGTTTTTAGAGGAGTAGTTATCAGCCAACCGCCGGCAGCGAATGTTAGTGGTTGGTTTTTTCGTGCGTGTGTGGCCTTGTGGCAAGAAGGTGGTGAACCGTGAGATTGAGGAAATGCGCTCGGTATGGCGGTGGCTAAGCGTTGTCGGCCAATTCTGTGTCGGTGGGCGTGGCGGTTGACACCACTTGCTCGTAGAAGATGTGGTCGGTCTTCAGGCGCTCAAGTGCCTTTTTCGACGCGCCCTGGTGCGACTCCTTTTTGCTGTAGCCTGTGGCGTCGGCGGCAAAAATGCCTCCAAGCAGCACGGCAGTGCGAAACACTGGGTTGTTCTCTTCATCGGCGTAGGTGTCCACGAGCTCGTATTCTATGGTTACATGGAATTTTTGGGTCCATTCAATCAGTCGGCTCTTGAAGTTTTTTTCGGTATTGACTAAGCTCTCGATGTCGATATTCTCGGCGATGATTTTCTTCTCGATGAACTTTTGTGCGCAAGCGTAGCCGCGGTCAAGGTAGATGGCACCCACAAAGGCTTCCACGGCGTTGCCGCTGATGTAGCTGTTGTGCGACGAGGAGTGTGCCGAGGCTTTCACGTGCTGGTCGAGGTGAAACAGTTTGCCAATGCGGTTTAGGCTCTCTCGCTGCACTATTTTGGCGCGAGTGCTCGTAAGGAACCCCTCATGCTTTTCGGGGTAGTGGTTATAGAGGTAGGCCGCCACCACGAGGTCGAGCACGGCGTCGCCGAGATATTCCAGCCGCTCGTTGTTCACCCAGTTGCCGTTTTCGTCCTTCACAGGTTTTGAGCGGTGCACGAATGCCAATTTGTAGAGCTTGATGTTTTTCGGGCAGAAGCCGGTAAGGTCGTGTATAAAGACATAAAGCCCCTTATCCTTAGAGGAAAGGAGCCTTATGAATGATATGATACCGTTAAACACGGGAATTATCCTTTGTACTTCTTAACGATAATAGTGGCGTTGTGGCCGCCGAAGCCGAAAGTGTTAGACAGAGCCACATTCACTGTGCGCTTTTGAGCCTTGCCAAAAGTGAAGTTGAGGTTGTAGTCAATCTTTTCGTCGCGGTCATCGTCATTGTGGTTGATGGTAGGAGGAACGATGTCGTCCTGCACCGATTTGACGCAGAACAAGGCCTCCATCGCACCGGTGGCGCCGAGCATGTGGCCAGTCATCGACTTGGTGGAGCTGATGTTGAGCTCGTAGGCGTGCTTGCCAAAGAGGTCGATGATAGCCTGGGCCTCGCTGAGGTCGCCCACAGGAGTGGATGTGCCATGCACGTTGATGTAGTCCACATCGTTCACGCTGATTTCTGCATCCTCAATCGCGCGCTTCATCACCAGGCGGGCACCAAGGCCCTCTGGGTGAGTGGCGGTGATATGGTAAGCGTCGGCACTGGTTCCGCCGCCCACAACTTCTGCGTAGATCTTGGCGCCACGGGCAAGAGCATGCTCCAGTTCCTCAAAAATGAGGCACACGCCACCTTCGCCCATCACGAAACCGTCGCGTGAAGCGCTGAACGGACGTGAAGCGGTGGCGGGACTGTCGTTGCGGGTGGAAAGGGCGTGCATTGCGTTGAAGCCGCCCACGCCTACAGGGCAGATGGCTGCTTCTGCGCCACCGGTGACGATGGCCACTGCCTTACCCATGCGCACCTGGTTGAACGCATCGATCATGCCGTTGGTGGATGAGGCGCAAGCCGAAACCACGCCATAGTTTGGGCCACGGAAACCATACTTGATGGAAATGCGGCCGGCTGCTATGTCGGCAATCATTGCGGGAATCAAGAATGGGCTGTACTTAGGACCCTGCTCTTCGTGTGTGGCGTAGTACGACACTTCCTGCTCGAATGTGTGAATGCCGCCGATGCCGGATGAGAAGATTACACCCACCTCGTTGCGGTCGGTGTCGGCTTCAAGAAGTTTCGAGTCTTCCAGTGCTTGCTTGGCCGCTGCCAGGGCATACTGGGTGTAGAGGTCGTTTTTCTTGAAGTCCCTAAGTTCCTTGCGGTCGCCTTCTGCCACATAGAGTTCGGGCTTGAAGTCCTTCACCTCACATGCGAACTGGGTCTTGAAAAGGCTTGCGTCAAAATGAGTAATAGGTCCTGCACCGCTCACACCGTTCAGGGCGTTGTTCCATGTGGTGTCCACATCGTTGCCCAGAGGAGTGATTGCTCCAAGACCTGTTACCACTACTCTTTTTAATTCCATAATGAAATATTATGTAGCGGAAAGAATAGATTATGCTTTAGCTTCTTCGATGAACTTGATAGCGTCACCTACAGTTTGGATGCCTTCAGACTTTTCATCTGGAATAGAGATACCGAATTCCTTTTCGAATTCCATGATGAGCTCTACAGTGTCGAGAGAGTCAGCACCGAGGTCCTGTTGGAAAGTTGCTTCTGGGGTTACTTCTGCTTCGCTAACGCCTAATTTGTCAACGATAATTGCTTTTACTCTTTCAGAAATTTCAGACATAATGTTTAAATTTAAGAATGTTATTACTATTTATTTTTTGTTGTTTTCAAACAAATCTGTGCAAAGTAAGTAATTATTATCCGAATATTAAAGAAAAAATTCCATAAATTGTCCCTCGTTGCACTTTTTTAGGGATAATGCGCAGTGATTATGGATATTTTTTCAAAATTTAACACTTGTTATATTCGGAATGCTCTTTTTCTCTAATTTAGTGGTCAATTACAATGCTTCCACTGCATAGGGCGAGTGCTATTTCTTCGCTTTTTTTGCGCCCAGGCGTGAGTCTGCCGGCAGTGGCTGCACCTCGGCTTTGTTCATGTAGTAGTTGATGCGCACGATGCCGTCTTTGTAGCCGAGAGCCACGGCAGTGCCGTTTTCGCTCTCAAACACGTTCTGTCCCACACTCACGAATCCGTTCTTGCCCATATTGGAAGCCATGAAGGCCACGAGGTCGTCTTCGGTGCCGTCGGCATATTGCATCACGGGGAAGTCGAAGCCCACTAGACGCACGGGTGTGTTCACGTTGAAGTTGATTTGTCCGTTGGCGTCTTTCGATGCGATGGGGCCGGCGAATGATATGAGTGTGGTGCCCACGGCCAGAGCGTCCTGGCCCACGTAGGCATCGGGGTTCGATGTGTCGATGGCCTGGAGCATGTTGCCCACTGTGGTGCCTTTGGCCACTGGCGAGAAGCCTTGCTCGTTGAACATGCTCATCAGGTTGGAGCCAGTGATGGCCAGGTCGATGAATCCGCGCGATGCGATGGCGCTGGGTGTGCCGTTGGCATGGGCTATCTTTGCGCTGCCCACAGGCTTGCCGTTCTCGTCGGCGAGGAAGTAGATGCCTTTCTTCTCGCTGATGAGGTAGCGGTCGGCGCACACATCGATGATGTCGGCATATTTGATAGGCACAATCACCTTGCCGTTGGCATCCACCACGCCCAATTTGTCGCCCTTGGTCACCACCACGGTTCCTTTGCCAGTGGCTGAGTGCTGGTCGTAGCCTCCTTTCTTGATAGAGTCTGACACCTCAAATGGGTTGGGCACGTCTTTGCCTTCGGGGTTGAGGCAAATCACCGTGTCGCGTTTGCTCATGTTCACCACCGGAATCACACCCTTGTTGAAGTTTGGGGTGAGCGGATGATACATGGTGGAGTTGGTCTTGAAGGTCTCTGCGCCAGTCTTGTCGAGGAAGCAGATGTCCACTATCGAGTCGTTGGCGCGCTGCCTCATGGCCACGGCGTGGTCTTCATACATGAATGGGTTGGCTTGGTCGTATTGTGGTGCAATCACGGTTTTGCCCTCGGTGTCGATATAGCCGTACTTGGCGTTGACGAAGCGTGCCACAGCAAGGCCGCGGTTGAACATGGAGCATTCGGCCACGCTGTCGGACAGCTCCTTCACCACCTCGCACTTCTCGTTGATGATGCAGATGGGCTTGCCTTTGAGGCTTGCGAGCGCGAGCCCCTCGGCGCTGAATTCGGTGGCGCTGCCAAAGTGCTCCTTGTTCACGGGCTTCTTTGGGTCGGCCACATTATAGTAGTCGTAGGTGCCTTCGTCGTTCATCACGAAGTACATGTCGCCCACCACAGCAGATGGCATGGTCTTGTAGGTGTCCTTTGCCACCACTTCGCCCGACTCAAGGCTGAGTATGCTCCACATTTTCGATCCCTCGAGCTGCACGGGCAGATATTTCATAGGCAGGGGGTAGGCCTCGTTCGGCTTGTTGCCACCGCTGCAAGCCACCATTATCAAAAGCAAGGCTGTGGCAAAAGCCGATTTCAGTAAATTGTTCATAATAGAGAGAATTATGTTCGATGTCTGTAATTAGTTTTCAGAGCAGTGTGGCGGCGGCTGTCACATACGGCACGCCGGCAGTCACGCATTGCAGAATGCAAATCTACAATTTTTTTTTCATATACCACCACTTTTCCGTCGTTTATCCTCAAACCCGGCCCACTCTGGAAAAGCGAATAAGAGCTGCGGGATTTGGCTTGTGGGGGGCGTTATTCTGCTTGAGGTGTGGAGCCGGAGTGCTTTGCCTCGTCGAATTTTGCCTTCATTGTGGGGTTGTTGTATGTGAGGCGGCGTATGGTGAGGCTTTCGGTGTCTTGCTGGGCGAGCCGCAGGTTCTTTTCCGAGCCGGTGAGCGCCTCCCTCACCTTTTTGAGCTTGGCTATGGTGTCGTCGATTTGCTTGATGGCGTCGTCGAATTTTTTTGACGCCAGCTCGTAGTGTCGGCCAAACTTGCTTTTGAAGTCCACCATCTTCGCCTCAAAGTTGGTCACGTCCACCTCTTTGTTCCGTGCTATGATGAGTTCCTTCTTGTATTTCAAGCTCTTTTTTGAAGCCTGCACGAGCAGGTTGATGAACGGCACGAAGAACTGCGGGCGAATCACATACATTTTGGGGTAGAGGTGGCTCTTGTTCACGATGCCGCAGTTGTAGAGGTCGTTGTCGGCCTCCAGTAGGCTCACGAGCACGGCAAATTCGCACCCTTTTTTGTCGCGGTCCTCGTTGAGCTTGCGCAGGAAGTCGTCGTTTTTGTGCTTTGTGGCGGTGGTGTCCATCTCGTTTTTCATTTCAAACATGATGGAGATGTATTCAGTGCCGTCGTCGTCGGAGTCGCGGAATATGAAGTCGCCTTTCGAGCCACCGCTGGCGTCGTTGTCCTTGTCGAAGTAGGCGTTGGGCATCATGGGGCGGATATATTGCTCAAACTGTATGCTGCAGTGCTGCTCCAGGGTTTCGCCCACCATTTTTGTGGACATCTTGGTCTTGAGGTCTTTATAGTAGTCGATTTGCTCCTGCTTCATACGCATATCTTCCTCGTGTCGCTTCAGGAGGGCGTCTTCGTGGATTTTCGCCTCGCGCTTCTCCAGCTCGGCATTGGCGCGCAGCTTCGCTATCTCGTTGTCTTTTTCCTGTGCGCTCTGCTGAGCCTTGGTTCGCTCTTCCATCAATGCCAGCTGGAGCTTGTCGGAGCTTTGCGCTATGGTGGCGTTGAGCTCGGCTATGGCCTGGTCCTTTTTGCCTAAGGCGATGGTCATCTCGGCGTTTTTCTTCTCCTCGATGTTTTGCAGCTGTAGTTTCAACTGTTCTATTTCGGCTTCCATCTTGCTTTTGAGGCGTGTCATCTCGCCCTCTTTTTCTGCCTTTAGCCGCTCAATCTCGGCTTCTTTTGCGCCCAGTTCACTGTCTTTTTTCGACAGTTTGCTCTGCGTTGCCTGCTCGTATTTAGCCTTGGCGAGCTGCTGCTCGGCCAGTGCGCGCTTGTGCATTTCGGCGAGCCGGTTTTGGAGCTCTTGCTCAAACTCGGCATTTTTCACCTGCGACACGATGGAGGCGTAGTCGGCCTCGTCAACCTTGAACACATTCCCGCATTTCGGGCATTTGATTTCTTTAGCCATATCTTGTTTTGTAACTTTTTTATCAAAAGTGAAATATCTGTGGTAAATCACATCACTCGCTCCAGCACGAGCATGGTGAGGAAGCCAAGTATGAGCGCATAGGTGGCCTGCTTTTCATAGCCATGGACGTGGGTTTCGGGAATCATCTCGTCGCTCACTACATATAGCATGGCGCCACCAGCGAAAGCCAGCATCACGGGCAGCATCATCTGCGAGATGCCGCCGGCAAAGAAGCCAATGAGCACACCGACTATCTCGAGCATACCGATGGCAAGCGATATGAGGAAGGTGCGCATGCGGCTCACGCCAGCCATGAGCAGAGGCGAGATTACCACCATGCCTTCCGGCACATTCTGCAAGGCGATGCCCACGGTCACCGTCCAGGCGTTGCCTATGCTCTCGCCATTGAAACTCACGCCTGCCGCCATGCCTTCTGGCAGTTTGTGTATGGCAATAGCCATCACAAAGAGCAGAATGTGGTTGAGCGAGGCGTTGTGGGCGTGCTGCTCCTGGTCAAGCCCGGTGATGTGGTGGAGGTGTGGCGTGACAAAGTCGAGCACGTTGAGGAAAAGCGCACCCACCATTCCGCCAGCCACAACCCATGCCATGCTCCAGCCGCTGCCTGCCATGTCGGCCGCTGGCAGCAGCAGCCCTAAGATGGAGGCCGCCATCATCACTCCGGCGCAATAGCCGAGCACCGCGTCGTTCCACTTGTGCGGAAGCTGCTTGAAGGCGAACCCCACCAGTGAGCCTATCATGGTGGCGCCGCATAACCCTAATGCGCTGTATATTACATTCTCAAGCATAACTTCCGTGCGTTATCCTATCCCGATTAGCTCTATTTGAAAAATCAGCGTGGAGAATGCGGGGATACCGGGTTGGGCATATTTGCCGTAGGCCATGTCGGCGGGAATGTAGAGTTCCCATTTGTCGCCCACATGCATTCGCTGCAGCGCTATAATCCACCCTTCAATCAGCTCACGCATGCGCATGGCCAGCGGAGCGCCTCCATAGCTGCTGTCGAATTCCTTGCCGTCGATGGTGCGCCCTGTGTAGTGCGCCACTATCACGTTGCTGAGGTTAGGCACTTTTCCATTAGGGTCGCCACTGGCCAGCACTTTGTAGAATATGCCTTTTGGAAGGGGGCGAACGCCATCTTCTTTGGCCTTTGCCTCAAGCCATTGATCGTTTTTCTGCTTGTATGCCTGCTTGTTCATAAATTCTGGTGTCTATTTTCCACAAAGTTACGCATTTTGTAGGGAGAATTGTATTAACTTTGCCAGAAAAGTGATTCGTATCTCTGTGCTGTACATGAAAAAGTGAAAAGGAAAAGCAATGAGCGGATTTAAGGACTTTGTCAATGATATTGAGCGCCCGTCAAGTTTGCTGACGGGGGAGCGGAAAAGCTTTTTGCTGTCGCTGATGGCTCTGTCGGCTTACGTTGCGCAAGCCGACTCCCGCAATGTGGCGCAAAAGTGCGCCTATGTGGAGCGCTTCATCACCTCTTGTTATCAGGAAGACAAGGCTCAGATGTGCCGCTCGTGGCTCGTGAGAATCATCAATGAACGGGTGAAATACAGCTCTTTCCAGTGGACAGAGAAAATTGCTGAGAGCGCCGACTACATGACTCACTGCACTTTGCCCTACGATCGCCTTAAAGTGGTGAGCTTTCTGGTTTATGTGGCGAAGTCCGACGCTGTGGTCACGCTCCACGAGGTGAATGCGGTGCGGAATGTGGCTTCGTGGCTTGGCATAGTTCAGCTGGCGATGCCTGAAATTGAGCGCTTCAGCCGCGAGGTGGCGCAATAGCCACCCGTATAATCAACCACAGGTAGAACTGTAGCGTGTGAGGGTGAGCATTGTTGAGCCTTCGCTAAAGCGCACAATGATAAAATAAACGCCAGAGCTTATCGCCCTGGCGTTCACTTTATAATACCAGAAAGGAATAATTTCTATTCCATCAAGAAGCCATTATTCTTGGTCGCTGTCCCACCACACTGGAATGGTCCAGACATCGTCAGCCTTGTTCCACCCGCCGTCAATTGTGAGGTTGGCGCCAGGCACCTGGTTTCCAATAGCCTTCAAGTTGTCGGAGTTGTAGTTGAGCTCATGTGAGCATTGCTGCCAACGGCGGAAGTATTTTCCTTCGGGGATTGCTTTCACAGCGTTCACCAGCTTGCTGTGGTAAGCAGGCATGTGCCAGTTGAGGAAAATTTCAGGATTATAGTCATAACGGCGCATATCGTTCCATGTTTCCATAGAGAAAAGCATGGCGATGCGCTTCTGGGTCATAATCTTGCCGAGGGTAATGTCGCCTGCTGTGCCGAGGGCGTTGTTCACATAGTTGTCGATGTCGGCAGTTGGGATAACAGTGAAAGACGGGCACTTCTTCAAGTTCTCATCTTCATTGCACCATGTGTTGAGCTTCTCGTTCATCATTTCCATGCTGGCCTTCACGCCCTTCTTATAGGCATCGTAAGCCTCTGCTTTTCTGCCGAGGTTGAACAGCACTTCCGCACGGATGAAGCACACTTCGGCGTATGTTCCCACATAGGTCGGAGAAGACACGCGGGTGTAGAATGTGCCAGACTCGCGTGAGTTGGGCTGAGTGGTACCTCCACGATAATAATAGAGGTCAGGGTTCTTGGCATAGCCCTTTGAAGAGCTTGTACCTTCCACATACACTGTGTCGCCTAAGCGATCGGCGTTGTCGCTGTCGATGTAGAAGCATTGTTTAGTGGCGTCCCAAGAAGCACGGATAGGGCCACCTTCGCTGTTGATGTTTGACGCGAGATCAACGCCCAACGAGCGACGCCATACACCGCTCCACTTAATTTCAGCAGGGGTGTTGGCTGATTTATTGGACACAGCCCAAGGAATAATCTTGTCGGCACGAGGGTCTTCAATACCGCAGCCAGTGAAGTTGGTGAGATTGTCGTAGAGCATCTTGGTCACCATATAGCCAGAGTTCATGCCACACACAGAGTAAAGACCGCTGTAGTCAACAGGCTCGTCCCAGCCGAGCACATCGTGGCTGGTGGAGTTGTTGTCGGTGTGGTTGATCACAGTGTTGTCGGCATTACTTTGCATAGCCTTGTCAAGTTCGGCGAGAATGGTTTCGGCATCATATTTGCCGTCCAGATAGCTGCCGGCCTGCTTTTTGCTGAGGTGAAGAAGGAAACGTGCCTTGATCAGGTGAGCGAGCTTAATCCATTTGTCGATGTTGCCCTGGTTCCAGGAGTCGTTGGAGGCCAGCGTAGGCATTGCCGGATTCTCTGCCACTTGGTTTCGGCTCGATTCAAGAAGCTCAATGGCCTTGTCAATGTCGGCCACACAGCCCATGAAAATGGTACGGCCAGTGTCGTATTTCGGCAGTGCGTTCTCACCCACAGCCTCAGTATATGGCATTTCGCCATAGAGGTCGGTCATGAGCATATTGCCATAAGCCTTGAAGAAGTAGCCTACACCTTCAAATTGCTTGTTGCCGTCGGCATTGGCTTTCTGAATCATGTCGGGCACATTTGCATAAGCGCCCACGAACCACCACTGGTAGGGAGTGGTCACAATTGCTGAAGTTGGATAGAGCACCGACATGTTGAAGTAAGTGCCACCACCAGCGTTACGGGTCCAGTCGCCGCAAGCCATGCCGTTACGCCAGCTTGCAAACATGTAGGCATCATTGGTATAGAACTGGATATGAGCCAGGCGCTGCTCGTATTTAGCAGCTTCTGCTGTAGGGACGTTTGGGTTAGTGTTGACGTCGAGCCAGTCGTTGCAGGAAGTCAGTCCCAATGCAGCAGCACCCATACCACACAGTATAATCGATTTGAATAATTTCATATGATATATGGTTTATATTTTTGGGGTTTCACAATAGTGTTAAATACTAATTTTGTCAGTTTTTTAGAATGTCAAGTTCACACCGAATGCTACGCTTGCAGTGGCAGGTACACCACAGTAGTCGAAGCCAACTGAAGAAGAACCTCCGGCACCGGCACCAGCTGCAGCAACCTCTGGATCACCGTCATAGTTGGTGAAGAGGAGAAGGTTGTTGGCGGTGAAGGTGAATGTGGCGCGCTTCACAAACTTGATGTGGCTTGCGAGCCATGCCTTAGGCACGTCGTAGCCAAGCGAGATAGTGCGCAGACGCAGGCTGTTCACCTTGGTGATCCAGTTGTTGGTCTGATAGTTGTAAGCGCCAGTGTAGTAGCTTTGGATAATTGAAGCGCCATCGGTTGGCTGTCCGTTGAACATATACACCTTACCTGGTTCCCAAGTGTTGGTCACCTCTTTGTAAATAGGCTCGCTCTTTTCTTTGTTGTTTTCGTCTTTCCACTTATAATCGCCAGTTTTCTGAACACCGGTGATGGTGAGAGGCTGCTGGCGGATTTCACCCGACCACTTGCTCACGCCGCTCATGGTCATGGCATACTTGGTGCCGTTGAACACATCGCCGCCAATGCGGAATTCCCAGAGCATATTGAGCGTGAAGTTCTTATAGGTGAACGTGTTGTTCCAGCCGCCGGTGAATTTGGCCTCACGGTTACCCACTTCGATAGTGGTGTTGCCGTTGGTTGGGAAGCCATTGTCGTCGAGCACGAGCTTGCCATTGTGCTCCAGGCTCTGCTGAGTGTTGTTGGCGCGGGCCCATTCGGTGCCGGCGATAGCCATAAAGTGGCCGCCAGAGATAGAGCAAGCCTTGGCTCCTGCATATTGCACATCGGTCACATACATGAATTCCATGCCCTTAGGAAGGCCATCCATTGTGCCGCGGTTGCCAGCTACGTTGATGCCAGTTTCCCAAGTGAAGTCCTTCGTCTTGATAGGAGTGCCGCTGAGGCTGATTTCAAGACCCTTGTTGTAAACGTTACCTGCGTTGATAGAGCAGAAGATGTAACCAGTGGACTGAGGTCCACGTGGGCTAAGAATCTGGTTGAATGAGTTGTTCTGATAGTATGCGATATCAAATTTCAAGCGGTTTTGGATAAAGCGCAATTCCAGACCCACTTCCCAAGAGCGAGATTTCTCTGGTTTGAGGAATGGATTACCACGAGTCCAGCTGTTGCCAACCGACACAACGTCGCCAAGGTAAGTGTGTACAGGCCAGAGTTCGGTGTTGGTCTCGTATGCGCCAGTGTCTTTACCTACTTCAGCCCAGCTTGCGCGCACCTTACCAAAGGTGAGCCATTCAGGGCGAGCCTCGCCCATCAGTTCGGTGAATGCGATTGCGCCACTCACTGATGGATAGAAGTATGAGCGATTGTCGATAGGAAGGGTTGAAGTCCAGTCGTTACGTCCGGTAACGGTGAAGAAGATGGCATTACGCCAGTCGGCACGGAATTCGCCAAACACACCCACCAGGCGCTTCTTCGACAGGTAGTACTTGAAGTTGCGGTCGGTGTTGCTCACGTTGTCGTAAGAGTAAACCCCTGGCACGGCAAAGTTGTAGGCCACCTTGTAGTTACGCTGAGTCTTGGTGTAGTCGGTGGAGGTGCCGAGCATCAAGTTGAGGTTGAAGTCGCCAAACTGCTTGTTGAAGTTGGTCATCAAGTTGGTGGAGAGATAACGGTATTTGAGGTCGTTGTCGCTCATCATACCATTTTGCCACACTTGCTTGATTGCGCCATTAGGAGCTATGCGGTTAGAGGCCTCTTGAGTGTAGGTGTCCACGCCCATGCGGTAGCTTACCCACCACCAGTCGGTGATGTCGGCCTTCACGCTGAAGTTGCCGGTAAAGCGCTCGGTGTTGTCGGTCATCTTGTTCTTGTTCACAATCCAGTATGGGTTGTCGCGCTCATCCCAAGGGTCGAGACGGTCGCCGAACATGCGGTAGCGGGTGCCGTCTTCGTTGAGGTAATGAGTCATGTCGTCGGTTGGCGACCAGTTGTACACGGCATAGAGTGCGCCAGTACCGCTTGAGCCATAGAGTGCGGCACCTGTAAGGGTGCGGACAGTGCGGGCGTTGCTGTAAGCTGCGTTGGCACCGAATGTGAACATTTTGAACTTCTGCTCACCATTGAAGCGGAATGTGGTCTTGGTGTAACCGGTGGTTGGAACCACGCCGTCTTGGTCGTAATAAGAGCCGCTCAGATAGAATGAGCCGTTCTTTGTGCCACCCGATACGCTGAGGTTGGTGTCCCACACACCGCCGGTCTGGAAGAAGTTGCCAATATTGTCGTAAGTTGCCACGTCGGATCCGTATTGCTCACCCCAAGAGTTGTAAGAGAAGTCGTTGAATGAGCGGCGGTATTGACCATCACTTGTGCGGATGTCCTCCATGAAACCGCGTCGGAATGTCTTTTGGGTTTCGGGCAGACTCTTGCACCAAGAGCTGATATACTTGGCGCTGAGGTTCACTTCCACGCTGCCTTCTTTACCTCTCTTTGTGGTGATTATCACCACACCGTTGGCTGCACGCGAGCCATAAAGCGCAGAGGCTGCCGGGCCTTTCAGCACACTCATGTTGTCGATATCCTCAGGGTTGATATCCATCACACGGTTTGAGCTTGTGGTGGCAGATGCCATCGAGCCGTCGAATGCCGAGTTACCCACCACGGTTGAGGAGTTGTCGTAGATGATGCCATCCACCACGAAGAGTGGCTGGTTGTCGCGGCTTTCAGAACCAGAGGTGCCGCCACGGAGTATGATTTGTGAGCCTGCGCCAGCTGCGCCAGATGACTGGGTGATGTTGACACCGGCAATCTTACCAGAGAGTGAGTTGATGGCGTTGGTGCTCTTGTTGCGCATCAGTTCTTGACTGTTGAGCTCATCCACGGCATAGCCGAGCGACTTTTTGTCTTTCTTGATGCCGAGGGCGGTCACCACCACTTCTTCGAGGTTGGTGGAGCCGTCGGCCACCTTGATGTTGACCACAGATCCGGTCACTTTCACTTCAGTGGGCTTGGAGCCAATGTAGGTTACTACTAATGTGCTGCCTTGTGCAGCCTTGAGAGAGAACTTGCCATCCACGTCGGTGGCAGTGCCTGTCTTTGTGCCCTTTACCATTACGGTGGCGCCAATCAGGGGCTCGCCATTAAGGTCGGTAACGGTGCCGGTGACTTTACCATTGCTTTGCGCCATAGCTGTGAAGCCGCTAAGGCTCTGACTCGATGTCAAAGCCATAGGTGCGCCACAGGCGATCATGAGCGAAGCAAGCAATACGAATTGTCTCTTCATACGCTTTTGTTTTCTGTTGTTGAATTAGTTAATAGTATAAGTTTATTAAGTCTCAAAATTATTGGCCAGGCAAAACGCTTGCCTTTTCATTTGCAAATATTATAAATTATTTATATATGTGCAAGGTTTTTTTATTTTTTTTGATAAAAAACATGATTTCGTGAAACTTTTTAGGCTACCTTTGCGTCTATATTTATAAAAAGAATGCCGAAGCAGCTATTGTCGAAGCCTTTTTGGCGAATTTAAAGGCTGGTTTGCAATTTTTAATATATATATCATCAAAAAATAAGGAAATGAAAAAGATTTTACTGGTGGCTCTGACGGCTGCCATCACGTGCCTGCAGACTGTGGCGCAATACAGGGTGCAGTTTCAGGTGAACGACTCCACGGGCGAAGGCGAGGCCTTCGCCACAGTCCGTCTCTACAAGGCAATCGATGCTGGCAAGGTGGTGGCCACCGGCGTGACCACCCTTGAGGGTGCATTCGCCCAGGAGATAGCCTCGGCGGGAAGCTACCGCGTAGAGGTGTCGGCGGTGGGAAAGGCATCGGCGGAGAAAAAATTCAGTGTTAGCGCCTCGCACAAGGTGGCCGACCTCGGCACCATCGTGCTTGCCTCCACCACCAACGAGCTGAAGGGCGTGACTGTGACCGCCGCCGCTCCCGTAGTGAAGAACGAGATAGACCGCATTACTTACAATGTGCAGAACGACGACGACTCGAAGACGCGCAACGTGTTTGAGATGCTCCGCAAAGTGCCTATGGTCACGGTTGACGGGCAGGAGAACATTCTCGTGAGAGGCTCAAGCAACTATAAAATCTACAAGAACGGGCATCCCGACCCCAGTATGTCGCAAAATGCGAAAGAGGTGCTCAAGGCCATCCCCGCCAGCATGATTAAGCGCATAGAGGTGATCACTGAGCCTGGCGCAAAATACGACGCTGAGGGCGTGAGCGCCATTCTCAACATCGTCACCACTGATGCCAGCAGCACAAGCGGTGTGACAGGCACCGTGTCGGCTGGCGTGTCGGACCGTGGCGACCCGTCGGCATCGGCTTACCTCACCACCCAGATAGGGAAAGTGGTGACCAGCATCAATTATGGCTACCAGCACCAGACGCGCCACAAGGACGCGCAAAGCAACGAGAGCCTTGTCCACTACAACGAGAGCGGCAACGAGCTTCTTCAAAAGAGTGCTCAGCTATCGGATGTGAACGTGCACTACGGCAATATCGACGCCAGCTACGAGCCCGACACGCTCAACCTGCTCTCGCTCTCGTTTGGTGGCTACTACTATAACTATAATGCCGACGGCAGCGCCCTGAGCACAATGCGTGACGCATCTGGCGCCACCCTCTATAGCTACACCCGAAATGGACACACCGACGGTGGCAACAATTACTTCTCTTTCAACGGGCGCTTCGACTATCAACACAAGACTCACCGCCCCGACGAAGCCATCACGCTCTCTTATTTGCTCTCCACTTCGCACAATAAGGAACACAATATTGCGTCTTATACCGACATTGTGGGCACCACGTTTCCTTACACAGGCACCGACAACGACATAACGGAGAACTTCCTGGAGCAGACTGCACAATTCGACTGGACACGTCCTTTCGCTAAATTGCACAAGTTTGAGACGGGCCTTAAATACATCAACCGTAGCAACAAGAGCCACTCCATACTCGGCTACACGGGCTATCCTGAAGGCGACACCGACAGCCACTTCAACCACCTCACCCAAGTGGCGGCGGCATATATGAGCTACACTTTCAATAAAGGCAACTGGGCAGCGCGCGCAGGACTTCGCTACGAGTTCAGCCACTTGGGCGCGAAATTCCCCGATGGCGACCAGGCCAACTTCCACAGCAATCTCAGCGACTGGGTGCCCTCGGCGAGTGTGCAGTATAAGTTCAATATGATGAACACGCTGAAGCTCGCGTTCAGCACCAGCATCAACCGCCCCGGAATCAGCTACCTGAATCCCGCTGTGGTGGAGACCCCTGAGTCGAAGACGTATGGCAACAGCCACCTTAAGAGTGCGCACATCTACAATTTAAGTCTCAACTATATGCACATCAGCGAAAAGTTCACGTTTAGCCTCACCCCTAACCTCAGCATCATGGACAACGGCATTTCCGACAAGCAGTGGAGTGAGGGCAATGTGCAGTATTCCACCTACACCAATGGCATGTACGTGCGTCAGGCAGGCTTCTCTGGCTATGCGCAGTATAACAACACTAAAACAGGCACAAGCCTGATGCTGAACGCCGGCGTGGACTACATTTATGCGAAAATTGCGAGCCTCGGCATCCGCAACTACGGCATCACGTCGAACTTTTACATGAACCTCACACAGAAGCTCCCAGCCGACATTCGCCTCTCGGCCTACGCCGGCTGCTACGGCGGCGGTCCTTCCGGACTGTACGACAACAGCGACCGGAACTGGTTTCACGGCCTCAGCCTTCAGCGATCGTTCCTCAAAGAGGACCGATTGACCGTGAGCCTCAGCGCCAACAGTCCATTCGCCAAATTTGGCAAATGGACAAGCCATACCGTGAACGGCAACTACAGCGGCTACAGCGTAAGCCGTTGGTATCAGCGCGAGTTCCGCCTGCGCGTGTCGTACCGCTTCGGCTCGCTTAAGGCAAGCGTGAAGAAGACCGACACCACCATCGAAAACTCCGACATGGTGGGTGGTAACTCCGGCGGGGGTGGCGGTCAAGGCAAGTAATGCCACAGGTCCGCATCTAAGCCTCAGCATTTAACGCATCAAGCATAGTTATTTTCCACTGGGTGTGAACGCACTCGGTGGATTTTTTTTGTAAATATTATGGATTGCTGAAAAATTTCATTAATTTTGCCACTTGAAAACTGTTGCATAGGGTTTTTGTGCCTTTTGGGGCACAGAATTAAAAGGGAATCAGGTGTGAATCCTGAACAGTACCCGCTGCTGTAAGTCCCCCCATTCCGAAGCATCGGCTCGCACTTATTGCCACTGGGGTGCGGATGGCCTTTTCTGTGAAGGCCTTTCCGCACATTCTGGGAAGGCGTGAGCTTGATGGGGACGAGTCAGAAGACCTGCCCACATTGCAAGGCTACAGCTGCCAGTGCCACTTCTGCGCATAGCGTGGAAGTCTCTGTAGGCCAATGGCGAGCAGCAAGGTTCACGAGGCATTTGAACCGTAGTGCGGACTGGATAATCATATCTGCTGGCGCTCCATGCGTCATCGCCCGATTTCTATCACACTTCCAAATGCCAAATGTCTTGCTCACAGAGCGAAGCCCTGTGGCGGCTATAGTCTATATAGTTTTGCTTTGCCAGTCATCGCTGGCGTGCATCACACACAGCGTGTGCCGCTTGATGATACTGTGCGAGCATGGTGTGTGGATATATAATTTTTATATTCCTTAAATATTTTAACTAATTATTTATGAGACGTTTTTTTAACTATCAACTGATTTGTGTTCTGGCAGTGATGCTGTTTGGCAGCGCCACTGTGCCCACCACAGTTCAGGCCGATGTCAAGAAGAGGGCTTGGAGCGCTGCCGATGGCGCGTTCTACCTAAAGACTTCCGACGGGCTGGAGACCTACGAGGTGGACGGCACGATCACGTTCAAAGCACAGTCGAGCGCCGGCATACCCGGTTACCGCGACTGTGGCGTGGTGTTCGCACCGAAGAACGAGGGTGACAGAATCCAAATCACTGTGAACAGTGTGGGCCTAACAGCTTCCACTAATTATCTGCTCCTGTATGACGGGGCGATTGAGAAAATTGGCTATGGTGCCTCAGACGGAAAGGACCAGACCACTTACCTGCCTGCTGGCTGGGTAAAGAAGATTGTGACCGGTTCTGAAGGTGAATCCTACACCTCTACCACCGACGATGGTAAACTGTCGTTTGGCTTCCACTCTGCAAGGGCTGGATCCGACACGGGTTTTGAGATCACCGTTACCGCCCTTCCGTCGAAAGATATGGAGTACAAGGGCGTGACCCTCGCCAGCAACGAGGCAGTGGTGAACCGTGGCTCCAAAAACCAGATGCTCATGAGCGTGGACGTGCTCACCGAAGGTGGTAAAAACGCGTTCAATGTGGACAATCTGAAAATCTCCACCAGTGCTTTGTCTGGCTCCACCCAGGTGAGCAACGTGCGCCTCTTCAAGGGCACGAACTTCGTAGGCGATCCACTGGCAACAGTCCAGACTCTCGGCGACGACATCGCCGTGTCTGACGTGGCACTGAAGAGCGGGCACAACATATTCTCGGTGGTGGCCGACGTGCTACCTGATGCGAAGGGCAGCATCCCAGGCCTAACCGTGACTCAACTTAAGGTGAACGGAACCGACCAGACGCTCGCAACAGCCACCTCTGCTCCTGTGGCGGTGGGTAATGATATTCTGATGACAGCAGATCCCACCACCTTCACCATCAGCGACGACGTGAACTTCTACGATGATGGCGGCAAGGATGGTAAAATCGGCTCTAAGTTTAACGGCACCATCACATTCGTGCCAGCCACAGAAGGATATAAGATTAAGGTGGACTTCTCAAAGCTCGCCATCTTCAACACGTCCTCCACTGGCTACAATGATGTGCTCAAATTTTACAACGGTCGCACAGCCGATGCAGAAAACTATATCACCACACTGCTGAAAGACGCCAAGGTGGTGAAATCCACTGCCGACGACGGATCTATGACCATCACCCTCTCCAGCACCACAGGCGTGCCTGCCGATGGCTGGGAAGCAGTGGTGTCGCAGTTCCTCCCCGGCGACATGACATTCAAGAGCGTGACAGCTTCCGCCGCAAGTTCTGAGTCTGTGACTGCAGGCGATAAGCAGGCACAAATGCTTGTGGTGGACGTGCTGACCGACAACCAGCTCAACCCACTTGCTATCACTGGCTTCAACCTCGCGTCGAAAGATGTGAAGAATATTGAGAAGGTGAGCGTTTACAGCCTCGGCGAAACTCCTACGTTCAGCACTGGCCGTCTCTTTGGCGAAACTGGCGTGACAGGTGGCAATATCGCTGTGGCTGGTGAAGCCAGCCTCGCAGAAGGCCACAACTATTTTGCAGTGGTGGCAGATGTGAAGGCTTCCGCTGAAAATGGCGAAATCATAGCGTTGAGCCTCACTGACGCCACTGTGGCAGGCGAGGCAAAAGCTGCCGGCACAGAAGTGGAGGCACAGCGCACTGTTAATAATGTGTGCCGTGCCACAGCGGGCACTCACAGCCACACCATCTATGGCGCTTGGAAATTCACCGACACAAAGGCCTCTTCTTACTCTGACAAGTATGAGGCGCAGATGGCCGACTACATCGTCACCTTCACTCCAGGTGAAGAAGGACTGCAGGCTCAGATAGATTTCAGCAAATTCGATCTCTATTATAGCAGCAGCAGTTATTATGGCGTGAAATCTGTGTTTGAGGTGTATAGCGGAAGCACCGTGAGCGCCGACAATCTGCTTTGGAAGCTCGACAACGCTGCCGATGCTGCTAAGGGACCAGGCAAGACGCTCCGCTCAACCGCAGCCGATGGCGCTATCACCATCAAGTTTAATCCTAACACCTCAACCTCTGGCTACACTGGCACCGGTTGGGAAGCAACCGTGACTCCGTTCAAGAACCACGACATGACCATTGACAGCGTGGAAGTGAACCAGACAAGCACCGACATCGTGCCTGTGGGCAGCGCGGACGCTGACATTATCAACTTCGTGGTGAACACCTCTGGCTCTCTCTCTAAGGCTACAGTGAAAGAAGTGAACCTCGACCTCAAGGGCTGTGAGCAAGCCGTGAGCAAGGTGAGCGTATATTACAGCGACAAGGAAGATGCCGCTACCGCTGTGGCGTTCGGTAATGTGGAGAATCCCGCAGCTACCGTGAATGTGACAGGCGAGCGAGAACTCGCTGAAGGCAAGAACTACTTCTGGGTGAAGTATGGAGTGAAGAACTCTGCCGTGTCGGGCACCCAGCTCGACGCTAAACTTGTAAGCATCAAGACCGCCGACGGCAAAACTATGGCGGTGGCTAATGGCGATCCAGAAGGCACACGTGAGGCACAGAACATCGTGAACATGGCGCCCGACACAACTGTCATCACCATCGTGAACCCAACCATGTTCTACGACGACGGCGGCAAGGACGGGCCTGTGACCGTGAAGTTCAGCGGTGTCACCATCTTCAAGCCTGGCAAGGATGGATGTGCAATCAAACTTGAAACCAACAAATTCTCCACTGGCTCCGGCAAGGTTTACATCTACGATGGTGAGGGCGTGGACGATGCCAGCCTCGTTGGTTCTTACAATTATGTATCTGCTCCCCCAACCTATATCTCGAAGGCCGCAGATGGCGCTCTGACCATCAAGTTCGACGGCCCGACCTCTACCTACACCTCTTATGACGGCTTTGAGATGCAGGTGTCGCTCCACGAGCTCACCCCATTCGTCGTGGACAAGGTGGAAACTACCGCTCCACGCACCGATGCCGTGACCCGTGGCGCAAGCGGCGCTCCTATGCAGCAAATTGCCGTGACCGTGGGTGGCGACCGTGGCACGCTCAAGCTCAACAACTTCTCGTTCAAGGCTGAGGGCACAACCAATGCGGCCGACATCACTGGCGCGCGCCTCTATTATACAGCCAAGGGCACCGCATTCAGCACCAATAACTGTGTGGCCACACTGAGCAGCGTCTCCGCTACTGAAACCAACACGTTTGTGGCTGAAAAGGACATTGAAATCACTGATTTTGGCACCTACCACTTCTGGCTCACCTACGATGTGGCAGCAGAAGCACAAGCTGGCAACACCGTGGCTGCACAGGTGACGGCACTCACCGTGGACGGCACCAGCGTGGCTGCCACTGGCAACGCCGCTACCCGCGCCATCAAGGCCGGCATGAAGGGCACTTACACCATTGGCGCATCAGCCACTGCCAACTATGCCTCTTTCGCCGCCGCTACCGCAGCACTGAAAGAGAATGGCGTGGAAGGCCCAGTGACTATGCAGATTGAAAACGGCACTTACGCCGAGAAAGTTCGCCTCGTGCAGGTGGATGGCGTGAGCGAGACCAACACTATCACCTTCGAGAGCCAAAGCGGCAACCGTGAGGATGTGGTGATCACTGGCGGAAGCTATTCCGATCCTGCATATGGCGAGCACAAGGAAGGCGCGTTCTTCATCGACAGCACCTCTTACGTGACAGTGAAGAACCTCTCGGTGATTCCTGCGAGCCAGACCTTCCCAAGCGCAGTGCACATCTACAACCAGAGCCGCCACGTGACTATCGACAATGTGGCAGTGAAGGCCGACCCGGTGACCGGTTCATCTGTGTACAATGGTATGCGACTGATCTACACCGAGGCTAAGGATGAAGACGGCAAGAACAACGATTTCTTCACTGTTCAGAACTGCGACCTGTATGGTGGTCACATCGCTCTTTACCTGGGTGGTACATCCACTGTGAAGTACACCCGCGAACAAGGCTTGAAGGCTATCGGCAACAATATCGCAGAGTCGGGCAGTAAGGGTATCTATGTGACCGATGAAGACGATATGCTCATTGAAGGCAACGTGATAGCCCAAAGCACTACTGAGAAAACTGGTTACTATGGTATAGACCTGTTCCGAGTGCGTGGCAATTCTGTGATCCGTAACAACAAAATCACCAACAGCCAGACAAGCTACAGCGGCGGTATCCAGCTTCGCACCATCTGCTACGGCAGCGTGGAGAATCCTATTCTTGTTTACAACAATAGCATCAGCATCACCGCCTCGCCCAACTCAAGCTCTTCTTGCATTGAGATTTCAGCCGACAGCAAGAATATTCACGCATACTACAACACTGCGCGAATTGCCGGTAAGGCTGGCTACTGCTACTACACTGCACGTGCGCGCAGCGACGAGGCGTTCACCAACGTTGTGCTGAAGAACAACTTGCTGCAAAACTTGACCACTTCCGGTCCTGTGATGTTTGTGTACGGGAATGAATACATTAAGCGTATGACTATCAGCCATAACGCTATGTACGATGCCAGTGGCTTGATTATGCCATCTACCGACATGGATGCTTTCAATGCCCTTGTAGGCGACCAGACCAACGTTGCTGACTCTGCAGAATTTGTGAGCGATACGGATCTCCAGCTCCGCAGTGCAGGCAAGCTCCAGGCTGGTGTGCCTATCGATGGCATTACCACCGACATCAAGGGCGTGACCCGCAGCACCGAGCATCCTACCATTGGTGCCTATGAATATAAGAAAATCACCGTAGAGAATCCTGAAATCGCACAAGGCTACCCTGTGGTGGCTGGCGTGGCTGAAACTTCTGCCACCGTCAAGACCAAATGGAACGTGAGCGGAAAGCTCTATGCCAAGGTGGAGAAAGTGGTAGAGCAAAGTGAGAGCGCACCAGCACGCAAGGCTGCGCGCTTGCCTAAGAGGGTGGTTTCTGCCGACGACCTGTTGAGCACCACTGCGGTGAGCGTGAATGCAGCCGAGGAGACCAGCACCGTGTTCAGCGGCCTTGAGTCGGGCAGCAAGTATCGTGCTTACTTCTTGCTTGAAAGTGCTTACGATGGCGCCAAGAGCGAAGTTGTGACTTCCGACGAGTTCACCACTCTCCGTCACTTCGATCCTCTTGCCATCACAATGAACAACCCTATCGCACGCATCGAGGAAGGTGGCAACGCCACACTCTCCGCATCTGTGGAAGGCGGTGAAGATCCTTACACTTATGAGTGGCGCGACCAGATGAACCAAGTGGTTTCCAACGAGGCCACTGTGGCAGTAAGCCCTGCCTACACTTATGGCTACAAGCTCACCGTGAAGAGCAACGACGGACAGACTGCCACTGCAAAAACTTCCGTGTATGTGACTGGTGATGCTGTGACTGCAACATTCGACGACAATTACCTGGCTGAAAACAGCCACTTCGCTGGCGACAACGAGGAAGACAAGTTCTTCAGCGGATCATACGCCTTCAACGTGGCCGACATGGGTGGCTGGTGGTATGGCTATGCTTTGAGCAACAGCACTTCCACCGCATTCAACAGCCTCGACGATCAGTTCAACTCTTCTGTTGGCTCTGGCGTGGACGGCTCAAGCAACTACTGTGTGGCTTACCCGAGCGGCACAAGCGTAGAGGTGACCAACAAGGAAGAAGGCGACAGCATTTCTGGCGCATTCATCACCAACAACGCTTATGCTGTAAGCAGTATGACCAAAGGCGACAGCTTCGCTCACAAGTTTGCCAAGGGCGACTGGTTCAAGCTCACAGCTGAAGGCACAGCAGCCGATGGCACCACCAAGAGTGTGGACTTCTACCTCGCCGACTTCCGCAGTGAGAATGAGGCCGACCACTATATGCTCACCAGTTGGCAGTGGTTCGACTTGCGCTCGCTCGGCAAGGTGACCGGTGTCACGTTTAAGTTTGCAAGTAGCGATAATGGCAAGTATGGCATGAACACTCCAGCTTACTTGTGCATCGACAACCTGAACGGCATTCGTCCAGAAACTGAGGCCGAGCGCACCGTTCGTGTGGGCGACACCAACATTGCCCTCTCCGATCTCTTCAGCCTTGAAAGCGACGGATCTTCCGTAAGCTATGCCGTAGAGGAGGTTTCAACCAAGGGTAATATCACTGCCACCGTAGATGGCGAGGCTCTCAGCGTGAACGCTGTGGCTGGCGCTGAAAAGGTGGTTGTGGTGAGCGCAACCCAGAAGGGCAAGACTCAATACGTGCGCCTCACTATCACCGTGGACGGCACCACCTATATTGGTGATGTGGCAGGCCAAGGCGTGAATGTGGCCGTAAGCGGCAACACTATCAAGGTGAATGGCGCTAAGAGCGTGCGCGTGTTCAGCACTACTGGCGCCCTGGTGGGCACGGGCAATGACATTGACGTTGTGCCAGGCGTTTACCTCGTAGTAGCCGACGGTGCTACCCACAAGGTGGTCGTGAAATGAGAAATTCTTTGATTGGCTAAATTAGCCGATTGAGGAGTCTTTTGAAATTCCTTTTATATACAGGAGCGCCACGGAGGAAACTTCGTGGCGCCCTTTTTTTACATACTGCAAATGTTGGCGGTTTGGCGCGTAATCACTATTTTTGCAAGGAAATAAAAGAAAAGAAGATATGAAAAAATTGTTAGGATTTGCCCTGCTGATGATTATGAGCATAATGATAGTGGCGTGTACCGACGATGCCGACCGCCGCCGTGTGTATGTGGTGAACAACACCCAAGACACCTTGGTGCTTTATCTGCAAAGCGGTCAAAAGTATTCAGATGTGCATTCTGACTTCAACACCGTTTTCCCTCCTTCGAAAACGGTGGAGATGCCGTTTTTCGTGCCTTTCAACGGATTGCCCTCCTACCCCTTCGACGAGGACCATGAAAAGGTGGTGTTCAAGACGCAGCATGGCGCAAAGACGGTGAATAAAGACTATCACAACGGGAAAAGCTTCGTATATGGCAAGCGTGAAGGCGTGGAGGGCTACTTCTACGTGGTGGAAGAGTCCGACATCCAGAAGTGAGTGCCCATTTAGGTGAAGTCTGCAATCACGAGCTTTTGCCGGCCGTATAAATAAATAGGGGTGAAGCGTTTGCTTCACCCCTATTTATATCTCGACTGGTTTTCAATTGTACCCATTTTTTTGTAGGCTCTGAATATTCTGAAAAAATATCTACTTTAATATGGTGGGGTAGCAAAAAAAGAAGAAGTTCACTTTTGAACTTCTTCTTTTTGGTAGAGACGAAGGGATTCGAACCCTTGACCTCTGCAATGTGACTGCAGCGCTCTAAACCAGCTGGGCTACGCCTCTGTTTTGCTTTTAGCACTGCAAAAGTAGTAAAAGTTTGCGACTTGGCAATACCCAAAGGCTTTTATTTTTCTAAAATTTAATTTTTTTAGCGTTTTTCTTCGCTGAAAGGTGGGGGTGTGGTGCGTGATTGCATCTGGTCAATGGCTTCGCAAAATGTGGCCACGTCGCGGGCTTCTTCATCGAGGCGCTCGGCATAGTTGAGCCTCTGTTGGCAGAAACGGTGCATCCACAAGCAGAAAATCACGAGAGGAATGTAGCTGATGATGGAGAGAAGTTCGTGTTCGGCGCCCACCATAAGGATGGAGTCGTAGATGCCGTGGGTGAGTATGGGTGCCATCAACACGAGTGACCGGTATTTTCGGTATTGGATAGGGTAGAAGTGCACCAGAGAGTAGAAGAATCCCATCAGCACTGCAAAAATATAATGCCCAGGCACGGCAAGCAGACTTCTGACGATGGCAGTGGCTTGCCACTGCTCTCCGCCATAGAACACATACAGCACGTTTTCGAACCCTGCGAAGCCCATGCCTACGCACACGGCATACACGATGCCGTCAAACGCCTCGTCGAATACTCCGTCCTCAGCGCATTTGCGGAGCAAGAGCCAAAGCATGAGCAGTTTCATGGACTCTTCAGGAATAGCCGCTCCCACAAAGGCAGTGAACACACCCCTGAAAAATGGCAGTGAAGCGATCATTCCATAATCGGAACTATATAGCAGGCCCTCCAGCGTCATGGAAAGAGGCACCGACAGCAGGGCGGAAATCAGTCCGTATGTCAGCGCCTGAACGATGCGCATGGCAGGCTCAGGGTGCTTGCGGTCACGGAATAGAACGTAGCCTACCAGCAGTGCCGCCGGCAGAAGGCTGCAAAAAAGCATTATAAGTGTTTCCATTATCTCGTGTTTTTTTCTTTTGAATCTATCTTTGGCTTGTGCCACAAATTTACACAAAAGGCTTGATGCGCATGGCATTCTGTACCGCTTTTTTCGTGTGCGTGACCATACTTCGCAGCCACAGAAACCGATATAATTCACTTTTTTTGAAAAAAAGGCGCGAAAAGTTTGCAAGATAGGGAAGTTTTGCCGTATCTTTGCATCGCTAAAACAAACTGGTGCGTTAGTTCAGTTGGTTAGAATGCCTGCCTGTCACGCAGGAGGTCGCTGGTTCGAGTCCTGTACGCACCGCTTAAAATAGCAAGAAAGCAGCAAGCCGATGCTTGTTGCTTTCCTTTTTTAGTAACCCCGAGGGGAAATGATTCTTAAAACACGATATTCTTCATGAAAACCTTTATTCTCCATATTCTCATCGCTGCTGCTATGTGCCTTTCGTTAGGTGGCTGCTCCCAGAAGAAAGCCGCTTCTCCTATGCCCTGCCCGGATCAAGCCACTGTCTGCGACTCCGACACCACCGCTCCTGCCGACACTGTGCCGACGGGAGCCGGCGGCACCGCTGCGCCCAAGGCTGCCCAGAACAGTTCGTTCAACGGCGTTAGCTCCAAGAACAGCAATGGCGATGACGAGATATTAGGCTTCGACGACGATGTGGACGATGATAACGACATGGACGCGTTTATGAACGATTACCACGATGGCGATAAATAGCCGTGCCCACACCGCGGCATTGAGTGGCCGTGTGCCTCACCGCAGTGTCAGCATGCGGCACTGATGCGAGAGCGCTGACGGCGCAGGCGTCTCAGCTTCTCTGCCCGCTTGAAATTCCGCATCACACCCATTCCCACCTTCGGCCAGGAAGGTATGTGCTTGATTTGGTGGCGCACCATGGGTATATCCCACAGAAGCATCAGCATAGCGAAAAACAGGCCGGCCAAGAGCGTCCATCCAAACAGGATTTTCACGCTTTGCGCCATGAATCCCTCCACCATTCCGCTCATCATCTGCTGAAAATCAATGTGGGTGGCGCTCATTCTCACGCTGTCGATATATCCACAGCAGCGCGCAAAGCCATCGCCCATATAATATTTTATGCCTCTGGCATGCAGCGCGGCTCCCACAAGCCCGCCCACAAACATGTGCAGCACATTGAACACCGACAGCGCCTGGAAAAAATGTTCAAACGACATGATGGCGTGCAGGCACCACATGAGCGCGATGCACAGCACCGCATAGCTGAACCCGCGCCACATGAGCGGCATGCGCAGCTGCTCAATGTTGAGGTTGGAGTCTACAAGGAAATAGAATCCTCCGGCATAAAGGCAAAACGCCGCCAGTGCCAGTGCCATCAGCTTGTACACGTTCCACCGCATCAGCCCCAGCCAGCCGAGCGCAAACAGGCATCCTGCCCATATTCCCGGCAGTGACCATTGGCCAAGCGCCTCATAAGTGAGGTCGGAATAGTGCATCACTTCCTCGTAATATATCATTTCGAGCACATGCTCACACGAGAACAGCGCCTCCACCACCCCTATGAGCAGAATTACGGGCACCACATTGTGGTAGGTCCACATTGTCGGTTCTATATATGCCTTATGGCGATTCCCCATGCGGTAGAGGCTGGTGGCAAGCGTGACCAGTGCCGTTCCGGTCACCAGCCTAAACTGCCGGGAGTGCCACCAGTCGAGCCAGTCGCCATAGTTGAGCAGCCACGCCACCTGCAGCCACACCGCTATCCACAGCAGCGCGCCCAACCAGTCGACGCCTTTGAGTGGCACAATCTGTGGCATAGCGTGAAAAGGCTTCGTGAGCATCGCCTGCACCAGTAGCACCAGTAGCATCAGCCCCATCACGAACCAGTGCATATAGGTCCAGTGCATTGTGTAGGCAAACCATGCCGACAGATAGCCCGCCACCTCGATGGAGGTGAGCAGTACAATGTGGAGTATGGGGAAAAACACTCCAAAGTCGCGCTTTGGCGTCATCCACAGCTGAATGTTTGACATGCACTCGAATGTGCCTTGTATTTTGGCCATACCACATATCACACACAGGAGCCATAGCGCTAAAAGCGGCATTTTAAAAGTGGCGAGCAGGTTGCACGCCAGAATCACCGCCGCCGACACCATCAGCAGCGACTTGTTGCTGAAGCGGAACTTCATGCGGAACAGCACCGGGAAATACAGCGCCATGCCGATGAGCGTGGCGTAGAGGCACATTTGCACATCCTCGCGCATCACGCTCCATTCGCCCACCACATTGTTCATCGCGCCAAGGTACATGCCATTGGCAAACTGGAAGCAGAAGGCCAGCACCACATAAATCCATGGCCTTGCCCACTTTGGCACAAAGCCATAGTACATGGGCATTGCAAAAGTGGTGGGAGGCCCGCCGGCCTTTGGCTTATTGTCTTGTTGATTCCTGTTCATTTGCTCATTTTTTTACCACACACTCCACATTCATGCCGGCACGGAGTTTTGCCATCTTTCGCTTGTCGGCATTCAAGTGTATGCGCACCGGTATGCGCTGCTCCACCTTCACGAAATTGCCGGTGGCATTGTCCTGTGGCACTATGGAGAATGCCGAGCCTGTGGCATCGCTGATGCGCTCCACCGTGCCTTCGTAGCTCACTCCGGGCACAGCATCGACGGTGACCTTTACTTTTGACCCAATGTGAATGCCGGGCAGCTGCGTTTCGCGGAAGTTGGCCATCACCCACAGTTCGGAGTTGTCCACAATGTTGACCATCGTCTGTCCGGGCTGCACGAGCTGTCCCTCATGAATTTCTTTCTTGCCTACCACGCCATCGGCGGTGGCGATAATCACGGTGTACGACAGGTTGAGCTTGGCAAGCTGTATTTGGGCGCGGGCGGCCTTGATGGCTGCCTGGTTTTGTGATAGTCGGTGGCCCTGCTCTTGCTCTGTGTGCGCCAGGGTGGCCTTGCTGCGCACGGCTTGCTCATAGTGGGCCTTTGCGGCAAGGTAAGCGGTGTGCACCTGGTCGTACTGCTGCTGTGTCACCGCATCGTTTTTCAGCAACTGAGCATACCGCTCGTCGTCCTGTCGGGCGTTTTCCATGCGCACGCTTGCCTCGTCGATGCCGGCGTCCGACACGTTCATGCTTTGGCGAGTGGTGCCCATTGATGAGGCGGTGGCATCACCACCGGCGAGTTCGCGCTGCAAGCCAGCCTCGGCCTGTGCCAGCTGGAGCTTGAACTCGCTGTCTTCTATCACCACGAGCGTGTCGCCCTTGTGCACGGGCTGGTATTCGCTGAAGCGTATTTCCTTGATAAATCCTCCCACACGGGTGTTGACGGGGGTGATGTGCTGCTGTATGGTGGCGTTGTCGGTGTATTCCCCCTCATCAAAGTGAGCGAAATGGCAGTAAACGAGCCATGCGCCAAAGCCGAGGATCACGAGCACGCAAATGTTGTAGATTAGTCGTAATAGTTTTTTCTTTTTCATATTTCAGTGTTATGTGGATTGGGGTTTAAATTTTTCCTGTCACATACAGGATATTATAATAGGTGAGGGCGATATTGATCTGTGCATTCACTTCCTGAAGCTCGGCGTTGAGTTTCACGTTTGAAGCGCCGATCATGTCGGTGATGAGTGCCAGTTGGTTGGCGTAGCGGTTCTGCACCACCTGGTAATTTTGTGTGGCGAGCTCCACGCTCTTTCGCTGAGTTCGCAGCTCTACGAACGCCTGCTGGTGCAGCGTGTAGGCCTGATGCACGCTGTTGTTCACGCTCTCGGCTGTCACGGAATGCGCATCACGGCAAAGTTGAAGCTGCTCTTCCGCCTTGCGCACGCTCTTGGGGCTCTTGAACAGCGAACTGAGTGAATATTTCACGCCCACGCCCACATACCAGATGTTGAAATTCTTGTTGATGGGGGGAATGTCGTAGGTGAAGGGACCAGAGAAATTGTCGGCTGCCACTACGGCGATTTTTGGCATCAGTTCGCTCTTGGCAAGTTTCAGTTGCTGTTCAGCCACGCTGATTCCCAGCGACGATTGGTGAATCAGCGGCGAGCATGCTGTGGCGCTGTTCTGCATGTCGGCTTCCGACAGCAGCGTATTTTCTGCCGCGTCGAGGTCGATGTCGGGCACAATGCACTCCTCGCCGATGCCAAGGGTGTTACACAGCTGGTGGTTGAGGATGCTTTTCTGGTCCTCAAGCTGGCGTTTCCCCAGTTTTAGTGACTCGAGCTGAAGCTCATAGCGCGTCACGTCGTTTTTGAGCACCATGCCCTGTTCCTGCTTTGCCTTGATGTCGGTGATGAGGCGCTCGGTGAGCGAGATGTTGCTGTCATACACCTTGATGCCGTTGTCGAGCTTGAAGATCTCAAGGAGCTGCCCCACAGTGGCGAGCCTCAGCTGGCTACGCGTCAGGCTGACGGAATTCTCGCTCTGTGCTTTTTGTAGCTCCGCGAGCTTGATGCCGGTGGTGATGGCGCCTCCGGCATACACAGGCTGTTGGAGTTCCACGGCGAGGGCATTGCCGAAATGTGGCTGGCTCACGCCAGTGGCATGGCTGAAGTTGCGGTCGGTGATGAGCACATTGCCTGTGTAGCTCACCGACAGCGATGCGCTGATGTCTGGAAGGCGTCGGTTCTTTGCCTCTTCAATGCCAGCCTGTGCCACCCCGACAGCCGTTTTCTGAGCTGCAAGAGCGTGGCTTCCACTCTCAATGAGGTTGAAGAGTCCGGAGATGGAGAGCCTGCGCTGCGCCTGTGACTTTCCGGCGCCCAAGAGTAGCGCGCTTGCGCAAACACATAATAGTAGTCTTTTTCGCATAGTGAAATTATTGAGTTTGGATTGCTGATTTTTTCGGGTGCAAAATTACGCACATTTCCACTGCTCTCCGTTTAACAAAATCCTACAAAAATTGAATATTTCGGAACATTGATGCCTATATATACCATAAAATTCCGATATTTGCGGAATAATTCAGAATAAATGAAGCGGACACATCACATTACTTGCGTCAAGCCTATGGATATAGAGATGGTGCCTAACGGAAAAGCACGGCTCTTTACCACGAGTTTTGAGGAACTGTTTAGCGAAGCCACAGTCATCGACTATGGTACGATTTTACTGTGCCTTGAAGGCGCAGCCTGCATTACAGTGAACTTTTATGAATGGAAACTGATGAAAGGCGCTGTCATCACATTGTTTCCGGGCGATGTGGTGGAGATTGGCGATAGGGAAGGAGGATTTAAGGCTCAGGTGCTGAAATACAATGCCTCCTTGCTGCGTGAGGCGAGTCTGCAACTGGAGCAAACGGTGTATTCACAACTGAAAACCGATCGCTGCCGGGCGCAAACGCCCATACTCACCAGCATCATCACCAACATGTTCGCATTGCTCCAGCTCTATTTTAATCAAGAGGGGTGCATCTGCCTCGACCAGTTGGTGACGCTACAGCTGAAAGCTTTTTTTCTTGGTTTTCATGATTATCTTTACCGTAACCAGGATGAAAAGAAGCTGGAGACGGGAAGCCCTCGCACAAGGGAACTGTTCAACCAGTTTATGCGGCTGCTTGAGAAACGCTACAGGCAATCGCGTGACGTGAGCTACTATGCCTCCCTACTGAACATATCGCCAAAATATCTTGGAATAGTCACGCGCCGTGTGACGGGGCATCATGTGAAGGCCATCATCGACCATTATGTGGTGCTACAAATCAAGCAGTCGCTTGTCACTGAGCAGAAGTCGGTGAAGGAAATTTCATGGGACTATCATTTCTGCGACATATCTTTCTTTTGCCGCTACTTTAAGCGCCACACAGGGCTCACCCCGCAGCAGTTTAGAAATGGGCAGCAGGAAGAAAGAAGGGGTTAGAAGTTAGAGATTAGAGGTTATTGGTGGGCATAATTGGCTTGTCCCTCCCTAACCCTTTTTCTCTAACCTCTAACCTCTAATCTCTAATTTCTGAAAAATCAGATTCCGGCACCGTCTTGGTAGAATGGCTCCTCTATGGCGTGGCTCTGGAGCACTCGCGAGTGGGGTGGCACATCGTGTGTGAGCCACACGTTGCCACCCACCACTGTGTGGTGTCCGATTTTTACCCGGCCCAGTATTGAGGTGTTGGAATACACTGTCACATGGTCTTCCAGAATAGGGTGGCGAGGCACGTCGATGGGCACACCATTAGCATCATAGGAAAAGTTTTTTGCTCCGAGTGTCACGCCCTGATAGAGCATCACATGGTTGCCGATCACACTTGTGGCGCCAATCACCACGCCAGTGCCGTGGTCGATGCTGAAATACTCTCCAATCTGTGCGGCAGGGTGAATGTCGATGCCCGTGGCGGAGTGCGCTATCTCAGTGATGACGCGCGGAATGATGGGCACGCCTTGCATGTGAAGCTGGTGAGCCGCGCGATAGTGGACCATCACCTTTATCACAGGATAGCAGAGAATCACCTCCTGCATCGATTTCACGGCAGGGTCGTTGTGCATCACGGCGTCGGCATCGGTGTGGAGCAGCCTCGAAATTTCGGGTAAGGCCACCACAAACTTGAGTGCCACTTTATCGGGGTCGGCAATGTCCTTGATGGTGGAAAGTTGCTCAGTAAGCACTATGCGAATGGCCTCATTGCCATTGGTCCACGATGGCACATCGGAATATGAGGGGAAAATCACGTAGCCCACCAGCTCCATAAGCCGCTTGAGCTGTGTTACAGATGGTGCATACATCATTATTATTCAAATAGAGAGGTGGATAAATAGCGCTCGCCAGTGTCGGGTAGCAATGCCACGATGAGCTTGCCCGCGTTCTCGTCCTTTCTTGCCAGGGCGAGTGCGGCAGAGAAGGCTGCGCCCGATGAAATGCCCACGAGCAGTCCGCGAGTGCGTGCCAGCGTGCGAGCACCATCGAAAGCGTCGTCGTCGGTCACTGTCATCACCTCGTCCACCACATCAGCGTGGTAGGTGGAGGGCACAAACCCTGCGCCGATGCCTTGTATTTTATGCTTTCCAGCCACCCCCGTGGTCAGCACAGCAGATGAAGCCGGCTCCACGGCCACCACTTTCACGGCAGGGTTGTGCTTCTTGAGCGCCTTTCCCACGCCGCTCACTGTGCCGCCTGTGCCTACGCCAGCCACGAAAATATCCACTTTGCCATCGGTGTCGGCCCACACTTCCTCGCCAGTGGTGCGCTCATGCACGGCAGGATTGGCGGGGTTGACAAACTGCCCCAAAATTACTGCCCCAGGAATGGTGTCGCGAAGCTGCTCCGCCTTGGCGATAGCCCCCTTCATGCCTTCCGCTCCAGGGGTCAGCTCGAGCTGCGCGCCGTAGGCTTTGAGCAAATTCCGGCGCTCCACGCTCATGGTGTCGGGCATGGTGAGAATGGTTTTGTAGCCTTTAGCCACGCCCACCCATGCCAGGCCCACCCCCGTGTTGCCGCTGGTGGGCTCAATGATGGTGGCTCCGGGCTTCAGTACTCCCTTTTTCTCGGCATCCTCAATCATGGCCAGGGCAATGCGGTCCTTCACACTGCCGCCAGGATTGAAAGCCTCCACTTTCACGGCGATTCTTGCTTTTTGGTTTTCAAATCCGCTCACCTCCACTAATGGGGTGTGCCCTACGAGTTCTGTAATTGATGAGTAAATCATAATGTGATAATGTTTTATAAATTGTTGATATTAATAAATTCGGATAAAAAATGCGCCTTGCCAACGTTTAGAGTGGCAAGGCGCAGGTATTTTGCTTGATAATAAAAAATCTGGCTGAATGTCATACAGCATCACGCAAAACCATCGTGCCGAGCCAATCGCTTGATTCGGGACAACAGCAGCAGCAACAAGCTGGCGATGATGTGTAGAAATGCTTCATTCTATTAAGTGATTCGTTTTGTTGGGTGCAAAGTTATAGCTAAAATGTAAATAATGCAAGCGATTCGTAACAAAAAGTGGGCGAGAATAGTGTTAGGGCTATTCCTATTCCGATATTTCCGTGCCTATGATGCTGTGTATGGCCTTGCCCACCGCATTTGCCACGTCGGGGGCTATAAGACCGTGGGTGCCTTGCTCCTTCACGGCGATGTCGCCAGCCAGGCCGTGCACATACACGCCCAGTGCCACGCTCCAGTCGGGGGAATAGCCCTGCGCTATGAAAGCCGCGATCACACCAGTGAGCACGTCGCCGCTGCCTGCGGTGGCGAGGCCAGGGTTGCCAGTGCTGTTGATATACACTTTGCCGTCGGGGCGCACCGTCTTGGTGTAGCGCCCTTTCAGCACGATGGTGATTTCGTAGAGGCGCGACACGTCGATGGCCTTTTTCAACCGCTCCTCGTCGCTGTTATGCTCGCCAAACAACCGGTCGAACTCGCTGTCGTGCGGTGTGAGAATCGATCCTTTAGGAATGCTGTGGATGAGCACTTGGCGCATGGCTATGCAGTTGAGCGCGTCGGCGTCGAGGATGCAGGGGCGTCGATAGCGCTTAATGAAGGAGTCGATTGCGGCGATGGTGTCGCCGGTGGTGCTCATTCCAGGGCCGAGTGCCACCACATTATAGTGATGGTGCAGTTCTATTTCGGTGGTGAAGTATTCGCTCTGGTCGGCCTCGAAAAGCACCTCAGGCACGGTGCTTGCCAAAGGTATGTAGCCGCACTTGGGGGCGTGCACGGTCACCAGTCCGGCGCCAGCGCGCATAGCGCCGCGTGCGGCAAGTGTGGCGGCACCCATCATGCCGTAGCTGCCAGCCACGATAAACACGGTGCCGTTGTCGTATTTGTTGATGAAATTGCCATGGGGGCGTAGTTCACGTTTCACGTCGTCGCGCTCTATCAGATAGAAGTCGGTGGGTGTGCTTGCTATGGCATTCTGGTCCATTTCAAGGTCGAGCACCACTACCTCGCCGAGGAATTCTGCATTTTCCTTGAAGAAGAACGACAGGCGCTTGAACTGGAACGTGAGGGTGAGGTTGGAGCGAATAATGTTACGCCGGTCCACGCCAGTGTTCCACTCTCCAAACAGCCCGGAGGGTATGTCGATAGCCACCACAAATGCGTGCGAATCGTTGATATACTGCACCGTGGAGGCATAACCGCCCTTCAGAGGACTTGTCAAGCCAGAGCCGAACAGCCCGTCCACCACCAGGTCGTCGGGGCCGAGCTCAGGCGGCGTGAAGGTGTCGAGCACCTCAATCAGCTCCACGCGGTCGATGCCTTTCAGGCGGTCGCGGTTGGTTTCGCAGCAGTGGGAGAGGCGGGTGGCCTTCACATTGAAGAGATACACCTCAGAGCGGTAGCCCTGCTCAGCCAAAAGCCTTGCCACAGCCAATGCGTCGCCGCCATTGTTGCCAGGGCCGGCAAAAATCACAATTCGTTTGCTGGGATGCCAGCGTGATATAATTTGATAGACCACAGCAGAAGCGGCACGCTCCATCAAGTCAAGCATTTTGATGTTTTCACTTTCAATAGTGGCCTCATCGATTCTTCTAATACCTTCGGTAGTAAAAATCTTCATAAACTCCGTCGTTTTTGCACTTTGTAGCTTCAATAAGGAAATTACCTACAAAAATAATGATTTTTTTCTTGGCTTTGGCTGTGAAATGTGAAAAATAATGGAAAAACTGCTCTAATGCCACATATATAAGGAGGAAAATTTGGTGGGTATTGTAAACTTTTTTACCTTTGTGGAAATTTTTCTTTAATTGCTAAAAATGGAAGAAACAGTAGTGAAGGGCATGACCTTCGTTCCCTACATCAGCGAGGCTGAAATTTTAAAGCAGGTGGAACGCGTGGCGCACGAGATTGTGGACAGCCTCGGCGATGAGAAGTCGCCCGTGTTTGTGTGCGTGCTCAATGGTGCTTTCGTGTTTGCCTCCGACTTGTTTCGCGCCTGCAGTCTGCCAGAAGCCGAGATCACGTTTATCCGTTTCAAAAGCTATGAGGGCACTTCCTCCACGGGAGTGGTGAACGAGGTGATGGGCCTGGCGGAAAACATTGAGGGGCGCGACGTCATCATCATAGAGGACATCGTGGACACTGGCGTGACGGCTAAGGCGCTGCGCGCCGAGCTTCAGAAGCACGGCCCAAAAAGTGTGAAGATGGCCACGCTGCTGTTTAAACCCAAATCGCTCACCACAGGACAGAAGCCCGAGTTTGTGGGGTTTGAGATCCCGTCGAAATTCATCTTGGGCTATGGTCTCGACATCGACGGGCAGGCACGTGGCCTGCGTGATATCCTGGTTCTGAAAGATTGATAAGAAAACACTATAATAAAAAAACAACGGCTATTTAATTTTTAATTTTTTATAACACATGCTCAACATTGTAATGTTCGGCGCTCCAGGTTCCGGTAAGGGAACTCAAAGCGAAGTCTTGATTAAGACCTATGGACTCTTTCACATTTCTACTGGCGATGTGCTCCGCGACCATATCAAGCGTGGCACCGACCTTGGTAAAACTGCAAAAGAGTTTATCGACAGGGGTCAGCTGATCCCCGACGAACTGATGGTGAATATTTTGGCATCTGTGGTGGATGACAACAAGGAGGCCGCTAAAAATGGCGTTATCTTCGACGGTTTTCCACGCACAATCGCTCAGGCCGAGGCTCTTGAAACCATGCTCCAGAAGCGTGGCACCAAGGTGAGCGGCGTGATCGGGCTTGATGTGCCAGAAGAAATTCTCATCGGCCGTCTGCTCAACCGCGGTAAGGAGAGTGGTCGTAGCGACGACAATCTCGAGACCATCACCTCGCGTCTGGAAGTGTATAACAACCAAACCTCTCCACTGAAGGACTTCTATGCCAGCAAAGGCCTCCTTCACATGGTGCAAGGCACTGGTGGAGCCGACGTGGTGTTTGAACGCGTGAAAAAGGTGGTGGACGCTATTAAATAAAATTGCGCCCGCATACATTTATGTGTGTGTGACACCTTACTCACTCTCTTAATGCTAATCGGGCGAAGCACGCCCCATTAGCGACAGCACATTATTTTGTGAACTATATATGATAAAGGAATCCCGATGGGCGACCGCCCATCGGGATTCCTTTTCGTAGTTTTAAGCCTTGTGCCACACTGGGCGTGTGTTAGCGGTCGGGTGTGTCGAGCGTGTAGGGCTTTGGGCGTTGCACCGTGGTGCTGTATTCGTGGCCGAAAGAGTCGGTCACCTTCACTTTGACGGATGTGCTGGGGCTTGATGCCATCACCTTGAAAATGTGGCGAGTGCCTCCATAGCTGCCGGGGCCGCTTAATTCGCCCAGCTTCTTATAGCGTGGAAGCGTGTAGGCCAGTAAAAATGCGGGGTCGATGGCATGAATGCGCTTCACGGCCAGAGGCTTGCCATTTTCAGTGACTTCAATCTTCCAGTCGTCGTCCCAGGCAAACACATTGATGAGCATTGAGTTTTCTTCACAATCGGCATACTTCGGCATGCGGTCGAAAGTTTTTGTCAGCTCCTTGGCAGTCTTGTCGGTGGAGAGAAACTGCTTCACCACGTTCATGTCCGTCACACGGAACTGTGGCTCTTGCTTGAATTCGATAGGCACGAATTTCCATTCCAGACTGTCGCCATGCACCGTCCATCGGCTGTAGCCCGCGGGGGATCCGTCGGAGCATACACCTGTGCCAGCGGCTGGATAGGTTGACCACAGCGCGCCACCGATTGCGCATTGGTTGTGCTCCATGATGTGTGGGTATTCCGCAGGGTGGGCGTTATAATTGTAGTGGGTGTGGCCGCTCAAGAAATGCACGTTGGTGAATCCTTCAAAGCAATCGGCCAGCTCTTTATAGTTTTTCAGTGAGCCAGTGGCTGCAAATGCTCCATTGATTCGGAATGTGGGGATGTGAGAGCATACCACCACAGGTGCGTTCTTGTCAACGAGGGCGAGGTCCTGGCGAAGCCAGCTAATCTGCATTGGAGTGACGGCGCCGTCGTAGTCGCGCTGTCCCCACACCCCTTTCCTCGCCTTTTTTCCAGCGGGGAGTGTGTCGTTCTTATACACGATGTTGTCGAGCACCACGTAGTGCACCTTCCCAATGTTGTAAGAGTAATAATTAGGTCCCATCACTTCACGCCAAGGCTTTGCAGCGAGGAAGTCGGTGGCTGATGAGTGCGGCACGGAGGGGTCGTTGTCATGGTTGCCCATCACGGGGAAGAGAGGAAGAGGGTAGTGCATCTTGATCTGCATCTTTTTGAAGTCGGCGATAGTCAGTTTGTTGGAATACCAGAAAACGTCCCAGCTCAAATCGCCCAAAATAGTGGAATAGATGGGCATGTGCTCATTGGAGGCCTTCTCCTTCTCTTCCTTTAGCCGCGCGAGGTAGCCGTTCTTATAAGTTTTCACGTCGTCGAATCGCTTGGCGAGCTGGCAGTCGGCGCCCACGATCATCACATAATCGTCCGACGGGCAGTAGGAGAGCTTGAAGTCGTGCACCTCGGCGGAGGCAACGCTTGCATTGCTGAATTTTTGCCACGACTGAGGAGCGAATCCGTTGGCCATGTCCACCATGTAACCACGGGGAATGGATATAAACACATAGCCGTTGGTTTTGTCTGACTGCAGAGCATAACGGCCCTGCTTGTCGGTGGTCACCACGTTTACGCCATCACTCACGGCCACGCCGCTCACGGCAGAGCCATTACAAGTCACTGTGCCTGTCACATTTTGAGCCCATGCGGAGAGCAAGGCTGCGACAGTGAAAAAAGAAGAGAAAAGTAGTCGTCTCATTATATGTTTTAAGCTTCTTTGATGTTTTTTGAACGTTAATACAAAATTACTCATTTTATTCCCCTTCCAGCCATTGTAGGGTGAAATTTCTTGAGAAGTTTTGCCTTATATCTCCGTTTTGTGTAAAAAAGTATTTACCTATATATGCCCCCTCTATTATATGGTTGGCATAGCATGTGGTGCATACAAGCAGGGAGTGGGCGCGAATAATTGCGCCCACTCCCTGCTTGTATGCTATGGCTTGAAAAAGTCTTGCGGGAATGCGGTTTGTGAGAAAAATTCAAATATATTCTTATTTTTTTAGCTTCTTATAGATGGCTTGGCTCTCGGCCTCATAGCCGGGCTTGCCCAGCAAGGCGAACATATTCTTCTTGTAGGCCTCCACTCCGGGCTGGTTGAACGGGTTCACGCCAAGAATGTAGCCACTCACGCCACAAGCTTTCTCGAAGAAGTAGATGAGCTGGCCGATGTAGCGCTCGGTGAGGGCTGGTATGGTGATGAGCAGGTTAGGCACACCTCCGTCCACATGTGCAAGGCGAGTGCCAAGCTCCGCCATTTTGTTCACCTCGTCCACATGCTTGCCGGCGAGGAAGTTCAGGCCATCGAGGTTGGCGTCGTCGCCAGGGATGATTACGCTTTGGCTCATGTCGCCCACCGATAGCACTGTCTCAAAAATGGTGCGCTCGCCGTCTTGAATCCACTGTCCCATGGAGTGGAGGTCGGTGGTGAAGTCCACTGCCGCTGGGAATATGCCTTGGTGATTTTTCCCTTCACTTTCGCCATAGAGCTGTTTCCACCATTCTGCGAAATAATGGAGGCGTGGGCAGAAGTTCACGAGAATCTCAATCTTCTTGCCGGCCTGGTAAAGGGCGTTGCGCGTTTGAGCGTAGGTAAGCACGCTCTTATTGGTGTTGTCGTTCTCCATCTCCGCAGCGCCTTCCACAAGGGCTTTCACGTCGAATCCAGCCACAGCCACAGGCAGCAGTCCCACGGGAGTGAGCACGGAGTAGCGTCCACCCACGTTGTCGGGAATAACGTAAGTCTTGTAGCCCTCTTTGTCGGCAAGGCTGCGGAGCGCGCCCTTTTTCGCGTCGGTGATGGCCACGATGCGCTTAGCTGCCACATCTTTACCTTCCTGCTTTTCAAGCAAGTCCTTGAGCAGTCGGAACGCAATGGCAGGCTCAGTGGTGGTGCCAGATTTTGAAATCACGATAATGCCGAATTTGTGGCCGTTCAGCAGTCCCATCAAGTCGGCAAGATAGTCTTCTCCGATATTGTTGCCGGCAAAGAGCACCTTGCATTGGCTTGGCTTGTAGGCTGCAAAACTGTCGCTCAAAGCCTCTATCACAGCTTTGGCGCCAAGATAGCTGCCCCCGATGCCCACTGCCACCACATATTCGCAGCTCTCACGGAGAGATTTGGCTGTGGCCTCAATGTCGGCGAGCTGTGATTCGGTGATGCTGCTTGGCAAGTGAAGCCAATCGAGAAAATCGGCGCCTTCGCCAGTGCCATTTTCGAGCGTTTCGATAGCCTTGAGAGCAGGCTCATGCAGTGCGTCCACCTTATTTTGGTCGATACACTGGTCGAGTGCGTCGAAATTTGCTACTTGAATCTTTTGTAACATAGTTTTTTTGTATCGTTTTTTTAGAAGTTTTTTTTGCTATATGCTTTTGGTGAATGCGCGGCGGCGTTTGTGTTGTTCTTTCTCAAAGTATTGCCACTGTTTTTGCACATTCTCATTGGTCTCAAGTTCCACATTGGTCTCCGCCCATTCATAGCCTCGCTTGATAAACGCCGGAATCAGCTCAATGAAGAACAGCGAGTTCACGCCCTTGCTCTGATACTCTGGCTTCACGGCAATGAGCAGCAAGTCCACGATGTGATGCTCTCGCTTGATGGCGTTGAGCAGATGGAACCACCCGAATGGCAACATGCGTCCGCGGCTCTTAATCAAGCCCTTGGAAAGTGATGGCACGGAGATGCCCACGCCCACGAGCTGGCCTTCGGCATCTGCCACGAGCGAGATATGGTCGAGGGGCAGGAATGGCAAGTATTCTTTGATGTAGTGCTGCATTTGCTTCTTCGACAGCGGGGAATAGCCGAACAGACTGTCGTAGGCCTCGTTGATAAGCGAGAATATGGCATCGCCGTATTTTTTGACGAGTTCTTTACGGTTGGTGGTCTTCACCATGTGCAGTCCGAAGCGGTGCTGCACGATGTTGCCGATCTTGAGCATCTTTTCGGGAATTTCGGTTGGCACCTTCACCTTGAATTCCACCCAATCTACATCTTTTTCGAAGCCCAGACGCTCAAAGTGCTTCTGGTAATAAGGGTAGTTGTAGATAGTGGCTTGGGTGCTCAGCTGGTCAAAGCCCTCTATGAGGCATCCCTCGGGGTCCATGTCGGTGAAGCCGAGCGGACCGGTGAGGCGTGTCATGCCCTTGGCCTTCGCCCAGTCGCGCACGGCGCCGTAGAGCGCGTCCACCACTTCATCGTCGTCGATAAAGTCCACAAATCCGAAGCGTCCTTCCGCCTTGCCCTCGCGCTGGTTCACAAGATTGTTGATGATAGCGGCAATGCGCCCCACAGGTTTGCCCTCGCGGTAAGCCATGAAGAATGCGCTCTCGCAGAATTCGTAGGCGGGGTTTTCTTCAGGGAGAAAAGTGGTGAGCATATCGCCCACAAGGTCGGGAACGTAGTATTTGTTGTCCTTATATAGAATATCGATAGGAAAGTGTATAAACTTGAGCAAGTCTTTTTTTGTGGGCTCAAGTCTGCGGATTTCAACTGCCATTATAATCGTTTTCTGTTAATATTAATGTGCAAAGTTACAAAAAGAAATTAGAATTAGAAATTAGAGATTAGAAGTTAGAATTTAGAAGTATAGCTGTGGAAGCCTAATGAGTATGAATGAAGAATGGGTGAGTGCCGTTTTTCTGCACCCACCCACTATCGCTATATATATATCATTTAGTAAAGCCTACTTTGCTCCTTCCTGCACGAAATAAATGGAGCCATATTCGCAAGGTCCTGTGATGGTTAAATAATAGAACGTCATTAATGTGCTTGGCTCAAAAGTGACGCTTATGGTCTTTCCGTTTGTTTTCACCTGAATATTACTGTCGGGTGCCCAGCGTTCTGATAAATTCGTCCGGCTATAAGAGCGTAGTGTCATGTCTGCGCTGAAAACAGCATTGCTGCACTCAAAAGAATATGTGCCACCATTTTTAGGCACTTTGAAATATGTGACATCGTCAATATTCTGCGACTCATAGGAAACATTCTCCCACTTCATTTCTTGTGGCCCATCCAGCACTTCCTTATCATTGCATGAACAGAAAAATACGCACAACAGAGATAAAACTAAAAGTAACTTTTTCATAGTCTTGCCTTATTTGTGTGAAAAATTATATATAAGCATTATTTTGTCGTTATAGTCGTGATTTGGATTTGAATATGAAGAAAAGTCAAAAATCTTTGAATAAGTCCAGACCCTATGATATGCGTCACAGCTGTATTCATAGCGAATCGACTTTTCATACAATCCATTTTGTCCCCAGCCGAGATTCAAAAGGAAATATTCAGAATAAGTATCATAATTGTAATCATTTAATACAGTGTTCGGAACCAAATTACCCTCATCATCATATAATCTGTATTCTGTCTTAACTGCCATAAAGCCGTCAACAACCCACGCATGTCCACTTACACTGTTTTGCCCTCTCATATATATAGGATTCCCAGAAGCCACTTGTCCCTTCACCAAACTCTCGTCAAATCCAGATTTGGTGCTGAATGTGTAGCCTAATTCTCGGAATTCTTTTTTGGCGTCGTCAAAAGATGCGCCACTCTCTTTTGGATATTCAATGCCTAAACCTTTTCCAAGCATATAAAGCAATCTTGAGGCTGCATTAGTGGCTTGGTTTGAAGCATCTTCTTTACCAGTTGCCAACGATATTAGATTCCAATCGATATTCTCTCCGTCGATACGATTTGGATATTTGTAATAATTTATAATTTGGCCAATGGCTACGGGTACGCATCCTATTGGCGCAGATACTCCGTATAAGTTGCTGAGCTCCTGATTGAAAGGATATCCTTGATGCCAGCACGTTTTCAATAGTGGCCCATAGCTTTCTTTGACAATGGCCGTTTCGGTGGCAGTGCCATCCCCTTTGTCGGGGTTGAATTTTTGTGTTGACACCATTGCATTCTGGTAGGCGCCTACAGCCGCCAGAAGTTCCTTGTTCTGCAAACTGTTCTCATCAAAGTTGCCCTCTGAAGAAGCCAAATATACCGACACTCCATCGCGCTTATCTGCCGACACGACAGCAAAGCCTGCGTTGTCTTCAAAATTAACGATGTAGACGCCTTCTTGATATATTGTCGTCTTCACCGATGGCTGGGCTAATGCTTTCCTTTTGATACGGGCGCGGCTTTTCCTATAAGAGTTATCTCCCTGAGCTTGAAAAAACGCCACCGCCTCATTGACGGCTTGCTTCTCTGTGACTAAAAAACTCTCCAAATCACTTACTTTGCACTGGTTTTGGGTAAAATCCTCACCTTGACTGCTACAGCCTAATAGGAATATCGAAAAAATGAAATAGATAGCAATTTTAGTTTTCATAATTCGTTAATTTTTAGTTTATTTTGAATAAAGGTTTATAAAGACAATAGTTGGTTATTTAGATAGCAAATTTATATAAAAAAGAGCATTAAAGCAAAAGATCGTACTAAAAATGATTTTCCTCGCTGTAGAGTCCAACAGCGATTTTCCTTGGCGTCTGTTTTTTACTTTCTGAGGTTTTGCGGGTTGAATAAGTGTAAACGGAACGAAAATCTAACGTGTAATGAATGGTGTAATATGAAGAAAATGGCAATAACAGTACTGGCAGAAGTTATGATGCAGACTATGGTAGCGGCCGACACTTATCCGAACCTCACAGTTGAGACCATCGACGGGCAGAAGACCACCGTGCCAGTGGAGTCTCTTTTCATAACCGTGGAAGAAGGCTTCTTAAATGTGAGCGAACTACACATATCTCTGGCTACGCTGAAAAGAATGTATTTCACTTCGGATGAAGGTGTGGTCACTGGTATTGCGTCTCCAACTGCCGATGGGGTCACAGGTGATGTGGTGATCTACGACCTGCAAGGCCGAAGGGTGAAGGAAGCTGAGGTAAGAAAAGGGGAAGTGTATGTGCAGAAATCAGCTGCTGGCGCACAAAAGATAATATTTTAGGTATGACAGTTAAAAAAAAATTGGGTAAGATGATGAATAAGCGAATCTTTACATTCTTGACATTGGCAGCACTTTTTCTAATGGCAGCTCGCGCAGGAAGTCGAGAGGTGGTGGTGTGCTTCAATGGGGCTACCGCCACAGTGGAAGTGTCGGCCGACATACAGCCATACATCACTGCAAAGGTAAGCGGTGCCGATGTGGAGGTGGAGCAGAGCGATGCGGTGGCAGAAGAAATCACCTATCGCCTGTCGGGAGAAAGCCCCGACGGATCGTTCGTCCACTCTGGCGACTATAAAATCAACCTTTCGCTGGAAGGCCTGCTGCTTACAAGCCAAAAAGGCTCTGCTATACAGATAAAGAACGGAAAGCGGATAGCTGTGGTGATAAAAGACAGCACTAACAATGTGCTGACCGATATGGAAGGAGGCTCACAGGACGCCTGCTTCAAAGTGAAGGGGCACAGCGAATTTCAAGGTGGCGGCACTCTTACCATCAACGGCCGTGGCAAGCATGGCTACAAAGGAAAAGAATACTTGGAACTAAAGGCGTCGACAGGTGTGGTCAACATCAACTGCTCTGTGAAAGACGGCATACATTTAGACGAGTACTTCTTGATGAAAGGCGGAACGCTCAATATCACCACCACTGGTGATGGATACTGGGACGATGACGACAAGGAGACTAAAGCCCCATCGTGTATCAATAGTGCCGGATGTGTAACCATCAACGGGGGGGCTCTCACAATGAATAGCACAGGCAGTGGTGGCAAGGGAGTGAATAGCGACAGCTGCTTCGTCATGAACGGAGGAGTGGTGGTGGCTCGCACCACAGGCGCAAGATACATTTACGAAAATTATGATGGCGACCGCTCCGATATCGACCTTATCCCCGATTCTCTGAAAAACTCGCCAAAGGCCATCAAAGCCGACTTGGGCGTGTGTGTCAATGATGGGAAACTCACTATCTTTACAGAGCAAGATGGAGGTGAAGGCCTTGAGAGCAAGGACACGCTGGCCATTTATGGGGGTGACCTGCATATCGAGACTTTTGACGACTGTATCAATGCCGCAGGCAATATTCGCATCTCTGGTGGCAACCTTTATTTAAGTTCATTTGACAACGATGGCATCGATACCAACCAAAGCCTGTATATATCTGGTGGCAACATTGTTACGCAGGGCAACTATTTCCATGAGTTGGGTATTGATGTGAACGACAGAAGCCCATACAAGAATTTCTATCTTACGGGCGGAACACTGGTGAGCATTGGCGGCAACAGTCAGGTGTGCTATCCGCGCTCCTGCGACGGCAATCAGCCTGCACTCTACTATACTGGCACGGTGAAAGTGGGGACTGAGCTGCTACTGTATGATGTTACGGAGAATGCAGAAGTGATGCGTTACACGATCACCCGCGACTACACTGCTGAAGCTGGTGGCGTAGAGCCAGACCTCTGTATGATATTCTCGTCGCCACTCCTGTGCAAGGGGCATGCTTATGAGCTGCTCAACGTGGAGAATGGCCGCTCTATTGGTAGCGTGGCATCACTGAATGTGCCATACAGCATATTCTCAGCCGACGGCGCGAACAAATATGATGCCATCTTCTCTAACGAGATTTACACATCGGCAGGCATCACACTCCCATACCGAAAGGCAGTGCTCAATGCTGACACCGACAAGCAGCCCATTCTTGTTCTCTATATGCATGAGGCTCCATCAAGGGGAACAGACAATGCACAGCAACTAAAAGAGGCTGCCGTTGATTCCATCTACAGCTATCTTGCAACCCATAATATGAGTGCTATTATGATTGCACCACAATGCCCATCCACAATGGGCTGGACAGGGAAACTGCGGGACGCAGTGTATCAGCTTCAACAGAAAATTATCGGCAGTGGCAACGTAGCTGACGTGTATATATTGGGCAGCTCTATCGGAGCCAATGGAGTGTGGTGCCAGCTCCACTATTATCCAGGATTCTATTCAGCTGCCATGGCCGTGGCTGGCGACCCCTCCGGATATGAGGCGCAGAATATCGCTAAAACTCCAGTCATAACAGTAATGGGCACTGCTGACACAGTGATGCCTCTTGCCAATATGGAAAGCTTTGTCCCAGTCGTGGAGTCGGCTGGTGGCGCCATTCGGTTCGATGTGGAGGATGGGTATAGTCACACGGCTACATGCACCCGTGGCTACACCACCGACCGCTTAAACTGGCTTTTTGCCCATAAAAAAGGCGTGTCAACAGGCTTGAAAACTATTCCAGTAGCAGATAACACCACTGATAGTGCAGAGTATTACGACCTCAGCGGAAGGCGTGTGAGCACTCTTGCACACGGCTATTATATCTGTGGGGGGAAAGTGGTGGCTTGGTAACTCAATATTCATCTCAAAAAGCGACTAAGAAAATGAAAAAAACTTCTCTTATACTTATGGCAGCAGCTATGGCAATCGCCTCGAGCGCACAGACTTTGAATGTGAACCTGGCTAACGCCGCATACCGCTTCCCTGCCACCATTACTGGCGAGATGACCTTCGCAGGTGGAACTACGCTCAACATTCGGGGGAAAGAGTTCTCGCTCACCGACATTCGCTCCATCACCTCAGATGCACAAACCATTTCTGCACCAGTTGTGAGCATACCCGATGAGCAACAGGCTGGCGATGGCACCACTTGCACACCAGTCGCCCCTGGTAGCTACAATGCCTTTACAGGGGGCATACACCTCTGTTTTCAAATGCAAGGGATCAACAGAATTGAGCTGGAAAGTGTGGACGCCAACACGTTGGCTGGTGAAGGGCGCATATCACAAAGTCTCGACTCTGTAACCGACATACAGCGCGCTAAAAGCATCATCACGTTCACACCATCATGTGGCGGAGAGCTTTTGCCCGGGAAGGACTACTATATCACCACTTTTCCATGTGACCTTTATGGTGGATACCGTCTTTCCATATTCAAGGAAATAGACGGGGCGCTGAAGGTGGCACAGTTCTATGGCGTGCACCAAATGGTGACGGCTGGGAGCTTTATCTCACCTGCCGATCTCGACGAAAGTGAATTGGAATTTGATGATCCTGATGCGCCTCTTGTGGAAGAGGAGCGACCAGAACTTGACGCCAAAACGAAGGAACTGCTAAGGGAATACAAGAAAAACCCATGCTTGGACACTTATAATGCCCTGTATGAACAAATGGGCGTGCGCTACGATAAAGTTGTGGCGCGCAAGAAGGCGAAACTTCGCCAACTTGAGCGGGAAGTTCACCACCAGTATCTTATTGATGAGATGCAAGGCATAGTGGACGAAATGGTAAATAATCGAGAGGAACGGCTGCGTCAGCGTTTTCTTAGCCTCATTGACCCCAGAAAGGACGACGATACTACCGATGAATGGCTTGTGTTGAAAGGTGCCACTGAAAATAATGCTTATGTGGGTTACGCTCCTGTCACTAACGAGGAGTACGCCCGATACGCCCCTGGGTTTGAATATCCCGAAGGCCAAGACCGCTATCCAGTGGTGAATGTGAGTTATGAGGAGGCTGTGGCATACTGCAATTGGCTGTGCGTATCCGATAACACACACATCTACCGCTTGCCTTCTGAGTATGAGTGGATTTTGGCGGCAGGACACATGCCCAAAGATGTGAATATGAATGCCAATTTTGTGGAGTCGGGGATCACATCCGTAGATGCCTATGCAGAATCGAAAGGCAACTGTGGCGGCATCGACTTCTGGGGCAACTGCTGGGAATGGACATCCACCGTCACAGCCCCCAATATGTATATGATTAAGGGTGGAGCATGGGATAGCAGCCGCGATGCTTGCCGCAGTGAATATTGCGATGACAGCCGTGATGGCGCACAAGGCTATGCTAATGTGGGGTTCCGCGTGGTCAGGACTGACAAATGAGAAAAACTATTGCATTATATAAAAGTTATATGTGACAGTTATTATAAGTGATTAAGATGAATATAATGGTCGGGAGTTGGGAAACCCCTGGCCATTTTTCCTGTATGCGCTTGTAGCTAATGGCAGAAGGTGTAGAGGATGCTCAGTAGCGCCACGATGAGTACAATGAGGGGAATATAGATGGTGTCGGCGAGTCGGCGCTCCAGTCTTAAGTCAAGCTCAGCCAGATGACGAACCTTGCCATTGATGCAGGCGTGAGCTATTTTCACGAGCCGCTTCGGCTGGTGGGGCGATGCCTCCATGGCGTGGAGCAGTAACTGGCCAAACTCTGCCACCACCTCCTGCTCGGTGGCTTGTGTGCCTGGGGCGGGGTGAATTGAAATCGTGCGGAAATCATCAGTGAACTCAATCGAGCACTCATCGATATGCCCAACATTGCCATGACTCCGTGCTTCGGCAATGGCCTCTACGGCGTGCTGCTGAAGCAGTGCCATCACACGGGTGTTTACCGCGCGCCGGGCAATCAGCTCTTTTAGGCTTACGGGCATAGCGATAGATAAAGCGTTTACTATCGGAATAGTTAGTGAGGGGGGGCTGACGCATAGAAAGCCAGTAGGCTTACTATTCCACTTTTTTCATCGTCTTGCTTCCCAGATTGTACTGCACCTTTCCGGAGGCAGTGCGGATATTGATGATGCCAGCAGCGGTGTCCTCAAAGCCGATGTTGGTGGCGGAACCGCCGCCGAAATGCACCTCGAAAGTGCTGTTGGCTGCCTTGCTGAAGGCGTACACTCTGCCGTTTTTGAGCAGGAATATGGTGTAGCCGCCGCCGCTGATTTTCTTGGAGAAGTCCTCTGCGCGGAACAGTGGGGTGTTCTTGTCGACCTGCTGTGCCTCCACTTTCACTTCCTCGCCGCTTTCAAACCTCAGTTCCTCGGCGGCTTTTCGCTTGGCTGCGGAATCGGCCATTGCGGCCTTCTCTGCCGCTATGCGTTCCTGCTCGGCTTTGGCCTGTGCCAGTTCCTCCTCGGTGGGGATATGGAGCATACCGATGCTTCGGGCGCGCTTTATCAGCTCGCCATCGAGAATGCCTGTGGCCATGGGCAGCGTGTTGCATTTCAGAATTTGCTGGCCGTCCATGTCGAGCATCAGTGTGCCGTTGAAGTCTACCTGGCGAATTTCCTTCTGCCCGTCGATGTCGAAATACACGGTGCAAATCTTGCCTGTTTCCTCGTTCGACGGCACGCAGGCATAGGCGAAGAACATATAGCGCTTGCCTTGCACCTCCACCACGGCAGGGATTTCCTCGGCCCGGAGCGCCTTTGGATCGAAAATGAGGTTGTAGCCGTCCACATATTTTTGGTTGTCCATCTTGATGTCCCAGTCTTGCCCGTTGAGGGTGAGCGTGAAAATCTTGTAGAACGAGTGCGATGCGTCTGACAGGTAGGTCACGCCTATCAAGCGGTCCACTTCGCCCGATGCGTTGGTCACGGGGCAGGCGTAGGCTATCTGGTCGCCGTCGTTTTTGAGGTTGTTCTTAATGAGGGCGTTGTTGAAAATATCGTTATAGCGCCCGGCGTCTACGTCGCTCACCTCCACATTGGCTGCCGTTGGCTCGTCGGGGTGGCCCGAGAAGAAGATGGTGCGCACCGCCCACAGTGCCACAAATGCCGCAATTGCCACACACACTATCACGGTGACCGTCTTGCTGCCCTTTTTCTTTTGAGGTAGGGACGTGGGCACGGAGCCATGGCTGATGGCAGTACGGCAGGCAGGGCAGAATGCGCTGTCGGCAGGAATCGTGCTTCCGCAGTGGGGGCAAACTATTTCATTTTCTCCTGCGAGCACACAGCCGCAGTGGTTACAGAATTTAGAGCCTTCCGGCACAGGGTTTCCACAGTTGGGGCATCTATTATCCGCCATAATATTGTGATAAAATTAAAATTATTGTAGAGATATATATGCAAAGATAATAAAAATTCTATTAGAAGTTAGAAATTAGAGATTAGAAAGTCACTTGGAGCGGTTGATCACATAAATGCCGGCTGCGGCAAGCACGGCGGCGAGGGCGTATTTCCAGAAAAAGGGCTCGCCCAGACATGCACAGCTGCTCACAGCCCCAATCACAGGAATGAGCGAATTGAAGATGGCCACCTTTCCCACGGGGTTGCAGCTGAGCAGCTTGTTGTAGAGGGCGAAAGCCACTGTGGATATGGCAATGAGCATCATCAGTATGCCCACGCCCCATAGAGTGACCACTGGCAGCGTTCCGCCTATAGCCATGCCCGGTAAGGCAAGTAGCACGCCTCCTATTAGCAAGCTGTAGCCGGTTCCCACAAACACATCTATGTGGCACTTCAACTTCCTGGTCATCAGTCCCGCTGCTGCCGAGCAAAGGGCGTTGCCGATGATCATGCCGTCGCCAAGCCATGTGAATCCGCCACTGTCGGCACCACCCATGTTCAGTGCCACAATTCCCACAAACCCCAGCAGACAGCCTGCCACCTTGTGTGCATTCATACGGTCGGTGGAGGGATACGCCACACATGCCAGTATCACCAGCGTGAACACGCTAAGCGAGTTGAGGATGGCCGCGCGCGACCCTGCGCTGTGCGACAGCCCGATGTAGAAGCACGCATAATGAATGGTGGTGTTGAGCAGGGCAAACACGGCGATGAACGCCCACCCGCTCGCGCCGGTGCCGACGCGGAATCTGCGATGCGTGCCCTTTGCCATGGCGAGGATGAACAGTCCGGATATGGTGAACCTTACGCCGGCAAACAGCATTTTGCTGCCAGTCTGGTCGGGCGTGATGCCAAACTCTGTGAGGCCGAGTTTGATGAGCGGGTATGCCCAGCCCCATGCAAACGCGGCCGTGAAGGCAAACACCGCCACCCACAGCGGCCGCTGCCAGATGCTTGTCTTATTTAAGGCGGTGTGGCTGCTCATTTTGCGGTGTCGAGAAAAGCAAATCCCACAGCGGCAATCAGTAGCAAAAATGCCACGAAATGATTCCAGTGCAGTTGCTCGCCTTTAAAGAAAACGGTGACGAATATGGTGAACACGGTGAGCGTGACCACCTCCTGTATGATTTTTAGCTGCATCAATGAGAATGGACCGCCGTTTTCCGCAAATCCTATACGGTTTGCCGGCACCATAAAGCAGTATTCAAACAATGCTATGCCCCACGAAAACAAAATCACCACAGCCAGAGGCCAGTGGGTGGAGATGCCGGCATTCTGGAGTTTCAAATGTCCGTACCAGGCAAAGGTCATAAACGTATTCGACACCAGTAGTAGTCCCACGGTGATCAGTCCGGATGTGATACCTGTCATCTTGCGTAAAATAATTTATTATTTAGTTGTGTGAAATCGGTGGCAAATTTACGACAAAATTTCCAACTAACCCTTCACTGCAAACTCTTTTAGCCCATATAACCATATCCTCATCGGCACAATTCAATGTGGGTGGGTGGTAATGGTTTGCATATTTCGGAAAACGTTTGTAATTTTGTGGGCATAATTAGTTAGATTGTAAAACAAAACAACACGCTTATGAAAAAAACTGTTACTTTTTTGTGTACCGCGCTTTTAGCGGTTTCAGCCTATGCCGATGAGTTTGTGTCGGCAGGCAATGGCACCACCTACACGCTTAGCGACCTCTCTAAAATACCCGCTTGCGGCGTGCGCTCGGAGAATGGGGCATGGGTGCTCGACTCCACATTCACCATCTCGGAAGGCGATGTGCTTAAGCTGCAAAACAATGAGGTGGTGAAGTTCACCGACGGCCTCGCGCTCACAATCGACGGTACACTCGACTGCGCCCCTGCCGACACCGTGCTTGTCACCCGCTATGGCGAGGGCACTCCCAAAGGTTTCCGCATGTATAGCGACAACGCGAACGCCATTCTCAAAAACGCCCGCTTCGAGTATGTGGGCATCACTTTCGCAAGCACCAACGGCAGCCTCAAGGCAGAGAACTGCACTTTCTATAAATATGCCGCTTCCCTATCCACCTCAGCATGCATCAACTTCAGCAAGGCTGGAAAGGGCAATGTGATTGACCACTGCTATTTCTTGGAGAGCGGCACAGGTGCCGTGGGCAATGGCGCCAACACTCCTGTGGGCATCAAGGTGACCAACAACTATTTCTACTGCAACAACTCTGGCAACAGCAACCGTCCGCAAATCAATCTCACCTGCTACGGCGCAGAAGATGTGGAAATTTCGGGCAACACCGTGATAGGCGGCCATTTCACCAAGGTGGGTGGCATTGCCGTGAACAATATGCTCGGGCAGGCGTTCTCCAACAAAGTGACCATCAAAAACAATGTGGTGAAGGAGAACCGCTACGGTATCACCGTGACTGGCTCGCTCGACGTGGATATTATTGATAACGACATCATCGACAATATCTACGAGACCAACGCTAACAATGGCGGTAGCGGCATCAGTCTGTACGATTCCGCAGGCAAGGGCAAAATCTATGTGAAAGGCAATTATATCGACAACAACCTCTGGGGCATCACCATCATCGGCAAGCCAGAGGTGAACGCCGGCAAGGTGGAGGACAAGAATGCCGCCGACTACAACCCAGGTGGCAACGTGTTTAAGAACAATGGCAACAACGGCGTGCTCTACGACCTTTACAACAACGGGCCTAACACCGTGTATGCCCAGGGCAATGTGTGGAATGTGGAGACACAGGACAGCACCAGCATTGAGAAAGTGGTGTGGCACAAGGCCGACTTCGCTACCCTCGGAGAGGTGATCTTCATGCCAGCAGGCTCTAAGGAGCAGACTTCGGTGAACGAGGTCAAGACTGTGGCTCCAGTGGAGGCTGTGCGCTACTTCGACCTCATGGGCCGCGAAAGCGCAGTGCCATTTGAGGGCGTGAACATAGTGGTGGAGCGCCATACCGACGGATCCGTCACCACCTCAAAAGTGATGAAATAATGTAAGGATTTCATTATATCAATGATTACAGCAGGGGCATATTCTGTAAGGAAATGCCCCTGCTGCTTTTGCATAGCCACTCTTTTCTTTCTCATGGTTTCGGTGTGTTAGGGCTTAGATTTGCTTATTTAATGATGGGAACTTGCTGCTATTTGCCCTAAAATAGTGGTGGCTGGCTGCCTCCATGGAAAGAATTGCCTGTGGGCCTTTCGGGGACCACTATCCACATGATGATGTAGCCAATCAGGCCAGGAAAGGCGGCGGAAAATAGAGTGAGCAGCACATAGCCTAATCGCACCAAAGTGGGATCGATATTAAAATATTCGGCTATGCCACCCAGCACGCCACCGATCATCTTTTCGGATTTTGACCTGTAAAGTCGTTTACCTGTGTAAGTCATAACTGTTTGATATTAATTATTATTCACTTGTTTTGTATGCCAAGGTATGCGCTTAATTAACACTGCAAAATCTGTGCCAAAACGCTCTATCCACGCCTTTTTGTGCAATGAACCACCGTATTCCGCTATGAATGCGCATGTCGCACACTTTTTTAAGCAAACTAATGGCATTAAATTTTTTTATTGTGAGTGAAAGCATTAACTTTGCGAGGGTTTAGGGCAAAGCATTTACTGCTGTTGCACTGGCCTTGAAGCTGGCCGAAGTGCTTAGCCAGTCGTTGGCCGCAATTGTGCATCACAAAAGGCGGTGACGGCTACCCACTGAAGCTACAGACTATTAACATTATTATAACATTAATACTTCACGCCCTGCACCGCTGGCACGAGAGCGGCCTGGAGAGCTTCTTCTCGCCATTGTCACTCATAAGCCTGCTAAGGACACGGGCAAAAAAACAACTACAAATCAACAGCAATGTTAGACAAAACCAACATTCTTTTCCGTCAAAGCATCGTAGTGCGCTTCTCTGGCGACTCTGGCGACGGAATGCAGCTGGCTGGCAACATTTTCAGTAATGTGTCGGCAGAACGTGGCGACCAGATCTCCACATTCCCCGACTATCCAGCCGAAGTGCGCGCACCACAAGGTTCACTCAATGGCGTTTCGGGATTCCAAGTGCATGTGGGTCTCGGTGTTCACACCCCAGGTGATGAATGCGACGTGCTGATCTCTATGAACCCTGCGGCTCTCAAGCAAAATGCCAAATTCCTCAAGCCTAACGGCGTGGCTATCGTGGATATCGACTCGTTTAAAAAGAGCGACCTCGACAAGGCTCTCTTTAAGACCGACGACCCCTACACCGAAATCGGCTTGAAGGCTCAAGTGGTGGAAGTGCCGATGACATCGATGGTGAAAGCGGCTCTTGCCGACAGCGGCATGGACTTCAAGAGTCAAATGAAGTGTCGCAACATGTTTGCCCTCGGCTTGGTTTGCTGGTTGTTCAATACGCCTATTGATGGCGCGCTCCATTTCCTTGAGCACAAGTTCGCTAAAAAGCCAGCTATATATGAAGCCAACGCTAAAGTGGTGCGTGGCGGATTCGATTACGGCCACAATATCCATGCGTCGGTTTCCACCTACCGTATCGAGACAGAAGATCTGCGCCCAGGCGTTTACACCGATGTGAATGGCAACAAGGCCACCGCTTGGGGTCTTATCATGGCAAGCGAGAAGAGCGGCCGCCCGCTGTTTCTCGGCAGCTACCCAATCACTCCTGCCACCGACATTCTGCACGAGCTGGCTAAGCGCCGCGACCTTGGTGTGAAAGCCATCCAGATGGAAGACGAGATAGCGGGCGTTTGCTCCGCCATAGGCGCCAGCTTCGCTGGCAACCTTGCAGTCACCAGCACCTCCGGCCCTGGCTTGGCCCTGAAGAGCGAGGCTATCGGCCTTGCCGTGATGGCTGAGCTGCCACTCGTGGTCATCGATGTGCAGCGTGGAGGACCATCCACAGGCCTTCCCACCAAGACAGAGCAAACCGACCTCAACCAGGCTCTTTATGGCCGCAGCGGTGAATGCCCGCTCGTGGTGGTGAGCGCACTCTCGCCCACCGACTGCTTTAAAATGGCTTTCGAGGCAGCACGCATAGCCCTTGAGCACATGACCCCGGTGATTTTGCTTACCGATGCGTTCATTGCCAACGGATCAAGCGCATGGCGTGTGCCTGAAGACGATGAATATCCAGAAATTAAGCCCAACTTCGTGACCGAGGATATGAAAAATGTGTGGAAACCTTATATGCGCAACGAGGAACTCGTCCGCTACTGGGCTATCCCTGGCACAGAAGGCTTTGAACACCGCATCGGCGGTCTGGAAAAAGATTATGAGACAGGCGTGCTGAGCAACAATCCCGAAAACCACGCGCGCATGGTGAAAGCACGCGCGCAGAAGGTGGCGAATGTGGCAAACCACATTCCGCCACTCGAGGTGAAGAGCGAGTGCGACGGCGCAGCCGACACCATCATTGTGGGCTGGGGTGGCACTTACGGCCATATCTACACTGCCTACGAAGAGCTCAACAAGGAGGGTAAGAAGGTGGACTTCGCGCAGTTCCGCTATATCAACCCTCTGCCCAAAAACACTGCTGAGGTGCTTGGCAAATACAAGACCGTGATCGTGGCAGAGCTCAACGATGGCCAGTTCGCCACCTATCTGCAAGGACTTAACCCAAATCTGAACATCAAGCGCATCAACAAGGTGGAAGGCCAGCCTTTCCTCGTGCATGAAATCGTTGAGGGCGTGAACAAAATTATGGAGGGTAAATAATTATGGAAGATAACAATATCAAGCAAGAATATCAACCTAAGGACTTTAAAAACGACCAGCCAGTGCGCTGGTGTCCTGGCTGTGGCGACCACGCAGTGCTCAATGTGCTTCACAAGGCTATGGCCGAACTCGGCGTGCCACCACACAAGACAGCTGTGATTTCTGGTATCGGCTGCTCGAGCCGTCTGCCTTACTACATGAACACCTATGCCTTCCACACTATCCACGGACGCGGAGGAGCTGTGGCCACGGGATTCAAGGTGGCTAACCCCGAAATGACGGTGTGGCAAGTGTGTGGCGACGGCGATGGTCTGGCCATTGGCGGTAACCACTTCATTCACGAGGTGCGACGCAATGTGGACCTCAATCTGCTGATGCTCAACAATAAGATTTACGGTCTGACCAAAGGACAATATTCGCCCACCAGCGACCGCGGATTTGTGTCGAAATCATCGCCTTACGGCACTACTGAAGACCCGTTTATCCCTGCTGAGCTCGCCTTCGGCGCACGCGGCACTTTCTTCGCTCGCAGCATCGATGTGGAGTTGAAAATATCACAGGAAGTGATGATCGCAGCCGCCAAGCACAAGGGCCTCTCCATTGTGGAACTGCTCCAGAACTGTATGATTTTCAACAACGGCATCCATAACTACATCACCGACCGCGCCACACGCGCCGACCGCACCATTCACCTTGTGCATGGCGAGAAGATGATCTTCGGGGCTGACAAGAACAAAGGACTCGTGCAAGACGGCTTCGGGCTGAAAGCCGTGATCATAGGCGAGGACGGCTACACCATCGACGACGTGCTCGTGCACGACGCCCACTGCGAGAGCAACTTCCTGCACCAGCAGCTTGCCATGATGGACGGGCATGAGCTTCCACTGGCCATTGGCGTGATTCGCGATGTAAAGGCGCCTAACTACGACACAGCCGTGGCAGAGCAGGTGGCAGAAGTGAAGGCCAAGAAGGGCTTCACTTGCCTGCACGACATGATTCTGTCGGGCGACACATGGGAAGTGAAATAAAAGCCAACGCATATAGCGTGCTAAATCGCCAATAAAATTATCCCCATATACACAATTATGGCAAGAGCGTCCACACATGCGCCCTTGCCATTTTTTTGTTGTCACATATTCCCGGAAATTCTTTTTATCCTCCCCATCCCGGCACACATTCCGCCCCCCCAAAAAAAAATAATAACTACTGATTCAAGCCTCGTTGGGCGGCAGGAAGGTATGGGGATAAAAAAGAGTCATAATCGGTTTGTGATTATGACCCTTGTGTGATCCGAGTGTGGTCGCAAAATATTTTATAATTATATGTAAATTAGCATGTTGTAAAATATAGTTTTGTGGTACTGTACCACAAAACTATGGAAAAGTGTACCACAAATGCCCTATATTTTTGCCGTTTTTTGAAACAAAATGGCGGAACCGTAAATATTAAATACTTTTTCCTGACTTCGTCATTGCGTCACCCAAAATTCTTTATCAAAGAGTTTAGCTAT
>ERZ808278.160-NODE-160-length-56120-cov-5.732578_pt1 | contig 56120 bp, 39 predicted proteins | sample MGYA00521239_ERZ808278 | MGnify/ENA primary metagenome ERZ808278 (study PRJEB31516, sample SAMN03275600) | gut metagenome | biome: mammalia-associated habitat; material: feces | host: Papio cynocephalus | place: Kenya | collected 2012-07-17 ... | reverse complement strand
AGGTGCCCTGCACCGACCACCGGTGGACGGCGTTCAACCGCATGCGGTGGCGGCTAGTGGGCGCTTATGTGGCATTGGCGATGTCGAATGTGGCGAGCGCGTTGTGGCCCACTGATGTGGACTCGCTCATTATGCGTGTGGCTTTGCTGTTTGTGGCCATGGTGCAGGCGCTGCTGTTCACCGCCATGTGCCTCACCTTCATCAATCCACAGAAAGCGTCGATGCGGTGGCTGGCCAGTGGTGGCGCAGTGGTGGCTTCGGCTGTGGCAGCCACCTTGGTGGTGGGACGCAGCATGGGAAAGGAGGCGTTCACCGTGGCTGTTTATGCCTCAACGGCTGTTTACATTGCTGAATTAGTGACCTTTAGTCGGCGTTTTTTCCGCACCTACACCGAGAGCAGCCGCTACATAGAGGGCAACTACGAAGAAGACCTCTCCAGCCGACTCCGATGGATAAAGTGGTGCTTCATTTCCGCCCTTGGCGTGGGCGTGGCGGCGCTATGCGTGGTAGTGATGCCGGTGGGCAGTGCAGGAATGTGCGCATTCACCGTGTGCTACACTTTGTATTATGTGTATCTGGGTGTGCACATTGTCAATTACCGCATCTCGTCGGCCTTTATTGTGAAGGTGCTGCCTTCCGGCGAAAAAAAGGAAAGCATAGCCGAAAAGCCGACAGTATGCGCAGAGTCACCTCGCCCCGTAGAAGCAAAGGCAGAGGCTATGCGGATCGCCCTCAAAAAGTGGGCAGACGCCCGCCGATATGTGGAAAATGAGCAAACGGTGGAGGAGATTGCCGCCGAACTGGGCTTTAGCCGCACTTTCCTGGCATGGTACTTCACCAGCCAGTTAGGCACCACTTTCCGCGCTTGGCGCACGGAGCTGCGCATCAAGGAGGCCATGAGGCTCATCAACGAGGAAGGCGCGGCGGTGGCGGCACTCCACCTGCAAGTAGGTATCTCCGACAAGAGCAACTTCTACAAGCATTTTAAGGCCTACACTGGTATTACACCCACCGAATACAGCAAAAAAGCTACAAACAGTTAGCCTTTTAAACATTTTTTCTACATTTCACACAACTTTCACCGACCGTACACGATAATTCGCAACTTTTTTGTTGGTCATTAACGAATGTTTATATAAATTTGCAGTCGAAGGGAAAAAGAATGTTCTGTACACACTATGGCATAACATTAATACATATAACTCACTCTATTTCATTAACTAAATTTTTTCTCTATGACGAAAAAGTTACTCTACAGCCTGCTCACATGCGTGATGGCTCTTATGACCATCTATGGGCAGGCTCAGTCGTTTGAGCAAACGGCACAGCTGCTGAAGTCAAGCCCACAGGCTGAAGCATCGGCAACCAGTGCATCGCAAGCCTCAACGGCGCAGCACGACGCAGAAGCCGTCAAAGAGTTTGAGACCCGGATTGCGGAAGCAAAAGGTGTCAAGCCCACAGGCAAGGCGAGCGTAGCAAAAGAAGTGAACGCCAGAGGAGAAAAGGCTATGAGCCTGCTGAAGCAGAAGTTCGAGCCTGGCATCTGGCAAGTGACCAAACCCAAAGGCGCACGTCGTGTGGCTAAAGCCCCGACTGCGGTGCCCGACGTGTTCTACGCTGCGGAATACGACACCAAGTACACCGATGGCACCACCAGCGTGAACGGCGTTGTCACCATCAAGAAGGTGGACGACTCGCATGCCGTGCTCTACAACCTTTGGGGGCTGACCGACACGCTACAGTGCACCTACGACCTGAGCGCAGGCACAGTGGCCATTACCCCCGGAAAGATTTACGATCATTCCACCTACGGCCCCATCTGGGCCTGCTCCATGGACTTGAATCAGCGGGTGTATAGCACCACCACGCCTATCGCCGGCACCATCGACGCCAACGGCAACATCACCCTCGGCTCATGGGGAGTGATGGTGGTGAGCGGCCCATCGAAAGGCGGCTCTTTCGGCATCTACACAAAGAGTGTGTTCAAGCCCACCAACGCCACCATCAGCGAGGTCATCTACGACGGGAAGAAAGTGACCAACACCGACTCAGTGCGCACCTATCCCGTGTACATCGACCAGACCTATGACAATGAGGTGGAAATCGTCAACTTCACTGGCAACGGAGCCGTGGTGAAAATGCGACTGAAGCCCAACAAGACTGCAAGCATTTCACCACAACTCATTTTCACCAACGCTCTATATGGCCCATTCAACTGCTACCCAGCCGACTGGGCAAAGAGTAAAAACTCACAGAGCGGCAACATTGTGGGCACGGGCACCGACACCCAGATCACCTTCGGCAACTACGGAGTGTTCTGCCAGGCATCGCCCAGCACTCGCGCCCTTGGCGTGCTATCAGCCACCATCAACTTTGAGAGCGGCGTAGTAAAATACCCTGCCGCTACCGCTCAAGACTGGACTGGCGACGGCTCCAAAGCAAACCCATACGTCATCACCAAGTACTCACAAATCAATGCCCTTGCCGAAGACGTGAACGCCGGCAACGACTATAAGGGCAAATACGTGAAACTCGGCAGCGACATCGACTTCGCCGCCTCCACCCTCGCCTACACCCCAATAGGCGCAAGCGAGGAAACACCATTCCGTGGCTCATTCGACGGCGAGAACCACACTGTGAAGAATCTGAAAATAGCCGTCGGCGCGGAGAATTACCAAGGCCTGTTTGGCATGACCGACACCGTGAGCAGCATCACCAACCTGAAAATGGAGGATGCCACCATCACCACTGGCGGACGCTTCACTGGCACTGTGGCGGGAAAATGCTCCGGCACCATGACCAACATCACCGTGGAAGGCAGTAAAATCACTGCCACAGACTACTGCGCCGCTGGCGTAGTGGGCTATTTCAACGGTCCTAAACTCGACAACTGCGTGTTCAACGGCTCTATCAACGGTGCAGGTGAAAACGCCGGTATTGCAGGCACTGTCGCTGGCTATGCAGTGGCAAGCCATCTTCAGGCACACGGCTCTATCACAGTGACCAGCGTGGCCAGCTCTACATGGAAAGCTGTAGGCGGCGTGGTTGGCAGCACCCTCCCAGGCAAGAACTGTGAGGCCCTGCTCACCGACAGCTACAGCGACATGCAAATCACCTCTAAAGTGGCATCACCAAATGTGGGCGGTGTGGCAGGACAAGTGCTTCAGTCCACCGTGCAACGCTGCTTCAACGCTGGCCCTATCAGCACCATGGCAGAAACCAGTGGCACCACATCGAAGGGTGCAGTAGGTGGTATCGCAGGCAACATCTATGGCGGTAATCTATATGACTGCTATAATGGCAACATCGTCATCAACTCGTCAAGCTCCACTATGGTTGGCGGCGTGGTTGGCTACGTAAGCAACCCTTCCTATTCGGTAAGCTCTTCTAACCCAGTGAAGCAATGGTTCAACCTCTCTAAAGTGGAACGCTGCCTCAATTACGGACAGGTGCGCAATCCAGCCACACGCAATTCAATGGGCGTGTATGGCACAGCCTACCGCGACAGCGTGTTCCGCAACGTGTACTACGACACCCAGATGCAAGGGCTGATCGCAGCCGACTCTGTGCAGCACATGGAGCTCACCACTGCGCAGCTCACCAGTGGAAAGGCTATCGAAGGCCTTGACCCCACGGTATGGGAATTTGCAGAAGGCTTGTATCCACGTTTGAAGACATATTCCAACACCAATGCAGCCTATATGACTGCTGCTCCAATCTTCTTCCCCGAGGGAGACAACGTGTCGAAGGTGCGCCGCACTTTCAAACTTTCTACCAAGAACGACATTTTCTGGAAGCTCTACGGCTCAAGCTCGTTTGTGGACGAAACCGAAGGCTTGAAACTCCAGGGCGACTCGGTGACAGTGAAAGATGTGTACTCCAACGAAGTGCTCGTGGCGCTCTCTAAGGCCGACAACAGCCAAGTGAAGATGTATTCACTCTCCACCATCAATCCATCGCTCTTTAGCGGTTCGGGCACGGAAGCCGACCCATATCTGATTAAGACTAAAGCCGACCTTGAGGCTCTTGACGAGGGCATCTCGCAGCATGGCCAGACTTTCAAAGGCGACTTCTTCAAGCAGGTGAACGATATCGACGCCTCCGGATTCGGTGGCATCGGTATGGGCGGCAACAGCGCACGCCAGCTCAATGCCACCTACGACGGTGGCGGCTACGCTATCCACAACCTCAAAATCGACGGTGTGGTTTACAACGAAGAGGGCAAGGCCGACAACAAGCAGTCGCTTGTGGCTGTTTCGCTCTTCGGCTTTATTGGCGAAAACGGCACTGTGAAGAACCTCACCATAGCCAACGACTGCTCTTTCAAGGCCTACAATTACGCCTCTGGCGTGGCGGCCGTGAACTACGGAAAAGTGATCAACTGCAAGAATTTTGCCCCCTGCACCGCTTCATACAGCTATGCCGCTGGCGTGGTGGCACTGAATGAGCCAGGCGCCCTGGTGGAAAGCTGCTACAACGCAGGACACATTGTGGTGGGAAGCACTTACGGAGCCGGCATCGCAGGCTACTCGCTCGGCACTGTACAATACTGCCAGAACGACGGCTTCATCGAGGGCGACAGCATCGACGCAAGCCACAAGGCTAACGCACAGACACAGGTGGCTGGCATCGTGGCCACAAGTGGCGGCACAAGCGTAATTCGCGGCAATGTCAATGCCGGTGCAGTGTACGCCAGCCGCACAGTGGGTGGCATTACCACCTCGGCCGTGCAGAATGGCACAGTGGAATACAACCTCAACTACGGCACGGTGGAGCGCTTCGACGCCACCAACGCTGCCCGTGGTGCAGTGCTTGCAAGTGCACCTGGCGCTTCTTATGATGTGCACGACAATTATTATGACGCACAAATCGGATTCTACGGCGGCGCAGCAAGCTCGGTGGTGCCAAGCGCAAAGGGCGTCAACACCAGTGTGCTCACCAGCGGAAAGGCTCTCGAGGGCCTCGACGCCGACCGCTACGACTGGGCCGCAGGCCTGTATCCTGTGATCAAGGCTTTCAAAGACGAGCCATCCGTTATCGCCAACCGTAAGATGGTGGTGACCTTCGCCGACGGCCAAAATGCCGACGACGTGTTCACCAACGCACAGCTCTACAAGGCAAGCGACCTGCAGTGGACACTCGCCAAGGGTGTTAACTTTACCGCAGCAGACGGAGTGCTCAAGCCTATCCTCACCGAAGGCACCTCTTCACTCCGCGACACGCTTATCGCTAAAGCGGGCGATTACACCAAAGCTATCGCTCTGCGTGCCATGCCAAACGTATTCGACGGACAGGGTACCGCAGCCGACCCATTCCAGATCAAGAGCAAGGACGATATGCTCAAACTGGCTCAGTTTACCAACACCGAGGCTTACCCGTTCAACGGCCGCTACTTCAAAGTGCTCAACGACATTGACTTCGGCGACACTGCCTACGAATGCGTGGGTGTGGACGCAGGCAGCTTCAATGGCGACTTCAACGGCAACGGCAAGAAATTCTACAACATCAACAATGTGGTAGAGAAAACTGAGAGTAACCGTGGCCTCTTCGGCAACGTGGGCCCACAGGGCGCAGTTCACGACCTCACCATGATGAGCGGCACCATCACAGGCTACCGCTACACTGGCGCCATCGCAGGCAACGTGTATGGCAAGGTCTATAACTGCGACAACCACGCCAAGGTTTACACCACAAGCAGCTCCACAGCTGGTATCGCTGGCTACGTGAAGAGCGGTGGCTCGGTTGTGAACTGTAAGAATTATGGCCTAATCGACTCCAAGGGCAGCTATCTGGCAGGCATCGCCTACTATGTGGAAAAAGGCGGCCTGGTGGAGAACTGCGTGAACGACACCGCCATCGGCCCAGACACCAAGAAAGGCAGCGTAGCTGGTATAGCAGTGTATAACAGCGGCACTATCCGTGGCTGTGTGAACAAGGGTGTGATCACAGGCGGATCCACACTGGCAGGCATCGTGGCCACATCAAATGGCGGCGACTCTATTCTCTACTGCCACAATGAGGCCAACATCGTGTCGAGTGGCAGCTATGTGGGTGGCATACTTGGTGGCGGCAAAAAGTCGCTCACCCCAATGGTGATGACAGGCTGCTACAACGAGGGCTTCATCACAGGCAAGAGCTATATCGGTGGTGTGGCTGGCCGTCTTTTTGATGGCTCTGACCTCACCGACTGCTACAACACTGGCAACGTGACCAGCATCTCATCTACCAATGTGGGCGGCGTGGCTGGTAAGCAAGCCGGCACAGCTGGCTATGTATGCCGCATGGTTCGCTGCTACAACACCGGCAACGTGGAGAGCAACGGCCAGTACACCGGCGGTGTGATTGGCGACAACGACTCCGAAACCTATTATGAAGACTGCTACAACACCGGCAACGTGAACGCCAACGCCAAATTCGTGGGCGGCTTCGCCGGCGGCATGAGCGGTACGGCTAAGAACTGCTACAACACCGGCAATGTGACGGGCACTGGCTACGGCATCGGCGGCTTTGGCGGCATCGGCCCAGGCATCGCTTACAGCTGCTTCAACCTTGGCAATGTCACTTCCACTGGCGCAGCCAACAAATATGGCGTGGCTGGAGGCCTCTGGGGCTACGGTCGCTGCCAAATCTACGACAGCTACAATATGGGTAAGGTGACCGGTAAGGGTTATGTGGGCGGTATCGCCGCAGGCATATTCAGCGACTTCACCCTGGTGAATGTGTACAACGCCGGTGAAATCGCCACCGACGACGCCAGCACCAGCGGTCACATCTGCCCATCGAAAGACGAGGACATGACCATCACCAACGTGTATTACGACACCGATGTGAACAAGGGCCTCACCGTCAGCACCGTCGACGCGAAAGCGAAAGGCGTGAGTACACGCGACCTCGCACTGTGTAGCGCACTCGCTTCCGACACCGCGTTCACAATCATTCCCGGTATGTATCCCACTCTGAAAGCTCATGCGCAAAACGAAGTGGCCAACTTCTTCGCAGCCGTGCCAGTGGTGGGCGAAGGCGAAACCTACGACCACGTGCGCACCTCGTTCGTGGTGGGCACTCCTGCCGGCACCACATGGACCAGCAGTGCCAACCTCACCATCAACTCCGACGGCAAGGTCACTTGCTCCGAAGAAGGCGAGGCATGGGTTACCAAGCAACTTGGCGACCGCACCGTCACCTATAGCCTCTTCATAGAGCAGCCCACAGGCATCGACGACCTTAACGCCGACGCAGCTGTGGTAAAGAGCGAATACTACACCATCGGAGGTGTGGCACTTGGCACCAAGCGCCCAGCCGACGCAGGCATCTACATCGTGAAAGACGTGATGACAGGCGGCAAGAGCGTGGCGCGCAAGATTGTGATCAAATAGCGCATTCATATTCATTTAGCTAACTAACTCAAGCGGGGAACGGCAAAAGCTGTTCCCCGCTTTTTTCCGTCCCCACTAAAAACACAATTAAGCTATCCAATACCTGTAAGCGAATTTTAAAACCACTTCACCCACAGAAAGCCGCATACACGCCCACATTTAGCTAACTAATAACCCAAGCGGGGAGCTGCTATTCATATCTGCACTTTTAACCTATCTTCAGACTGGTTAAATGACAATGGCACATTCTCAGTGAATCACATAGCGCCATGTCTTCGTTGCGAAAGCGAGACTGTTTCGTCATAAAAGAAGTGTAACAATATGTGAAATATCTGCATAAATTACCTCACGCTGTTAAAACGTGTTAATTTACGGCAAAAAGTTGCTCAAATGTTATGTTGTATAACATATTTCCACTACTTTTGCATCGGTTTTTCATGGTATTAGTTTTTAAGGTTATGAAATTCTTAGCGTCGTGACGACGGTTTTTATTTCATTTTGTTTAAGGTTTATGTTAATGGTATTAGAAGGTTAATTAGTTAAGCAATCCCCGATAGTGATATCTGGGATTTTTTTTGTCCCTATCCATCCCTCCAATTTGTCCACCCCCAAAAAATTCTCTATCGGGCGAATGCCGTCTCCGTTGTCATTTTCTGGCTAAATCATACTATCATCACCCTTTATAGTGTCCATATTGGCTACTGGTGTGAAATACCACCTGTAACACCACGTCGTTTTCAGTCTTTTTGCTGATATTTGCGTCACCTTTAGTGCAACGATTGGCACAAATTTGAATGTAATAAAAAGAGGTAGTATTGTATTTTGAATGGCGTATGAGTGCCCCGCAGCCACCATACGCCATTTTTTGTAACACTTACGCAAGAGTATCAGTTTGTTAAAAATAGCACTGAAATAAGTATTATTTTTTAAAAAATATATAGATAAATATTAAAAATTTGTATATTTGCAGTGTAAAACATTTTGATTTCATTTTCAAAGGGAATATAATTTATCTTATTTATTAATCCAAACAAAGTTCAAGCTATGAGTAAGAAGTTACTTTTCTTATTGTGTCTGGCGTGTGTGACCTACGCCAGCTATGCTTATGCTCAAGACGCACCAGCGAAAGCTGCCGACTACACTTTCACGAGTGGGCCGGTGGCGCTGACACCACCTGTGGAGAGTGGCACCACGCTGGCGCTCGACAGAAGCAAGGCTTTCAAGGTTGGAGCTGTGGCCAAAGGCGAGCAGGGCGTCAGACCCTGGCGCGCGCCGCGAAAGGCCAATGCCACCACTATAGCTTCGCTTGTGGGCAAGAAGACGCTGATGCCAAAGCGCACCTCCGGACTTCTGCCTGCCTATGAAGTGACAGTGGAAAAAACGGGCTCCGACAGTGTGACAATCTCCCCCTTTATGTACTCCGACATCGCCCTCAAGGCAAAGGTCGATGAGGCCACTGGCGAAGTCACATTCCCAGTGCAAGCCGTGACGGAAATCGACGGCAACACTGTGTCGCTGTGCAAGTACGACCCCAAAGCCGGTGTGTATAGCGTCACCGACGAAGTGAAAGGAACAATAGCCGATGGCGGAATCTTCATTGAAGACGCTTTCGGCTTTTTTGTTACCGAAGGGCCGAGCAAGGGCGCTTACCTGACCAACAGCCTGATTAAGTATGCCGTGGTGGCCACACCAAACGCCAGCATCGTCAGCAAGAAGGTGACCTTCGGCGGCGACGGCACCATGACCACCCAGAACCGCACCGTGACTAATGAAAGCACTGGCGGCTTCGTATACCAGGTGTCGAACAACAAGGCCCGTGCACTGCACATTCCCGCCGCATCGCTGGGCTATACCGATGTGCTGCTCACCCTCAATGCCGACGGCACTGTGAGCATCGACCCGCAGACGCTCTACACCGTAAACACCTACGGCGACGTGAACTGCTACCCCTACACCGAAACGGCAGATGCCACAGGGGCGATCAAAGTGTCGGCCCAGGTACTCAGCCCCGTGAGCGCGACCTACGCCTCAGGAAAAATATCATGGGGAAAATGGATACAGGCAGCGTATGGCACCTACAAGGTGATAATGGCCATGTATGACGGCGCCGACATCACCACCACCGCCAGCCTGGCATTCCCTGCCAAGCCCACCCTTGATTTCGAGGGAGCCGGAACGGCAGAGAGTCCGTATCTGATCAAGACCGACAAAGACCTTGCCACACTGGCATATCTCTCAAAGAATGACGCAAGCGTGCGCAGCACCGCTGCCACCACCACTGTTACTGATGTGAAATACTATGGCGTGTTTGCCGGGAAGCACTTTAAGCTTGCCTGTGACATCGACCTGGCCAAAACCAAAGAAGACATCTCTCCTGTGGGCAACACTGAGTATGTGTTCGACGGCGTGTTTGACGGCGACGGTCACACTATCAGTAACCTCTCTATCGACAACTACGCTTACGACTATTGCGGGCTTTTCTCGGAGTTGGGCGTGAATGGCGAGGTGAAGAACCTGAAACTTACCAGCCCTTACATCTCGTCGCTTGGCTACAACGTGGGCGCTGTGGCAGGACGCAACTTCGGAAAAATCGACAATGTGACACTGACCTCTCCACGCATCCTCGCCACAGAAGGCTACAATGTGGGTGGCGTGGCAGGACGCTCCTATGGTCCAATCAGTAACGTGACCGTAGAAAAAGCCTATGTGCGCTCATTAGGCTACAGCGGCGCTGTGGCGGGCGCAGAATATGGCAGCATCACCAATGCTCATGCCACCGGCACCGTTTATGGCACCGGAAAGCAAGTGTTTGTGGGCGGAATTGTGGGCCTGGTGAGCAAGGCCAACACAAGCGCGCCCGACGCCTCTGTCGATGGATGCTCATTCTCAGGCAATGTGTATGGCACCAACAGCGAAGTGGCTGTGGGTGGCCTTGTAGGTATTTTTGGCAATGGCTCTGTCACCGGTTGCGCAGCATCTGCCACCGTGATGGGCCTGTCGGCCAACGCTTGCTATGTGGGCGGCCTTATTGGCACCATCTATAACGCAAAGGTGAACAACTGCTACAGCACTGGCTATGTGAGCAACACCAGCACTCCTCACTGTGGTGGCCTGGTGGGCAGAAGCTCGGAATACAACGAGACTTCCGGCGGAAGCACCATCACCAACTGCTACTCTTCAGCCATGGTGCTCACCGGATCCACCGAAAGCACCCGTGGCTTGGTGGGCACATCTAAATACATCACCATAGGAAGCGGCTGCTACTACGATGCACAGATCGCAGGGCTGGAGGCCGACAATGCCAAGAGCACTGCCGAGCTCACCTCTGGCACCGCTCCAGAAGGATACTCACCCGATGTGTGGACAGCCCAGACTGGTGTGTATCCCACTCTGAAATCACTCCCTGCCGACTTCCAGGCAGCTTCTTCAGCGGCAGTCATCCTCGCAGCGAGCGACAATGTGAACCAGGTGAAAAGCAACTTCTCCTATAGCACCGTAGGCGACGTGGTGTGGAACGGTGTGAAAAACAACCAATACACCACCGATGGCGGCTACGCCTACAAGTTCAACAACGGCGTGGCTGAGCTCAACTGGGAGCAGCACACCGACACTGTGGTGGTGAGCAAGGGCAATGTGCGCAAATACGTGATCCTGAACATCGCTCCTATGCCTTTCGAGGGAGCAGGAACAGCCGACAATCCTTGGCTTATCCGCACCAAGAAGGACCTTGCCGACCTCTCGCACATCTCCAATGCCGCAAGCATCAGTTTTGAGGACAAATACCTCAAGCAAGTGGCCGACATCGACTGTGAGGGCGACACCATTGTGCCTATCTGTAAAGACCCCTACGCAAGATTCCTCTTCCTTGGCAACTATGACGGCGGTGGCTTCACCATCGACAATATGGTGGTGAGCAGTGTGGCTTACTATGATGAGTCATCATCTACCCCTGGCTACGTGAACCCCCGGAGCGACGACAGCTACAACTATGCAGGACTGTTTGGCAATGTGGGTGATAAAGGCGTGGTGAAGAACGTGACCATAGGCAAGAACTGCCTGTTCGACACGTTCTGCTACGGTGGCGCAATCGCGGGCTCAAACGCTGGCTTGATTGAAAACTGCGCCAACTATGCCACGGTGAAGACCTACTTCTCAGAGGCAGGCGGCATCGTGGGCGACCTGAAGGCTAAAGGCACCGTGCGCCGCTGCTTCAACGGCGGCACCGTGTATGCCGGCGGCACCTATGCAGGTGGCATTGCGGGCAAGAGCACCGCTGCCACTATTGAAGACTGCCAGAATGCAGGTGAAGTGGCTGCCAAATTCCTCAATCCATACCAAGCCGAAGGCAAGCAGTATGCAGCCGGCGGCATTGTGGGTAGCGCGGCAGCTGGCTCAAAGCTGCTGAATGTGCTCAACACCGGTAAAGTGAGCTCGTATAAGCAAGTGGGCGGCATCGCCGGCACACAGGCCGGTACTGCCGCAGCACCCACCAAAGTGACCAACGGCGTGAACTACGGTGTGGTGGAAAGCACAGCAGATGCTTCAACCGGCGGTGCACTCGTGGGTGTGAACACCCTCGGCACCTTTGAAAACTGCTGCTACGATAAGCAAATTCAGAAACTTGGCGCCGTGGGCTTGGCCAACGTGGCGGGCACCACCGGACTGAACTCTGCCGAACTGGCCTCCGCCAAGGTGGCGCTTCCCGACTCGGCTTGGAGCAAAGCCGACACGCAGTATCCGATGCTGACGTTCGCCAAAGACTTCGCCCTTGCCAAACTGCAGGCCCGCTCGGTGGTGAAATTCGCCGATGGCAACAATGCGGCATACGTCACCGCCACCGCACAGCTCTGCAATGCAACTGATGTGGCATGGAGCGTGAAGAAGGGCGACAGCTTCAGCGTGGCTGGCTCCTCTCTGAACGTCACAGTACCTGCCGAGGGCGCAAAAGCCGACACACTGGTTTCGGCTGCCGACGGCTATGTGCGCGAGTTGCCTTTGACCACCCTCAACAGCAAGATTCTTGAAGGCGAGGGTACAGCCGCTGTGCCATACTTGATAAGGAGCACCGACGACTGGAAGAAGGTGGCCGAATTTATGACCAGCACTGGATTCGACTTCGGTGGCACATACATCAAGCTCGACGCCAATCTTGACTTCTCTGGCGTTGCTTTCGCACCTATTGCTGGAGGTGCAAACGTGTTCCAGGGCAGCTTTGATGGCAACGGGCACACTGTCAGCAATGTGGCGGTGAGCGCCACGGAGAAAACCGACGCCAACTATGGCTTGTTTGGCATTGTGGGCGCAGATGGATGTGTGCACGACCTGATTGTGGCCAAAAACTGTGAGATTAGCGCCTACACTTCTGTGGGCGGTGTGGCTGGTAGCCTTTATGGCGAAATCTACAACACCAGCAACTATGCCCAAGTAACTGCCACCGGCACCATCTCGGCGGGCGGCATCGCTGGCACAGCCTATGAGGGCAGCAAGATAAGCAAATGCGCCAACCACGGCAAGGTGACTGCCAAGACCACCAACGCAGGTGGCATATTCGGCACATCGGCTCCTTCATCGAAGGTGGCTGTGGACAGCTGCTATAACTATGGAGAGGTGACCGCCACCACCCAATATGCGGGCGGCGTGGCTGGCTACGCGTCGGTTTACGCCTCCAATTGCGCCAACTATGGCAAGGTGACCGCATCAAGCCAATATGCTGGCGGCATCATTGGCGACGCGCTGCTTCCATCGGGCGTGAGCTACTGCCACAACGAGGGTGAGGTGACTGCGCAAAAGGCTTATGCAGCCGGTATCGTGGCCCTGAACGTGGCTCATAACAATGCCACCCCTTTCCTTATCGACAGCTGCTACAACGCTGGAACTGTGAAAGCAGTGTCCACCACCGGCACCGTGGGCGGTGTGGCTGGCAATATGCTTGCCGGCACTCACATCTCGCGCTGCTACAACGCAAGCGAAATCACCGCCACCGGATCGTATGTGGGTGGCGTGGTCGCACGCCTGGTGAGCAACGCCTCTGTCAGCTCCTCTATCACCGACTGCTACAACGATGCCCCAATCACGGGTAATATGCATGTGGGCGGTATCGTGGGCAACGCCACCGTCACGGGCACCGACACCACCTATGTGGCTCGCTGCTACAACCTCGGCAACATCACCTCCACCAATGCCAGCAACGCCTTTGTGGGCGGTATTGCAGGCACACTCAAGGCGTTCACCGAAGACTGCTACAACACTGGCGACGTGACTGGCGCCGGCAAGAATGTGGGCGGCATCGCAGGCTACAACGGCAGCCAATCAAAGGAAATGCACCGCTGCTTCAACGTGGGCAACGTGACTGGCGGCAGCACCGACGTAGGTGGTATCGCAGGCGCCGGACGCTTTAAAATCTACGACAGCTACAACTTTGGCACCGTCACCGGCGAGGACAACGTGGGCGGCATTCTCGCCCAGCCATACACTGGACAGGCCCTCTCGTTTGCCGTGACCGTGACCGACAGCTACAACGCCGGCAAGGTGGTGTCGGACGGAAGCAACGTCAGCGCCATAGCCGCAGCTTATCCTAAGGGACGCATTTACTACGACATCGTGAACGCATACGTCGACACCACTGTCTGCGCCCTCACACCCTACGACCTTGCCAGCCAGTTTGGCACTCCAATCGGCAAGTCCACCCGTGAGATGTTTGAGCAAGGCGGCATCAGCGATGAGTTTGAGCTGCAGCCTGCCTGCTACCCGTCGCTCAAAGGCTTTGCCTCGAACCCCTACAACAACTTCTTTGTGGCTTCAGTTCTCCTTGGCGATGGCGACACTTTCGAGAGCGTGACAAAGCCCATCACCATCGGTGCGCTTGAAGGCGTGCAGTGGAGCGTGTCGGACAACCTCGGCATCTATGACGGCGTGGTTTACGCCAAGGCTGCAGGACCTGCCACCATTACCAAGACCACAGGACGCTTCTCTCGCACTTACGAAATCGTGGTGACTGAAGCCACCGGCGTGGGCGATGTGGCAGTGGACAAGGCTGTGGCTTCACGTGCCTATTACAATATGAGCGGCGTGCGCTTCACCGAGAAGCCGTCCGACGCAGGCATCTATGTGGAGCAGACAGTCTACACCGACGGCACCACCTCCGCTAAAAAGGTGCTGGTAAAATGAGACTCTAAAATATGATGTGAAGCACTGATTAACCATCATAAAACCCGTGAGGGGGCGTGTCATTATAAAAGATGGCACGCCCTCTTTTTTTACTCCTCCTTTCAATTTCACCCATAGGACAGCCTCTTCATATTTGTTTGCGTGTGTAGCATACATTTCGTACTTTTGCACCCACAAAACACAATAATAGGGAATCTATAGAATAAACATATGGAAATCAAGACGACGAGACTGAGCAGAAATGCCATCATCGGCTATCCTGCCGGCATTATCACAGGTGTCACCTATGGGCTGAATCCGCTGTTCGGCATACCGCTGATGCGGCACGGCGCCTCCGTTGACTCCATTCTCTTTTTCCGCTATCTCTTTTCGGTAGTGCTGTTGGGCGCATTTCTGCTGCTTACAAGGCACAGCTTCAAAGTCACGGTAAAGCAGGCCAGTGTGCTTGTGGTGCTGGGCGCGCTCTTCACGCTGAGCAGCATACTCCTCTTCTCTGCTTACCACTATATAGCCTCAGGGCTTGCCACCACGCTCATCTTCCTTTACCCCGTGCTGGTGGCCATCATCATGGTGTTTTTGCGAGTGGTGCCATCATGGCAAGTGTGGGTTTCAATTTTTGCCACATTCGTGGGCGTGGTGATAATGACGCAGGGCAATTACGGGCAGTCGGTCAATCCAATAGGGGTGGCGCTGTCGATGTGCTCGGCGCTGGCCTACGCCTTGTTCATCGTGATTGTGAACCGGAGCAAGGTGATTAGCGGGATCTCCAACACCTTGCTCACTTTCTACGCCCTTCTGACTGGCGTGGTGATATTCTCCATGAAGATTCTGTTTGCCCACACGGCACCTACGGCTGGTATAGAAGGCTGGCCGGCATGGGCTTGTCTTGTGGGGCTGGCATTGCTGCCCACTATCGTGTCCACCGCCACGCTGGCCATTGCATCCCGTAATATCGGAGCCACAAAGGCCTCGGTGCTGGGCGTGTTTGAGCCCATCACGGCAATTCTGGTGGGAACACTCGTATTCGGCGAGGCGCTCACCGCCAATGTTGTGGCAGGAATTGTCATAGCCACGGTGGCCGTCACATTCATGATCAAGACCACAAAGCGGTAGCCGCCCCATTTCTCGCGCCACACATGCCGCACGAATCGGAAAGGGCAGCGGAGAAATCAGAAATCACGGCATATCTGCAATCCTTCGGCTATGGTGGCGGTAATTTTCGCCTCCACTTCTTCCGGCGTGTAGTAGTCCATATTCTCTGCCGCGAGCGTGACGACTTCGCCCAGCCCCCACAGCGCGCTGATGGCCTTGATGTAGGGTGTGGCGCCATCCAGAGGGTCGCCGGTGTGCACATTCATGCCGCGTGTGGTGACGTAGAGCACCTTCTCGCATTTACACAGCCCCTCGAAGCGTGTGCCACTGTCGCGGAAAGTGATGCCAAACAGCGACATGTTCTCTATGAACACCTTCAGAATGGCAGGGTAGCTCATATCCCAAAACGGTGCGGCTATCACTATGCGGTCGGCCGCAGCCAAGCGCTTGGCCATGTCCACGATATTCTGCGGCACATACCCACGGGCGCGCTCGGCAAGCACACGTCGGCCCACCGCATAGCAATCCTCGCCATCAAGCCTCACCATTTCCACCGCATAGCGCTTTTCCAGTTCTGCCACTAAGGGCAAAAGTATGCGCCGGGTGCGCGAAGCCTTATCGCGCATGCAGGCATCTATCACTATCACTTTCTTCGTCATCACATCCAATATCATCGCATTCAATATATTTATGTGTTTATACATACAAAAAAAAGGAAGTGTGCGTAAGAGCCCGTTGCGCCCTCTCGCACACTTCTCTTTTCAGTGCAAAGATAGTTTTTCTGTAAAGATAGTGCAAATCATTCGCTTTTAGAACGACAGTCCGATGGCCATGTAGAACACGCCCTTTCCACTGTTCATGATGCGGTAGATCATGCCGTCGGCCTCCCAGTGCCTTCTGCCGCCATACATCACGTATCTGCCGCCAGGTGGGCGCTTTCTCACCACTTCACCCACTCTGCAGTGACGGTGGTGACGCTCTGGTGGAGCTTCGCCCCACTGTGGGCGAGGTCCGCGCTTGTCGGCGTGTGGGCGGTGATGCCTGTCGCCGTCCCTCATTTCATACCTGCCGTGGCGGTCAAATTCGCCAGGGCCTCTGTGGTGGTTTCTGTGGTTGCCTGCACTCATTGGAGCTGCGAGAGCTATCGCCAAGGCGGCGCTTAATAAAATTCGTCTCATAGTTCTTTCGTGTTGTGCATCCTCAAAGAGGCGCGGGGTTAATAATCTTGGTTGCTTTTGTGGATATGACTGCAAAAAAGCGCAAAAGTTAAATCCCCACCCCTGAGTAATCGACCAACAGCCCGATTTCCCCGACCAGTGGCCATAGCCGCTCCCCATAGCGTGCGCATCATTTTTTTGTGGTTTTACCCGAATTAGTGTAAATTTGTGGCAAAATAATAATCATAGCATTTTGCACATTATGAGAACAATTCAGATTCCTGTCAAAAACGTGGACGCCCTACCTGAGGCAGCACGCCAGTTTGCCGCCGAAATGGCCGACTACACCGTGTATGCCTTCTATGGGCAGATGGGGGCCGGCAAGACCACTTTCATCAACGCACTCTGCCGTGAGCTGGGCGTAGAGACCGACAACACCAACTCCCCATCGTTCGCCATCATCAATGAATATCGGAGCGACACCACTGCCGAACTCATCTACCACTTCGACTGCTACCGCCTTGAAAACGAGGCTGAGGCTCAAGACATCGGCGTGGAGGACTATTTCGACTGCGGCGCACTGTGCTTCATTGAGTGGCCTGAGCGCATCGACGGTCTGCTGCCCGACGACACCGTGAATGTGGAAATCGTGGTAAACGACACCGACGACTCAAGGCTCATCAAGGTCACATTCCCCGACGATTAGGCAAAAAACCACACCGATATGCCACGCTACATCAAAGTGACCGAAACCGCCTCCACCAACACCTACCTGGGCCGTATGGCCACCATACTGCCAGGCGCAACGGTGGTCTACACCTATCGGCAGACCGCCGGACGCGGACAGCGGGGCAACAGCTGGGAAAGCGAGGACAGCAAGAACCTGGCGTTCTCCTATCTGCTGAAGAAGCCACGCATCGAGCCAAGCCGCCAGTTCTTCATCAGCGAGGCCGTGGCGCTTGCCGTGGCCGACATGCTCAGCCAGTATGTGCCGGAGGAGGGCATCGCCATCAAGTGGCCCAACGACATCTACTATCACGACCGGAAAATATGCGGCATCCTCATAGAGAACACGCTGGGCGGTGGCGAAATCACCCATTCCGTCATAGGCGTGGGCATCAACATCAACCAGGAGCGGTTTGTGAGCGATGCGCCAAACCCCATCTCGCTTATTGGCATCACCGGCCGTGAATACGACCTGGATCAGCTGCTGCGCGAGGTGAATGAACGCATTGAGCAATACACCGACTTCTCTTGTGCCACCCCCGACACGCTGCAAGCGCTGCACAGCCGCTACATCGGGCGTCTCTACCGTGCCGACGGCAAGCCACACCAGTGGCAGCTCCCGTCGGGCGAGTGCTTCAGTGGTGTGATTCACGATGTGCAGCCCGACGGGCAGCTTTGCATCCGACGCACCGACACTGGCGAACTCTGCAAATACTATTTTAAGGAAGTGAAACACGTAATTAATAAGCATATATTATGAACATAGCAGTGTATTGCGCATCGCGCGAAGGATTAGACGCTATTTTTGAAGCACCTGCCGAAGCCTTGGGCAAGTGGATAGGCGAAAACGGCCACACCCTGGTGTACGGCGGCGTGAAAGCAGGACTGATGCACTCCGTGGCGCAGGCCGCCCACGACGCCGGAGCTCACATTGTGGGCGTGGTGCCCAAGCGTTTTCTTGAGCGCACCGACACGGTGGTGGACGAAGTGGTGGAATGCAGCGACTTAGGCGACCGAAAAGTGATGATGATGGACCGAGCCGACGCATTCGTGGTGCTGCCGGGCGGGCTCGGCACCCTCGACGAGTGGATCAGCACCCTCTCGCAAATCATCGTCAACGACGACGACCACCGCCCCATATTTGTGGTGAACGTGGACGGCATCTACACCCATCAGCTCGAGCAGCTCCGCGCCACAGCCCAGTCGCCATTTGCCCGCGGCAAGCACATCGACAGCTCCATAGAAGTGGCCGACGCCTCGGCGCTCATAGCCGAATTAAATAAGATTTAAGAGGTTAGAAGTCAGACATGCAGATAATGCCTAATAGGCATATCAGTCCCTTCTTCCCCCCTAACACCTGGTTTCTCAAAAAAATGAAAGTATATACCCTTACAGGCGACAAAGGCACCACCGCACTGGTGGGCGGACAGCGAGTGAGCAAAGACTGCACACGCGTGGAAGCCTACGGCACAGTGGACGAACTCAACGCACAAATCGGGCTTCTCGCCCACCACATGGGGCAAGCCCCCACCATCGAAGGTGATAAAGGCAGCGACCTGCAGCACGTCATCTACGTGATTCAGAACAAACTCTTCAACATCGGCGCATACCTCGCCACCCCGGCAGCCCCCGACGCCACCCCGACACAGGGTGTGCACGGGCTCACCGAGGCCGACGTCACGGCGCTCGAACACAAAATCGACCAGATGGAAGCGCCCTTCCGAGGCTTCATACTGCCTGGAGGCTGCCTCGTGAGCGCACAGGCCGACATGTGCCGCACCGTGGCGCGCCGAGCAGAGCGCCGCGTGGTGGCACTCGCCAAAGAAGCCCCCGTCTCGCCCCTCGTGCTACAATATCTCAACCGCCTCAGCGACTTCTTCTTTGTTTTTGCAAGATTTAACAATATCAAGGCCAATATTCCAGAATTTTATTGGGATAAAAATGCGTAATATCAAATTATAGTATTATTTTTGCGGAAATTTTATAAGAGACTAATCTCCGCTCACCCTCACCTACACACTGAAGGGGAAAGAGAGACGATATGAATCTTTAAAACCGAGCATATTATGTATTGGACACTTGAATTAGCCACTAAACTTGAAGACGCCCCATGGCCAGCTACTAAAGACGAACTCATCGACTACGCCATGCGCAGTGGCGCACCGCTTGAAGTGATCGAGAACCTCCAGGAAATAGAGGACGAAGGCGAGACCTACGAATCCATAGAAGACATCTGGCCCGACTATCCCACCAACGATGAAGACTTCTTCTTCGATGAAGAAGAATACTAATTCCCGCCCCGCAAAAAAAGAGCCGACAAGGCTTGAAGCATAGAAAATGAAGGCGATATGCAGAACTGCTGCTCTACACACACAGCATTCTCATATCGCCTTTTTTATATTCCTTTTTCCGCGCCATACTCTTGTGTGATGTGCTTAAAATGTGTAATTTTGCACAAAACAAGTACCAAAAATGTGAAAAATCCCACATTTTTAACACCTAAACAAAAGATATATGTTTAATAGGACAATCATAAAAGAGCTCGTGGTTTGGAAAAATAAAGAAGGGAGAAAGCCATTGATAATGCTTGGAGCAAGGCAGGTGGGTAAGACATCCGTACTGAGAAGGTTCGGCAAGGAGCAGTTTAAACACTGCGCCTACTTCAGTTTGGACGAGGAGAAAGGTGTGCGCGACATATTTCGTGCCACAAACAACCCTGTCCAGATTATCGAGCAATTGTCTTTTCTTACAGACGAACCGATATTGCCGCAGCAGACGCTCTTGATCCTTGATGAGATACAGGATTGTCCTGAAGCCATCAGTGCCATGAAGTATTTCTGTGAAAAAGCTCCTGAATACGCCGTGGCATGCGCTGGCTCGCTGTTGGGCTTGACGTTCGGACATGAAGGGTTCTCCTTCCCCGTAGGCAAAGTGGACCACATAAGAATGTATCCTGTCACTTTCTCTGAGTTTTTGGAACAGAAAGATGCTGGACTTTATCATTATTACCTGTCTATCAACAGCCTCGCCCCCTTGCCGCAAGTGTTCTTCGACCGGCTTTCACAGGCCTTTACCGCCTATCGCATCTCTGGCGGAATGCCAGAAGCGGCAATGCGGATGATAGAAAAAGACATGAATGGCGTGGAGAAAACACTGCAAGACATTCTTAAAGACTATGCTCTTGACTTTGTGAAGCATGCCTCGCCTCTGCTCGCCAACAGGATATCGCATGTGTGGAACTCCCTGCCGTCACAATTAGCTAAGGAGAACAGAAAGTTCGTTTATCAGCTTGTGCGCCCAGGGGCAAGGGCCAGGGAGTATGAGGATGCACTCACCTGGTTGCAAAACGCCGGGCTGATACACAAGGTGAGCCTTTGCCAAACACCACAGATACCATTGAAATCGTATGAGGACTTGAGCGTCTTCAAGATTTATTGTCTTGACATTGGCTTGTTGAGAGTTCTTTCTGAGCTAAGTCCAGAAGCATATATCAGCGATTCTCCCGCATTCAAGGAATATAAGGGAGCGCTTGCCGAAAACTATGTTCTGCAAAGTCTGCTTGCCAGAGGAATAAAATGTTCGCGTTACTGGGCTTCAGCCTATAAGGCAGAAGTAGAATTCATTGTGCAGCATGGTATGGAGGTGATTCCGATAGAAGTGAAATCTGGAACGAGTGTAACAGGGAAAAGCCTTGCGGAGTATAACAAGAAGTATTCACCAAAGCGGCGTGTCAGGTTCTCCATGCTTAATCTGAAACGTGACGACACGTTGCTTAACATACCTTTGTTCTTGGCAGACAGAGCGGAATATTTGTGTGGACTAATGTGAAATGCCGTAGAGCTGGCGAGTCTTCGTCCCTAAACTGTCATTTATCGGGGCTACTTGAAGAGGGGGGAATAGGGGAAATTCTTTTGAAGAGGAAAAAAATCCCAGATATCACTATCGGGGATTGCTTAACTAATTAACCTTCTAATACCATTAACATAAACCTTAAACAAAATGAAATAAAAACCGTCGTCACGACGCTAAGAATTTCATAACCTTAAAAACTAATACCATGAAAATCCGATAAAAAAGTAGTGGAAATATATTATACAACATATTCTTTGAGCAACTTTTTGTTTGAATTTAATATTTTTTGACAATACAGGGCGATTTATCCAGAAATTCACATATTGTCACATTTATTTCCGCTATAAAACCACTGCGTCACCAAAACGAGAATCAACGCAATTCGCGATTTTTTGTGTAAATTTGTGCCTACGAAAATTTCAGAATCTGACAATGATGATAAAAAAAATCTTGCTGGCCTTGGCGGCCATAGCTTCACTGCACATGGGTGGTGCGGTGAAAATAGTGGTGATGAGCGATATCCATTCCATGGCAGAGAGGCTGGTGGAAAAGCCCGGCGAGGCCTTTGACCGCTACGCCGCATCCGACATGCGCATGATTAAGGAGAGCGCGCAGGTGCTGCGCACGGCGGTGAGCAGCATCATAGCCAGCCGGCCCGACTTGGTGCTGATTTCGGGCGACCTCACCAAAGACGGCGAGCGACTTAGCCATGAGTTTGTGGTGGCCCAGCTTGAACGCCTGCGTGCCCACGGCATCAAGGCTTTAGTGATTCCCGGCAACCACGACATCAGCAACGCCAACGCCCAGTTCTTCAGTGGCGACAAGCGGCACACAGCCCCCACCGTCACCCGCGATGAGTTTCGCCAGCTCTACGCCCACTTCGGCTACGACACCGCACAGCAGCAGCCCGACACCGCCTCGCTGAGCTACGCTGCCGAGCCAGTGGAGGGACTTGTGGTGATAGGCATCGACAGCAACCGCGACGAGGAAAACCTGCTGAAGGCGCGCGGCGATTCGGTGAACACCTACCACACCGCAGGGCGCGTGAAGGAAAGCACGCTCAGATGGATAGCCGACCGCGCACGCGAAGCGCGGAAGCAGGGCAAACGCGTGGTGGCGATGATGCACCACCACCTCATTGAGCACTTCGACGGAGAAGCACGCCTGCTCGACAAATATGTGGTGGCCGACCACGAGCATGTGCGAAATGCGCTTGTGGCAGCCGGAGTGCATGTGATTCTCACCGGCCACCTGCACCTATCCGACATAGCGCGCGACTACTGCGGCGGCGACTCCATCACCGAGGTGGCCACAGGGTCGCTCGTCACCTATCCTTTCTACTATCGCACCATCACCATCAACGCCGACAGCATGAGTGTGGACACACATCAAATTAAAAGCGTGGACACTAACACCCACCTTCTTGCCGACGGCAAGCGGCAAGTGGAGAAGGCCGTGCCTGGGCTGATGAACGGCATGGTGAACCGCCTCAGCGCCCGCCTCGATGCGATGGCTGGCAAACTAAACAGCTATTTGGCCATACTGGGCGGCGGCATAGGCATCGACATGGGCAAGATGGGAAAAGACATGGCAAGCGCCATCCGCACCGAGTTCTCGCCCCTCGCTCCCGAAGCGTTCATTATGCTCTACGAGGGCAATGAGGGACAGAACCCGAAATCAGCCGAGCTACTCGCCAAAATGGAAAAGGCCATGGAATCCGTGCTCGACAAGGCTTTCCCATCTGGAGCGGACGAAATGGTGAAAGGCTTTATCATGGAGAACGCCGTGCCTCGTGCTGCCGCCGTGCTGCGCAGCGCACTCGAAGACCGCAACCACATCGACACGCCACAGGAAGTGGTGGTAGATGACCACACCGCTTCCTTCCACTTCTGATAAAAACGGCCTCAGAGCGAAAGCACAAACGTAAAAAGCGAGCCCCGGCTGCTGCGCATTCGCACTGCCGCCGAGGCCCGTGGCGTTTAAGAAGTTTAGCAGTTTCTTAAACCAAATACCTTCTCTCCTCGCTATTATTTAATCACGCCAAGCTGCTTGCCCACCTTCACAAAGGCTGCAATGCACTTGTCGAGGTGCTCACGCTCGTGCCCGGCAGAGAGCTGCACGCGAATGCGCGCCTGTCCCTTCGGCACCACAGGATAGTAGAAGCCCGTCACATAGATGCCTTCCTGCTGCATAGCGGCGGCAAACTCCTGCGAGAGGCGTGCGTCGTAGAGCATCACGGCGCAGATGGCGCTTTGCGTGGGCTTGATGTCGAACCCTGCCGCTATCATCTTGTCGCGGAAGTAGGCCACATTCTCGGCGAGTTTGGCGTGCAGCGCATCGCTCTCCTTCAGCATACGGAATGTCTCGAGGCTGGCGCCAATGATGCCGGGAGCCAGGCTGTTGCTGAACAGATATGGGCGTGAGCGCTGGCGCAGAAGGTCGATAATCTCCTTCTTGCCAGTGGTGAAGCCACCCATGGCGCCGCCAAACGCCTTACCAAGCGTGCCGGTGAAGATGTCGATTTTACCATAAAGTCCAAACTGCTCTGCCACACCGTGCCCGGTGGGGCCAACCACACCTGCGGAGTGGCTCTCGTCCACCATCACCAGCGCGTCGTATTTCTCGGCGAGCGCGCAAATCTTGTCCATAGGGGCCACGTTGCCGTCCATTGAGAACACACCGTCGGTAGCGATAATACGGAACCGCTGTGCCTGCGCCTCCTGAAGGCACTTCTCCAGCTCGCCCATGTCGGCATTGGCATAGCGGTAGCGTTTGGCCTTGCACAGGCGCACGCCATCGATGATAGAGGCGTGGTTCAGCGCATCGCTGATGATGGCGTCGTCCTCGCCGAGAAGCGGCTCAAACAGTCCGCCGTTGGCATCGAAGCAGCTTGAGTAGAGGATGGTGTCTTCGGTGTGGAAATAGTCGCTGATGGCAGCCTCAAGCTGTTTGTGAATGTCTTGAGTGCCACAGATGAAGCGCACCGAGCTCATGCCGTAGCCTCTCTCGCTCATCGCCTTCACTGCCCCGTCGATGAGTCGCTGGTTGTTGCTCAGCCCGAGGTAGTTGTTAGCGCAGAAATTCAGCACCTCAGCCGCAGGCTTCACCTCAATGTCGGCTCGCTGCGGAGTGGTGATAATACGTTCTTCTTTATAAAGGCCGGCGTCTTTGATGTCGGCAAGTTCCTTCGTGAGGAAATCTTTCATCTTACCATACATGGCTCAAAACAGTTTTTAGGAATGATAGAAATTAATAAAACCAGTGATGCGCGCATAAAGTGATGCGCAATCACAAAGTTCGGAAAAAAAACTTGAATTTGCGAAAAAAACGAATTAAAAGATGGGGATATTTGCCCGATGATAGCTAACTTTGTGGATAACTAACAAAAATAGAGAGTATCAGAAAAAACATTTATCATAGATGAAGAACGTGTTAATCATCGGCTCTACGGGTCAGATTGGTTCGGAGCTGACAATGAAGCTAAGGGCTGAATACGCAGAAGGAAACATTGTGGCAGGCTACATTCCAAGCGCACCGCCCAAGGGTGAGCTGGCAGAAAGCGGCCCGTCGGAAGTGGTGGACATCACCAACGCGCAGCAAATAGCCGATGTGGTGGAGAAATACAGCATCGACACCATCTACAACCTTGCCGCACTACTGAGCGCAGTGGCCGAAAACAAGCCTCAATTAGCTTGGCACATAGGCATCGACGGCCTGATGAACGTGCTGGAGGTGGCCCGCGAGAAGAAGTGCGCCGTGTTCACCCCAAGCTCTATCGGCTCATTTGGCCCCAACGCGCCAAAAGACGGCACGCCACAGGACACCATTCAGCAGCCCCGCACCATGTATGGCGTGACCAAGGTCACCGGCGAGCTGCTCAGCAACTACTATGCGCTCAAATTTGGCGTAGATGCGCGCTCGGTGCGCTTCCCTGGCCTGATTTCCTACGTCACCCCTCCAGGCGGCGGCACCACCGACTATGCCGTGGACATCTACTATTCCGCCGTGAAAGGCGAAAAATTCATCTGCCCTATCGCCGAAGGCACTTACATGGACATGATGTACATGCCCGACGCCCTGCGCGCCGCCATCGAGATTATGGAAGCCGACCCTGCGCGCCTGCGACACCGCAACTCGTTCAACATCGCCTCGATGAGTTTCGACCCGAGCATCATCTATTCAAAAATCAAAGAATACATTCCTTCTTTCGAGATGGAATACAAGGTGGACCCTCTGCGGCAAGCCATAGCAGAGTCGTGGCCCAACAAGCTCGACGACACCTGCGCACGCATGGAGTGGGACTGGAAGCCACAGTACGACCTCGACGCTATGACACGCGACATGATAGAGAAGCTGCGCGCGAAGCTGCTGAAATAGCGCCGGCCAGCAGAGCTGCCGGCAATCAAATGAGGCGGTGACTCCCCCGAGCGGAAGCCACCGCCTCATGCTATCTCCACACCATATAGTCACCACCGGCACTACGCCACACTCTCATCACCAAAAGAGGGGATTCGGGGCTCGCTTTTCATTATTTTTGAGTATTGTGGAGAAATGTGGGGTGCCGTAAATTTGCACCATGAAATTCATAAAAAGGGAAATGAAGTTTAGTAAATTAGTGTTATGCCTATTGGCTGTGCTGGCGTGCGCCACAGCGGATGCGGCGCAGGGCGCCCCACAGCAGCAGAAAAAGACCGGCATACTGCTGGTGCATTACGGCACACGCAATGAGGCAAGCCGAAAGGCCACTATCGACCGCATCGACAGTATGGCCACTACTCGATTCGCTGGCTGCGAAGTGGTGGAGGCCTACGCCGCCGGCTCCGTAATCAAGGCCCTTGAGAAACAGGGCGTGAACAAGCTCACCATCGCGCAGGCCCTCCACAAACTGATAGCCGACGGCTGCGACACCGCTGTGGTGCAGAGCACCATGCTGCTCGACGGCGTGATGAACGACATCGTGAAAACCGAGGTGAACCTCCGGAAAGAGAAATTCAAGAAAATAGAGGTGGCGCGGCCACTGCTCTACTCCGTAGACGACTGCCGACGCATGCTCGCCAACATTGCCGCCAGCATAGGCGCAAAGCCCGATGAGCAAGTGGTGGTGGTGGGACACGGGAGCGACAGCCCCGCCAACGCCATCTATTCACAGCTCGACCTGCTTGCAAAATATGAAGGCCGCCCCAATTGGCACGTTGGCACTATCGAGAGTTTCCCCACACTCGACAACGTGATGGCACAGCTCGCCAAAGACCAGCGCAAAAACGTGGTGGTGGTGCCCCTTCTCTTTATTGCCGGCAACCACAACGAAGCCGACATCAAGGGCGTGTGGGGCGAGGCGCTGAAAAAAGCCGGCTACCAAGTGCGCTTCATCAGCAAGGGCCTCGGCGAGATGCCTGAGGTGCAGCAGTTAATTTTAGACAATATCAACCAATTAATATCCAATACTCGAAATGATTAAGAACAAATGGTTTTTCATGGCCTCTGCCTGCATGCTCATGTCGGCACAAGGGGCCTACGCAATCCCAGAAGCCAAAGCCTCCGCCCCTACGGCATACACCGACACGCTCAACCGCGTGTTTGAGCTCAACCCCGTGGTGGTGACTGGCAATGGCCACCAGCAGCTATTAAAATCCACCACCACTCCCGTGCATGTAATCTCTAAGAACATGATCAAGGAAACGGGGCTGACCGACTTCCAAGACGCCATCTCACGGCTGATGCCACAGGTGTCGTTCTCGCCCAACACCATGGGCTCATACCTCCGCCTCAACGGCCTTGGCAACAAATATGTGCTCGTGCTTGTGAATGGCAAAAAACTGATTGGCGATATCGCCGGCAATGTGGACCTCAACCGCATCAACATGGGCAAAATCAAGCGCATCGAGGTGCTTGACGGTGCAGCCTCGTCGCTCTATGGCTCCGATGCCATAGGCGGTGTGATCAACATCATCACCGACCAGCCCACCGACCAGCTGATTTCTGTCACCTCCAATTCGCGAGTGTCGGGCAAAGGCGTGTGGTCGCAGTCGGCCAACGTGGACATCTTCACCAAGGGCTTCGGCTCCTACACCTCGTTCAGCCACGACGCTGCCGACAGCTATCAGAACAGCAATCTCACACTCGACTCCAAGACGGGCGAAACCAAAGAAACCATCGACCCGCTTTTTGTGGGCTACACCTCTAACGTGGTGAACCAGCGCTTCACCTACGACTTCCGCAATATGCTATCAGTGTACGCCGGAGGCTCCTACTCCTGGAAGCGCACCAACCGCCCAGAGCCCGTGGAAGGCAAGGAAGGCGGTTCGGCTTACGACATGCGCAGTGAAGGATGGCGATGGGAAGCTGGCGCAAAATACAAATTCTCGCGCCACTCTCTGCAATTCGACTTCATCAAGGACTCCTACCAATACGGCAACGTCTACGACATAGCCTCCGGAAAATACCAGATTGGCGACTATGCGATGAGCAAAGACCAAAAGTATTATGAGGGCGAGCTCAAGGGCGTGTTCAACTTCTACGAAGGTGCCACCACCATGGTGGGCGTGGACTGGCGCAACGATTTCCTTGTGGCCACTTCCGGTAATGTGGATAACCACGTCTACACCTGGGCTGGCTACGCACAGCACGATATGAAGCTGCTTCCCAACCTCTCTGCCACCCTTGGCGTGCGCTACACGCGCCATGAGACTTTTGGCAACAATTTCACACCTAAAGTGTCGGTGATGTATGCCCCTGGCAACTTCCGCTTCCGCGCCGCCTACTCACAGGGCTTCCGCGCACCAGGACTCGACGAACTGTATTACCACTACTTCAAACTGATGGCCGGACGCCCCGTCATCACTTTCGGAAACAAGGACCTGAACGCAGAAAAAAGCCACTATGTGTCGCTCAACGCTGAATACAGCAACCGCATTTTCACCATCTCGGTGATGGGCTACATGAACTTTATCAACGATATGATTATCAAGGAAAAGCATGATGTAGACGATGCCACACGCGCCGAACTGCTCCAAGAATTCCCCGAAATGACCGAGGCACAGGCCGCCAAGCTGAAATCCTACAGCCGCTATGTGAACAGCGACAAGGGCTCTGTGAAGGGCATTCAGGTGAACGCAAGCGTGAACGTGTTCGACGGCTTCTCGGTGATGGGCAGCTACTCCTACACCTATGCGCGCACCAAGACCGGCGACCAGTGGACCGACCTTGAGCGCTCTATCCGCCACACCGGCACCCTCGCGCTGAACTACAACCAAACTTGGAACAAATACACCCTGAACGTGAACCTCAACGGCCGCATGCAGAGCAAGACGCTCTATCCCGACTATGAGGACGCTCCTGGCTTCGGTGTGTGGGGCATCAACACCACACACACATTCAATGTGTGCAAGTGGTTCAACGTGATGCCAAGCGTGGGCGTGGAGAACATCTTCAACAAAAAGGACACCCGCATCGACCACGACAACATTCGCCACGCGCTCTACTCTCCTGGTCGCATGTTTGTGGTGGGACTGAAAATCAACTTTAAAGGATAAAATCCAAACAAACGTTTTTTTATAGTGTCTGCACGTCACGGGCTTCACGGCATCTTGCCTGCGGAGTCCGTGACTGACACATAACCACAAAATCAAACACACCTTAATATAATATATGAGCAGAAAATTAATCTACCAAATTCACCTGTGGCTGTCGCTGCCACTGGGCATCCTCATCTCGGTGATATGCTTCTCGGGCGCCACACTCGTGTTTAAAGACGAGATTCGCGCAGCGCTCGGAATGCCCAAAGTGATAGCCCACGCCACGCAGCGCCAGAAGGCCTCCGCGGAGATGAGCCCCGACAGCCTTGCGGCATACCACAAAAAGGTGGCTGAAATGAAAAAGAAAGGAATGACCGACAAGCCCGACTTCTTCACCTACACGGCACGGCTGCACAAGTCGCTCTTCGCCGGGAAAACGGGAAAATACATCGTCACCTACACCACAGTGTTTTTCATCATCATCCTCGTGTCGGGGGTATGGATTGTGTGGCCGAAAAACCGCAGAGCGTGGCGGCAGCGATTTGTGGTAGCCACCAAGAAAGGCAGCCGCAAGCTCTGGTTCGACCTGCACACATCGCTCGGCTACTGGGTGGCGCTCTGGCTGCTGGCGCTCGCCATCACAGGCGTGGCGTTCGGGCTGCACCTGATTCCACGCGGCGAGACCATGCGCCTGTTCCACGCCATACACGTGGGCAGCTGGGGTGGCATCATCACCAAAACACTCACATTCATCGTGAGCTTGATTGGTGGCACACTCCCGCTCACCGGCTATTACCTCTACTTCAAAAAGCACTTCTCATAGCCAACGCCCACGCTGATTGACTATATATTTTATAGCCATAACTTACTGAGGCCGTTTCATTTTTCCAGAAAAAAAATTGAAGCGGCTTCTTTTCATTTCCAACCCACTAACCAGGGTGAAAAAGGCAAAAAACTTAGGCTCTCCGCCAGGAGTTTCGTTTCGTAAACAGGAATGTTTCATTGCGAACATATAAAAAATACTAATTATTCCGCATTGTAGAAAATTTTCCATAATAATTTGTGCATATCGTGAAATATTTGATTAATTTTGCAGTTGAAATAATAGGAACTAAATATATTATTACAATACACTTTAACTAACAACTTAAATTTCATCTAAACATGGCATTTGACAAGAAAGTTTTAGAGAAATACGGAATTACAGGGGCTACTGAAGTTCTGTATAATCCTTCTTACGAAGTTTTGTTCAATGAAGAAACAAAGCCAGGTCTTGAAGGTTTTGATAAAGGTCAGGAAACTGAGCTTGGTGCAATCAACGTGATGACCGGTGTTTATACTGGCCGTTCTCCTAAAGACAAATTCATCGTTGATGACGCCACTTCACACGACACCATCTGGTGGACTACCGATGAATACAAGAACGACAACAAGCCTGTAAGCGAAAAGACTTGGGCTGCTGTGAAGGAAATCGCTAAGAAAGAACTTTCTAACAAGAAGCTCTATGTTGTAGATGGTTTCTGCGGCACCCACAAAGACACCCGCATGAAGGTTCGCTTCATCATGGAAGTGGCATGGCAGGCTCACTTCGTGACCAACATGTTCATCCGTCCACAGAGCGAGGCCGACTTCGAGCAGGAGCCCGACTTCATCGTTTACAACGCAAGCAAGGCTAAGGTTGAGAACTACAAGGAACTCGGCCTGAACAGCGAGACTGCCGTTGTGTTCAACGTTACAAGCAAGGAACAAGTGATCATCAACACCTGGTATGGTGGTGAAATGAAGAAAGGTATGTTCTCTATGATGAACTACTTCCTCCCATTGAAGGGAATCGCCGCTATGCACTGCTCTGCCAACACCGACCTCAACGGCGAGAACACCGCTATCTTCTTCGGCCTCTCTGGCACTGGCAAGACCACTCTCTCCACCGATCCAAAGCGTCGCCTTATCGGTGATGACGAACACGGATGGGACGACAAGGGCGTGTTCAACTTCGAAGGTGGCTGCTACGCAAAGGTTATCAACCTCGACCCAGAGGCTGAGCCTGACATTTACGGCGCTATCACTCGCGACGCCCTTCTCGAGAACGTCACCGTTGACGCTAACGGCAAGATCGACTTCGCCGACAAGAGCGTGACTGAGAACACCCGTGTAAGCTACCCAATCTACCACATCAAGAACATTCAGCGTCCAGCTTCTCAAGGTCCAGCCGCTAAGCAGGTGATCTTCTTGAGCGCTGATGCTTTCGGTGTGCTTCCTCCAGTGTCAATCCTCAGCTCAGAACAAACTAAATACTACTTCCTCTCTGGCTTCACCGCTAAATTGGCAGGTACTGAGCGCGGCATCACTGAGCCAACCCCAACATTCTCTGCTTGCTTCGGCCAGGCGTTCCTCGAACTCCACCCAACCAAGTATGCTGAAGAACTGGTTAAGCGCATGGAAATGAGCGGTGCTAAGGCATACCTCGTGAACACTGGCTGGAACGGCACAGGCAAGCGTATCTCTATCCGCGACACCCGTGGCATCATCGACGCTATTCTCAATGGCGCAATCGACAAGGCTCCTACAAAGGTGATTCCTTTCTTCAACTTCGTAGTTCCTACCAAGCTCGAAGGTGTTGACACCGGCATCCTTGATCCACGCGACACTTACGCTAACGCTTCTGAATGGGAAGAAAAAGCAAAAGACCTCGCAGCTCGCTTCATCAAGAACTTCGCTAAGTATGAAAGCAACGCTGCCGGCAAGGCTCTCGTAGCAGCTGGTCCACAGCTCTAATCTCACACAGAGAATAATAAGCGGTGTGATTTAGCAAAACCACACTCAATATAAAACAAAGACTGGTCATTCCCCAAAAGGGAAGTGGCCAGTCTTCGTTTTTTGCACAAGCCACCCAAGCATCCCCCACTTTAATGGCAAGGCAAACACCTGGGCGCCAACAGACCCACCTACCACACTACACACCACAAAGCCCAGATTTCATCCGTGGGAACCACGGCAGAAGCAACATTGCACAATGCAAAGAGCACAACGCGCCCCTTGCTTTATCGGGAGAGTCAAAAATATTGGTTGAATGTTACACCCACAAAAAAACAATAGGCTGTTAATCGATTGATTAACAGCCTATAAAAGTGCCCAAGAAAGGACTCGAACCTTCACGCCTTGCGGCACACGCACCTGAAACGTGCGCGTCTACCATTCCGCCACTTGGGCATTTCTTACGCTGCAAAGTTACGAATTATTTTTGAATTTACAATAATATTGCCCGCTTATTCTTCAAATACATTTATTCCTTAGGTAAATTTGTGGTGTGTCCGTTCTTTTTCGTAACTTTGTGGCAGTATTAGAAATTAGATGTTTAGACTTTACGTATTCTTCCAGTCGGCTTACCTTAATTCACTATCTTCTAAAATCTAACTTCTAATCTCTAATTTCAAACATCTTACACAATAGATTATATGCCTGAATCGAATTTTATCGACTATGTGAAGATTATGTGCCGGAGCGGCCGTGGCGGACATGGATCTGCTCATCTGCACCGTGCCAAATATATGCCTAAGGGAGGGCCTGACGGTGGCGATGGTGGCCGTGGCGGCCATATCTTTCTGAAGGGTAACAGCAATTTGTGGACACTGATTCATCTGAAATACACGCGTCATATCTTTGCCACCGATGGCGAGCCTGGCTATGAGAACCAGTGCCACGGCAAGGATGGCGAGGACCGCACCATTGAGGTACCATGCGGCACAGCGGTGTATGACGCCGAAACCGGCGAGTTTCTCTGTGATGTGACTGAGGACGGCCAGGTGGTGAAGCTGCTTCGCGGTGGTCGTGGCGGTTTGGGCAACACTCATTTCAAGACGGCCACCAACCAGACTCCCCGCTATGCCCAGCGTGGCGAGGACGGGGTGGAAAAAGCGGTGATTATGGAGCTGAAGGTGCTTGCCGACGTGGGGCTTGTAGGCTTCCCTAATGCGGGCAAGAGCACATTGCTGTCGGTGATATCTGCCGCCAAGCCTAAGATTGCCAACTATCCCTTCACCACACTTGAACCGAATTTGGGCATTGTGAGCTACCGTGGTCAGCAGTCGTTTGTGATGGCCGACATTCCCGGCATCATAGAGGGCGCGAGCGAGGGCAAGGGGCTTGGTTTCCGCTTCCTTCGCCACATCGAGCGTAATGCTGTGCTGCTGTTTATGGTTCCTGCCGACGCCGACGACATTGTGAAGGAGTACGAGATTCTCTGCAATGAGGTGACCACATTTAACCCCGACCTCGCCGACAAGCCCCGTGTGCTTGCCGTGACTAAATGCGACATGATTGACGATGAACTGAAACAGATGCTCTGCGAGCATTTGCCCGACGGCATTCCCACGGTGTTTATCTCATCGGTGGCACAGATGGGGCTTACCGAACTAAAGGACGTGCTGTGGCGCACTATCAACGACGAGCGCAACCGCATTCCCGATACGCTCACCAGCCGCGACCTTGCAGCCAGTCACCGCGTGAAGGAGGAAGACGACTTCATCTTTGAAGCCGAGAAGCCCATGCGCACTGCCTCCGACGACGAGAATGCCGGCGGAAAGATGAGCTGGGACGACACCGAGCGCCAGTGGGACGACGAGTACTGGGAGGAGGACTTCGCTGACGAGAACGACAAGTTCCAGGTGGTTTCCGACCCCGACGACGCCCTCACCAAAGCCGACCGCCAGCGCCTCGCCCAAGAGGAGGCCGACCGCCTTCAGCAAGATAAAGAATAATACAGCCTACATAAAAATAAGTTGCGCTCATAATGCAAAATGGGTGTGACATTTTCAGTAAAAGAGCTGGTCCTCTTTGCTAAAGTAGAAATTACGGCCTTAGTATTTACTTCCTTTTTCATAACGTCTATAACGATGTTGGGCGATGGCACTATAATCATATGGGCATTGCTCTTAATTTGAAAGCATCTTCATCCACTTTCATTTGATATAATTTAATTTTTGGGTTTAGATGTTGACGAGCATACGTGATTATTTTCCATTTTTCTGTTTCATCAATATTTATGCCAAAATATATAGAGTAAAAACACTCTGCATTCAAAGGCAAATAATGATGAATTTCACGTCCATCCCAAATTTCTTTATTCTGATTGGCTTGTTGCGGTGGCAAAGAGGCATATAACCCACATGGTTTTGGTATGACCAAACGAACTTCCTGTTCATATTCCCATTCTTTTGCTTTTACACGCCATTGATACGTAAAAAGAGGTTCTTTTACGCTATTTGCATCTGCCCGTTTTATAATGTCTTGATATTGAACTTCAACAACGAATGGTTTCTGGTAAATTGCCCCAAACATGGGTGGAGCAGACTCCATCACTTTATCAATGTCAAGTCCAATGCAAATGCCTTTGTGGTTACAACAATAATGAGTCCACATTAGTAGAGAATCAAAAACTTTAGACAAACTGCACAGCCAAGTCTCGTTGCGCATACTGAATGCCTTTGTTTCTTCTTTTTCAATCCAACATTCTTTTGGAATCCAACCTTGAAGTTTTGAGGTTGGGACATTCGAATAATCAAGTAATTTTGGATGGCAGTCAAAAGGATCATTCAATTGAGTGGCGTTGGTGAATTGAAGATTATTTTTTTCAAGCATACATTTTGCACCCCCAATATCTATGTATTTATAATAGACCAATCCCATAATTTATGTTGTTTTATTAATTGTTTGTTTAAGTTGTGACATATAACGATTAGCGCCCCCCAATATTATTCTATGGTCATTGTCATTAGTTCTTCTATTCTTGCAAACTGGGCATCGTAGCGCTCTTTTTGCGAGATGTATTTCTTTTTGTTACAGTCTATGTTTGTTGCATCAAGCGTGGTGTTCATGTCTGCGGTGAGCAGAATGTATAAGAATTGTGCTTCGTCAGGGGTGCCATCGGGGTGCGTGGGGTTCTTCGGCGTCATGTAATAATCCTCCGGAACTGCGGGCTTGGCAACGATTTGGCAATCATCTTTTATGGCAAACAAACGTTGGTCTGACTTGTTCCATGTGTGAAACAGAATATATCCTATCTGAGAAAGGTTGTTAATGATTTCCATTCCTCGCTCCGTGTACTTAATGCCAATGGCAAGTTTGCCCGAAGATGTAAATTTTGCACTTTTGGTAGTATAACTCTCCATCATCACCATCAAAATACCCTGTTTGCCACTTTGTAGTTTGGTGGGGTTTGTGGTTGGAGGCAAAAGTGGCCGCGGGTCTTGCCCCAGATTGCACTCAACGACTTTGAACGAGTTGCTGAGTTTTGTAAGCAAGCCTGCGTTTTCCTCTGTAAATTCTTCTCGATTGTCAAGTGCAAGGGAAATGATTCCTTTGTCTTCGTATGGAGCAAACACTTTCCCGAGTATGTCGCGGAAGTGGGTCTCAATGTATTGTTTGGCATCAATATCCGGTTTTGCCCGCATTGCGTAAAAATTGTAACGTTTGCCAAGTTCTTCGCGAATCTTGTCACGGAAGATGTTACGAACCTTTTGCTTCCAGCTCCTCTTTTGAAAGGCGTTGTTGCGAGCATAGAGCGACACCACATAAAGAAAGTTGACATCATAATGCGTGATGAGTAAGGTGTCTCGGTCAAACAGCCGGTTTTTGAATTGACGTGAAACGTGTGTCTTTGCCGAACGTTTGGTCTCATCGATGTTATCGTCATACTGCAAGTTGTCCGGTATGGTGGCGCTTATAAAGAAATTTGGCACTACATTATACCCTTCTGTCAGTTCATCACGCAGACAAAAATCTGTTTCATGGGGCGTTTCATCTGCATTCTCCCCAAAAAACAGGTTCAAATTCCATTGGATTACGTTTCTTGCATAAGTGTATTGTTTTGCAATAGACGGAAGACCAATCTCGTTCTTTTGCTTGTAATATTTACTGTCGCCTATGTAATATACTTGCTTGTTCGGCTCTACATTTGTAAGGCTATTCCACAGATATATGTGGTCAACTTCTTTTCCGTCAGCCTGTTTTTTGTTGAGCCTGTCCGGCAGCTTTGTGTCACCAATCAACTCATCTATAATGGCCTCAAACACGATGTTGAAGTTTTTGACAAGCAAGAACTCATTGATTTGAGCATTCATTCGCACTTGCGAGGACTGCTCAAAGAAAGCGTAGCAAAGTTCCCAGAGCTGGAGAGCCTTGTCGCTGAAGTATTTGTATTTGATTTTGCACAGCCGTTGCAGGCCAAAACCTTTGTTCAGATACTGGTTAAATCTCCGTCCTGTAATCAGGTCGTAGTTCACGTTAATGCGAACATGAAAACCATAAAATTCTTTGAGGTAGTTTAATATTGAATAAAAGATGATTAGAAGTTCTTCGTCAAAGTTGATATGGCGTTTTTTCGTCACAGGATTGATATACACAGGCTCGTCGTCCTGTATAAACGCTTGTGATTGGGTTATGGTTTTGCTCCAATTAATTTTGTTATAGCCACTGTGAATATTCTTTAGAATGAACATAAACCAATCTTGGTTTTGGCGGTTAAAATCAATAAGGGCAAGCAGGATGTCGAGATAGGTGTTGCTGAGCCTTTTTTTACCATTGCCTACTTTAATGAGTTTCTGGTGCTTTACGATTGTGTGGTCTTTACCCTGCGCGATACAATCGGACAGATATACGGAAATGGCACGGTAAATCCATACCGACAAACCATAGATAAACTTATTCTCATTTACGGTGAGTGGATTTTCGCCGTTAATGTCGATGATGTCCTTTGGATCGTATTTGCCAAACACTTTGTCGTTTTGGTCAAGAACAACCTTTGACAAAATGAAAACGCACTCCTGTTGCGCTGAATGATAGAAGTAGCCAACATAATTAATGCTCGCCACGCCATCAACCACGTCAAGTTCATCAATGTTGGGGAATAGTTCTTTAACGAGGTCAAAAGGATATCGGTATTCCTCTATCAGCAGTTTCATTCACTAAACTTGATTTCAACGCCCAACCTTTTCGCATATTCTGCAAAAGGCTCTTTTAATTTGCCTATATAACCCCATTGGGATAATACGACAAAAGATGTGCCGGCTGCTTGTAATGGATCCTTAAACAAATATCGTTGGTCTGAGGATTTGTCATTCGCATGTTCTGATTTCCACGCTTCAATATTATCCGCCAGCAAGAACAAATCTTGAGCACGCTGAATCACAGAGGCTGCATTCTTTATCTCATCAAAGGTCAATGCCGGGTTGTTCTCTATGGCTTGCTTTGTTATTTGGTACAGAGTTTTGCGTAGGCTTGTTGCTACATTACCGATTAGTATTTTCGCATTACTTGTTTGAGAGTCCTCTACAGAATCCTCAATCACAAAGGGCTCAAGCCCAAGATTTGCGATGAACTGTTCTACTCGGTACTCATCCATATTCCCATAATCGTCAAAGTAAGAAGCGAAAGTCATTGTATCACCATTTTTGTCCTTGAAGAAATCATCTTCAAATCCGAAGTCCTTGAACACATCATTGTAAAGGTAGAAAATGACCTTTGAGAGGAATGCTTCTGCGGTAATGATGTTTTTACCATCTTGCTCCTTAGCTTTGGCAAAGAAATAGCCAAGTTTTTTATCCTCTTGTTGAATTTCTCCACCCTCAATGCGGCTATTAATTTTGCTGACGAATTGCCACCAATCGTATCCATTGCCATTTGAGAATACAATACGGTAGTCTTTGTTTGCGTTCTTGATTTTCACATACTTCCAATCCCAACGGCGTTTGAATGCTGAGTCTATCGGGAATAGAGATTGGTCGCTCGTGTTCATGGTCGCCCAAATGTACATATTGTTTGGCAACAGCAAGTTTTTTCCATTAATCACACCGCCAACAACATCTTTTCCGCCTTTGTACAAACTGTTGATTTCCTTGCGTTTTGAAATGTTCAATTCGCCAAGAACATTTTCCAACTCCTTGGAAAGGTCATCATCTGTAACGATGGGATAATCAGAAAATCCGGCTGCATTGCGGTCAAGCAGTTGAAAAATATCGCCAAATATTTGAGCGCAGTTACCACGGTTTATTTCTTCAATAATGAGAAATACAGGCTTTGGATCCTCATTCTCTTGTTCTTTCCATGCGGCAATATATGCTTTCAAGAAAGATTGAAAAACATATCGATATGTAATTTTGGAATCAATGATTGGATTGCCCTTTTCATCTTTCACGGCTATTGCCTTGTCACCCATATATGTGTACCTCGGCACTTGTTCGGTGATAGGCTTATACGAACCGACAAATGAAGCATAGTCGGTGTCCGGGTGGAAAGTGGTACGATAATTTTCATACTCAGCACACAATTCATTTATTTCATGGGATTTGCCTGTGCCCGGTGCACCAAAATAGATCTGCTGAAGAGGAAAGTCTAAAGTAAAAGTATCTAAATGTTTTTTCAATTTGCTATCATTTGTTTCTTGTGCGAATGCATATAGCTTTTGTTGCAACTTTTTAGAACGATCATTGGAGTCCTTAAATATCGTCTGGAAATCTACATTTAAAACATGTGCTGTAAAATGAAGCTCATCTTGATGCTTGACATTAATCTGGCTAACGAACCATGATCCGTTTGGACTCACGCCCAATGCTTTTGCCATATTCTTGTAGCACTCCTCATTGTAATTAACCTCATCTAATGTCATATGAGGATTGTATTTTAAAGTCCTTCTACCAATATGGTTAGCACCTTTCAATTTTTTCACAATAAGCAAGAGAAACTTCCCTTCGACTTTTGTTCCATTAACATAAACATTGTTGAATAAACTCCCTACAACGAATTCATAGTTTGAAGCTTGATTCCCTCCTTTTCCAAGTGGACAATAAATTCTTTCCCCTGGGTTTGGAATAGAATTGTAAACCATAGCAGTTATAAAGTCTGAATAATCCTCAAAAGCAAAACGATAACCTTGGCCTTGCCCCATTTCTGTTCCCCATGCCGGATTTCCTCCACCAGAAAGGGTGTCCGTTCCAAATGCGAGAGAATGTAAGTTAAGTATCATAATTGTGAAAATATATGTTTTACCAAAATTCCAACTAAATTAATATCCCAGCCATTACCGGCTCGTTTGGACATTTGAGAGTATGATTGGCCTGTATAATCAAGTTCACCATCTTTGAATCCCATAAATCGGAATTGTTCATCAACAGACATCTTACGAACAATTTCCTTATCACCACAAGGTTTTTCTATAACTCTAAGACTATTATGTTCTGGTTGCGTTATTGTTATGCAAACAGCGTCTGTTTTAATCTTTTTATTGTATACATCAAAGCACAATGGCTCATTCACCTTAAAAGAGTTGATGTTGTGTTTGAATTTAAGATGTTCTATTTGGGCTTCTGAAAGATATAGTTCCTTCGGAGGATTTTCATCAAGAAAATCCCCAAAACGATATTTTAATTTTTTTTTTGGCGGAACTATGTTGAAATTTTTCGGCAAACCACCGAGTCGAGCAAATATCCATAATCTTTCTCTATTTTGAGGAATCCCATAATCTTTGGAATTTAATACAGCATAAGCAATGTCTCCATACCCCAAGTCTTTTAAAGATTGCTTAATCATATCAAAATATTCCGAAAATTTTTTCTGGGTTAGCCCTTTGACATTTTCAAGCAGTAGATATTGAGGTTTCTTAACTGCACAAATGCGTATAATGTGATAAAACAGAGTGCCTCTTCCATACTTGTCTTTTTCACCAAGTTGTAGTCCGGCAGTAGAAAAAGGTTGACAAGGAAAGCCTCCCGTAAACAAATCGAAGTCAGGTAGTTTTTCAGGATCAATGGTGGTTATATCACCCCAATTTTTTATTTTTGGAAAATTTTGTGCTAACAAGGCACTTGCAAATTTATCAAATTCAGACATGCCAATTACTTTGTACTTTATGCCTGATCGCTTTAACCCAAACGATGCTCCTCCATATCCTGCAAATCCCTCAAAAACTCTTATTGTTTTTCGCCTTGTCATTAATATAAATTTAAAAACTCCGATGTAGCATCTGAAGGCGACCAAACCTGCACAACTACAAAGGAGTTTTCTTCTAAAAGTTACCGGCACTATTGCCGTTGTATATTCATCATTTGGCCCTTTTCAGAATTTAATGCTTGTTTTTAAAAACAAAGATAGTAAAAAATTATGTTTGTGTGGTGGTGATTTTGGTTAAAATATTTATGGTATTTTTTTGATTTTTGATTTTTGGATAGGAGGAACGAGGTTTGCAGTATGCTAACTTTGGATTCTCTTTCATTCAGGAGAAAATGGAGGCGGATCCTAACTATTTCTTTAAAGAGACCGCTTTTTTAAATGTGTTTTTATCTTTTCTAAAGCCTAAAGAAGACGCTGATGAGGAACTGGAGGAACTGTAATTGATTCTCTCCTTCTAATTACAAAGATGAAAAAAGAGAAAGGGGCTGTGCCGTAATTGAATGTTGTTTTACGGCTCAGCCCCATTCTCGTATTGGGATAATGATGTGTGTGCTTTTGGGCTATTTGGCGATGAGGAGGAAGTAGTTCTTCTTGCCGCGCTGGGCGAGGATGTATTTGCCGTTGAGCAGGTCGGCTGTGCCGATGGTGGCGTTCTGGTCGGTGAGCTTCTCCTTGTTGATGCTCACGCCTCCGCCTTGCGTCATCTTTTTCATCTCGCCTTTTGAGGCGAACACTGCGGCCTCGTCGGTGAGTAGCGAGATGGCTGGCACGCCCTCTTCGAGCTTCGCCTTGCTGATCTCAAACTGTGGCACGCCCTCAAACACGCTCAGCAGTGTGCTCTCGTCAATTTTGTGGAGGATGTCCTTTGCCTTGCCGCTGAACAGGATTTGTGAGGCCTCCACTGCCATTTCATAGTCGGCAGCCGAGTGCACCATGGTGGTGATTTCCTTGGCGAGTCGCTTCTGCAGCGGGCGCTGGCCTGGGTCGGCAGCCTGCTCCTGCTCAAGGGCTGCAATCTCTTCTTGGGTGAGGTCGGTGAATATCTTGATGTAGCGGGCCGCGTCGGCATCGCTCACGTTGAGCCAGAACTGGTAGAACTTGTAGGGCGATGTGCGCTTAGGGTCGAGCCATACGTTGCCGCCCTCTGTCTTGCCAAACTTGGTGCCGTCGGCCTTGGTGATAAGGGGGCAGGTGATGGCAAACGCCTCGCCGCCGTTCATGCGTCGGATGAGCTCTGTGCCGGTGGTGATGTTGCCCCACTGGTCGCTGCCACCCATCTGCAGGCGGCATCCCTCATGCTCGTAGAGATACAGGAAATCGTAGCCTTGCAGGAGCTGGTAAGAGAATTCGGTGAACGACATGCCGTGGTCGGCATTGGCTGCCAGGCGCTTTTTCACTGAGTCCTTGGCCATCATGTAGTTTACGGTGATGTGCTTGCCCACGTCGCGGATAAACTGGAGGAAGCTGTAGTTTTTCATCCAGTCGTAGTTGTTGACCAGGATGGCGGCGTTGGGCGCGGAGCTGTCGAAGTCGAGGAATTTTTCGAGCTGGTGGCGAATGCACTCCTGATTGTGGCGGAGTGTGGCTTCATCGATCAGCACGCGCTCCTGGCTTTTCATCGAGGGGTCGCCGATCATGCCGGTGGCGCCGCCTATGAGCGCGATGGGCCTATGGCCTGCGCGCTGGAAGTGCTTCAGCATCATGATGCCCACGAGGTGGCCGATATGTAGGGAGTCGGCAGTGGGATCGATACCCACATAGGCCGATGTCATTTCTTTGTTGAGCTGTTCTTCGGTGCCGGGCATCATGTTGTTGATCATGCCGCGCCATTCGAGTTCTTTTACGAAATTAAATTTACTCATCGTAATAAGGTGATATTATTTGTGTTATAGTTGTTGATATTTAAATGTTGCAATCACAGTGCCACAAAGTTACTACTTTTTTCTAAAAGAGTGAAATTTTGCCACTTACACAAGTTTGCGCAGTGTGTAGGTGTAGGTGACGCCAGCTTCGCTCACCTGCTGGAGCTTCACGAGGTGCGCGCTTTTCTCTATGATGGTGAACTTGTTGACCCTCGTGAGGCCTGGGAGCTGCACGAAGTACATGTCCTCTTCGGGGAATAGCCACTGCATCTGGTCGCCGTCTTCAGCCCAGTTGCCATAGGTGGCGGTGTAAGGGTCGTGGCGGTCGTCCACGAGCCTCACCAGCACAATTTTTCCTTGAAACTGCACGGAGTAGTGTGCGCCGGCAGGGTCGGGCACCGCAGTGCCGTCCACTGTCACGGATTCGATGGTCCAGGTTCCGAACCACACGCCTATATCGCCGCCATTGTGTGTGCACGAGCCGAAAGCCATTGCGGCCACGAGAATCCAAAAATATGTGATAAGATGCTTCATTATTTCTTGATGTTAAAGTTGCCGTGATACGAAACCGACACCATGCCCCCCGTGTTGTTGCCTAAAAGGGAGCCACGGTCGAAAGCGAACTGTGCCTTGAGGGCAAGTCCCTTCAGCCACAGAGGCTGTGCTCCAGCCTCCACCAGCAGGCAAGTGGCGCTCGTGCTCTTGGCGCGAGGGTGCTCAGCCGTGCCGTAGGCTTTACGGTAGGAGAATAATACGCGGTAGTCGATTACGCTGCTGATGTATCCCTTCAGGCCCACGTGGAAGCCGCGCACCAGGTTGTCGAGATAGCGCATGTAGCCGTCAGTGTTGTAGATGGTGCCCTTGATGAATGGCGTGCCTATCGACATGCCCCGGTTTTGATAGCCATTGTAGGTGTAGTTGTTGTAGTAGTCGTCCATGCCTGTGGCTCCGCCTTGTATGGGTGACTCTTGGTTCAGTTCTTCCGAAAAGTGGATGTGCCCGCTCTGGTTGGTGAAGTCGAGGTATTCGATCACCGCCGCGCTCACAAGCCCTTTCTTTGGCGCGCGCCACTCCAGTCCCCACAGCCCGTCGAAGCCGTTTTGGAGGCCGATGCCCGACCCGTCTTCCCAGATGGTTTGGTGATAGGCGCGGAATTTGCCCATCCGCTTATTCTTGTATTCGAGAATGATGTCCCAGCTGCCCAGGTGGTTGCCTTCCACATACGCCTGGTCGCCGGGATTGCTGCCCCCGCTGCCAGGAATGATGCTGCGGAAGAAACTTTTAAAATTGGCAGGCATCTTCACCGTCTTGGTGAGAACGCCATTCTCATAGATGCGCTGTGTGCCGGCAAACTGGCACGCCGCCTGTGCGCCTATAGTGAACACCACTGGCTGGTCGGGGCGTGTGCGCAGGTGAAACTGCTTGTAGTTGAGCCAGTAGCCCGTGGTGATGAAATTGTTGTAGTAATTGTAGTGATTGTTGAGCCAGTTGGAGTCGGAGAGCCGCTCATAGCCTATCTCGCCACTGATTTGAAGCCACCCCTTGGTGTAGGGAATGGTCTGGAAATTGACAAACCCCGCGCATGCCCCGGTGCCTGGGCGTGCGTTGCCGCTTCGCACGAGGTCGCCGCTTGAGAGATCGGCTGAAGCCAGCGGCGAGTGTGGCGCTTTTGCGCCCACTGTGGCAAACAGGCTGCGGTATTTTACTTCGGCATAAATTTGCTGCACCCATGCCCGGGCAGGATGCTGTGCATGGCGATGGAACTGGCCGGAGGCAAGGTCGTAACGCTCATACGAAAGCGAACTGGTGTATCCGCCCCACACTTCTGCCCCAAACCCGTAGGAGAAGCAGCGCGTGGTGTCGGTCTGGTGCCGTATTGAGGCGTTCAGCAGGGTGGAGTATTGCTGTGTGAGCGTGCCGCCACGGCCTGCGCTGATGTAGTATGGCGCCAGGTCGCCTTTTCCGTAGTTGGCTGTCACGCCTCCCTCGTATTCCAATTCAAAGGGCGTGGAGGCGTGAATTTGTGTTGATACGAATAGGCACACTGCTGCGGCGCTCATGGCGCGGAGGAGAATCTTTTTCACTTTGCAGTTTTTTCAAATGTGAGGATATGCCGACTTTTCTTTTGGTCGGTGATTTCGTCAATGTTAATAAAAATGCCGCTTTCCTCCACTTCTCCAAACTCATGGTTGATGGCGGTGCCGAAGAAGCGCATGGTGGGCGACAGGTTCATGTAGGCGTTTACCAGGGGCGGAATGTTGATTCCGTGGTCGCGCACAAATTTGTTGAGGCGGCGATAGTCTTCCTTGAAGTCGTCGCCCACAAAAAACGACGAGGCGCGCTCTTGGCTCAGCTCCAGCCTAATCGGCTCAATAGGCGTGACCAGTGCGTCGCGGTCGGGGAAGTAGTGGCGCAGAAAATGGAGCAGCAGGTCGCGGCACTCCCTCTGGTAGGAGGGATACATCGTCATCTTGCCGAACAGGTATTTTGCGCCCGGGTGCAGCACGGTGAGCGCGCCCAGACCGTCCCATAGATTGTCGAGTGCGAAAATCGATTTCACGCCCATGCGTGTGGACTGGTATTCGGGGCGCACAAACGACCGGCCGAGCTCTATGGTGATGGGCAAGTAATGGCTCATAAACTCCTTTGAGAAGCGGAACATGTGGCTCATGGCTATGTGTGGAGTGCCGTCGGGCAGTATTTCCACGTCTTTGCCGATGATGTAGCGGTAGGCGCCTATGATTTCACGCTCATGCGGATTCCACACAAATAGCTGGCGGCAAGGTGTGGGCATCGTGTCAAACTCGTCGATGTCGCAGTCCTTGCCGGTGCCTCCGTCTCCGGCGCGGAAAGAGATCTCACGCAGTCGGCCTATCTCACGCATGATGTTGGGCGCACAGTGGGCATCCACGATGTAAATCTCATTGCCGGCCTTATTGGTGCGGCGCAGCATGCGGTCGGGCGTCAGCTCGCTCTCAATCAGGCTGATGTCAACGGGTTCTATGATTTTTTCACCATTCATATTCAATTGTTGTTCTACACAGTTTCGGGTTTTAGCGCATAGCAAATTTCTGCCAAACGCTGGGCCTCGTCAAGCGGATGATGAGCATCGAGGCTCGTCCACGGGATAGGCTGCCCCATGTATATGCGGAAGTTTTTGCCACTGCTTTTAAACATTTCTCCCGGCAAGAGAATCATCTCCGCGTTGAATTTTATGCCCAGTCGCTTTCGCCACTGTGCCATGCGGTAGAAGAAGCGGGAGTTCGTGCCGTCGAAGTACATGGGCACGATGTGTCGGTGGGTGCGAATGGCGTGTGTCACCACAAACTTTTGCCACTGGAGGTCGTGCACATTGCCGCTGCTGTCCATTCGGGAGCAGAGGCCTGCCGGGAAAGTGGCCATCTGGTTGTCGCCCATATACTGCGCCTCTATCTCCTCGGCGCGCGCGCGCGACTGCCTCCCGTATTTGTTCACGGGCAGAAACACTGGCTGCAGGGGCTTTACTGCCATCAGCAGGTCGTTGACCAAAAACCGGATATTGCCATTGTAGCGCTTGCCTAAATAGGAGATGAGCGAGAGCCCGTCGAGGCCTCCTAACGGGTGGTTTGAAACAAAGATAAAGCGCCCTGTGGCGGGGACGGCGTCGGCGCCTACCACTTCCGTGGTAATGCCAAGATAGCGCAGCGCCTCGTCGGCAGCGCCCACTCCGTCGTGGCCACACATGCGCTCAAGTATGTCGTTGAGCTCGCGCTGATGAATGATGCGCTCCAGGCATCGAGTGGCCAATCTTGGGATGAAACGGTAGTAGCGGGGCATTCGCAGCCTCACCAACGCATCTACGTCTATCACCATCGGCTCGTCGTTCATTTCTCTTTTAACCATGTGGTTTGAAGTAACAAAGTTAGCGAATAATTAAGGACAAACAAAACAAGCCTTATAGAAACTTGTGCTACATATCAAAGAAATGCCAAACAAAATGTGTAATTTTGCATATTTGGAACTCTTATGTGAACTTTTGGCGATAGTATGGAAGCGGCACACATAACCTCGAAGCGATTTCTCCGCGTGCAAACGTGCGTGGAGTTGGTGTGCGCGTGCCTGCTGCTTGTGGCGTCTGTCGTGGCGTTTGGCACCACCGGCATCGGTGTGGCATGTGCGCTGGGCGTGGCGTATGCTGTGCCCCGTTTGCTCTATGCCCACATTAGCGGTGGTGAGCCTTGGGGCGGCCTCGTGATATGTGTGTTCGGCATCTTGCTGGTGGCTTGGGCTTTTGCCAACATCTATGGATGGACTGAGGCAGTGGGACGTACAGTCGCCAACCCTGACCTCCACTGCGACGATTCTTTGTATTTCCAGTGGGCGCTGAGCCACTTCAACGGATCTGTGCCAGAGCCCAACACCAAATTCGTCGGTTTCCCGTTGATGATACTGCTGTCGTGGCGGCTGTTCGGGCCAAGCATCGTGTGGCCCATAGCCATCAATGTGATGCTCACGCTGCTTACCATTGTGGTCTGTGGCCAGATGTCGGCCCGCGTGCTGAGCCAGCGGCTCCAGAGTGGACGCACTCAAATCACTGTACTCACGATGCTCGGACTGGCTGTGCTCGGCTATTTTATGAGCCATGGGCCAATGCTGCTCAAAGAGCCCCTCACCTACTTCTCGGTGGCATTGGCGGCCTATGCTGTGGCGCGGATGAAGGCGCTCGACGCTACGCTAAATGGCCCTGCATGGCGCGATGTGGCGTGCTACACCGTGGCTGTGGCCATTATGGCGATTACGCGTGTGAGTGTGGTGTATTTCCTGATGATAGGGGTGGCGCTTACACTTGCCGACAACAGGCGGATGTGGCGTTACGCCGTGGCGCTATTTGGGGTGTCGGTCGTAGGCATTGTGCTTGGTGTGCACTGGTCGAATGGATTTGGTGCTGAGGTGCAGACCCGTATTGTGGCGAGTGCGGAATCGGGCGGCCATATCATGAAAGATCTATTCCTTGCGAAAGGGGTGTATGGCGAAATGATGAGCGGCTATTTTCAGCAGCCCTTATGGCAAAAGTTGCTGCTGCTGCCCGTCACCTGCACTGTGCAGTTTTTTATCCCGTTTCCTTGGCCTTCGACAGAGACGCTGAGCGTAGGAGTGTTGGCCACTCGCTTTCAGTGGGTGTGGTACGCTGTGGCCGGTGTGGTGCTGTTTTACCTGTTCACCCAGTCGTGGAAGCGGCAGAGCTTAGGGTGGTGGGCGATGTGGCCATTCGTGTGCATAGCTTCGGTGGCTTTTGTGACGAGTGGGAGCGTGAGCCGCTACACCCTCCCATTTCAGCCGCTGTTTGTGACTATAGCCGTGTGGGTGGTGTGCAAATACCGTGAGGGAGAGTGGCGCGGCCTGTTTAGAGTGTGGTGTGCGTGTTACGCCATAGTGCTGGTGGCCGCTCTCGCCTGCTGCTATGCCCTCACCTCTGCATGATCTGTGCCCCTCCCGTTGATAGTTTTTCAGCCTTGTTCGGACGTTTGTGGTGTTTTTTTTGAAAAAAATAGTAGAGACGCGACATGCCGCGTCCCTACTAAAAAAGCTATTGTGTATATTTATTTGGTACGGAGCCTTATTCGAGGGTCACGAGTGTGCCGCAAGGCTCGCCTGAGAGCACTTTTCGGAGATTGCCCTTCACGTCCATGTTAAACACGTGGATGGGCAGTCCGTTTTCCTTGCACATGATGGTGGCGGTCATATCCATCACCTTGAGGTTGCGGCGGTAAATTTCGTCGTAAGTGATTTTGTCGAATTTTGTGGCAGTGGGGTCCTTCTCTGGGTCGGCGGTGTAGATACCGTCCACTCGTGTGCCTTTGAGCATCACTTCAGCCTCCACCTCTATGCCGCGGAGGGCAGAACCGGTGTCGGTGGTGAAGAAGGGGTTGCCGGTGCCGCACGACATGATGGCCACCTTGCCCTGCTCCATAGCTTCAATGGCGCGCCATTTGCTGTATTGCTCACCAATTGGGAACATGCCTATGGCGGTGAGCACTTTCGACGGCTGGCCCACTGCGTCGAGCCCTGAACTTAAAGCTATGGAATTGATCACGGTGGCGAGCATACCCATCTGGTCGCCTTTCACGCGGTCGAACCCTTGTGCCGCGCCCTTGAGTCCGCGGAATATGTTGCCGCCGCCTATCACAATCGCCACCTGCACGCCAGCGTCAACCAGTTCCTTGATTTGCTCGCAATAGTCGGCCACACGCTGTGGGTCGATGCCATAACCTTGTTCGCCTTGAAGCGATTCACCGCTGAGCTTGAGCAGCACGCGCTTATAAATTGCCTTCATAATAATAGTGTCTTTGTATTCTTTTTAGATTATTGTGATTGATAAAAAATGTCGCTACAAATTTATAAAAAAAGGTTGGATAATCGTGATGATTCATCCAACCCTTGTTATCTTGCTTTGTGTCAAGAGTGCTTTACTGTGAATTTATTTAGAAGCCTTTGCACGCTCAATGTATTTGTCGATGTTGATATTAAGCGCATAGCTTGGGAACTTAGCCTTCATGTCTTCATACACGGCCAGCTCCTCGTCGTATTTTTTTGTGGCGTGAAGCACTGTGGCCTTCTTCTTCATGAAGATAGGAGTGAGCGACTCGTTGTCGCCAGCCTTGCTGATGGCCTTGTCGTAGGTGCTGATGGCTTGGTCGTAGTTCTTTTTGTTCACATAGCAGTCGGCCAGGAGCGAGAGCGCTGCGGGGCCCATGATTTTGCCGTTGGCGTCGGAGCCCTCAAGGAGCTGGATAGCCTCGTCGTATTTTTTCTGCTTGTAAAGAATGGTGGCTGCCATCTGGGCGGCACGGTTGGCAGGAGCGTATGATTCATTGGCAGCTTTCTTGTAGGCCACGAGACCTGCGGAGTCGCCCTTTGTCATATATTCCATATCAGCCTTGTTGACCATATTTTGAGCATCTTGCATACCATTGTTGCGAACTGCAATAAAGATGGCAACAGCGGCAAACACTACAATCACGGCGGCCACGCCGATGTAGATGAGCTTTTTGTTGTTTTCAACTTTCTGCTCCCATGAGGTGAGCGTTTCGTTCACTTCGTCAACAGTTGTGCGAGTTTGTTTAATGTCTTGTTTAGCCATGTCGTATGTTTAACTAAAATAAATTCAATGTTTCAGCTCGCAAAATTAATAGTAATTATTGTGATTTAAAAGTAATTCAGTGAATATTTTTCAAAAAAGGGCTAAAAACCTATCCGTTATATGCTCAAATTGAGTAAATTTGCACGCAAAAACGGAGATTACCGATATTACGAATTTAGCGCTGCCGGGTGTGTGTCAGAGTTTGATATAAATTCCGCCGGCGCCCATTTACTTAATTCATTCTATTACACAAGTGAAACAGATTCTTTTGGCTATGGGCTTGGTGCCGCTGATGTGGTGCTGCCACGGCGGTGAGGGCCGCGGCACGGCAAGCGGCCATCTTGACTCGATGGTGACATCCATGTCAACGCCCGTCACCGACAGTGAGCGTGTGGCAGCCATGGCGGAGGAGGTGCGTATGCTTATCGACCAGTACGACGAGAAGCCCGACCCGGAACTGCTGCATCAGGCCATGAGCATCAACGACAGCATCGCGCGGATCGACACCACCCAGCAGGGACGCTTCAACACTGCCTTCACACGTGCGCAACTGCTGGCAAGAAGTGGGCGAATGCGCGAGGCGATGGACATTCAAGAACACCTGCTCAGCCACAACCCCGATGATTTTGTACGCCTTCAGTTCTATGCCGGCAAATACCGCATGGAGGGAAAGCTCGACTCGATGAACATGGTGGCTGAACGAGCGCTGAGCAAATGCGACAGGCTGATAGCCGACAGTGCCCACAATGCAGAGCTTGTGGACCAGGCTTTGTTGAACAAAATCAACATCTACCAGATTATCGACAATCGTGCCAAGGCGAAGGAGGCCAACGACCAGCTCGCCATTAGGCACAAGGACGATCCCGACTATCAGCTTACGGACGCGGAGTTCAACGAGGAGTACAATGCCGCAAGGGCTTCGCTCAATCAGTCGGCAGAGGCTTACCGCAAGGAGGTGAAGGAAAAGAAAGAGGAAAAATAGGTGTGGAAAGCGGAGAGTATGCGTTTGCGTACCCCCGGTTTGAATGGCAGGACGCAACACTTTTCGCAGCGTAGCTCCCCTATGTCGCTAATTTGGCGGTTGGGACAGAAGTATTTTTTTTGTAACTTTGCAGTGTGTACGCAATCCATATAGGATCACACACTTCTATCCTGAAGAGATAAACACAGGCTTTAACTATGGAAATAAGATGTCCACATTGCGGAAAAAAGCAGTCGCTGTCGGTGGCTAAACTCAAGGCCAGCGGCGGGGTGGTGATTTGTCCACAGTGTGTGAGCGAATTTACCGTTGACCTCAGCCAGCTTCCTTCGGAGCAGCCAGTTGCCGACCAGGCTTCCACGCAGGCACCTGCACAGGGCGAAATCGCTTTCTGCCCCAGTTGTGGTAGCCGTCTGCCAGGTAAAGGGCTTAAATTCTGCCCTTATTGCGGCAATCCGCTACCCATGGCCGATGCTATGCCGGCACCCTCAGTGGAGGGACAAACGCAGGGAAGCGCCATCCAGTCGTCTGCGGCGCAGTCTTCCGGACGTGCCGAGGGACAATCTTCGGCGAAGGTCGCTGAGGCTGCCACTGTGGAGCAGAGGCTCACTGCGCTTCCTTTCATAAAAACCCCCGACTTCATCACCCGTCACCATGAGCCCGCCAGTCTGCGGTTCAGCATTGTGGCCTGGCTGGTGATTTTAGCACTCCTTTTCCTGTTCGTGCTGATGCTGTGGAAAGGCAATATGGAATAGTGCGGCACAAAGAAATGGCTTGAAAAATTTGGGTAAAGCCCACTCTGCTTCTAAAAAATCATAAAATCACATCACTCCTTAAAATTTTCCCTAATCGGTATGCGTTATTAGGAGAAAAGTTGCTATATTAGCATATCAATGTAGAACAACCAAGTAAAACCAGAGTATGACCGACAATAACAGATACTGTGTGATCATGTGTGGCGGATGCGGAAGCCGCCTGTGGCCAAAGAGCCGCACACAGATGCCAAAACAATTCATCGACTTCCTTGGAACTGGACAATCGCTGCTACAGCTCACTGTGGCGCGCCTGAAAGACATTGTCCCTCAAGAAAATATTTTTATGCTCACCCAAAAAGAGTATGCCCACTTAGTGAAGGAGCAAGTGCCAGAAATCAGCGACAGCCAGATACTGCTCGAGCCGGCACGCAGGCGCACAGCCCCTGGCACAGCGTGGGCCGCCTACCACATCAAGACCATCAACCCCGACGCGAAAATCATGGTGGCACCGTGCGACAATCTCATTCTTCGTGTAGATGAGTTCAGGCTGAGCCTGGTGAAGGCGTTTGAGTTTGTGGAGCATACCGACACGCTGCTCACCTTTGGCGTGAAGCCCACACATCCCGAAACCCGCTATGGCTATATTCAGCAGGGCAAGGAGATTGACGGAGAGTTTGCCTGGGTGAAAACCTTTACCGAGAAGCCCGATCCGGAGCTGGCGAAGGTGTTTGTTGACAGCGGAGAGTTTTACTGGAACACAGGTATATTTTTCTGGAGCGCAGATGCCATCATCAAGGCCCTCTACGCCGACAGTGCCTCGTCGAAAGTGTCGCCCCGGTTCCGTGAGGGCGAGGGTATATACGGCACAGACAAGGAGATGGAGTTTGTCAGCGAGATTTACGCCGCCAGCCAGAGCATATCAATCGACTATGCCGTGCTTGAAAAGGCCACCAACGTGGCAGTGCTCCGCGTGGACGGCATCGGATGGACCGACCTCGGCACATGGGGCTCGCTCTACGATGCCATTCCAAAGACGCGCGACGGAAATGTGACGCAGGGCACAACCGCAATGATGATGAACTGCCGTGGCAATATCGTGTCGGCTAAGCCCGACAAGCTGGTAGTGGCTTCTGGGCTCAACGACTATATCATCGCCGACAGTGACAACGCCCTGCTGATAGTGCCTCGCTCCGAGGAGCAGAAAATCCGCAACTATGTGCGAGAGGTGAAGGCCACCTATGGCGACGAATACCTATAAGTAAGAACAGTAGCAGTCAAAAACTGCCATATTTTTTCACATGAAAGCGGTGGCTTGGAGAGTGTGTGGGGGGGAGGCTTAGAAGTAGATGTCGTCGTTGTCGGCACTGCTTTGGTTCACCCGGCGGCCTTTGCTTGAGGCTTTCTGATTTTGGCTTTGCTTTCTTGCGGGCTGCTTCTTGGCCTCGGAAACTTTGCGTGCTTTTTCTGCGGCTGGCTTGCTCTGCTGCTTCACGGAAGGCGTAGCCTTTTGCTCCTGGCGTGGCTTGGCTGCCGGAGGCTGCTGCTGAGCGCGTACATTGGACTGCCGGCGTTTGGCCTGCTCCTGGCGCTCTTTTTCTTTCTTTTTCAGAGAGTCTTCGCGCTCTTTCTGCTGGCGTTTGGCCTGCTCTTGGCGCAGTTTTTCCTCTTTTTCTTTTTGCTTCAGGGCTTCTTTTCTGGCCTTCTCCTGGCGTTTTTGCGCCTGTTTTTCGGCCTCTTTCTCCTCTTTTTCCCTGAGTTTTCTCAGTTTTTCCTTTTGCTTGGCCAGGCGCTCTGCCTCTTTAGCCTCTTCGGCTCGGCGCTTTTCCGCCATTTTTTGCGCCTCTTTTTCTGCTTTCTCGCGTTCTTTCCGCTGTTTTGCGGTCTCCTTTCTGTCGGGCACACGGCGCTGCTCCAGCGCTCCGTTTTTCTGTCGGGGCGGTACGGAAGCCTGCTGGCGCTGGCGCGAGGTGCGTGAATGCTTTCCTCCCTTGATGCGTATGTCGTTCAGCCCGCAGCCTTTGTTGAACCGACAGAGGTCCACTGCGTGGTCAATGCCCGCGATCACACCTTTTTCGGAGAATTGCCACAACACCCATTTCGCGCCCCCCACAAGGCGAGGCTCCACCTTAGAGTATCGCGCGATGAAAAGCGGGTATCCATTCACCCTGCCGCTGAGGTAGGAGTTGTAGAATGCGCTGCCCGTGTATATCATAGGACGGCAGCCGTAGTGCCGCTCCAGTTTTTCGGCGAAAGAGAGCACAGAGTCTACCATAGCCTGCACGGGAATGTTGCCGCGCACCTCTATGTCGATCAGTGGAATCAGGTCTTGCTCCTCCTTTTTCACAATGGAGGTGAAATTGAGGAATTGCTTCTCCACAGAAATGTTGGGGCGAAAAAAGTGGTATGCGCCCACCAGTATGCCGTATTGTCGAGCGTTGTCGATGTTGATTTGATAGTGGCGTGATCGGTAGGTGGCGCCCTCGGTGGCTTTCACATACACGAATTTGATGTTTTTGTCTTGTGCGGTCGCGCTCCAGTCGATGTCTTTCTGGTAGCTCGATACATCGATGCCGTCGTAAATCAAGTTTGCCGTCGTTCCGTTCACTTTCACCTGTGCGCACGCCATGCCCACCGCAGCGGCAAGCAGCAATGCGGCAAGCGCAACCCTCAGACGAAGAACAGTGAAATCAAACATTCGTGTATATCTTGCTTGTAGCTAATTGTTCACAAAGATAAAGAAAACCAATGGAATTGCGCACAGAGAAACGTGGAAAAAACCATAAAATAGCGCGCTTACCGGAAGTGCTTACCCACTAATGGTAATTTTGCAAACATCTCTGCCATGTGCTCGCGCTTGAACATCACGATAAAAAACACCGTCAGCAGCACACAGCGGTAAAGCGTGTAGGGCATCTGTGAGCCAAACGGATGCCACTGCATAGCGGCGAACAGTGCCGCAGCGAGCAGCGTGTAGATGGCGATGTCCTTCATCGGGTAGGCTATGGGGTAGTATTTCTGTCCCACGAAGTAGCTCAGCACCATAGCAGTGCCGTAGCCGGCAAATCCTCCCCAGGCGCATGCCATGTAGCCATAATGCGGCACAAACAGGAAGTTGATGCCCAGCAGCACAGCGCAGCCCACAAAGGAGAACACCGCGCCCCAGATGGTCTTGTCGATGAGCTTGTACCAGAACGAGAGGTTGAAGTACACACCCATCATGATTTCAGCCGCCATCACAATGGGCACCACTTTCAAGCCTTCCCAGTAGTCAGGGGCGATAATGCGCTTGAGCACGTCGATGCCCGCAATCACGGCAAGGAAGGCGAAGAGGGTGAACATGATGAAGTATTTCATCGCCTTGGCGTAGGTGTCTTTGTTGTCCTTGTCCTTGCTCTTGCCAAACACAAACGGCTCGTAGGCATAGCGAAACGCCTGGGTGATCAGTGCCATAATCATGGCTATCTTCACCGCCGCGCCATAGATGCCCAGCTGCTTCTGCTGGTCGGCGGCTTTGTAGATGATGGGGAAGAGTATCTTGTCGGCGGCTTGGTTGAGGATGCCGGCTATGCCCAGCACCAGAATGGGCCAGCTGTAGCCCAGCATTCGCTTCAGCAGTGCGGTGTCGAAACTCCACTTGATGCACACCAGCTCTTTCCAGAACAGGAAGGTGATGGCGCCTGTGGTCACGAGGTTGATGTAGAACACATAGCCCACATTCAGCGTAAACTGAGCGTCGTACATGCCGAAGAGGTTACACTTCATGGCCGGCAGAATCAGGAAATAGAGCAGGTTGAGCAAGATGTTCACGAAAATGAACGCCAACTTCAGCCCAGCAAACTTGATAGGCTTTTTCTTGTAGCGGAGATATGCGAACGGAATAGCCTGAAACGCATCGAGCGCCACGATAATCGCCATTGAGGCCACCCACGACTCATGGCCGGCATAGCCGAGGGCGGCAGAAATGCTTGGGAGGAAGCCCACCACGGCTGCCACAAACATCAGTGCCACTGCGCCCACAGCCACGAGTGTGGTGCTGTAGACCTTACCGGCGTCTTCACCCGCTTTGTTGGCAAAGCGGAAAAAGGTGGTCTCCATGCCGAAAGTGAGTATCACCAGCAGCAACGCAGTCCATGCGTAGAGGTTGGTGATTACGCCATAGCCGCCCGATGCGGCGGAGAGGGTGGCGGTGTAGAGGGGCACAAGCAGATAATTGAGAAAACGCCCGAAAATGCTGCTTACGCCGTATATGGCAGTGTCTTTTGCAAGTGATTTTAAATTTGTAGCCACAATAATTCAATTATGTAATATGTGATGAGTAATATAATGCGTGATAGCGACCCAGGGGAACTATTGTAAGACCCTGGTACTGCACCGGGGATTGGGAGGCACCCTATTCGTCAAACAGACTGCCCGAACTTGATACAGCTTTGCGCCCCAAGTGCTTGTAGGCCAACTCTGTGACCTCTCTACCACGAGGCGTACGGTTGATGAAGCCCTCCTTCACGAGGTAGGGTTCGTACACCTCCTCAATGGTGCCGGGGTCTTCACTGAGCGACATGGCTATGGTGTTGAGCCCCACAGGGCCGCCCTTAAACTTGTCGATGATCGTGAGCAGGATCTTGTTGTCGGTCTCGTCGAGTCCGTATTTGTCGATGTTCAGTGCCTCAAGGGCGTAACGGGCAATGGCGGTGTCGATTTTTCCAGAGCCCTTCACCTGCGCGAAGTCGCGCACGCGCCGGAGCAGCGAGTTGGCGATACGCGGTGTGCCGCGGCTGCGGAGCGAAATCTCCAGAGCGGCGTCGTCGGTGATGGGCACGCCCAGCAAGTGGGCCGACCGCTTCACAATCTGCTCCAGCACCTCGTGGTTGTAGTATTCCAAGTGGCAGTTGATGCCAAAGCGCGCCCGAAGAGGGGAGGTGAGCAGTCCGCTTCGTGTGGTGGCGCCGATGAGCGTGAATGGAGCAAGCGACAGCTGCACCGAGCGCGCTCCAGGGCCCTTGTCAATCATGATGTCGATGCGGTAATCCTCCATTGCCGAGTAGAGGTACTCCTCCACCACAGGGCTCAGGCGGTGAATCTCGTCGATGAAAAGCACATCGTTCTCCTCAAGCGAGGTGAGCAGCCCGGCCAAGTCGCCCGGCTTGTCGAGCACAGGGCCAGAGGTAACCTTGAAGCCTACGCCCAGCTCGTTGGCAATGATGTTGCTCAGCGTGGTTTTGCCCAGCCCGGGAGGACCGTAGAAAAGAGTGTGGTCGAGAGCCTCGCCACGGAGCCTTGCCGCCGACACAAACACACGCAGGTTCTCCAAAATTTTATCTTGGCCGGAAAAGTCCTCAAAGCGCACAGGTCGCAGCGCCTTTTCCACGTCCTGGTCGCCCACGTTGCGCTCCTTCCTTATGTCAAAATTTTCATCCATCATCGTCTGATTATTTTAAGAAGCAAATTTACAAAAAAAATCCATTCCACTCTATTTGCGCCCCCTGATTTTATCCGTGGCTTCAATATGACGTTCGGATGTAGAGTCGTCCAACAGCAAGTGCAAAATTACATAAAGTGTTCGAAGAATCTCTTTTTTGGCG
>ERZ808278.159-NODE-159-length-56439-cov-35.480633_pt1 | contig 56439 bp, 80 predicted proteins | sample MGYA00521239_ERZ808278 | MGnify/ENA primary metagenome ERZ808278 (study PRJEB31516, sample SAMN03275600) | gut metagenome | biome: mammalia-associated habitat; material: feces | host: Papio cynocephalus | place: Kenya | collected 2012-07-17 ... | reverse complement strand
CGACGCTCTTCCGATCTCTTTGAAAATTCTCCGGGGGCATTTTTTATATTTTTCAGTACTTATAACACACCTATCACAGTACCCCCCCCACCTGTTTACTGTTTGTTGGTTTTGGTTATTCTTCTCCTTTCGAAATAATATTGTATTGATTTCACTGTGATAGGTGTGTTATAAGTACTGAAAAAGTGGTCTTAAAATATTTCAAATTATATGAAAGGAGGATGTAATAATGGCGAAAGTTATAAAAAAAAGCTCATCTGGTAATTCACATAGAAAAATAAGACCGGCATTAACGCCAGAAACAAGAATAAATCAACTTGTATCTATAGCTATGGATCTTGTCGAACAAAGATTGTTGGACGGAACAGCATCTTCCCAAGAGACAACATATTTTTTGAAGTTAGGATCTCCAAAAAATGAATTAGAGTTGGAAAAATTGAGAGAAGAAAATAAGATGTTGCGAGCAAAAACAAAAAGTATCGAAGCTTCCGAGGAGACTGAGAAAAAGTATCAGGAAGTTATCGATGCTATACGAACATATTCTGGATATGGCGGTGATGAAGATTATGATGAATATGAGTAGATCTTATTCTGAAATGTTAAGGTTTGAAACATTTGAGGAGAGATTTAAATATTTGAAGCTCAATGGATCTGTGGGATTCGAAACCTTTGGGCATGATCGATATTTAAATCAGGCACTCTACAATTCACGAGATTGGCGTCATTTCCGTCATAAGGTTATTGTTAGAGATAATGGATGTGATTTGGCCTGTGAAGGTTATGATTTAATGTGCGATGGGAACAGTGCTGAAAAAATAATAATTCATCACATAAACCCAATAACAGCGAAGGACATCATGCGTCGAGATCCAAAGATATTTGATTTGGAAAATGTAGTGTGCGTGTCTTTCAATACACACAATGCTATACATTATGGGGATGAGGGTCTAATATATACTCGGCTCATATGCAGAACCAAGAATGATACTATTCCATGGCGAAAATAAAGGAGGTATTTTATATGGAAGAAACTAAAAAATATGATGTTAAAAAAAGTAAAGCGGAAGCCAATAAGGTTAATCCTGTAAATCATAATGTTGTTAGAAAGAATAAAAGTAAAACTAATAACTTTGTAACCGAAGAAAAGAAAGAAAGAACTATCGAAGGTATTGGTGTGGTTGACTGCGCTTGTTTAAATGTTAGAAAAAAACCAGATTCATCATCGGACGTAATCAGTAAGGTTAGGATGGGTGATCCGGTGACAATCATTTCTCCTTTCTCTTCAGATGATGATTGGTTGAAAATTTCCGTAGACAACAAAGAGGGGTATTGTATGAGTAAATTTATCAAGACGATTACAAGGTATTCTCCGACCCTTAAGTGATTTGGAGGGATTATGATGAATGAAAATATACTTAACAGTATTAAAAAACTTTTAGGTATTCCTGAAGATTATACGGCATTTGACCAAGATATAATGATGCATATTAATTCTGTATTTATGATTCTGTCTGAATTGGGTGTCGGACCATCTAATGGGTATTCGTTGAAGGATGGTGTTGAAAAATGGGGCGATTTCATATCAGATGATAAGAATCTTGAGGGTATTAAAACCTATATTTATATGAAGGTTAAAACGATATTCGATCCACCATTGAATTCAGCAGTATTAGCAAGTATGAAAGAGTTGATCAACGAATTCGAGTGGAGAATCAATAATGAAGCTGAAGGTTATTAAGAGGTGATGACATGGATGAACTTTATCATTACGGCGTTCTTGGTATGAAATGGGGCGTTCATAGAGCAGCATATAAAACGTTTCAAAACAACAGACTCGAAGAAAAATCGTATATGAAAGATAAAAAAGCTGCTAAATTAAGAAAAAGATCTGAGAAAGCACATAGTAAATATGATCTTGGAAGGTCTAATTGGAATGCAAAAATGGCGTCGAGATATGCTAAAAAAGCGGCAAATATTCGTATTAAATCGAAGCATTCGTCCTCCGATAAACAACCTAAATTAAATAGGAAAGCGTACGCATTTGATTATCGATCACAGAAGAAACAGCTTAATGCCAATAGACTTTCTAGAACCACAGCATATGGGCGTAAAGCTATGAAGTTAGCCGTAAAATCCGACAAATGTAAAATAAGCGCTGCTAGAGCTCGTAAAAAAATAGCATCGAACAAGACGTATATCGATATGATGAATAAAAAAGTTAGGACTCTCTCTTCGGATAAGCGTAAGGAAATCAAACAGTATATGTTGGAAAAAGGATTATATATTAGCTAGGAGGTGATAACATGGATGAACTCTATCATCATGGTATTCTTGGTCAGAGGTGGGGAGTTAGACGTTTTCAAAATGCGGATGGTAGCCTTACAGCAGCTGGCAGGAAAAGAGTGTCGAAACTCGAAAATAAATACTCTAAGCTTACCGGCACAGATTTGAAGAAAAAGAAAATCAGCGATGAAGAATCAAGAACAAGAACGACCAAACCCAAAAAAGCGAAGTCTATAAAGGATTTATCTACTGAAGAACTTAGAGAGAAAACCAATAGACTAAACGCCGAACGAGACTATATAAATGCTAAAAGAGATGTATCAAAGCTCACAGCAAAGCAGGTTTCGAAAGGTCGAAGAATAGCTAATAAGGTTGTTAAGGAAGTGATTACACCTGCTGCTATTGATATGGGTAAACAGGTTTCCAAATCCATAATGGCTAAATACGGCAATAAAGCATTTAAGTTCGAGGGCGAATTTAAACTCCATCCAAATAACAAAAAGAAATAAGGTGATATTTATGGCATTATCGAATACCGCTGTTCCTTATTATTACGGTAAGTTCAGAGATGCCGTAATACGAGGGGATATTCCAGTTAACAAACAAATTTCTATGGAAATGAATCGAATAGATTCTTTTATTGAAAATCCGGGGATTTGGTACGATGATAAAGCTATTGATGGATATGTTAAGTTTTGTGAAAACGAACTCACGTTGACCGATGGTAGCCCCTTACATCTTTTAGACTCATTTAAATTGTGGGCTGAACAAATATTTGGATGGTATTACTTTGTGGATCGAAGTGTGTATCAACCCGATCCCGATGGTCATGGTGGACACTACGTTACCAAGAGAATAAAGAAACGATTGATTACAAAACAGTATTTAATTGTTGCTCGTGGCGCTGCCAAATCAATGTATGCCTCGACAATTCAGGCATATACGTTGAACGTTGATCCTAGGACAACTCATCAGGTTACGACCGCACCTACAATGTCCCAAGCCGAAGAAGTTATGTCCCCATTGAAAACAGCGATAACGAGAGCCAGAGGCCCACTGTTCAAATTTTTAACAGAGGGATCTTTATTTAATACCACTGGATCTAAAGCGGATCGCGTGAAGTTGGCTTCAACTAAAAAAGGAATTCAAAATTTTTTAACTGGCTCATTACTTGAGGTTAGACCGATGTCTATCGATAAGCTTCAGGGTCTCAGAGTTAAGATCGCAACAATAGATGAATGGTTATCTGGCGACGTTAGAGAAGATGTCGTCGGGGCTATTGAACAAGGTGCAGCTAAGGAACAAGGTGGTGGTATAAATGACGATTATCTTATAGTGGCCATTAGTTCTGAAGGAACAGTCCGTAACGGAAGCGGCGACACCGTCAAAATGGAACTGATGAAAATTCTAAAAGGCGAATACGATGAAAAACATACATCTATATGGTGGTATAAACTTGATTCAGTCGAAGAAGTGAGTGATCCGAGAATGTGGCTTAAGGCAAACCCTAACCTTGATAAGACTGTTAGCTATGAGACTTACGGTTTGGAAGTTGAGAGAGCGGAACAAAATCCGGCTGCTAGAAATGATATACTGGCAAAACGCTTTGGATTGCCTATGGAGGGATATACTTACTTCTTTACGTATGAAGAGACCTTACCACATTTTCCAGTAAAAGAATATTGGCAAATGCCTTGTGCTATGGGCGCCGACATGTCCCAGGGCGATGACTTCTGCTCGTTTACGTTTTTATTTCCACTCGGCGATGACATGTTTGGGGTTAAAACTCGAAACTACATAACCGAATTAACGCTTAAGAAATTGTCTTTGGCTCTGCGAAATAAGTACGAAGAATTTATCAAAGAAGGTAGTTTGATTGTAATGCCTGGAACTATATTAGATATGACTCAGGTGTATGACGATTTAGACTTACATATTATAAATTGTAGCTATGATGTATGTTGCTTTGGGTACGATCCTTATAATGCGAGAGATTTTGTTGAACGATGGGAAAGAGAAAATGGCCCATTCGGAATAGAAAAAGTTCCACAGGGTAAACGGACTGAGTCGGTTCCTTTGGGGGAAATTAAAAAGCTTGCCGAGGAGCGACTTTTACGTTTCGATGAAGCTATTATGGAGTTTGCTATGGGAAACTGCATCGCATCGGAGGATACAAATGGAAATAGACAATTGATCAAAAAACGTCGAGAGGCAAAAATCGATTGTGTTGCGGCACTGCTTGATGCTTTTATAGCATTTAAGTTGAATAGAGATGCTTTTGAATAGGAGGTATGATAATGGGAATAATAAGTAGATTCCAACGTGCTTGGAATACATTTGCTAATAAAGATCCAACACCGGGATATAAATATTTAGAGTATTCTATAGGATACGGTAATAGACCAGATCGACGTCGATTGACGGGTGGTAACAATCGATCTATAATTACATCAGTATTTAATAGAATAGCGTTGGATGTAGCTGCGGTTACCATAATTCATTGTAAATTGGATGAGAATAAACGATATCTTCAGGATATGGAATCTGGTTTAAACGATTGCTTAACCTTGGAAGCCAATATCGATCAAACGTCTCGAGCATTTATTCAGGACTGTGTTTTATCGATGTTTGACGAAGGATGTGTAGCCATTCTTCCAACTGATACCACGAAAGACCCTAAACTCACAGACTCGTATGATATCTTGACTATGCGAACAGGTTCCATTGTTAAATGGATGCCTAGTGAAGTTACCGTTAGAGCTTATAATGAGAAAAAGGGCAGACGAGAGGATGTTACAGTTCCTAAAAGGACTGTTGGCATTATAGAGAATCCACTGTATGCTATTATTAACGAGCCGAACTCAACAGCTAAGAGATTGGCGAGAAAACTCAGCTTATTAGATGTGACAGATGAACAAACGGCATCTGGTAAATTGGATTTGATCGTACAGTTACCTTATGTTGTTAAGACTGAAACGACTCGTAATAGAGCTAATGCGAGACGATCAGAGATCGAACAACAGTTAACGGGATCTAAGTATGGTATAGCATATGCCGAGGCTACCGAAAAGATAACCCAGTTAAATAGGCCGGTCGAAAATAACCTAATGTCGAGAATCGAATATCTGACTAATGAGTTATTTGCACAGCTAGGAATTACACAAAGTATCCTAGATGGAACAGCGGATGAGAAGACCATGCTCAATTACTATGACAGGTCGGTCGAACCGATTGTATCCGCAATAGTCGACGAAATGAAACGAAAATTTCTGAGTCGTACGGCCAGGTCTCAAGGCCAGTCTATTAAAGCATTCAGAGATCCATTCAGGCTCGTTCCTGTAAATGATTTGGCAGAAATTGCTGATAAGTTTACGAGAAATGAAATAATGACTTCTAATGAAGTTAGACAGATAGTCGGCATGAAACCATCATCGGATCCTAAGGCTGATGAATTGGTTAACAGTAACATAAGTCAGCCTGGCGACGCCAAAGTTGACATTAATAACCCAGCAGATTCAACATCTAATCCTGATGTTGATAGCGAACAAATACAAAGAAAGGGGAAAGTTCAAAATGGGTAAATTTGATTTTAGTGGTTATGCCACTAGAAACGATCTTGTTTGCGGCGATGGTCGGATTATCCGAAAAAATGCGTTCGTAGACAATGACGGAAAAGAAGTTCCATTGGTCTGGAATCACAAGCATTCCGATCTGAGAGAAGTTCTTGGTCACGCACTTCTCGAGAACAGAGACGATGGTGTATATGCTTACTGCTCGTTCAATGATACCGAGAATGGCCGTTTAGCTAAGCAGTTAGTTCAGCATGGCGATATTAGATCTTTATCTATTTATGCCAATCAATTGAAGCAGCTTGGTAATGATGTAGTTCATGGAATGATTAGAGAACTGAGTCTCGTTCTTGCCGGAGCAAATTCAGGAGCATTTATTGATCAGGTTATGGCTCACGGCGATGACGGAGAAGACGGAATGATTATCGGATACGATGAGAATATTGTATTATATCATTCTGATGAAAAGAAGAAACCTGAAGAAGGTGATCCTAAAGAGGGCGAAAAGAAACCTGAAGAAGGTGATCCTAAAGAGGGTGAAAAGAAACCTGAAGAAGGTGATCCTAAAGAGGGCGAAAAAAAAGATGGCGAGAAAACCATCGAAGATGTTATAAATGGCCTTTCCGAAGAAGAACAGAATGCAGTTTATGCGTTACTCGGTATGGTTATGGAAGAAAAAGAGACTAAAAAAGAAAATGGAGGTAATGAAATGAAACATAACGTTTTTGACCATGAGACAGAAACATCGGAGAACACGCTGTCTCACTCTGCTGTCGGCCAGATAATTGGCGATGGTAAAAGATACGGAAGCATGAAAGAGAGCTTCCTGGCTCATGCTGAAGAATACGGAATTGATAACATTGAGTATTTGCTGCCTGATGTGAAAAGCTTGAATACACCACCGGAATTCATTTCCAGAAACATGGGATGGGTTCAGAAGGTTATGAATTCTACACATCATACTCCGTTCAGCCGGATTAAATCTGTATTTGCGGACATCACAGAGGACGACGCTAGAGCGAGAGGTTACATTAAAGGTAAACTCAAGAAAGAAGAGGTGTTTAGTTTACTTAAGAGAACGACAACACCTACGACGATTTATAAGAAACAGAAAATGGATCGCGATGACATTAATGATATTACCGATTTCGACGTTGTTTCTTGGCTTAAATCAGAAATGCGTATGATGCTGGATGAGGAGATTGCGAGAGCTATCTTGATCGGTGATGGCCGTTTAGCATCAAGCGAAGATAAGATTAATGAGGATAACATTCGTCCGATCTTGAATGATGCTGATTTATTCACTATCAGATGGAGTGTTGCTACTGGAACAGCGGATGGCGACAAAGCTAAAAACTTTATCAAAGCGGCCATTAAATCAAGAAAGAATTATAAGGGTTCCGGAACTCCTACGTTGTTTACAACTGAGGATATGTTGACTGATATGCTTCTTTTGGAAGACACAATCGGACACAAACTGTACAAAACAACTGAAGAGTTGGCTACAGCCCTTCGTGTCAAAGAGATTGTTACAGTTCCAGTTATGGAAGGTCTTAAAGATAAGAACTCCAAAGACGTATACGGTATCATTGTAAATCTGGCTGATTATAATGTTGGAGCCGATAAGGGCGGAGCGATCAATATGTTCGACGATTTCGACATTGATTACAATCAGCAGAAATACCTTATTGAGACTCGTTGTTCTGGAGCATTGATTAAACCGTTCTCTGCCATTGTGCTTAGATCCGGAGGTGCAACAGCAAGCGAGGAACCAACATTGGCTACGGCTAAAGCTGAGCTGGATAAATAAATATGGAGGTGAAAAGTAATGAAAAAACTGTATGATGATGCAAAAGACAAAAATGTCTCTGCTACATATATTTACGGTAAAACCGGTACTGAAGATACTAAAGCTTATGCTGATGAGGCTTGCACGGTTCAGATGAAAACCAGCGAACTCAAAGAAGCAATTCTGAAAAGAGCGTTGATTGTAATTGACGATGCCATTTACATTCCTGTAGGTTTTACAGTAAGTAGCAACATTGGTAGTGTCAATTATATTACACCGAATGCATCTAAAGCAACAAGTGCCGATATTGGCACATTAACTGCGGCTAAAGACTGATAATTAAGGAGGACGTCAAAATGGCAAAATGGTATGGAAAAATTGGCTACGCCATTACTAAGGAGACAGAAGCTGGATTATGGGAAAACGTTATCGAAGAACATGAATATTTTGGTGACATAACCAGTGATCGTAGGAGACGCCAATCTTCGGATAAAGTTAATGATGAGTTAACATTATCTAGCATCATTAGTATTGTAGCTGATTCCTTTGCCTATGACAATTGCTCCAATATAGCTTATGTTACAGTTATGGGGACTGAATGGAAAGTATCAGACATAGAAATCCAGTCCCCTAGACTTATATTGACATTGGGAGGTGTATACAATGGCCACTCGCCTAGAGTTACAAAGTAAGTTAGAAGAACTTCTCGGATCAAGAAATGTGTATTATCAACCACCAGAGTCAATTAAACTTAGTTATCCGGCTATAGTGTATCATAAGAACAAAGTTGACGTTAGACATGCTAATGACCGTGCCTATATGTTCAGAAATTCCTACACAATAACGGTTGTTGACAGAAAACCTGACAACCCGGTGATTGAAAAATTACTTCAATTACCTTATTGTTCTTATGATACTAACTTTGTGTCGGATAATTTAGAACATGATGTTTTAACATTATATTATTAAAAAGGAGGAAATAAATTAATGGCAAAATTAATTTGGGATCAGACCGGAGAAAGACAATATGAAACCGGTGTGAAGAATGGTATTCTGTTCCCTCAGGCTAGTGATGGATCATATGAAGCTGGAGTTGCTTGGAATGGTCTTACTGCAGTTACAGAATCCCCATCCGGTGCCGAAAGTACTGCTTTGTATGCAGATGATATTAAGTATCTGAATCTTCTGTCGACAGAAGAATTTGGTGCTACAGTTGAGGCATATACATATCCGGATGAATTTAAACAGTGCGATGGCTCAGCTGAAATCGCAACAGGTGTTGTTATTGGGCAGCAGAAACGTCAGCAGTTTGGCTTGGCGTATAAAACTACGATCGGTAATGACACTGATGGTAACGATCATGGATATAAATTACACCTTATCTATAACTGTTTGGCTGCACCGTCAGAGAAGGCGTATTCCACAGTTAACGATAGTCCGGAGGCAATCACATTTAGTTGGGAATTGACTACTACGCCGGTTAACGTTGAAGGATTCAAACCGACAGCCTGCGTCACCATGGATAGTACAAAATGCGATTCTGCGAAGTTGGCTGCTCTTGAGGAGATTCTTAAGGGTAAAGATCATGAATTGTTGAAAAGTCAGCCAGAAGACTGGACTACGAATTATGCAGCATACTTTGAGAAAAAAGATGGAAAATTTGAGCCGGTTGCGGCTAGTTCCGGAAGCGCTCCAGAGTGGGCTGAGAAGAAATATTATGCTCCAGATGTAGCGCCTCGTCTTCCGCTTATTTCAGAACTTACTGAGATTTTTGCAGAAGGCTGATTGAAAGATTAGATTGTAGTGTTAAGGGCCTGTCTTAGGATGGGTCCTTTTTGTTTAATAATGAAAGGAGAACATTGATTATGTTGAAAAGAGAGATTAAAGTTACAGATTTAGAAGGTGTCGAAAGAGTTGAGATTTGTTATTTCAACTTAACAAAAGCTGAGATTATGGAAATGGAAATGAGTTATCCCGGCGGTCTTAGCGGTGCTATTCGCGATATTGTTGCTGCTCAGAAGGAGACAGAGCTCGTCAAGATTTTCAAGAATCTTATTCTTAAAGCTTATGGAGTTAAAAGTGCCGATGGTCGATATATCGAGAAATCTGAAGCCCTTTCTGAGAGATTTTCGCATACTGAGGCTTATTCTATATTATTCATGGAGTTGGCAACCGATGCCGAGAAAGCGGCTGAATTTATCAATGGTATCACACCATCAGATATCGATACATCAAAAATTGAATTAGACGACTCGTTGCTGCCAAAAACAGACAACTAAAAATATTGAGGAGATGAGAGCATGTTAGAATTAGTATTGCCAGCTGTAACTGGCGAAGAATGGGACGAATCCAAAGAAATGTTCGTATACACTCGTCAACAGAAAGAATTGAAAATACGTTTCGAGCATTCTCTCATCGCCATTGGTAAATGGGAATCACATTGGCATAAATCATTTTTTACGACATTTTCAGAAACACGCCAAAAGAAAGTGACCGACGAAGAGTTTTTCGATTACATAAAGTGTATGACCATAACTCCAAACATTGATGATGAAGTGTATGATCGTTTAACTGCCGAGCATATACGTGAAATAACTAAATATTTAGATGATCCGATGACTGCCACGACGTTTTCAAATAAGAATAATAAAGGTGGAGGTAACAATCGAGTAGTGACATCCGAATTGGTTTATTATTGGATGGCAGAATTGAAGATACCTTTTTCTTGCGAGAAATGGAATATTAAGCGATTAATGACACTTATACAAATATTTGAGGCTGAAAGAGCCCCAAGTAAAAAGATGAGCAAACGCGAAATAATGAGTCGCAATAATGCGATCAATGCTGCTAGACGAAAACAGCTACATAGTAAAGGTTGAGGAGGTGTGATCCTACGTGATAGAGTTTAAACAAAAAGGAGACTTTACGAAACTCAACCGATATTTCGAAAGAATGAAAGAAGTTGTGAAAATTGGGGATTTAGATAAATATGGAAAAGAAGGTGTCGCGGCATTATCGGCCGCTACTCCCGTTGATACTGGAAAAACAGCTAATTCTTGGAGCTATAAGATAAAACGTCAAAATGGATCCGTATCCATAGACTTTTATAATTCCAATTTTAGCAACGGTGTTCCTATAGCTATTATATTACAATATGGGCACACCACAAATAATGGTGGATGGGTTCAAGGTAGAGATTATATAAATCCAGCCATACAACCCATCTTTGATAAAATAGCAAAAAATGCCTGGAAGGAGGTTACTGGAAAATGAGTAGAGAAGTTGACGAAAAAATTGTTCAGATGCGATTCGACAATAAGGATTTTGAGAAAAACGTACAAACAAGTATGTCGACCCTTGATAAATTAAAACAAAAGTTGAATTTTTCAGGCGCCACTAAAGGGCTTGATGATATAAGCGCAGCGAGCAAAAGAGTTGATATGTCGGGATTGAGTAGTGGTGTTTCTGCAGTATCTGCTAAATTTTCAGCACTGCAGGTTGTGGGAGCTACTACTCTTATGGACTTAACTCGATCTGCTGAAACTGCTGCTAAACGACTTATTAACGCATTCACATTCGAACCAGTACATACAGGTTTTGACGAGTTCGAATTAAAAATGGGATCTGTTCAAACTATTATGGCTAGTACTGGTGAAAGTTTGGATAAGGTGAATGATTACCTTGATGAGTTGAATGTATACTCGGATAGAACGATATATTCATTCTCAGACATGACTACAAATATCGGTAAATTTACTAATGCCGGTGTTAAGCTTAAAGATGCTGTGGCAGCGATTAAAGGTGTAAGTAATGAAGCCGCTGTATCTGGAGCCAATGCGAATGAAGCATCGAGAGCAATGTATAACTTTGCCCAGGCATTATCTGCAGGTTACGTTAAGCTTATCGATTGGAAATCTATCGAGAATGCCAATATGGCAACAGTCGAATTCAAGAATGAGCTTATTAAAACAGCGTTAGAACTTGGTACGGTTAAGAAAAAAGGAGATCAGTACATAACAGTAACGAAAAACGCAAAAGGTGCTGTATCTGGAGCATTTGATGCCACACACGATTTTAATGATTCATTAGCTCATCAGTGGATGACCACGGATGTATTAACAAAGACACTCGCTAAGTATGCTGATGAAACAACTGAAATTGGTAAAAAAGCGTACGCCTCGGCTCAGGATGTAAAGACATTTTCTATGATGATGGATACGCTTAAAGAGGCCGCTCAATCTGGCTGGGCTCAGACTTGGCAGTTGATCATTGGCGATTTTAATCAGGGTAAAAAGCTGTGGACCGATTTAGCGAACTTCTTTGGCGGAATGATAGACAATATGTCCAATGCTCGTAATAGAGTTGTGGAAATGGTCATGTCTAATCCAATTGTTCAGCTTGGTAAGAAGTTGAAAAACGTTTCTAAAGATGCTACGGAAGCGATGAAAAAAATAACCGATTTAGGTAAAGTTGTCGATAAGGTTATTCGTGGCGATTTTGGAAATGGACAAAAACGAATTGACAAATTAACTAAGAGCGGATATAACTGGGCTAAAGTTCAGAACATGGTTAATAAAAAGCTTGGAAGTAGTGTGCGACACAATGAAAAAGCTGTTGCTGCTTCTGCAAAGAGTATAAAAACTACTGATGAAAGTTCGTCGGCTTTAGAGAATTTATCCAAGAAAAAGCTTAAAGATCTCGGCCTGACCCAAGATCAGATATACTACTACAGTGAATTGCAGAAAGAATCTGCTCGTACTGGTAAATCGATGGATGAGATCATAAAATCTTTGAGTAAACAAAAGTCGGGACGGGATTTGTTGATTGGTTCGTTTAAAAACTTGGCAGCTGGCTTTACACCAATTCTTAAATCTGTTGGCGAAGCTTGGCGTGAGTTTTTTCCAGAAAAGAACCTTATAGAGAAGGCTAATTCTATCCATGGTGTTCTCGAAAGTATTAATAAATCAACCAAGAAGTTCAAAAAAGAGATGACAGACTCTAGTGAGACAGTCGATAAACTCAGGAGAACTTTCAAAGGTTTGTTCGCTATTGTTGATATGGCTACTACTATTTTTGGCGGTGGTTTTAAGATAGCCTTTAAGGTTTTGAAAACCGTTTTAGATCATTTCGATATAAGTCTTCTTGACGTTACAGCAAATGTTGGCGACGCAGTTGTTGCTTTCAGAGACTTTTTATTTAACAACGATCTAATCGTTAAGGGAGTTACTTTATTAGCCTCCGGCGTCAAAATGGCAGGCAATGGTTTTAAGAAGCTCGTCGAATCTATTAAGGGAATACCAAAAGTTCAGGAGTTTATTAACAAACTTAAAAATATGAACTTTAAAGAGATAGGTCAGAATATAATAAGTGGATTGAAAAACGGATTAAAAGACGGTATAGACACTGTTCCGAAAATGCTTATGGATTTAGGTCTATCCTTACTCAATGCGATAAAAGGTGTCCTGGGAATTCACTCCCCATCAAGAGAAATGTTCGATGTAGGTTCTAACATCATTGCAGGCCTCTTAAACGGCATAAAGAATGGAGCTTCAACTGTATTGGATGTACTTAAACAATTTGGCTCTAATTGTATAGAAGTTTTAGGAAATGTCGATTGGGGTAAAGTATTCGCTGGTGGTCTTAGTGTCGGTATATTATTGACAGTTAAGAAAATGGTTGGAGTGATAGATAAATTCGCTTCTTTAGCAGAAGGTCTCGGAAAAACATTATCTGGAGTTGGCAATATATTGAATGCGACAGCCGAACATGTTGGAAAAATATTAAAAAACACTGCAAAGGTAGTGAAGAATTTTTCTAAAGTTGTTAAGGCGCAAGCATTTAAAATGAAAGCCGCTGGTGTTAAAGATTTGGCAGTTTCGCTTACTCTTTTGGCAGCATCGGTGTATATGCTTGCACAGTTAGATACCGGTAAGCTTTGGGGGGCTATAGGTGCAGTTACAGCACTTGCTGCGGTTATGGTAGCATTAGCTTGGGCTATTGGAAAAATGTCCGATTCCTCGATATCTATTTCTAAAAATGGAATAAATATTAACGGTATTAGATCGACTCTTATAGCGATTGGCATAGCGGTGCTTTTGATGGCTGCAACTGTTAAGATTATAGGTTCTATGGATCCTTCGGAAGCTAAAAGAGGTTTCTTAGGTCTCGCTGGAGTCGTTGGTGCTATTGTTGCCGTATTCGCTGCATTTGGTAAATTGACAAATGGTCGTCAAGCAGCCAATATGGATAAAGTTGGTAAGATGATGAAGAAGATGGCCGTGTCTATAATATTAATGGGCGTGGCCGTTAAGCTTATAGGAACCATAAATTGGTCGACAATGGGTAAAGGTGCTGCTTTTGTGGGTGGTTTTGTTATTTTTGTAGCAGCGTTAGTTGCCATATCGAAGATAGGTAAAGAATCAGTTATAGATAAAATGGGTAAGATGCTCCTAAGTATTTCTGCATCTCTTCTTATCATGACTATAGTTGTAAAAAGAGTTGGTGGTTTAAGTGTTGGCGCTATGATAAAGGGTTATGCGTTTATGCTTATATTCATCAAATTTGTAGCATCTATGGTTGTTATCTCGAGAATCGCCGGTCAAGGCACAATGGGCGAAATCGGTAAAATGTTGCTATCAGTTTCAATATCTTTATTGATCATGGTTGGCGTGGTAAAACTCGTTGGTATGCTGAGTCTTGGAGATATGGCGAAAGGGATAATATTTGTAGGATTGTTTACTGTATTCATTAAAGCATTGGTCAACATCCTTAAAATCGGACCAAAACAGAGAGTTGCCAATGTCGCAGCAACATTATTAGCCGCTTCTATATCGGTTGGAATAATGGCGGGTATTTCTATATTATTAGGTATGGTGAGTTTGCCAACATTAGCTAAAGGTGTTGTTGCCGTTTCGATTCTTGGTACTATATTATCGGGAATGATAGCAGCCACCAAAAAAGCGCAAAACTGCAAAGGTAATCTTATTGCAATGACTGTAGCTATAGGTATTATGGCTGCTGCAGTATTTGCTTTGTCATTTATTAAACCGGAGAGTTTAGCTGGAGCAGTTATCGCACTTGGTTCACTGATGCTGATATTTGCGAAAGCACTAACCATAGCAAATACTGCCAGAAAAGGTATAGCGGACATGGTTGTTATGACAGTTCTTGTCGGTATATTGGGTATTGTCTTGTATGCCCTAGGGAGCTTACCGATTCAGTCTACGTTGGCTGCAGCAGCTGGCTTATCCATATTGTTGATTGCTATGAGTGCTGCTTTAAAGATTCTAAGTACTATTTCCTCGGTTTCAGTATTGGCTTTGGCAGGTATGGCCGTTCTGACTTTGGTGGTTGCAGGATTAGCTGGAATTTTATATCTCGTTAGAGATTTGAATCCTGAATCGTCTATTGCTACTGCTATTGCCATGAGCACATTATTACTCGCCATGTCCGCATCGCTAGTCATTCTTGGTGCTGTTGGAGCTATGGGACCGGCTGCTTTTATAGGAATTGGCGCTTTGGCTGTGTTAATTATTGCCGTTGGAGCCATAATGCTCGCCATAGGTGCATTGGTTAAAAAGATACCAGCTATGGAGGAATTTCTTGATAAAGGTATAGAAGTTTTAGGTAAGATTGGTTATGCTATAGGTAATTTCTTCGGAAACATCATTGGTGGTTTCAGCGCGGGTATTTCGTCCGGATTACCTAAAATAGGCGAAGATTTATCTGCATTTATGACAAATGTTAAACCATTTACCGAAGGAGCTAAAACAATTGATACCTCAGCATTTTCCGGTATAAAAGCATTGGTTGAGATGATCGCTTTAATAAGCGGCGGCGCAATTATTGAAAAAGTTGCGTCATGGCTCACCGGTGGATCTTCCATGGAAACGTTCGCTGAACAGTTAGAAAGTTTTGGCGAAGCAATCATCAAATTTTCACAGAAAGTTAGTGGTAAGATCGACGAGAAAGCGGTTGTTGCTGCGGCATATGCTGGTAAAATGTTAGCTGAAATGTCGAACTCCATACCGAGTAGCGGTGGTATATTTAGTGTATTCACTGGTACTACTGATATGGCGGCATTTGGCGATGATATAGCGTCTTTCGGGGAAGCTATTGTTAAATTCTCTAAGAAGGTATCTGGTAAGAATTCTATAAACATGAAAGCTGTCCAGGCAGCAGCTAATGCCGGTAAGATTATGACCGCTATGCAGGAGAACTTAGTCGCATCAGGAGGTGTGGTTCAGTGGTTTACCGGAGAGAAAGACCTAGGTAAATTTAGTGAGCAACTTTCAGCTTTCGGTGAAGCTATTGTAAAATTCTCTAAGAAGGTATCTAAAAAAGGAGCTATTAACCAGAAAGCGGTACAAGCCGCCGCCGATGCTGGTAAGATCATGATCGCCATGCAAGAACAAATAGTTCCATCTGGCGGCGTAGTTCAATGGTTTACTGGAGATAAAGATCTTGGTAAATTTGGTGAACAGATACTTGCTTTCGGAAATGCTATAATAAACTTTTCGAATGAACTTACTGCAAATGGCGGAATTGATAACGCTGCTATATCTACAGCTGCTTTAGCTGGAGGAATGCTTGCTACTTTACAGAAAAATGTCATGCCGTCAAAAGGAGTTATACAATACCTCCTTGGTGAAAAGAATTTAGCCGACTTCGGATCGCAAATAATATATTTCGGAAAAGCTATTGTGGCATTCTCCGGTATAGTAAGTCAAAATGGGGGAATTAACGCCTCCGCCGTTACGGCATCCGCCAATGCTGGTAAGATTATGGCAGCACTTCAGTCCAGTATACCAGAAAAACATTGGATGGACGGTAAAGTTACATTAGATGATTTTGGCGAAGATATCGCGTCTTTTGGTGCGGGTTTAGCTGATTACGGCGAAGAACTAGAGGGTACGAATCTTGGACAGATATCAGCATCTTTGACATCGGCATCGAAGCTTATTGACTTAACAAAATCTATGAAAGATTTGAATGTTGATGGGTTAGATAAAGCTGAAGGGTTCTCTAAGATCGGAACAGCTATGAAATCTTACTCTGATAGTTTAGGAAAAATAGACGCAGGATCAGTTTCAAGTTCTATCGATTCGGCTATAAAGTTAGTTCGACTTTCTACTATGCTTAGAAACTTTAAGCCTGGAAATGTTGAGAACTTTAAGAAGATAACTTCCGTTGGGTCGGTCATGAGCGATTACTCGAGCAAGGTTTCAGGTATTAATTCTATCAAGGTTTTAATATCCGTCGGTGTTGCTAATAAGATGGTTGCTCTGATAATGAGAATGAGTTCGGTGAATACTGAAGGAGTTGACAACTTTAAGGCCGCTGTCGAAAGTCTTGGCTCTATCAATACCAAGAAGCTGAATAAAGCATTTGGCTCGTCTTCTGGAAAGATGGTTGAAATGGCTAGTAAGATGATTGGCGCTTTGAATACTGGTCTTAAGAATAGTCAGTCTTCTATTACGTCAACTTTTGTAACTGTCGTTAAGACCGCCTTGGGATCCAATAAGACTGCTTTTAGTAGTGCTGGTTCAGATGCGGCTGCTAAGTTTAGTTCCGGAATGGAAGAACAGAAGAGTGTGGTTGAAAGTAAGGCTTCATCAATTGCTGCCGCCGCAGCCAAGGCTGTGCGTAGTCAGTATAATGCTTTTTATAAAGCTGGAGCTCACCTCGCCAAAGGATTAGCCAAAGGTATAAAAGACAATAGTTCTAAATCAACTTCGAATGCTAAAGACATAGCCAATTCGGTGGCCAATGCTGTTGGAAGTGGTTCCGGTAAAGGGTCTTCTAAGGGCGGTAGCGGTAAAGGTAGTAAAAGCAGCAGCGGATTACCAAAAGGCATGTCATATGGAAGTAGTGACTTCGGTAAACAAGCTGACAAAGCGGCTAAAGGTTTCGTGAATCAAGCAAAAAATAGCTTTAAAAAATCAGCAATGAAAATTAGTAGAGTTATTGATGCTGCAGAGACGAGTACACAACCGTCAATTCGACCGGTTGTTGATGTAAGTGATGTTAAGACTGGAATTGACGCCATAAGTGACATGTTTAATAATAGTCCCATCGGTCTTAGAACCGATGTTAAGACAGCCAATCTCATATCTACAAATCGTCAAAATGGAGATTCAGCATTGCTCTCTGCGGTTAAGGGATTACGCGAGGATTTTGCTTCTAGCAATAATGGTGTTCAGGTTGATGTACAACTAAATTATTCTGCAGGCTCAGACGCTAATGAGATAGCTAATGACATAGCTATTAACCTACGTAGAGCATTAAGGAGGGGTGTTTAATGGCCGAGAGTAAGTCAAAAAAGACAAAATTGTCAAAACCATCTGTAAGCCTATCTCGAAATGGGTATAAGTTTACATTGTCACTTAACGCTAACGACAGCGACGCGAAAGATATCTATATAGAAAAATGGGTGTATGAAGCGAAGGATATAGGGAAGTCGGGTAATAAAGGCAAAGAGCATGAAAAAATAAAAAAAGGGGCTAAGACCAAATCTTGGTCCCTAACTCTTAAAAAAGAATCGTACTACCCGTTCGTATCCGATGGCTCAGCTGCTAGTCCAAAACAATCCGATTATAGTCAAAGAATCGAGAAGGTGGTGTTTAAAGTTTGGACAGAGGGCGTAGTTAAATGGACTACTGGAAAAGGCAAAAAGAAAAAAGACCATTCACGAAAAGTCAAATCCGATGCTGTAACGAAAACTTACGAATTTGATAATGCTGTTAAACCCTCGGTATCTTTGACATACAATAACGATGGTACTAGTTTTACCGAAAAAATAGACATCAATGATGACTACAGTATAACTAGTAACAAAAAGAAAGTAACTACTCGTTGTTGGGTTAGAATGACCCAGTTACTTAAAGGTTCAAAAAATGAAACCGCGGTGAATGGTTATGCGGGAAGGTGGTATAATAAAGATACTGATTCAGAAGTACGAAATGTTATAAAAAATATGACAATACCGCCAAGCACGCCAATACGATATAAAGTATATGCTTATGGAGCCGGTCCAGGAGGTAAGTCCGACGAGGTGACAGCGCAACATGTTTTTGCTAAACCATTAGCGCCGCCTAAACCACAATTGAAACGGGTTAATGCGTTGAAGAACAGTCCCGTTGAAAATGGATATGGCATATATATGGTAGGTATGAATATCAACACAGATTGGGATGCGAAGAATAACGTATCATGGCATCCTGTTGATAATGTAGTTATCGAATATCGAGATCAGGATGAATACAAAGGCGCTTCTGACGCATTTGGCGAATCCAAGGGTTCTTGGAATACCGCAAAAGATAATGTCAACAGTGCTATTAAACAGATACAGACTGACGTTCTTGGGGCTGTAGCCGACGATATGGTTAGATATTTTCGAATAAGGGCTATGTATGACGGAATACCAACTCCAGGCTATATGAGCGATATTGTGGCTTACGGAAAGCCTAGCGAATTGAGCGGGCTTAGCGCTAATAGTCAGAGTGTGGATGGTAAGCAATGTTTAGTGTTTAGCTGGTCGAAACCGACATCTAAACTTTATGGAACAGACCCAACATCTAAATTATATAATGGCGGGGTACTCGGTGCCGATGGTTGTCTCAGAATAAAGATATTTAAGAACAATACAAATACACTTCTGAAAGTCATCAAGGTTTTAACCGACGAATGGCAGGATTGTAAATGGGTTTATGAAATACCAGAGTCTGATCTCGATAAAGAGATTGATTATTGTTTTCAGGTTTGTGTTGGATTGGACAATCTGGATCCGGGGGCTCGAAGTGATAATGTCTGGGCTCGAAACATAAAAGTTCCAGCAAAGTGTAAAAACGTTGTAGGAGTTAAACAAGCTAATAATACCACTGTCGAATTGACTTGGGACAACCCAACAAAGACAGATGATATTTACAACGGTATCGAAATCGCTTGGTCTACAATGCCAAATGCCTGGGAGTCAAACAGTTCTCCTTCCACAGTTCAGTTTGAAAATGGAGCAATGACAAAAGCTTACATAACTGGCCTGTCTGCTGGTGAAATATATTATTTCTGGGTTCGTAGGTATGAAGAACGAAATGATTCGACGACCTACGGTATTTGGTCTGATGTATCTGCCGGAGTAATGATGTCAGACGAACCGGATACTCCTGTATTAACATTATCACGTTCATGGATTAAAGAAGGCGGATCTTTGTCAGCTCAGTGGACATATCAGGCGAGTGGAAATCTACCACAAACAAATGCTCAGATTGAAATCCAATCGGGAAAGTCCAGTTGGGGTCCGATTGCGAATGTCGATGGTGAGGATGATAAGTGTGGAATTGATCTTAGTATGAAGAATAACAATTCGTTCGCATATCCGGCAGGAGACTACAATTTACGAGTTGTAGTAGCTAACGAGTTAGGTGAAGCATATTCGGAAGCTGTTCCGCTTACGATAGCGACTAATCCGATGTGTGCTATAACATCTTCGTCTATTGTCGACTATACGTATCCGGTATACGATGACGATGGTGTTGAAATTGAAAATCCTACCGACACAACAACCGTGAAAGCCTTAACAACATTACCGTTGACTGTCAATGTGACTGGCAATGGTGATTTGAATTTGTACGTGTATTGCGTTGATGACTATCGATGGGAACATCCTGATACTGTTGATGATGTATTCCAAGGCGATTGTGTTTGGACTTCGCCTGTTGAGTCTGGAGACTACACCATAAGTGATATAGCTTTATCCGATAATGCAAGATATCGAGTGCAGGTTGAATGTGTTGATCCAGATACGAATCTCAGAGCGGAAGCGAAGTATATTGATTTCGAGGTTCACTGGGCACATCAGGCTATCGCACCAGTGGATTCAACAATTACCATAAACGATGACGGAACAGCAAGTCTGGTGGCGGTTAAACCGGAAGGGACTTCGGATACCGATGTTTGTGACATATATCGAACGACTGCCGATGGGCGTTATCTGTGCTATAGAGAAGCGCCTTGGGGGGTAGCGGTGATTGATTCACTTCCAACGTTTGGCGAGACTATCGAAAATTCATATTGTTTTTGTACTCGTACGACGGACGGAGACGAAGCATGGTGCGAGATAGGATACGAATTGGATGGTTCAGGCATTATTGTCAATTATGGAAATCAAGTTCTTAAATTACCATGGAATGTTTCAAATAGTGACGATAGAACAAAACAGGGCGAAATTAGATCTCATCTTGGTGGTTCTAAATCGTTCTATGGATTACCATATATTGATAGGAGTAACAGTCTAAGTACGGAAATCGTCAAAATGGAAGATGAAGACTTGGTTAGTAAGCTTTACGAACTTTCGCGATTTACAGAGCTTTGTTATGTGCGTACGTCTAATTGTATCGGTTATCCTGCAATTGTTGATGTATCGATAAATCGCGATTATAATAATCAGATACTTAGCGTATCACTTAGCGCTAAAGAAGCTGATACGGAAAATGAGTTCCTTGGCAGAGTGCCGGATGAGGAAACTACGTAGATTAGATCAAGGAGGTATTTCGTATGGATTGGAGACAAGGTTACACATCAACATACCGTTTGTATAAGGTTGATCGATCTACTTGGGGCGAAGGGGGCGAGATAGAAGGTCTCGTCTCCGCCTCTATCACCAAAGATAATGAAAGTACCTTAGTAGAAGATGCGAGTATAAGTTTAGATGGAGATCCGATTAGTGGGTATGTTAGGTTAGTTATGGAAGCAAAAAGTAATACTGAGATGGCTCGTGTGGCTTTGGGTACGTTTCTTATAACATCACCAAAACGATCGATAAATGGTCATTTGGTAACTATTGATTTGGAGTCTTATAGTGTCTTGAAGCCTGCGTCTGATAAAATGCTTCCGACAGGCTGGTATTTTCCAGAAGGAGGAGATCCTATAGCCGGAGCTTTTGAATTATTGTCGGACTGTCTTGAGTGTCCGATTGAGCCTGCTGAATCTGATATACGAACAGACGAAGCGAAGATTGCAGAAAGCAATGAAACTGCCTTAACCATGGCTCAATATCTTCTTGAGGATACGGACTATTTTATTTCAATAGATAGTAGAGGATGTGTTTCTATAGAGAAGAAACCTGATGAAATAAAAGTGACATTTGACACTATGAATAACGACGTTCTCATGCCTGAGATTACTGATGAAAGCGACATATTCGATATACCAAATGTACTTAGAGTTAGTGACGGATCTGGTAGGTATGAGACCATATACAACCATGATGAAAATTCTGATACATCTATCGAGAATATTGGATGGGAAAAATGGTCAGATGAACAGTTGTCGTTGGATTATGGAGAAACGTTATTGAGTAAAGGAAATGAACGCATGGAAGAACTCTCAAAGACTACTCGTAAGATAAGTTACAGTCGAGAGTTCGATCCTGATATATGCGTTAACGATAAAGCGCTATATTTACTACCACAACAAGGGATTGTTGGCGTATTTCGTATAATAAGTCAATCGTATGAAATTGGTAACGGAATAAAAATTAGCGAAGTAGCCGAATTTGAGTCTTATAATTGGAGGGCGTGATATGGATGTAAAAACACAAAAAATACTAGCCGATGTTATTGCGGATGCTCAGAGAAATGCAGTTAAGCCGTATACTACAACAGCCAAAGTCAAAGGCGTATCGAACGGAGTAGTCTATGTTGAAATACCTGGAAGCGATAGGTTGACACCGGTAAAGAATAGTTCAGTCGCTGTAAAAAAAGGCGATACTGTAGACTTAGTTGTATCACATGAAGATACACATATTACTGGGAATCGGAGCGATGTTGCAACATCACAGTCAACCACTTCGAAACTCGAAAAAGTAGTCGAAGCGAATAAGCTACAAATGGAAAATAAGCTTGACGTTGTTGGCAATGATATACGGCTTATAAATAATACTATGGATATTATGGACTCTGATATCGAGATGTTAGCGTCTGAGTTAAATATTCAGAATTCGGACATTGAAGCTATAAATTCAAGTGTGAAAATTATTAACTCGGCTTTTGTCATCAAAGACGGTAAGATGACCGGCATTAGTGAGATTCTTACCAATATTCTTAATTCGGGTTATGTTAAAACCGATTTAATGAATGCTGACGTTGCTTGGATTGAGGACGGTAAGATTAAACAGGGAGCCATCGGAGAAGCCCAAATTGCCGATGCTTCGATCACTACGCTAAAAGTTAGAGATCTATCCGCCGATGTAATTACTGCAGGTACTCTTAAAACGGAGCGTCTCATACTCACAACTGATGAAATTGATCCTGGTACTGGAGAAAAGAAAGTCGCTTTAATTACAGCACTTAACGCTAAGGCTAAATCTGGAGAGGGAGATATTCTTGATGGAGCTATTATCAAAGACAACACTATCGAAGCTGCGAAGATAACTGTGGTGGATTTAAAGGCTTTTGGCGCAACAATCGGTAACTTTAATATCGGAACATCAAGCATTTATAACGGTAAGGAGTCCCTTAAAGACCCTACGAATGGTGTTTATATTGGTACCGATGGTATCGCAATCGGTCAGGGCGGCCTTCTCGGCATGGACGATGACTCACCGTTTAGAGTAGAATCAGATGGTGATTTTCATCTTGGTGGCGAAGAGAGTAACTACGTTAATTTTGATTCGTTTACTGGCGAATTAGATATAGATGCGAAAAGCGTCAAAATAGGATCTAAAACCGTCGCCACAACAGCCAATGTTACTGACGCTATAGACGGAATGTTAATTGGTGGTAGGAATATGTGCGGGGGAACAAACCAAGGAACAAAGAATTGGGGATGGTCTATGCGAGCGGGGACCTTCACGAAAGAAGAGGTAGTGGAAAATGGCGTAAAAACATGTAAATTGACTAGAAACAACGATACTCAATCCGGATGGTCGGTGATTCATTTCGACGATATTGGTCGTGACGAATGGCTGCCAGATACTGAGTATACTTTGTCTGTGGATGTTAAAACTAGTGTTGCTACTATTTTTGCGCTTGAGTTTATGAAAATGAACGGCACCAATAGTTTGATATCAAAGAAAAGTGCTAAAAATAATGCTACTAAGCCTAACGAGTGGGTTACTCTGCAGTGGATATATACATCAAGTTCTTCGTTACCGACGGAGGATGGCCAAGTTGTATATCTTAGCAATATGAACTCTGACCCCGGTATATCGTATCAGTTTAGAAACCTTAAACTCGAAAAAGGTAATAAAGCCACTGATTGGTCTCCAGCTCCGGAGGATATTGAGGCGGATATAGATGAAAAGCTCACGAATTACGCTACAATAGAAGTGACCGACGAGAAGATATCTACAGCTGTCGGTACTGTTAAAGATTATGTCGACGATGGTGACACGGAAATATTAAAAGAGAGTAAATCATACACTGATCAAACAACAGAAAAAATATCTTCCACAGTTGAGGGTATGGACGGTCGATTAAGTACCGTGGAGCAGAAGGCTGATGGATTTACGTGGGGTGTTAAAGTTGGTGGACGAAATCTCTGTCAGAAAACCAACCACGGCACTACAAACTGGATGTGGTCTCTGGGCGATGGCACAGCCGATATTAGCGAAGTGGACGAATATGGCGTTAGAACATGTTTGATGACTCGAGGCAATGATACTTTACAGGGTCAGTCCATCATATTTTTCGATAATATTGGCCGCGATAAATGGGTTCCTAATGAAGAATATATTGTGGCGGTCGATGTCAAATCTAGCGTTGCGACGACGTTTAATATTGATTTCTTTGCGAAAGAGATGTGGGCTGATTCGAGTAACCTGATTAACAGATCCGAGACAGTGGTCGGTAATAACACTACAAAAGTTAATGAATGGACCACACTCATATGGAAGATCAAAACTCTTGAAACATTGAGGGATGCTGATGCGACGCCATCGAATGTCTTATGTTTATGGGGTATGAATTCCGATGCCGGCGTATCATATCAGTTTAGAAACCTTAAACTCGAAAAAGGTAATAAGGCTACTGATTGGACTGCGGCCCCTGAAGATATTGAGGCTGATATAAAAGAGGCTTCCAGAACAGCGTCCAAGTATTTACGTTTCGGTTCAGATGGATTGACAATAAGTCAAAATACTGAAGTTGAAGAACTAGGACGAAATGTCAACATCACCGACAGCACGGTCAATGTGCGTAATGGCGATAAAGATATAGCGAAATATGGCGAAACCATCGAACTGATCCAAAACGACCAGTCGATATTTAAAATATCTGTGTCTGACTTTTATGAAAAAATTGGAGGTGAGTATGTTCTAATCGAAACAGATGCTGATAATGAAATAATAACGTGGAAGTCCTTAGGCGATGAATCCTTGGAAAACATCTATAGTATCGAAATAGATAATGTTGGAAATCTTAATTCTACGATGGTGCATGCTTGGTATATACATGCTATAGATAAGTATATACTTTTCCTTCCTCCGAGAGTAAATAATCATCCCATCTTACATGATGTTCAGCAATTGATTTACTGGCCAGATACGCAAAAGTTAGACGTATATACGAGCGAAACCTCATTTTATTCGATATTTGTTTCCATAATAGACAACGCTATACGAAGTAGAGTCGATATAACTGGATCGTTATACATTAATAACAAAACAATCTCTAATGGGGGAGATTTGTTATTAACTGACGCGTTAACTCCTGTAATCATTGGTGATATCAATGATGAAAGAATGGAAATAGATTCCATATCCATTGGTACCAAAAAGAAGGATGTCGGGGCTACGTTATTTATAAATCCTGATGGAGGAGATGTGGTTCTCGGGCGGCGATATGGTCAACTTGGAACTAGTTATGAAGAGACCGGAAGAAAATTATATATGAATGGCCAAACATATTTTAATGATCATTTGTATTTCAATAACAATATGACAATCTTTGGAATGGAATGGAATGGCGAAAAATACACAACAAGAGCAAACTTCCAACCTCTAAATTCGAATGGAAACTGTGTATTGGGGTATGGTAATTACAACGCTGAAAAAGGAGCCACAAACATATATGGTTACGGTATCAATCTGCAAACTAACAATTACTTACACTCTAATCGTAGCTTGAAAACGCTATGGTCCGGAGGTGCCGGCGGCTTATACATGGGTGCTAGTCATAAAGTCACATTATCAGAAACAATATCGAATCAGTTAAACGGTATTGTACTGGAATGGAGTGCCTATGTAGCTAATGCCGCGCAAAATTATTGGTTTAATCAAATATTTATTCCTAAGGAATTTGTGAAAAAATTTTCTGGAGGAGGTATTGACATGGTATTATCCGGAAGATATCTCGGACTGAAATACGTCTACATTACAAATAATGTTATTACTGGGAGTGCTGATAATAATGCGGATACCGTTACCGCATCTGGAGTCACGTTTAATCCAAACTATTTCGTACTTCGAAATGTGTACGGCATTTAGAAAGGAGATAATAATTATGGATTCGGATATTAAAATCACAAATGTTAACGAAAATGGAAAAGATATTGGGAAGTCTGAAAGTATCGATTGGTCAAAATGGATTCGCGAACGAACTGAAGAATTGCTTGATGATGACGGTAACGTTATAGGACTTATATCACATTGTCGTAAGTACACGACCGAAGAAGCACAACAGAGATTATTAGACGATCTCGCTACAACTGAAGCAGAGGATGTACAAGCTGCTTTATGCGAATTGGCTGAGCAACAGGCCGCATACGAAAACGATGTTAATGCAGCTTTATGCGAACTTTACGAGCTAATCGAAGGGGGTGATAACAATGGCTAAAATTTATTTCAGAAGAATTGTAGCGGGGCAGATCACCATCAACGATGTCCCAACTAGATATCGTGAAGCAGTAGAAAAAATGTTAGAAGAAATGAATAAGGAGGATTAAGTATGGATTTTTCAGAATTATCTACATATTTTGTAGGTGTTGTATTAGTTGCCTGTTTGGTGGTGGGTTATATCATTAAACATGCATCATTTTTGAAGTGGATTAAAAATGACGATATTCCGGCGATTTTGGCTTTTGTCGGTGCTATCCTGAATATTATAGCAAGTGGTTTATCTATGGAATCAATCGTATATGGCGCACTTATGGGATTGGCGTCAACCGGCTTCCATCAGGCATTTAGTCGGTTTGTAGAAGGCAATGATGATACTGAGGGTACAGACGATAGTGACGATGAATAAAAAGAGAGGATGGTTGCAATTTGATCAAGGAGCTATTCGAATACCTTGATATTATAGTCTCAAACCCCGCGATTATATTATTTGGAGCTATAACTCTTATTGAGTTTACACCAATTAAAGTTAATCCGTGGGGTTGGCTATTCTCTCGTATAGGTAATGCCTTGAACGCGGATGTTAGAAAAGATCTCAATGTTTTGAAACAAGAGATCGAAACTATCAAGGTTAAACAAACAGAATTAAAGCGCGAACTCGAAGAAGACCGAGCACAAAACAAGCGACGGCATATACTTGAGTTTGCTAATTCTTGTCGGCGACACGAGGAGCATGACCATGAAGAATGGAATAACGTCATCGCCGACATACGCGATTACGAAAATTTAATCAAAGAAAAAGGATTGAGTAATGGGGTAATCGAAGAGAACATAAAATACTTAAGGGAATTGTATCATGATAGAAATGTGAAAAATGATTTTTTATAAGGAGGATTGATATTTATGAGTAAACTTATTGTTGGTTCAGCGAGAGTAGACGAACGGGGTAAATACTCAGGCGGTAAAGCTGGAGACCAGACCGGAAAAGAGGTCAGCACTCAGCCTTACTACACACATTCCAAAGGATGGTATGTATTACGTCCGAAGAAAATCTCGGTAGCTAACGCAATTGCTAATGCGATGAATACCGCATGCGCTAATCCAAACATTGGCTACGATCAGAGTAATCGGGAAAGTATCCTTAAATACGGAACAAAAACTAAAACAAAATGCGAATGCGATTGTAGTTCTTTGGTTCGCCAGTGCATTAAAGAAGCAGCCGGGGAAGATCCGGGAAATTTCAACACTGGGAATGAAGCTCCGACACTCGAGTATTCCGGATTGTTTGAAAAACGTAAATCGGTTGGTGTATTAACAAAACTCTATAATGGAGACGTTCTTGTTACGAAAACCAAAGGGCATACCGTAGTCGTGGTATCCGGACGTGCTCGAAAAGAGGCTAAAAAAACAACTAAGAAATACTCCGGAGAGTTCCCAAAACTTCCATCGAGAGGTTATTATACCATTGGCGACGGATATGAAGTTAACACTACATATGCTCCGGAAGTTAAGAAAATTCAGAAATTCTTAAATTGGGCTTGTGATGCATCACTTACGGTCGACGGTAAGTATGGAAAGAACACCGGCGATGCTGTTCGTAAATTCCAGAAGCAGTATAACTTAGAGATGGATGGAAAATTCGGAGCTAAAACGCTTAAGAAAGCTAAAACGGTAAAACGATAAAACGTCAAAATGGAAGAGGGACTGTGTCATTAACAGTCTCTTTTCTTTTTTTTCTTTTCGCGAAATTTACAGGCTCCTTTATGAATACTATAAACATAATATATTTACATAAAGGAGGTAATTATTATGAAAAAGACTATATTGACAATTGTATTTACTATGGTGGTAATGATCGGAGTTGGGTTTATATTATTTAGTAGCATTACCAAGACATATAATGAAAAGATGGATCTCGTAAAGATTGATTATGAGAAGAAACTTAGTGATCTTAAGAATGAGAACGCTAAGAAAGACTCGGAGATCGAAAATTATGAGAATCAGATTTACAATATTGTTGAGGGTAAGAACTACAACGTAACTATAAATCACGATAACGAATACATTAACTACTCAAAGAAAAATGACGAAAGTTTAATTGGTAATTTTCTTGGTAGTTCAGAAAAAAGTAAAAGTATAATTAAATAGTTTCGAAGAATTGAGTCTTAGCGGACTCTTTTCTTTTTCCACTACGCGTAGTTTACAATTTCTTTAATGATAAACTATAAACAATATATTATCTATAAGGAGGATAACATTATGTTAGAAACAGCTAAGGAATTAAAAAATGAAATGGATGAGTTGATCAATGAGACTGTTGATTATGTAGGAATTGATGGGTTCGTTAACACGGATCCAAAGATGACTACATTATTCACAAGAGTTGTAAAACTTTGTAAACTTCAGGGCGATTTATTGGTTGAGCAGGCAGAATTGTTAGAGCGAATCGATAAGAAATTGAAGTAGTTTGAAAAAAGATTGAGCTTCGGCTCTTTCTTTTGTTTTTTACGCGTAATATACAAGTGCTTTAATGATGAAGAAAGGAGGCATTTTATATGGAAGGACAAACTGTTAAGAGAAAGCCGGGTTGGCACAAAGAAAATGTGTTGGAGCCATTGATCGTGGAGAAAAGAGAAGTAACCGCGGATGAATGGGCATTATTACTTAAACTTTGTGATCTAACCGGCAATAAAGTGGGTAGAATTGTAATGAATGTTTCTTCGATAGAATACTTCATTATCGAGGATTGAGGGTATATACCCTCTTCCTTTTAATTTTCAAAATGGAAACTGGAAATTTCCCGGAGGGGATTTTTCTATAAAACAATTAGAAAGGAGAATTAATATGTCGCTTTATGTACTTATAATCGTTATGCTTTTTGTTGGGATGTTGTTTGGTTTTTTATTTTCATTCATTCTCTATGTAGCTAGTTCGTCATATGGCGAAATTTCGATAAATGAAAGCAACGAGACATTTAATCTTAAATTAAATAGTGAAGAGATTTTAAAGACCAAATCCAAACGTATTATCTTAAGTGTGACACGTGACGATTCGCATAAATAACAAGTTCTATTATGGTAACATGAATATTTATATTTGAAAGGAGTAGCGAAATGAAAGAAAATGTAAATGACAAATTAGTTGAGGAAGTTTCAAGAGAACTTGACGAATTGGGTAGTTTGGACGTTGGTTCTGAGGAGTATAAGACCACGGTAAACGGTGTTACGTCGTTAGTCGATCGAGTTATTGAGATTAACAAATTTGATCAGAATCTCGAAGATCGCAAAAAAGAAAGTGAACTTAAAGAGAATCAGATGAAAGAAGATGTTAAAGATCGATGGATTCGAAATGGTTTAACGGCGGCAGGCATCGTTGTCCCAACGGTATTAACTATTTGGGGGACGTTCAAAACGCTTAAATTTGAAGAAATTGGAACTATCACAACGACATCAGGTAGACATTTTTTCAAGAACTTATTTAAGTAAATACTGTTATCAATCGTTGACGCCGAGGAAACTTGGTGTCTTCGATTTTGTTTTACGCGTAATATACAGCCTATTTAATGAGTAAATATTAACATATTTTTAAGGAGGTATATATTATGAAAAACATATTATACGTGATCATACCGAAGAAAAGAACTATTTACGTGGTTAATAGCGAAACGAATGATTTATTAAAGGCGTTAGCTATGCTTGATTCGAAAGGGATACATGATATTAATTTATCAACAATTCCAGAGATAGAAGCTGGTTGGTGGCAAATTTCATTCAAAGCTACTGTTAAGAAATGGTTAGAGATTCGAGATGGTTTAAACGTAAAGCGGGTTTGGAATATTGGCGAGATACCAAAAGAAAATAAAACCGATGTTTATTCAACAGATTAGGGCATTTGCCCTTTTCTTTTGTTTTTTTTAACGCGTAGAAAACATACTCTATAATGATAACGTTACTTAATATATTATAAAATAAAAGGAGGAAATAAAAGTGATATTATTAACAATTTTGATATTTATGGCTTTGATTTTAATCGGCGTTGCGGTTATCGGCATTAGTGTTGTCGGTAGTGTAGGCGTTATATTATTTGGAGACATAATTGTATGTGTGGTATTTATCGCATTATTAATCCGATGGATTATAAAACGAAAGTGACGAATTTAAAGATTGAGCTTCGGCTCTTTCTTTTTTTTTTTCGCGAAATTTACAAATACTATAATGAGAGAGAAACAGAGTTATACGATGGGATGACGGTTATAGATTTTATCTATAAGGTTAATTGTCAGTGTTTGAGATGGTTAACCTACACCTGATCGGTTTATACCGAGAGACGGTCAGTCGTATAATGAAAAACGCTCTTTTTTTTTCGCGAATAAAACATATTCTTTAGTGAAAGGAGGTGAATAAAATGAGAAAGAAATTCAAATCATTACTTATTCCTTTAATCGTCGGTGCTGGCGCTTGTATTAGTGCTATTATCGATTCTAGAAAGGAAGACAAAATGGATGAGTTGATCAGTAAAGTTGATCGCCTCGAAACTTCAAAAGAGGAGGAGTCTGAATAAGACTCTTTCTTTTAACTTTATTTAATGAAAGGAGAACAGAAATGAATTTATCAACATTTTCAAAAAGTTTACGGACAGGTTTAGTCAAACACAGTCCGGAAATTCTTACCGGCATCGGTATTGCAGGTATGATTACAAGTACGGTTCTTGCTGTGAAGGCAACACCAAAAGCATTAACACTTATTTCTAAGGCGGAGGACGCGAAATTTAACAATGGGCATGGTGAAGCACTTACAAAAACAGAGATTATCAAAGCGGCCTGGAAACCATATATTCCGGCTATTTCGACAGCGGTGGTTTCTACAGCATGTCTTGTTGGGTCGAGCTCGATTAGTGTTAAACGTAATGCGGCTTTAGCTACGGCATACCAGCTCTCCAGAACAGCTCTTTCTGAGTATAAAGAGAAAGTTGTTGAGGAAATTGGTGAAAAGAAGGAGAAAAATATTAGGGAAAAAGTCGCTCAGGACAAAATCCATAAAAAATCAATTAAAGAGTCTGATGTGGTTGTCGTCGGTAGTGGTGATGTTATATTTGTTGAGCCAGTTTGTGGTAAGGCATTCAAGTCGGAGATTGAACATGTTCGAAAAGTAATTAATGATTTGAACTATCGGCTATTAGGGGGCGAAGAGTATATTTCATTATCCGAATTCTATGACGAAGTCGGCCTTAAGCATACCAAAGCCAGCGATTCGCTTGGTTGGAATCTTGGCCGAGATGGTCAGATTGAAGTAGAGTTCTTAGCCGCTAAAACTGAAGATGGTAAACCGTGTCTTATGCTCGAATATCAGGTCGAGCCTAGATGCGATTATTCGACGTTATATTAATATCGCGTGAAAAACAAATTCTTTAATGGTAACATATAATGAATCTTGCACAAGGAGGTAACTAAAAATGAAAAAAGGTTTAGGATTAATCGGAGGCGGTATTATCGCGGCAGGTATTGGTTGTGCGATGTTTTTAAAGCACAAGAATGACGAATGCTTTGTCGATGATCTGGATTTCGAGGAGGATGAACTGATCGAAGAGGATGACGAATCTTCAAGTGAAGAAGCAAAGTAATGTTGCTACAAAGGAGGAGTGCTATAATCTAGTGCTTCTTCTTTTGTTTTTATTAGAAAGGAGAATTAAATATGGATGAAACAAAAATTTTAGATTTATCAATGCTGAATGATCAGCAAATTATAACTGTTAAGAAAGGATTTGCTGCATTTTTAAATGGAAGTGGGGCTCGTTATTTCGGAGGAATACCCGATAAAGCTACTTTGAAAAAGATAAATAAGCTCTTTGGTTATACAAATAAGAAAGCCATTGTTGGCGGAATCATGATTGGATTCGGATGCTCTTTCGTTAGTAGAAAAATTAGATCGATCTGGAATAATTTGGATCCGGTGAAGCTTGATGCTTTAAAGACATTTTTAGGCATTTATTCACCATCAGAGGAGCTACATGATGATTGTAAGGGGGATTAAATATGATTCGTTATATTTATGACGGGCCGGTATACGTATTCAAAACACTTGTATCGAGCAATTGGCACGGCGAAACTATGGCCGATACCGAAAAAAAAGCGAGGTCTAATTTGACATATCAGTACAAGCAGCAGACTGGTCGGGCAAGAACCGCAAAAGTTAGATTAACTGGGGATGTTAAGCCGGCTTTACCGATAGTAAGATAAAGATATTTTAAAGGAGGTGATATGATGACAGATTACAAATCAAACTCACACAAATCGAAAAGTGAGAAACCGGAAGAAAAAAAAATTGAAAAGGTAGCTTCTGGGAAAGTTCGAAAAAAGAGTGGATTGAGTAAGGTTAGGGATAATTTATTATCTGAAGATGTCGGTAGTATGAAATCGTACATCCTTACCGAAGTATTTATTCCAGCGGCTAAAAAAGCAATCTCGGATATTGTAGATATGGCGCTGTATGGTGAAACCAGATCGAGAAAGGGTGGAAATTCGAGTAGCATTTCTTATGTATCGTATGATCGTTTTTCATCTGATAGACGTAGATCAAAAAGTAATGATAGACGTAGATCTAATGTGAGTTATACGTACGACGATATTATTTTAGACACAAGAGGCGAAGCCGACGAAGTACTAGATCAATTGATCGCCATCATCGACGAATATGAGGTTGCTTCTGTGGCTGATTTATACGATTTGGTTGGCGTTGCCCGTAACTTTACTGATCAAAAATATGGATGGGATAATCTGAGTTCCGCTTCGATTGATCGTGTTCGGGGCGGGGGATATGTGCTTAGATTACCTAGAGCGAAACCAATTTAAGGAGGATTTCAAAATGGATGTAGATAAGATTTTAAAAGAGGACTACAGTCTCAAATTTGACGAAATTCGTAAGGGTTTGGTCACTCAGAGTCATTTTAAATATGGAAAAGCATCCCGTAATTTCGCAACCGGGAATGTGGATGCGATAGGTTGTATGAAGAAATGTCTCGCTAAATTTGAGGAGACTGGCAACACTGAGTATTTAGCAGATTTAGCTAATTATGCGATGTTTAGATACATGTGGCCTGCTGAAGGCGAATATTTTAAACATACAGATTCAAATGAGTCAGCAGGTATTGAAGGTATGTCCATCAAAGAAATTGAGGCATATCGTGACAATAATTATTAGGAGGTAGTAAAATGAAATTCGAAAATTTAACAAAAGGAGCATCTAAAGCATTTTATCGTACCGCTCTTAAATTAAAAAAACATGGTCCTGAAATTCTGGTCGCAGCCGGAGCTATCGGAACCGTAGCCACAACTGTATTGGCTTGTAAAGCTACTACAAAAGTTGGAACTATTTTGGATGGGGCGAAAGAATCATTGGAGGTGATCCATGAATCTAAAGATAAAGTTGAATCCGGAGAAGAATTGAAATGCGAGGATGGTAGCATTTATACGATCGAGGACGTTAAGAAAGACACTTTGATTGTATATACTCAGACTGGCGTCAAAATGGCGAAGTTATATGGTACATCTATCGCAGTCGGTATATTGTCGTTAACGAGTATTCTTGTTGGACATAACATTCTTCGTAAAAGAAGTTTAGCCCTTGCTGCTGCTTATACAGCTATCGATAAAGGGTTTAAAGATTATCGTAAAAGAGTTGTCGATAGATTCGGCGCAGATGTGGACCATGAACTTCGCTACGACATTAAACCGAGAGAAACAGTCGAAACGGTAACAGATAAAAAAGGTAATGAAAAAGAAGTAAAGAAAACTGTTGATGGAATTACCGACCCAAATTTATACAGCGATTATGCTCGTATTTTTGACGATGGGTGTACCGGCTGGAGTAAGGATCCGGAATATAATCTGATGTTTCTTAAGGCTCAGCAGAACTACGCGAATGATTTATTGAAAACTCGGGGTCACTTATTCTTAAATGAGGTATACGATCTTCTCGGTTTTCAAAGAACTAAGGCCGGCAATGTAGTCGGATGGATTTATGATGAGAATAATCCGGTCGGCGATAATTTTGTCGATTTCGACATTTTTAATGTTAATTGCCCTAAAAATCGGGATTTTGTAAACGGCTACGAACGTTCTATCATTCTCGACTTTAATGTTGACGGCCCAATTCTTGAATATATCTGAATGGCCGGGCTCGATAATCCTTATTCTGGGAATCCTATGAGAGACTTATTCGATTTCTGGAATAAGAATTAAAGAGAATTAAAAGGAGGTTCTATGATACTAAAAAAAATACCGAGGATATTTGCTATTGGAGTATTGTCTTCTTATATTTCTGTAGTTGGTGTTTGTGCTAATGAGATGAATATGTTCGAAAAAAATATCGAGACGATCTTCAGTTTTCCCATAATCCCAGAGGCAGAGTTACCAGCTAAGAAAACACAAATTAGAAAACTTGAAAAAGTAGTAAAAAAGAAACAAGTTAAATACTCCATAGGGTGGACAAAGACATCGGTCAATGTTAGACGAGAACCAAATGTTGTTTCTGATATTTTGGAAACGTATTCGTTTAATAAAAAAATTAAATACATTAAGCATAATGATGAATGGGTAAAAATAAAATTCAAAGGTAAGGATGCTTATATATATAAGAAGTATATTTCAAGAAAAAAATGTACTTACAGAGATTATACTGTTCCTAATACTTCTGGTTTTAAAAGTTATATGTCATATGAGTGTATAACTTCAACTAGCTCGCCTCAGTATAAACTGCAGAGACAAAAAGCAGTTACTGGAAAATATGGGATACGTCAAGTAAACGGTCGTTATTGTGTAGCCATAGGTTCACATTTTACACGAAGAGTTGGAACTTTATTTGACCTTATTCTTAAGAATGGGACGGTCATTCCCTGTATATTATCTGATCAAAAATCAGATAAAGACACCGATAGTCAAAATATTGTAACTAGACATAACGGATGTTTGTCAGAATTTATTATAGACCCTAGTGCTTTAAAACACGAAGCTAACAAGATGGGTGATATTTCATATTGTAATAAAAAATGGAATAGCCCAGTTAAAAAAATAAGGGTTTATAAACAATGAAAGGAGAACAAAAATGAATATTAGTAAAATTTTATTTTTTGCAGCCGGCGCTATCGTTGGCTCAGTAGCAACTTGGAAGTTTGTCGAGGAGAGATACAAACGAATTGCAGATGAGGAGATCGAGTCTGTGAAAGAGCATTTAAGAGCTAGAGCTGAGGAGTTAGGCTTGGTAGATAAAGATGTTGCAGAATCAGAAATCGAGGATGAGGCAGCATATCGGCCAGAAATAAACAAAACAAGTATTAAAGAGATTAAAAAGGCTGCTTATGTTGATTATTCAGCCATTACTCGTGATCTGGGTTATGTGTCAGAACCAAAAGAAGATAATACTGCGGAAAAACAGTCAGGCATATCTCCATACGTTATCGACCAGAATGATTTTGGTATGAATGAGGATTATAACGTGGATAGCATGTTGTATCACGCGGATGATTATCTTACCGATGAGAATAATGAACTGATCGACTATATTGAAGATTCGGTCGGGTACGAATGTCTTAATAAATTCAAAGAATCGGATACGGACGTTGTCTATGTTCGAAATGATGAGACGAAGACAGATTATGAGATCCTTAAAGTTGATACCAAGTATAAGGATCTGGTTGATCAGGAGGAATAATGCAGAATAAAATATTGAATTTATATTTCAACTGGCTCGATTCTCTGGTATCGATTGGTCGATATCGAAAACCGTTTTCCTATCAAAAACTATTAATGTTTCTGCATAATGCGGAATTTATTTATATTTGCGATTTGGACAAAAATAGAGCTGCTGATGGAATTTCGCTAAGGTATCAATTTGCAGGTGTGTGTACCGAATACGATGAGGATGAAATTCTCCAATGTTTGGATGATACTCCATGCAGTATATTGGAGATGATGATTGCTCTCGCAAAACGATGTGAAAATACGATTATGGATGATCCTAAAATCGGCAATCGAACTCAACAGTGGTTTTGGACCATGATTACAAATCTTGGACTCGGGGATATGTACGATTCCAGGTTTGATAAGCGTTATGTTAAGCAAGTTGTTGATAAATTCTTAAATAGAGAATATAGTCCCGATGGCGATGGTGGATTATTCCGTATACGAAACTGTGACGAAGATCTCAGAACCGTGGAAATTTGGACTCAGCTGTGCTGGTATCTGGATAGTATTTTGTAAATAAACCGAAGAAAGGGGGATATGAAATGTAATGGATTTCTTTAATATTTCAACGACCTCGAAAAAACGAGGCACTGTTGATATTTATCCAAGTTTTATCATCAATAACGAGAGTCAAGATCTTATGATTCGAGGTGGTGACTTTTATGCTGTTTGGATAGAGGAGCGAGGATTATGGTCTACGAATGAACAGGATGTGATTCGATTAGTTGATCGTGAACTTAAGAAATATGCCGATGAATATCGAGAGAAAAGTACAGATTATCTCAATGTTCTTTATATGAGAAACGCCGAATCTGGTACTATCGATTCTTGGCATAAATATTGCCAAAAGCAAATGCGAGATAATTTCCATCCTCTTGATGAGCGCCTTATATTTTCGAATACCGAAACGAAGAAAAACGATTATGCCAGTAAGAAGTTACCATACCCTCTTGAATCGGGCGATATTTCGGCGTATGATAAACTTATGTCGACATTGTATTCTGAAGAAGAACGACAGAAAATTGAATGGGGTATCGGATCAATCGTCGAGGGCGATTCAAAAAATATTCAGAAATTTATGGTGTTCTATGGCTCAGCGGGAACGGGTAAATCGACTGTGTTGAACATCATTCAACAATTGTTCGAGGGTTATTATTCAGTTTTTGACGCCAAAGCGTTGGGGTCAAGTAGTAATTCATTTGCACTCGAGGCATTTAAGTCAAACCCGCTCGTTGCTATTCAACATGATGGGGATCTGTCGAGAATCGAGGACAATACTAGGCTTAATAGTTTGGTATCGCATGAGCTTATGACAGTTAATGAGAAGTTTAAGTCAACGTATTCGAATAGGTTTAATGCGTTTCTGTTAATGGGTACAAACAAACCTGTTCGAATTACCGATGGTAAATCGGGTCTTATCCGAAGACTTATCGACGTTAGTCCAACCGGAAATAAGTTACCGGGTAAACAATACAAATATATTATGAACTCTATAAAGTTTGAACTCGGAGCAATAGCCGATCATTGTCATAAGGTATATTTATCCGATCCTGGACGGTATGACGATTATATACCAACAGCAATGATGGGTGCTTCGAATGACTTTTATAACTTCATTATCGACTCCTATAGTGTTTTTAAAAAAGAGAATGGGACAACTCTTAAAGCTGCTTGGGAAATGTATAAAAATTACTGTGATGAGGCAAAAGTCCCATATCCGTATTCGCAAAGGAACTTCAAAGAAGAACTCAAAAACTATTTTTGGGACTTTAACGAACGGTTCAATTTTGATGATGGAACCAGAGTTCGAAGTTACTATAGTGGATTTCGTACTGATATTTTTGAAACTGAAAAAAATCCGGAGGCAAAAAATGACAAAAACAAATCAAAACTTATCGAATTCAAAAAGCAAAAGAGTATTCTCGACGACATCCTTAGCACTTGCCCGGCTCAGTATGCCAGTACAAACGGGTATCCAATTAAAAAATGGGATACATGTACCACTAGACTCGAAGATCTCGACACCACCAGACTTCATTATGTCAAACCCCCTTTGAATCATATCGTTATCGATTTTGATATTAAAGGCAACGACGGCAAGAAGTCATTCGAGAAGAACTTGGAAGCGGCTAGTAAATGGCCAGAAACTTATGCCGAATTAAGTAAAAGCGGTTCGGGTATTCATCTACATTATATTTATGGTGGAGATGCCGAAAATCTTAGTCGTATTTACGATGAAGATATTGAAATAAAGGTTTTCACGGGTAATGCGTCATTAAGACGTAAGTTGGCTAAATGTAATAATTTGCCAATTGCGACTATTAGCTCGGGATTACCTACGAAAGGAGAGAAGAAAATGGTGGATAAAGATGTAGTGCAAACTGAGAAGGGACTGCGTACGACTATCGAAAAGTGTCTACGAAAAGAAGTTCACTCAGCAACTAAACCGAATGTGGATTTTATATTTAAAATTTTAAATGACGCATATGAAGGCGGTTTGCACTATGATGTAAGTGATATGCGAAATGCGGTATTTGCATTCGCGGCAAACAGCAACAACCAAGCAGATTATTGTATCAAATTGGTCAATAAAATGCATTTTAAATCAGAGGAAACATCTATGGGTAATGTTGACCCTAACTCAGATCTTATTTTCTATGATGTTGAAGTATTTCCTAACTTATTCTTGGTAAATTGGAAAAAACGAGGTAAGGATAATCCAGTTGTCCGGATGATAAACCCGAGTCCATCTGACATCGAAGATTTACTTCAGTATAACTTGGTCGGTTTCAACTGTAGGAGATACGATAACCATATTATGTATGCTAGATTGATGGGCTATACGAATGAACAATTGTATAATTTATCACAGAAAATTATATCTGCCCAAAAAGGATCTGGCAATAACGGTTTATTTGGGGAGGCTTATAATTTGTCATATACCGATGTGTATGATTTTGCTTCTGCTGGAAATAAAAAGAGTTTGAAAAAGCTCGAAATTGAGATGTCAAATATCGCTAAAGATCCAACTTCGAAAATGGATGATGATCTCAGAGAAATGTTATTAAAGATCAAACATCAGGAGTTAGGTTTACCTTGGGATCAGCCTGTTCCTGAAGAATTATGGCTTAAGGTAGCGGAATATTGCGATAACGACGTCATTTCGACAGAGGCGGCGTTCGAATATCTCTCGGCAGACTGGACAGCTAGACAGATTCTAGCTGATTTAGCTGGTATGACAGTCAACGATACCACCAATACTCTTACAACCAGAATTATATTTGGCAAAGAGCGAAATCCACAGAGTGAATTCAATTATCGAAATCTTGCTGAGCCTGTATATGATTTAGATAAAGAGACTCGTGAATTTTTGACCGAGGCCTGTCCTAAGATGATGGAACAAACTCATGGTGATGCACTTTCAAAAGAAGGCGGATCTTTATTACCTTATTTTCCGGGATATAAATATGAGAATGGCAAATCTACTTATCGTGATGAAGAGGTTGGTGAAGGTGGTTACGTTTATGCTGAGCCAGGTATGTATGGAAATGTAGCATTACTCGATATCGCATCTATGCATCCACACAGTGCTATTGCTGAGGTATTATTCGGGATTAGATATACTAAGGCGTTCCGCGATATTGTCGAAGGTCGTGTGTCTATCAAACACAAAGCTTGGGATGAGGTCAATCATATGCTGGATGGTAAACTCACCAAACATATCCAAAAAGTCATTGATGGTGAGATGACAGCTAAATCGTTAGCTAACGCCTTAAAGACCGCAATCAACTCAGTATATGGTTTAACATCTGCAAATTTCGTTAATGCATTCAGAGATGTTCGTAATAAGGACAATATTGTAGCTAAACGTGGCGCATTGTTCATGATTGATCTCAAACATGAAGTACAGAATAGAGGATTCACTGTAGCGCATATAAAAACGGACTCTATTAAGATTCCGGATGCCACCCCAGAGATCATTAACTTCGTTATGGAGTTCGGCGAACGATATGGCTATACTTTTGAACATGAGGCTACATACGATCGCATGTGTCTTGTGAATGATGCGGTTTATATCGCTAAGTATAAAACAGCTGCTGAATGTGATGCAATGTATGGCTACATCCCAGGAGATAATTTCGATCATGGCGATCAGTGGACGGCCACAGGTAAACAGTTTGCGGTGCCATATTTATTCAAAACTTTATTTAGCCATGAAGAGATCACATTCACAGATATGTGTGAAACATTTGCTGTTTCTAAGGGTGAATTATATTTGGATATGAATGAGAACCTCCCGGACGTGAGTCAGTACGAAAAAGAGCTTAGTAAGCTAGAAACGGATTACAAGAAAGGGAAGTTATCAGATACCACTTTTGAACCCGCTTCATTGGATTTGGTCGATAAGATCAAAGAAGGCCATGCTTTACAATTTGTAGGTAGAGTGGGTCAATTCTGTCCAATTAAACCTGGATGCGGTGGGGGAGTTTTGTATCGTGTGAATGACAATAAAAACTATGCAGCATCTGGCTCAACTGGCTATCGGTGGCTTGAATCGGATATGGTATATTCGTTAGGTAAGAGGGGAGATATTGACCGTTCTTTCTATAACAAACTTATTGATGATGCAGTGGATGTTATATCCAAATATGGCGATTTCGAATGGTTTGTGTCCGATGATCCATACATTTCAAAAAGAGAGGGCTGGCTTTATCCAGACTGTGAGGAAGATGAATTACCCTTTAATTGATGTGGATGAAAAGCTATGGAATATATTTGTTAAGGATCCACAGTAACTTGTTAAAAATATTTCAAAGAAAAGGAGATTATTACAATGGAATTAGAATTTGCGCCTAGAGGCATTTTACAGATCAATAATGCCAAAATTATTTACAGAAACTTTAGCGGGGAGGGATCGAAATACAATCGCGAAGGAGATCGAAACTTCGCTATGATCATTCCTGACGAAGAACTTGCCGAGACGTTGGTTAAAGATGGCTGGAATGTCAAGATTAAACCACCAAGAGACGAGGACGATTCTCCATTTATGTTCTTGCCCATTAAGGTAAAATTTAATGATCGCGGACCTAATGTGTATTTGGTATCTGGCCACAATAGGGTTAAACTCGATGAGGAGTCTATCTCGATCCTTGATAATGTTGATATTTCTAGTGTCGATTTAGATATCAGACCATACGATTGGGAAGTCAACGATAAGACCGGTCGAACAGCATATCTTCAGGGGATGAAAGTAACCCAGGAATTGGATCGTTTCGCTGAGGATTGTATCGGGGAAGAGGCCGATCGCGAATAAAACAACTCCTATAATGAAAGGAGTGATGGATATGATAAAATACAAGCATATCGAAGCAGCAAGGGAGGTTCGACTTTGGATTGGGCAGATTGTTGTTCCCGCAGCAACAATTGCGGTAGCAGGAATGTCCATTCCAGAGGTACGAGGAGCTATTGCTGCCAAGGCTAAACTTATGAAGCATAACCTCGAGAATAAGTTAAAACAAAACTAAAAGTCTAAGACTCAGCGTAAAACACGTTGGGTCTTTTTCTTTTATATTTAGAAAGGAGAATAATATGAGTATGTTAGATTGGGCAAAAAGAGAGGTTGAAATTGCTATCGAAAATTCTGCGGACTATGGACGTGGTTGTTATGAAAGAGCATTGAAGTGCTACCAAATTTTATGCAAAGATGATAATCATTCTGGCTGCAGTATTAAAATGACACAGTCTATACTTAATAAACTCATAGATAGAAAGCCGTTAACACCCATTGAAGATACTGAGGATGTTTGGAATCGGTGCACGCGTCCAAAAGATAGTCCGATAGTATATCAGTGTAAACGACTGAGCTCGTTATTTAAAGACGTTTATGACGATGGAACGATTAAATATGGAGATAGTAGCCGGATCGTCTGTGTCGATATCCGTGACGAAAATATCACTTACTTTTCTGGGTTGGTGATGAAAGTTATCGATCAAATGTTTCCTATATCAATGCCGTATATGCCAACAGAAAAACCATTTAGGGTTTATTGCGAAGAATTCGTGACTGATACGAAGCATGGTGACTTCGATACTGTCGGCATATTTCACGCATTGAAAACCGTTAATAACGAACAAGAAAAAATCGAAATCGGTAGATTCTTCAGAATAGAAGAAAGTTACTGGGTTGAAATATCTGAAGATGAATACAATGAACGAAAAAATAGACGAATAGTAAATTAATAAAGGAGGTATTTTTTATGTATGCTTTTATTTATTCAAAAAATGAAGAAATTACAAGTGAGAACATTATGGAGTTGATAGTTGATTGGCGTAGTAGGGAAATGACTTCAGTATTTTCTTTTGTTCCGGGGGATTATATGATATTGATGGGTGCGAAGATAGCGAATAAATTACATCAACCAAAATATATTTACGACATTATTAGTGCCACAAGTCCGGCATTACTCGATACTGCTATTATGCTTGGTAAAATTAGCGAGTTGCCGAGGTCAATCGTACAATATGCATTAAATCCGGCGCCTACCGATCATTGGACAAGAAGATTGGAAGCTTTTAATAATGTTATAAAAAGAATATACAAACCCACAACCCCAACCGATTTTGACGGTGATCTCTTCAATATTGTTGAATTAAGCCCACTTCCTAGTTCAGATATTATGCGGAAACCTAAGAAAGTTATCTTTAATGATCCAGCTACTATCGTATATTGGCCTGACGGGAGTAAGACAATCGTTAAGTCTGAGAATGAATCATTTGATCCGGAAAAAGGGCTGGCTATGGCCATTGCTAAGAAATATCTCGGCAATGAGGGTAATTATTATGATGTTTTCCGTAAATGGTTACCAGAAGAAAAAGGATGTTTTAACTGTAAATACTTGAATCGTTGTTCTATAGTGGAACCTTGTCGTTCATGTCGTATATCTGAGGCAAATGCAAATTGGAAGAAGGTGTAATGATGGATGGAGACTAAAAAACAACCATTTTTAAGGGATTACCAAATTGATGCTGTAGAAAAAATGAGAAATGGCTGCATCCTAAATGGCGGTGTAGGATCTGGTAAAAGTAGAACCGGATTATATTACTATTTCAAAGAAAATGGCGGCTCTATGATACCAGACTACATCCCCATGAAAAACCCACAAGATCTTTATATCATAACCACTGCTATGAAAAGAGATTCTTTAGAATGGGAAGGCGAACTAGCTAACTTTGCAATGTCAACGAAACCCGAAATAAATAAGCTTCATGGAAACAAAATAGTGATTGACTCGTGGAACAACATTAAAAAATACGCAGATATTAATGACGCGTTTTTTATATTTGACGAGGATCGAGTTACTGGATCAGGGGCCTGGGTAAAAGCTTTTATGCAAATAGCTAAAAATAATAATTGGATCATTCTGTCTGCCACACCAGGCGATACGTGGTCCGATTATATTCCGGTGTTCTTAGCGAATGGTTTTTACAAAAATAAGACAGAATTTTGTAGGGAGCATATCGTATATTCTCGGTATACCAAGTGGCCACAAGTAGATCGATATTTGAATACTGGGCGTCTTATTAGATTGAGAAATAGAATACTGGTTGATATGGATTTTCATAGGAATACAACTCCTCATCATAATGATATTTATGTCAACTATGATAAAGCAAAATACAAAAAAGTATTAAAGGAGCGCTGGGACCCTTACAAAGACGAACCTATTCAACAGGCAGCAGGTTTATGTTATGTTCTTAGACGAGTTGTAAATGAAGAAGAGTCGAGAGTTATTGCCTTATTGGAAATATTGGAAAAGACTCCTCGCGCTATTATATTTTATAACTTCGACTATGAACGAGACATGCTACTCCATCTATTCAGTCAAGACGACAGTTCGGATACGAACGAATTCATGGATTATGAGATTGCTGAATGGACGGGCCATGCTCACCAACCAGTACCAGAGAGTGACAGATGGATATATTTGGTTCAGTATACTGCTGGCTGCGAAGGCTGGAATTGTATCAAAACAGACACAATTATATTCTTCTCGCAGAATTACAGTTACAAAGTTATGGCTCAGGCTGAGGGTAGAATAGACAGACTGAATACCCCATATACCGATTTATATTATTACCATCTTAAATCAAGAAGTGGGATTGATTTAGCCATAACTAAGGCTTTATTAGAGAAGAAAAAATTTAACGAAAGGAGATTTGCTAATGGATTCATTGAAGATGGGAACTTTGCCTATTCCTGATATAAATATTATTGAAGAAGGCAGTTTGATCACTATAGGAAATAACAGAACAATAAGTGTAATTGTGGATCATCATTTCAATTGGTTTCAGAAAAGAATGCTCAAATGGTTTTTCGGATTCATTGTTGAGGATTATTCGAATGTCGATCGCGAATAAAACAGCGCCTATAATGAAAGGAGTGTGGTATTTATGTTTAATTTTTTTAGAAAAAGAACTACAACAGAAGATCCAATACTGAAAATGCTGAATCGGCAAACTGAGGAATTAAAGGCTATAAGCGATTCTTTACGTAAAAAAAATGAATCGTTAGATGCCGATATTCGAGAGGCAGAAAGCATATTGCTCAGTAGAGGATACACACAAGAAGACTTAGAAAAATTAAAACAAAAATCGAAACTTAAAGTGATTAAATAAAAAACTAATAGAAGACTCAGCGTAAAATACGTTGGGTCTTTTTCTTTTCGCGAAAAAAACATGTCCTTCTATGAGAATAAGACAGAAAGGAGTGATATGTATGGTTAAAATCTTACATAGCGACGTTTTGGCGGTCGATAGAATCGTGTCTGAAATTACAAAAATGGAGGGCAGACGACCACGAGTGACTGCTAAACGTACAGGTAAAGAAACCATATTCACTATTACAGTGGAATCTTAAAGTCTAAGACTCAGCGTAAAACACGTTGGGTCTTTTTCTTTTATATTTAGAAAGGAGAATATTTATGAAACCAGGATATACACCAAAACAATCGAAGAGACAATTAATTAAGGATTCGATGACTCTTTTAACAGATTTTCATGTAGTCCACGGCGATAACGAGGAGCAAATCAAGAAAGAGATTACTGATATAGTTTACGGTGATTATTCGGAAACAAAAATGATGATTAAACTGGATAATTATACTCAAAATTTGATTCGTAAGGCTTTAAACCGGAGGCGATGATATGTGTAAAATAACAGTACATAGAGTTCCACAATATATGAGTAAAAACGTAAATATTATTTGTGTTGATGGAATTCCAGTGTGTACCGCAAGAGGAAACGAAACCACCAGTAAAATCGTAGCTAAATTAAGCGGGTATAATGCCGAGATTTTTCTTTTATATTTCAGAAAGGAGAATAAATAAGTTAGGAGGTAATTAATATGAAACTGTATGTAGTATATGGCGATGTTTGGTTTGAAGGTTACGGCTCTGAAATAGTATTATTTGGCGTATTTACATCGAAAGAAAAAGCTATCGAAGCTAAAGAAGTCAAAGAAAAAGAATACTTCAAAAAAGAGACAACGCAAAATAAAAATCATACTTTAGTCGAGAGACTTAACGATATCGTATTTGATATATTGGAGGTTAATTCCGATAAAATTCTAAACGAACACTTAGGAGGGTATACTGAATGAAAGAATTGTTTGAATTTTGTGAAAAAAAATGGCGTGAGAATGCTTATGGAATACGATAATCACCTATTCTATGATAAACTCGTATTTAGCTTCCATAAATACAACTATGCATGTCGACGATATGTTTCTAAAGAAGAATTATGTGAGATTCCGGAAGACACATTAATCAAGAGTATTATTAATTTCGTCGGCGATCAATTTGCCTCCGTCATCGATAATCCTAAGTTTAAGATATGTCCAAAATGCCAAGGGTCAGGACATAATATTTATATGAATCGTGTGTTGGAATGTAGTGTATGTAACGGAACAGGAAAGGTATTAGGTGATGATTATGATTGAAATTATTAAACACGGAACTAAACAGAAAACAACATGTAAAAAATGCGGTTGTGTATTTTCATTCGAGGATACCGATTTAAAACCTCAGATTGATCCAATCAAAAGAGCGATCGACTGTCCTCAGTGTCGTAATGAAATTGTGTTGTTTAACGTGAGAGGGAGTAAAACTTATGAATGATATGGAGTTTAAGGAGAATCTCAAAAAGCACAATCTAACCATTAATCAATTCTTAGATTTAAAAGATGATTGGTATAGGTTACAACCTGAAGAACAATATGCGTTGTTGAGGGAAGACAAAAACAACGAAGAAGCTGATATTTTTATTTAATGAAAGGAGAATTTTATCATGGTTAATTTTGTGGTGTTTTTGAAAAAAGAAATGGTTAATACCATGCTACGTAAAGTCCTTAAGGAAATTGCGAGCGAAAACTTCCTGCTTGAAAAAGGTTTCGAGAAAGGGAAGGATTGTCCAGTTATAAGAATAGGGAATTCAGTATCCATCATATTCGAATCGCCATCAAATGAGAGTGATCTGAATCCTATACTCTATCATTATAACACATCAACAGATATCGGATATTATATAAATTTACTTGATGATCCGACTTTGACTAGATTGATTGAAAAACTCAGATATTATGAGGAGCTGAATACGTTAGATGTATATATGCTGATGGATGCTGTTTCAGAATATAAGTGGTCTAAGATTGCAAATATATCAGACTGGAAAAGTTCCGGAGAATACACATACCGATATGATATTAGTAGCAACTTATTCTTCGAAATTCAGATTCTGTACCATGAGATAACAGGTATGCATGATCCAACTGATCCGGCGAAGCTTTATAAATGTCGAACTTTTAAAAACGGAGACAAAACATATTTTGAACGTTCGGCAATATATAAAGGACTTTTAGATAATTGCTTATGTAAAGCAAAGAAAACAGCCATCGAATCTTATTAGAAAGGGAAAATTAAATGAAAGATATTCAAAAATTAAGTGATTGGGATGAGATAACAAGGGGTCTTTATAGATTCCATGTTCTGGATAATTTAGATCTTGAGATCCATGTGGTATTTCACAATAGAGAGACTGATATTTTAACATCAAAATGCAGAATATATATTGTTGGCGAGTATAAAGGACTTGGTAACGCTGCTTTTTTTGAACGCGGATTCTTAATGGTCGGACCTTTAGCGGCTTGTCTGGAAAAAGCGAAACTTTATAACGCTGATATTCATATGGTAAGAAAGGAGGCAGACTAATATGACTGCATTTGATATTTTTCTCATCATTTGTTGTGGTGCGATGGCTGGCATAGCTTTCTACATTAATGAGTCATGGCACAAAGAATACCTAAAAATGAATGAAAAATGGTATAAATTTTGTACAGACAGAAATAATAGTTGGGATGAAATATGTAGCAAATTAAACCAGAAAATTAAAGAGCTCGAGAGTAAGGAGGGGTCTGATAATGATTAAAATCGAACATGTAGTGGCAGCTAGTCCGGAACAAATGGGGTTTATTATTGAAGGTATGCGAAATCCTATGAACTCATGGGAGAAGAGCGATAGTAGATATTCTTGTTTATGTATGGATGATAAACGAGACTGTCCATTAGGACCTTATATAGTTGGAGAAAACGACAATTCTCTTATGCAGCGTTTAACTAAAGCCGGCACGGATCATAGAAAATTTATGAGAATGATGCCAGTATATGCAAGAATCACTGCACCTTTATATTGGTGGAAAGAGTTCGACACTTACAAGGTTGGTACGGTTGCGAACTCATGCTCAACAATGCACAAGATTCAGGAGCATATTCTTACTCTTGAAGATTTTAGTTGTGAGCATTTATCGCCGCATTCAATTGAGTTGCTGGATGCTCAAATAACGGAAATCAACAAAGCTATCTTATATTTTAGAGAACATAACGATAAAAATGACTGGTGGCAGATGATTCAGCTTCTTCCGAGCAGCTATAATCAGACTCGTAATGTAATGATGAACTATGAGGTTCTGGTAAATATTTATAAGTCTCGCAAGAACCACAAGCTGGATGAATGGAGAGAGTTCTGTAAGTGGATTGAGAGTTTACCGTATTCCGAGTTGATTATCGGATTTAAGGAGTATGACGCGGTTGAGTATGGTAAAGCGCATCCTGAATTTGTTGATAAGGTGAATAAGATTGCTGCTAATGGAAAGGAGGCGAGTAAAAATGAATGTTAATTTTTTTACGTATTTATGTGTGTCTATTGTTGTTGTCCTAATTATACTCTTAATGACAGCTGTCATTAATGGTATAGTAGATAAAGAATCACCATATTCAAATAGATTTATTATTGGATGGATAATAAGTTCGGTCGGGTTTGGTACTTGTTTGACGTTTATTTTATATCAGAACGGCATATTATAAGGAAGGAGAATAAAAACATGAAGGACATTCAAACATATTTAGTGAGTAAAAGTGAGTACGAAGATATTAAAAAAGGTAAAAATCTGTTAATATCTGTTGTGACAAAAGGAGAAGAACCTATATATGCCAGTATTCGTTCTGAAGCAGCAAGGAGATGCTCTGGATACGAGGACGCAGTATTCAATGGTGAAAATTAAGGAGGATTGATATTTATGAGGATATTTAAAATTGAGGGCTATGTTTTAGACCCCAACGATAAATATGACAAAGAAACAATCCAAGATACTATTGAAATTGACGCCCTGGCTAGTTTGGTACACGCCGATAGTTTTGTTAAAGTATTGGATAGGTCCTCCAATAACTGCGATAAAAACAAAGACGAGTCTGAACAGAATCTTCATTGCGAGGATTGTAAATATTGGGTTCCGATAGAAAATACGGCAGACATGATATTTTCAGGTTTGACTGTTGATGCTAATGGTTTTTGCCACAAATTAAATAGTTGGATCGATAAGTGCGATTATTGTGCGTACTTTGACGACCGCGAAGAAAATAAAAGGAGGTTGATTGATGGTGATTTGTGATTTGACCAAAGATGTCTTGGGTGTATCTCTATTAGATAGCCAGAAACATTTGATAGACGGCCTTAACAAAATACCTCCTGGAAGAGTATGGGCGGTTTGCAGACGAAGAAATTATATTTGTATCATAAAGGAGGTTGACAAAAATGATAAAAAATAAAGAAAGAAGACGGTGGATGTGCTTATTAAATAACGGTGAATTTTTAAACTTCGATAAATTATGCGGTTATATAGAATATGATGAAGACTATTGTGTATTCATGACTCGTTCACGTGGCGATGTTTTGGCAGTTATTCCTAAGGACAATATTTGCTATATGTTGAATTTACCCGTGAAGGAGGATTGATATTTATGATGGGATTAGTGGTATTCCAAGCAACAAAAAATTTAAATGGCGACCATGTAATTTCGTGCTTCAACATGATTTATAGATTCAAAACTCTACACCCATCTTGGTATGAGTTAGAGACGATTAGTAATGCGGCAAAAGCACAATATGGATACGAAAATGTAGTGGTTATAAATGTTATTCCAATCATGGATGATATTAAAAAGAAGGGAGGTGAGAGTAATGGCAGCAGGTGCGAGAGATAATCACGATAAAGAAATGCTCAGAACTATGAAGCGTATTGCTACTGCTTTAGAAAAGATTGCTCAAAACACAGGTCCTAAACATCGGACAGTTGAAGTCGAAATGCGATCAGACCTTCTCGTTAAACCGAATATGATTAAAAGATTAGATGAGGCAGTTAAAGCAAATGCTTTTGGTAATGATGGAAGAGGTGAGGATAATGATATGTAATGTATGCGGAAGAGTATGTAGTGTTATTAAAATGGAAATAACTGAAGAGTCAACAATCAAACGCTCATACAAATGTAATAATTGCGGCTTAGGTTTTGACACTGTTGAATGTCGACCTGAGGATATTATTTACGTCGGAAAGGAGAATAATGAATTATGGAAGAGTTAATTAGTGAGCTGAACCAATATACTGATTACTTAAATAAAGTCGATATTACCGAATGGTCAGCTATGGATCAGCTCGCAATAATGCAGGCTCAGATTGAAATGGTGGAGAAGATTAAACCTATTTTGTCGAAGCATATGATGGCCGATAAAGAATCGCCGAAAAATTCAACTTTTATGTTCAGAATGAAAGGAGATGCTGACTGATGGATACCGATATGAAAGAAGTTAGATACGATTTATATTGTAATCGTTGTCAATATGAAACGTATAAAGAAGGTGAAGATCCGTGCGATGAATGTTTATCTACACCCTGTAGACAAGACTCACACAGACCCGTTAATTGGAAAGAGCGAAAAGAAAAGACGCGCGAATAAAACAGCTCCTATAATGAAAGGAGTGTGATATTTATGAAGGAAATGTATGAATTATTTATAAGTAGTTTCACTAAAAATCTCAAAAAAAAAGTTAAAGGAGATGTCGATGTACATATCAAAAATGATATTTTAAACATTAAAATAACTAAAAACGGATTAGTATTTGAAACTCATTTATTAGATATAACACAAAAGATTATTTTCGGATTCAATTTTGAGAGATATGCGAGCGAACTTACTGATAGATATAAGACATTTGTAATTCATAAATTTATGTTCTATTAATATTTAGAGGGGCTTTGAATTATCAGAGCCTCTTTATTTTTGTTTAAGAAATGGAGGGTTTAGTATTATGGAAACTTTACAAATTATTTTACTTTGCTGTGCTGCTTACATTGGCCTTTACGCTATCGTGGATCGTATTTGTAGAACTATCGATAATCGTAGTATTTCGAATACATATGTTGCTTTAGGTACTTATAATGTTGATAATGACGAAGATTATGATTCTGATACATTTATCGAGAAAGACGAGCAGATACACAATGATATTCGTATAGGAAGTATGCGAGATGCCGATATGACATTTGGGGAGGGGGCTGGCTATTGTTATTCTTGCCGATTGCGTAAGCAATGTTATGATAATGGTTATATCAATAGTTATTGCATATTATATAGTAACAAAGACAAATATGTATCTAAAACTGAGGGTCAGCTTAAGTATTTTGAGTTTTTGCATAAAAATATAACTAAAAAATAACGGTCAATTCTGGTCAAATATTCTTGGGTATGGCCAGAAAAAAGTGGGTTTTGTGTGAATTAATCATAGCCTTTTTATGTAAAAAATTGACATTTTACCCACTTTTATGGCCATTTGCCCGTTTCTCAAACGAGAAGTGGGCACGGAAAAACAACGATTTTTCGGGGGTTTGCGGGCTTTTTGCCCACTTTCCCACTTTTATTTTTAATTATTATGAATAAAAAATATTAAAAAATATATAAAGTAATGAAAAAAAGTGGGTTTTTGACCAAAACTTAAAATGTAGCGATGGAGGTATTTATATGAGTGACAAGAAATGGATGCATATATTCGCATGCAATTTGCTTTGGGCAATGGAAACTGAAGGGGTTAGTCAAAGAGAATTAGCCAGTAAGACCGGTATTTCCGAAAATGCGATAAGTAATTATGTAAATGAAAATAGGAAAGCCGAGATTACAAATGTTATTAAAATTGCTGACGCATTGCATTATGATATACGTGATCTGATTTATTGATATTTTGTAAGGAGGTGCAAAAATGACAAGAGATGGAGTTTTTGTTAAAATTGTAGAAACTGGCGAAGTGTTTAATTCGCTTCAAGCATGTGCTGATTACTTAGATGTTAACGTTAGTTGGTTAGGTAAAGTTGTTCGCGGTTCAGATAGGTTGTATACAGTCCATGGTTATCATATTGTTAAACTTGACGATGATATTGATATCAGCGATTTAATGATACATAGAGGTCGTCCAGGTGTTAGAGTTAAGGTTACAGAGACCAATGAAGTGTACCCATCTATCACCGAATGTGCTAATGCTATCGGAGGTAGTCCAGGCGCTATTCACGATGTGCTACACAACAATCGAAGACGTCGAACTCATAAAGGAATGCACTTCGAATTAGTTTAGTGTGAAAAAAACATGCATCGCGGAAATATCATGCTCTTTTATAGAGAGAAAAGGTAAAATGTCCATTTTTGGTTCATTTGAAACTTATTCTCTTTTGTTTTGGACCTTTAGCTCAGGTGGTTAGAGCATCCGGCTCATAACCGGAAAGTCACAGGTTCGAGTCCTGTAGGGTCCATGATATTTTTGCGAGAATGTTTACGAAAGGAGGTTGCTAAAGTGAAAGAAAGCATTTTTCAATCCAACTTGAAAAAAGAATTAAAAAAACTTTTTCCCGGTTGTATAGTAACTAAATTAGATTCGGGAGACATTCAGGGAATTCCAGATTTACTTGTTTTGTATAAAGACAAGTGGGCTACTCTTGAAAATAAAAGGAGTAAGAATGCGCCTAAAAGACCAAATCAGGAATATTATGTTGATAAAATGAACGAAATGTCATTTTCTCGATTTATATGTCCGGAGAATAAGGAGGAAGTGTTAAATGAACTTCGTGAAACATTCCGCGATTGAAGGACTGCATGCTCCTTTTAGCGCTAGTCAGTCTTCTTGGTTGAGATATGATGACGATAAAGCAATCCAGGTTTACAATAGTAAGAAAGCGGCAGAAATAGGGACCAAACTTCACGAATGGGCTAAGCAAACTATTGATTTAGGAATCAAACAGCCAAGATCTAATAAAACTTTGTATGCTTATGTGAATGACGCTATAGGTTTTAGAATGAGTACTGAAGTCGTATTATATTATTCTAAATATTTTTTCGGTACAGCCGATGCTATATCTTTTAGGAGAAATAAATTACGAATACATGATTTAAAAACCGGTAGTGTTGGAAAGATTGATAAGCATATCGAACAATTAGAAATTTACGCTGCTCTATTTTGTTTGGAGTACAAAGTCAAACCTGGGAATATTAGTATGGAATTACGTGTGTATAAAAACGATGAAGTTCTTGTTCATAAACCTACCGCTGAGGATATTCTTCCTATAATGGATAGAATTAAACATCTTAATGAACTTATGGAAATGATTAATGACGAGGAGGATTGATATTTATGTCTTACGAACCTAATCCGCCACTCACAGATGAGTTGATGCATTATGGTATGCCTCGTCGATCGGGGCGATATCCATGGGGTTCTGGCGAAGAGCCATATCAGCATAGTCGAGATTTTCTTGGTCGTGTGGAAGAAATGCGAAAAGCTAATTTCACATATACCGATGAGAATGGTAAAAAGTGGACCGGCGATAATGCTATTGCAAAATCTTTAGGTTATAACTCAACTGATTTTAGAACAGTTTACGCCATCGCAAAAGATGAACGAAGAGCCGATCAGGTTGCCACCGCTAAACGACTTAAGGAAAAAGAAGGTTTGAGTAATACCGAAATTGGTAGAAAAATGGGTATTAGAGAATCTTCGGTTCGATCATTATTGGACTCTAATTCCGAATCCAGAATGAAGCAGGCTAGAGATACTGCAGATTTCTTGAAAAAACAGGTTGATGAAAAGAAGATGCTTGATGTTGGAAAAGGCGTTGAACGAGAACTCAATATTTCTCGAGAAAAATTGGATCAGGCATTATTTATGCTTCAAGCCGAAGGTAAATATGAGGTTTATGGCGGTCGATTTGAGCAGGTTACAAACAAAGGACAGATGACCACCCAAAAAGTACTGTGCGTTCCCGGAACTCCTCATAGTGATATTTATAAGTTAGATAAAATTCATACATTGGATGATTACATTACTCGAGATGATGGAAAAACTTTTGAGAGAAAATTTCACTATCCCGAAAGTATGGATTCTAAAAGACTTATGGTTCGCTATAAAGAAGATGGCGGAATTAAAAAAGATGGTCTCGTCGAACTTAGACCCGGTGTTACAGACTTATCGTTAGGCGAATCTAAGTACTCACAGGTTCGAATCATGGTTGACGGTAAAAAGTATATTAAAGGTATGGCCGTTTATGGCGATCCAAAAGACTTCCCGAAAGGCGTTGATGTTATATTTAATACCAATAAGTCTAAGTCGGTTGCTAAACTTGACGTACTTAAAGATATCAAAAAAGATCCAGATAATCCATTTGGTGCGTTGATTAAAGAAGAAGGCGGTCAATATTGGTATACCGATAAAAAGGGTAACAAGCAACTCGGATTGATTAATAAGACAAGAGAAGAGGGTGAATGGAATAAATGGAAAGATTCATTGCCATCACAGTTCTTGTCAAAACAGTCTATATCGATGGCCAAGAAGCAGTTAGGTATCGCTAAAGCCGATAAACAGGAAGAATTTGACAAAATCATGGAACTTACAAATCCTACTATAAAGAAGTACTATTTGAATAAGTTCGCTCAAAGCTGTGATTCGGCAGCAGTACATATGCAAGCTGCAGCTTTACCTGGCCAGAAGTATCACGTTATTTTACCTATAACGTCCATGAAAGATAATGAAGTGTTTGCTCCTGGATATAAGGATGGACAGAAGTTAGCATTAATTAGATACCCTCATGGCGGAACATTTGAGATTCCAATTCTTACAGTTAATAACAAAAATAAAGAGGCTTTGCGAATGATTGGTAAAAATTCCATCGATGCTTTGGGTATAAATCATAAAGTTGCCGAGAGATTGTCTGGAGCAGACTTTGATGGCGATACTGCTATGGCTATACCAACTCATGATAGGGGTGGTAAAGTTAAAATTATTAGCACTAATCCATTGAAAGATCTTGAAGGTTTTGATAATAAGCTGGAATATGGCGGTGAAAAGAGAATCGGATCTGACGGTAAAGAGCATTATTATCGTAATGGTAAAGAATACTCTATCATGAAGAAAACCGATACTGAAATGGGTAGAATATCTAATCTGATTACAGATATGACATTAGCTGGTGCAGATGAAAAAGAACTTGCTAGAGCTGTAAAACATAGTATGGTTGTTATTGATGCCGAAAAACATAAATTGGATTATAAAGCTAGTGAGAGAGATAATAATATCGCTGCTTTGAAAAAAGCTTATCAGGGCAAGACTGCCGGCGGAGCATCGACAATTATATCAAAGGCCAAAGGCGAGTATGATGTACCTAAACGTCAGGGTACTCCTAAAATAAATATTAAGGGTAAAGAATGGTATGATCCTAAGAAGCCGGAGGGGTCCCTCATATATAAGACCGCCGATGACGCCAATTATACCATCGAACGTCTTAATAAGCGTACAGGAAAGGTTGAAATTATCAACAAGACCCGCACACAAAAGAGTACTAAGATGGGGGAGGCTGATGATGCTAATACCCTAGTATCACAATATAAGCATCCTATGGAGCTCGTATATGCGGATTATGCTAATACCATGAAGGGGCTGGCTAATAAGGCTAGATTGGCAATGGTTAATACTGGTAAGATAGCATATAGTCGAAATGCTAGAAAGATCTATGCTGATGAAGTAGAAAGCCTTAATGATAAGCTTAATAAAGCAGAGCTTAATATAACAAAGGAAAGAGCGGCTAACAGAATAGCTGCAGCTAAGGTTAATGATAAGCGTATAGAAGCCGAGAATAATGGTGAACCATTGAAAGCTAAAGACATACGCAAAGCAGGACAACAGGCATTAACCAAAGCTAGAGAAGAAGTCGGCTCTATTGCACGAAGAGATAGAAACATCATCATAAGCGATAAAGAATGGGAAGCTATTCAAGCTGGTGCAGTTAGCGAGACAATTCTTAAAAGGATACTCAACAATTCAGATCCAGATGTTCTTAGACAAAGAGCAATGCCGAAAGAAAAGAAAACTGTTCAAACAGCTACAATAAACAGAATCAAAGCAATGTCAGCTTCATACACAATAAAACAAATAGCTGACAAACTTGGTTTATCTACATCTACTGTAGCTAAGTATTTGAAAGGAGCGAACTGATTATGTCAAAAGATTTTAGACTAACAACACACGATAATCCTTTTGATCCATTCGATCAGTTTACTCAATGGTTGCTGTTCGATAAAGCTAAAGGATACAATACTTGTGAATTAATGGATCGCTTAAGCGACTTCAGAGATGACATGACTGAAAAAGAAATAGATGAAGAGCATGAAAGAGTTATTAATAGTATAATAACAAATGATCCATTAAATATTTACAAGAAAGTTGAAAGAAACATTGATGCTACCCCTGTTGGAGGGTAAATAGGCATAGGGGGGGGGTCGCAAAAAATGCACCCCCTCCGTACATCGCCGCCCT
>ERZ808278.157-NODE-157-length-56775-cov-5.356083_pt1 | contig 56775 bp, 71 predicted proteins | sample MGYA00521239_ERZ808278 | MGnify/ENA primary metagenome ERZ808278 (study PRJEB31516, sample SAMN03275600) | gut metagenome | biome: mammalia-associated habitat; material: feces | host: Papio cynocephalus | place: Kenya | collected 2012-07-17 ... | reverse complement strand
TGTATGTTATGCGCTACAAATGGCTGTGAGTGCCATTCTACTTGAGGGCTTTGAAATGAAAAACTATAGGCTCGACTGGATTCCTAATGCCGGGCAGAATATTGTGATGTTAGTGTCGATGGTGGTTTACACCGTAGCCAATTACATCTACAATCGCTCCATCACCTTCAAGATAAAGAGCAAAGAGTCTTAACAGCCCCATTGATCCCAACTAAGCCAAGTCTATCATTTCCTCTGGAGCGCAGGTGATGCACTCCAAGTGATTGTCACGAACAATGTAGGTGTTCTCTACACCTACCGCGCCCACTCCAGGTATCACAAATTTAGGCTCTATCGCCACCACATGCCCTTCTTCAAGCACATCTCTGCTGCGTGGAGCAAGCACTGGGGCTTCGTTGATTTCAATTCCTAATCCATGGCCTACGAAACCCGCCTTTTGACGGTGGCCCATAAAATAGTCGGTCAGTCCTTCTCTTTCTACCATTCGCATGGCCTCCTCATAAAGTTCGCATGCAGGCGTTCCTGCGCCAAATTCCGCGAGACGACGATTGACAGAAATTGACAATTCATGGGCTTTCATCGCCAATTGCGACACCTCACCCACACGATAGCAGCGGGTCATGTCGGTCATATACCCATTGAAATTTCCACACGCATCCACCATCACGGTCTTACCCATTGTGATAGGTTCGCCACTTGCGCCCACAGGAAGCGAGGCGTCAGCGCCGGCACCACCCATGGCAAAGTCGTATGGCGTGGGCGAATCGGCATTGTCACCCACCAAGATATTTCCCATAAACAGCTCCATAGAGCTTCCCTGAACCCTAAAAATGCCCAGACAGCCCTCCTGACGAAGCAGACGCTCTATCTCTATCTGAAGCTGAACATCTGTCATGCCTAAATGGAACACCGACGGAATGCGCTGATACGCTATGGCATGGTGCACGCCATCGTCTTTAAGCATTTTTTGCTCAAAATCTGATTTCACACTCCGTAAAGCACGAAACATGGCGCTTGCATCAATGATGCGTGATTCAGAAAAAACACTCGACAAGCGACCATATTCAGCCACCGTGGTCACATCGTTCTTCAACGCCAACGTGGCAGGCTTATCGACTATCAGTGATGGAATCATTTCTGGTTTACGGATATAGTGCACATTCTCACAGCCTTCAAAACCAATCGGACGGCGCACAAAGTAATAAACCTTACCGCTGGCAGAGATATATGTGTAGCCTGAAAAAACTCTGCCACTGGTGTAATAGAGGCTCACGTTGTCGGAGAGCAACACAGCGTCGGCCTTAATAGTTTGAAGCCGCATTGCAATTCTTTCAATGCGTGCTTTAATTTCATTTTCCCATCCCTGGGGAATAAAAAACTTATTATTAATCACAATTTTCCGAAATAATTTGATTCACGAATGATTGAAATGAAGAAAACACATAGTCGGCATCAGCACACTTGCCAAAGCCGTAAGTCATGTGAACAAATGGAACACCCGCTGCGTGAGCCTGATCGCAATCCGACTGCGTATCGCCTACATATACCGCTTGGCGTATGCCGTTACGCTGCATCAGCAACTTGATATTTTCACATTTTGGCTTAGGACGCATACCCCACGACAAATAATCCTTAAAAAGATGTGAGGTGTGGGTAAAGTTCATGAAGTTGACCAAGCCTTTCTTGCTACAATTGCTCTGGAGCATCAGCACAAAATGTTTGTTCAGTTCTTCAAGGCCGTTAAACACTCCTGAATACAGCTTTCCGCCAAGCGTTGGCATCATCGAATCCTCTATTTCCTCAAGGCGCCTTAAAAACTTTTCCTTGTCAAAACCCTCTGGGGTGGAAATAATGCCCTGCTTAAATATTTCATCGATAGAATAGCCCATATAGCGCAGCAGGCCGTCGGCACATACATGACCACCCAGTCCAGACTCTGCCATACACACGTTCCAAATGTGTGCATAGGAATTCAATGCATTCCAAAGCGTGCCATCCATATCAAAAATGATGGCTTCTATGCGTTTGAAACTTTGATTAGATTTCATTTTTTCGAGTTACAACTATGGAAATTTCACTGACGGTGCGGGACTATGGTGACACCCAAGTCATACACACCCTTCAAATTTTTGCATCCCTTCATCGCTGGCCATGCCACGATTTTCTGCACATCATCAGGCCTAACGTCGGAAAAGACCAACTGGCTGCGCTGGTAAAAGTCGCCAAAGCCACCACCTTTGAAGTTTCCGTATTCATCAGAAATGGTGAAATTCAAGTTTTTACGATCCACATTCCCGGTTGCCGATATGAAATCCAACACCAAGTTAAGATTGTCATAAGGGTATGACGACGAATGCCTTACAGAGAAAATAATGTCGTAAGTGATAGTGGAGTCGGCATATTGCGCGCTGAACGTCACTGGCGTATTTTCCATCCACCCTTCATCAGGCAGCGCATAGAAGCATGAATAAGAAGTATGCTTGGGCGAACATGCACCTAAGCATACTATAATGGAGAGGAGCAAAGCTACGCTCCAGTGTTTACTTCTCTGCGTTGTTTGAAGAGGAAGATACATTATTATCTTTTTGGTTACTGCCACTTTGGCGACGTGGTCGTCCATCACCTTTGCGACGCGGCTGTCGCTGACTGCCACCAGACTTTGCGCGCTGCTCAGTGCGCGGTTGTGTCTGCTGCGCTGCGTTTTGTGGTCCATCTTTAGCTGGTGGCTGCTGTTGGGGCAGACGGCGCTTACCACGTTGCTGGCGAGGCTCCCGACTGTTGTCATTGCGCTGCTCCTGTGGATTTTCACCCACCGTCCGCTTTTCACGAGACTCTTTGTCCTTGCCTCCTGCCTTTCCACCTTTGCTCTTTCTTTTCTTCTTTTTGTCGAAGCGATTGATGCTGTCCTGACCAAGCAAGTCGCCAAAAGCCTTCACCTCTGGTTTTTTACCGTCGGTGCTCTCAAGTTTGTCAGGTTTCTCGCCCTGTTTATTCATCTCCATCACCTCAAACACACGGTCGGCGCTTATTGTCACCAAATTGGCAGGTATGCGCTTGTCGGTAGAATAGGTGATTTGCTTCTTGAATATATCAGTTTTAAAGTGATAGTATGTGTTGTCCTTCGTTTCAAGTGGCACATCGCGTGAGGGCAGTTGCTTTGACGCCTCCACATAATCGTCAACCTCAAAGTTGATACAGCACTTCAGTTTTGCGCACTGGCCAGCCAGCTTTTGGGGATTCAGCGAAATGTCTTGGTAGCGTGCCGCACTGGTTGCCACCGACACAAATTGCGACATCCAAGTGGCACAGCACAGTGGACGGCCGCAAGGGCCAATGCCACCAATGCGCCCCGCTTCCTGACGCGCGCCAATCTGCTTCATCTCCACACGAATCTTAAACACATCGGCCAGCACCTTAATCAATTGGCGGAAATCAACTCGCTCATCGGCTATGTAATAGAAAATGGCTTTGTTACCATCACCTTGATACTCCACATCGCCAATCTTCATCTTCAGCTTCAAGTCGGCGGCTATTTGGCGTGAACGTATCATGGTGTCCACCTCCTTTGCTTTAGCCTGCTCAAATCGCTCAAGATCAGAAGGTTTTGCCTTACGGAACACACGCAGAATCTCTACGTTTGGCTTGAGGTTGGCCTTTCTCATCTGGAGCTTCACAAGGCGGCCAGTCATCGACACACGGCCAATGTCATGCCCAGGATTTGCCTCCACAGCCACCATATCGCCTATATGAATGTCTAAGTGGGCGCTATTGCGGTAGAAGCCCTTGCGCGTGTTTTTAAACTGCACCTCCACAATGTCGAATTCATTGCCCGGTATGTCGGCCAGCCAGTTGGTGCAGTCCAAATTGCTCCGCTTGCCGCAGCTGCATTCACACTTGCTGCAAGTGAGGCACTCATGCCCGTTTAGCTCTTTCTTCTTTTCCTTATCGTTACTCATCATGAGGCACGATTATTTAGCGTAGCTCACTGCGCGGGTTTCACGAATCACGGTGATGCGTACCTGTCCTGGATAGGTAAGCTCGTCCTGAATCTTCTTTGCAATCTCTGAACTGAGTTTCTCGGTCTCGGCATCAGAAATCTTGTCGGCACCCACAATCACACGAAGCTCACGGCCAGCCTGAATGGCATAGGTCTTCACCACGCCAGGATAAGAGAGGGCCAGACGCTCAAGGTCGTTCAGACGCTTAATGTAGGCCTCCACCACCTCTCGGCGTGCGCCTGGACGTGCGCCTGAAATGGCGTCGCACACTTGCACAATGGGCGCATACATGCTCTGGGCCTCAGCTTCATCGTGGTGAGCGGCAATGGCATTGCAGATATCGGGCTTTTCCTTGTATTTTTCAGCCAGCTTGCTGCCGAGCAGTGCGTGTGGCAGTTCAGGTTCATCATCAGGTACTTTGCCTATATCGTGAAGAAGACCGGCGCGGCGTGCTTTTTTCGGGTTCAAACCAAGCTCGCTTGCCATGATAGCGCACAGGTTAGCCGTTTCGCGAGAGTGCTGGAGCAGGTTCTGACCATAGCTCGAGCGGTATTTCATTTTACCAATCAGTCGAATCATTTCTGGGTGAAGACCGTGAATACCTAGGTCGATAGTGGTGCGCTTACCAGTCTCGATAATCTCCTCTTCCACTTGCTTACGCACCTTTGCCACCACTTCCTCAATGCGGGCTGGGTGGATACGGCCGTCAGCCACCAGTTGGTGCAGAGCCAGGCGCGCAATTTCACGGCGCACTGGGTCAAAACCAGAAAGCACAATAGCCTCAGGAGTGTCGTCGACGATGATTTCCACGCCAGTGGCAGCTTCAAGGGCGCGTATATTGCGGCCCTCGCGTCCGATGATGCGTCCCTTTATGTCGTCGTTGTCGATGTGGAACACGGTCACGGCGTTTTCAATGGCTGTTTCGGTGGCCACTCGCTGAATGGTCTCCACAATTATGCGCTTGGCCTCTTTGTTGGCGGTGAGCTTTGCGTCGTCCATAATGTCGTTGATGTATGAGGCGGCAGCTGTCTTGGCCTCGTCTTTCAGCGATTCCACAAGTTTTTCCTTTGCCTCGTCGGCCGACAGTCCGCTCACACGCTCAAGTGTTTCGCGCACGCTCATCTCCATGCGGTCAAGCTCCTTCTTTCTGTCGTCAAGCACCTCGCTCTTATTGTCGAGAGTGGCTTTCAACTTTTCGTTCTCTGCCTGCTGACGGTCAGTTTCAGCCTTGCGGCGCTGAAGGTCGGCATGCTGTTGCTTCACCTGTATTTCGTGCTGCTTGAGTTTCGCTTCTTCTGCCTGCACTTTAGAAAGGCGCTGGTTGGCCTGCTTTTCGGCGTTGCTCTTGATGGAAAGGCCTTCCTCTTTACCCTTAATCACTTCATTGTTTTTCAGCACCTCTGCTTCAAGTCGCGCCTTTTCAAGGATGGTGTTGGCTTGCGACTTCGCATTTTTTCGTGTTACGGCAAGTGTGACACCAATGCCCACCACAAGCGCCACAATCACCAAAATAGTCATTACTATGTAATCCATAACGGAATGAAAAAATAATTTTATATATTAATAAAAAAGCACTGTCCCGACAAGAGGCTTGGTGGAGCAAATGCACGCACAACACCAAGCGCTTGTAGAGAAGTGCAGGAACCTTTAATAAACAATATTCACACGGATTTCCCTTTTACAGTTTTACTGTGAAAAGCAAAACGGCCATTCGGCATTCTCCGTCATTTCATATCTTCACCACTATTTCGTCAAGTTCTTTTTCGAAATCGGTGAGTAATTCGTTTGTTGCCTTATTGTCGCGGTACGCCTGAGAATACAGCCGGGCAAACTGAAAAGCTACCTTGGCCATCACTTCTTCCGATGTGTCTGTTCCCTTAAAACGGGTCATCCACTTGTTCCACAACGTGTTCACAAGTTTTTCCGACTCCCTATAGAGGGGCTCGTCATCGGCTGGTATGCTCAAGGCAAACGGCTTGACGTCGGCAATACGAATATTGATATTCTGTTTTTTTTCTATAGTTGGCATAGCATCATTCATTTAATTGAGAGATGCATTTGTCGATATCCCGCACTAACGAGGAAATCATTTTCCTGGCTTCGGCCGACTTCTCTCCGTCGGGCACAAAATGGCGAGCGATAGAGAGATAATGATTGCTGGCCTTTAGCCGCTCATTTTCCCTTTTCAGAGATTCCAAATCTTTCTGAAGTGCTGCCAATTCTTCCTCAAGACGCTCTTTTTCAGCATTCAGCACATGGTATTTATCAACCAAAACTTTACTTTTGGTGACAATCCGCGCAAGAGTTTCTTGGAGTTCAGAAGCCATAATACTTCATTTTTTTACAAAATTAACAAATTCTCCCAAATAATCAACTATAAAGAGCACGAAAAAAAATGCATATTCCACGAAAGCGCGAAAGCGCTGTTTTTGTTTAGAGGATAAAACGGCTTAGAAAGGCTTGCGGTATTTGCCCTCGTCGCCGTCCTCCATAATGCTCAGGTAGCTGGCATAGCGACTTTGGCTGATGCGGAACTCCTCCACGGCCTTGCGCACTGCGCATCCGGGCTCGTGCGTGTGGGTGCAGTTGCTGAAGCGGCAGCCTTCCGACATCTTGAAAATCTCGCGGAAATAATGAGCCACCTCGCTCTTGTCGAGGTCTATTGTGCCAAATCCCTTCACTCCCGGAGTGTCGATGATTGCCCCACCCTCTGGCAAATCAAGCATCTCACTGAATGTGGTGGTGTGCATGCCTGTGTGGTGAGCCTCCGAAACCTCCCCCACCCTTAAATGCGCATCGGGCACGAGTAAATTAATTAGCGAACTTTTCCCGACGCCAGAATTACCGCTAAAGAGCGTGGTTTTACCAGCCAGCAATTCCTTAAGCCGGCCTATGCCCTCGCCCGTGAGTGTCGACATCTTTACCACTGGATAGCCAATGCTCTCATACAGGTAGGCAAAAGAGTCGAGCAATTGCCTGTCGTCGGAAGCCGTGAGAAGGTCTATCTTATTGATGACCATAGTCACTGGCACGCGATAAGCCTCAGCCGTGGCAAGAAAGCGATCAACGAAAGTGGTGTTAGTGGCAGGATTGGCGAGCGTCACCACCAGCACCGCCTGCGAAATGTTGGCTGCCAGAATCTGAAATTCTTTCGACAGATTGCTCGCGCGGCGAATGATATAGTTGGTGCGCGGCTCTATCTTCACAATAAAGGCTGTACCATCGGGCTTTTCCTCTATGTCCACGACATCGCCCACCGCCACAGGGTTGGTGCAGCGATAGCCTTTAAGGCGAAGGTTGCCCTTAATTTTGCAATTCACCACACGGCCCTCATCGGTGCGGGCGATATACCAACTTCCCGTATTTTTAATCACTAACGCTTTCATCACAGTGCAAAGATAATAAAAATGTCTGTCATATATACACACGCCACCACTATAGCATTCAGCCATTGTCCACACATTGGCGTACACACACACTCTCTCTTGCGCGCACGCACGCACGCAAGAGTGTGGAAATAAAATTTTTGCAAATCGTATTCGCTTACAAATCTGCGCATTAACATGCTTTACGCATCATTAAAGGCCTTAAATGTTTTATAAATAAATGATTAAAAATTTGTACAAACAATAGCAGATGATTAACTTTGCAGCGTTTTTTAGAACTTTTTACTAACAAAATTAATTAATTATGAACGTAGAAACTATCGGATTGTGGGCTGGTGCTGTTTGGAATGCACTCAACGACGCAAACAGCTCCCTGACTGTAAAAGGTCTGAAAAAAACCACAAAGCTTAAAGAAAAAGAAGTGTATGCAGCCATCGGATGGCTCGCTCGCGAAGGTAAGGTCAACGTAACCGAAGTAGAAAAAGACGTGGAGGTAACGCTCATCTAATTCATTCACAAGCACATAATCATTGTACCCCATAAAAAAATAAAATGGATAGCCCACATTGCAAAGGCTACCCATTTTATTTTTCCTGCATTACGAGGAATTTGCCACCCCTCCGTGCCACGCCACATCTCCCTCCAATAGATCATCAACGCGCCTTATTCATCATCATTGGGAAGCCTATTAGCCTTACGGGGCACAAACAGAAATGCACAAAACGCCCAAACAGCCCCCATCAATCGCTTTATCACATGAAACATGGTGATTGAAGTGGACGATTATTGAACACCTGTGCTCGGCACACATGGCATCCATCAATCGTAGAACTGGTATAATTTGTTATTTCACAATTGCTTCCTTGATGCTGTCCACGATATAGCGCACATCATCGTCGGTCACATACGGGCCTGCTGGCAGGCAAAAACCCACTTTAAACATGTCTTCCTCCACACCATTGGTGTAAACTGGAGCATCGGCATACACTGGCTGCTTATGCATCGGTTTCCATACGGGGCGGCATTCGATCTTCTTGCCAAGCATAAACACACGCAAAGCCTCCACATTCTCATTAGGCTGGCAATCTGTAACGGCAGAATCAACGGCATGTATTACGCCAGCCGCACCGCCCACGGCAGTCTTCACCACTTCCTTATAGGCATTCTCCTGACCTTGTATCTTCACATCAGCATCGAGCGTGGCAGCGCAGAGCCAGAAGTTGGCGTCGTAGCGCATGTCGGCCGGCTGCTTGTGCATGTGCACGCCAGGCACATCTTTCAGCAGATTCTCATAAAGAGCCTGAACGTGCTTGTGATGTGCTATGTGGTCATTTAATACCGTCATCTGACCGCGACCGATACCGGCACACACATTACTCATTCGATAGTTGTAGCCAATGGCTGTGTGCTGATAATAAGGGTAAGCGTCGCGAGCCTGTGTAGCATACCACATAATGCGGTTGGCATCCTCTTCATTGCGGCAAACCAACGCGCCACCACCCGAAGTGGTAATCATCTTGTTGCCATTGAACGACAGCACGCCATACTTGCCGAACGTGCCGAGCACCTGACCGCCAAAACGTGAGCCCATACCCTCGGCAGCATCTTCCACCACAGGTATGCCATACTTGTTGGCAATCGCCATAATCTCATCAATACGGTAAGGCATACCATAAAGTGCCACAGGCACAATGGCTTTAGGCAACTTACCCGTCTTCTCCTTTCGGTCGAGAATGGCTTTTTCAAGCAAAGCAGGGTCCATGTTCCATGTCTCGCCCTCAGAACCCACAAACACAGGTTTGGCACCAAGATAAGTGATAGGGTGAGATGACGCACAGAACGTGAACGACTGCACCAGCACCTCATCGCCAGTCTTCACACCACAGCCTATCAGCGCCAAATGCACAGCCGCAGTGCCGGCGCTCAGGCACACCACCCTGCGGTCAAGCATAGCGGTTCCATCGCTCTTGCTGTTGGCAAAAGCCTCTAAATCTTTCTCGAAAGCATTCACATTCGGCCCCATCGGCACCACCCAATTGGTGTCGAACGCCTCCTTCACATATTTCTGCTCCAAACCAGCCTCACTCATATGGGCAAGGCACAAGTAAATTGTATTTCTTTCTTCCGACATAAGCTTATATTATCAAATTTTATATTATCCTTTTCTTACACTTCCTCACCCGCAAACTTCACCTTGAATCCAAGCACCGTGGCGAATATCATCTCTATGTCCTTCCAAAAAGAGTAATGGCGATAATAGTAGCAGTTCAGGCGCACCTTGTCGGGATATATCACCTTGTCATTGTATTCAACGGCAATCTCCTGCATGGGCCGCTTGTCGCCTTCAGCCTGCCTCTTAGCCACATAATCAGAAATCATCTCATCCTCCAGCCTATACTTCAGCGTGGCAGGTCCAGTGATGCCGGGACGCAGCTTCAGCACATCACGGTCGGCGCCCTGCAGCTTATCGGCATATCCCGGCACATCGGGGCGCGGCCCCACAAAGCTCATGTTGCCAATCAGCACATCCCACAGCTCCGGCAACTCATCAATCTTATAATGACGCAGCTTCGCCCCAAATGGAGTGATACGGCTGTCGCCAGCCACCGAAACAGATGAGCCAGAATGCTTCACAGTCATAGAGCGGAACTTATGACAGGTGAACAACTTGCCATCCTTGCCCACACGCTTCTGGCAGAAAAAAGCCGGACCGCCAGGCATCTTCCTATGAATCAACCACGCCACAAGGGGATACACCCACCAAATCAAAATCAGCCCCAACAGAGCCACCACAATGTCAAAGAACCTCTTAAAAAACATATAAAACTAATCACTACTCATAGTGATACGGCCAAGCGCTTAGGCTATCAGCAACTTACCTGAAGCACTAAATTTCTTTTCAAATAATGCAACTTTTTATACAGCCCACACACCAGATTGATTCCTATCCAGAAACAGCTCTCCAAAGCATTCTTCCCCACAGCCTCATGCCATAGCTTGTAGTGCCAACGTATCATCGTGGCATACCCGTGCGTAGAAACACTTCCCTTTCTTCCCCTGCGGTATCGCGCCAAACACTCATCCAACAAGTAGCAGTCAGTTTTCTGTATCACCTTTAGCCACATCGCATAGTCATTATTCTTTTTAATGTCAGCTATCTGCAGCATTCCCACATGCTCACGATTGTACATGACCGCGAGGCAACCAAGCCAGCAAAAGCAGTACATATTAAATTTTGAAATATGACTTGGGCCAGAAACCCTAATACCAGTAAGGTTGGAATTTTCGCCAATCTCTTCATATTCATGGTAGGAGAACGCATAGCCATTCTCCACCATAAACGCCAACTGATGCTCCAGCTTCTGTGGCAGCCACAAGTCATCCGAATCCAAAAAGGCAACCCAACGCCCTTTAGCCCTTCGCAAGGCTTTGTTGCGAGTGATGGCAGCGCCAGAGTTCTGACTATTGCGCTCATACTTAATCCGCTTGTCGGCCTTCAAGAAAGGCTCCACCACCTCATAAGTGTTATCCGAAGAGCAATCATCCTGCACGAGAAGCTCCCAATTAGGGTATGACTGCCCCAACACACTATTAATAGACTCCGCTATAAAGCCAGCACAATTCCACGTAGGCATCACAATCGACACCAACCCATAATCATTATTCAAATTTGAAATAAAATTTTATAAAAAGTTTATCAAATACGGCAGTACCCCACTAACAAAAAGCAATAACAAAAGTTCTATTTATAACCTTATATAATCGCAAAAACGAAATGTGCAAAAATTGAAAACGAAACGAGCAAAACTTCTCTTTTTTTCGCTTCCTTTTTTCTCTTGGCTTCAGGCTTTGTAAAATGTAAATTAAACGCTGATTGAAAACCTTTTCACAGGTCTTTAATCAGCGTTGTTCTTTTTGATTACCTTACTTGACTTCACACATTCAGTTCAAACCTTACAGCTTCATTTCCTGCCAGAAGTTCACGCGTTTTATCCACGTTGTTTGCGTAAATATGAACGTTTCCAAGGTTCAGCGTTATTGACTTCAAAGGCAGTTCAATTTGCCGCGTAATCAAATATAAATGGTAAATGTCTGCTGGTAAACCTAAGTTTGCATCGCTGCTTCTCTGATAGGCTGACAGAACCAATTCACCGTCTTCAATCTGGAACTGAATAAGGCTTAAACAAGGTGCTTGGTTTGTTTCCGCACCTGTTGATCCTAAAAACAGCACATAGTTTTTGCTGCTACGTTTCTCCCTGTTGATTTGGGCAATTAAAGCCGGCAACTTCTCAAAGTATGTCGGATAACTGTTTATAAGAATTTGCCCGCAATAATCCCACCAGTTTATCCCAGCTTCTCTGTATTTCGTCAGGTCTCGTTCTCCCTGCATGAACAGGCTTAATTCACTGCGCAGCTTCTTGCGTGCTATGTTATGACCCTCAAAGATGTTCAAGAGGTCAGAAGGTGACAAACTTAGCTGCTCATTGAGCAAATAGATTATGTCACCCTTTTTATTGCTCTGTTTCTTTCCACAGCGCAATATTTTGTCTAAGATGTTATAATACTTGTTTTCCATTCGTAAGCGCGAAATTAGCCCGTTTTTGAGCCTTACGCAAGGTTTTGCCCGACATCACGCTGAAAGCGATTTGCAGTCCTGACCAAACCGCTTTACTACGTCGTAAACAGTCCTTTCACTCACTCCGTAACGTTCTGCAAGTATTGCCACAATGTAGCCAACTTTTTCACCTGTTTTCTGGGCTTCCAGATAGTCATCATATAGTGCAACATATTTGTGGTCATTGGCTTTTATTCCAGCCTTTGAAAGCCTTTCCAACGGCTCACACATAAATTTTAGCAGTTCATAAATTGTCATTCAGCGTATTATTTGTAACTTTGCATATCCTGCCTCATAAATAAACGCATCAAAGCGCGGACGGGAAGGCTTTTGCCCCCGGCTGCCGTGCTTTGGTGCGTCGTGTTTGTATGAGGTAGGATTCTGCAAACAAGCCGGGGGCTTTTTTATTTCCCCAGCCTATGAATGAGGTTAGAACTTTGCCATCATCATATCATTAAATTTTGCTTGGTAATTCAGGGTGTTTGTGCGCACCTGTCTTATTGCTCCATAAAGTGGTGCTGCTTCTCCATATTCGCTGATCAGCCAGTCACACAGTTCCATTATCTGGGACTTGTCAGAAGTGAAATAAATGTATTTCGTACCATTTGTGAGCTTCAGCACGTCCAAATAATCTGTAAGCCTCCAGTAATTTTCATATTGGCCGACTTCGGTAGTCAGATACGGCGGGTCCAACACAAACAACGCCCGGCTGTTGTCCTTGTGCAGTTCAAACAGTTCCCGATAATCCATGTGGACAACTTCCAGACCGTCAAGATAGCCTGAGCAGTCATAACCGCCCGGCTTAACGCGGTTATACATTGTGTGCTTGCGCAATTCGTCAAGTGTCTTGACCCATTTGCCGCTGAACAGCACCGACCGCCCAATGGTCATTATGTCCACATAGCCGGTTGCCGCATATTTTTCCACAATGGCAAGCACATCGGCTCGCTGCTCATCGCTTAACCTCGCATTGGGTTGAACACCATTTAACCGCTCTTTAATCAGCATTAAAATTTCATTGGTCTTCGATATATTTGCGAGCCGCTGCGTGTAACCGTCATAGTCATTATAAACGACCCTGCACCCCGGCAGCACAGCTTTAGCCGTGTGGCTCAACAATCCACTGCCGCCGAATAAATCGACCACTGTATCTACTTTTCCCTCCACCGTTCCAAGCATTTCAGAGAATGCCCGGACAAAATAACGCTTCTGCCCCATAAAAGGTAGCGGAGCGCTTTTATAAATCCTACTCATTCAGCATAATTGCATCGTATTTTGTTTGTTACATGAAATTTTAGTCGTATCTTTGCAGTATCTGTTAGAACACCAGTAAAAGTCCGTTTGTAGCCCGATATGCACCGTTTAGAATTTTCGTAAAAAACCTGTTTGTTAGCTTCGGCGACGTTCGGGTCCCCGTCACCGTGGGGAGCTCCGAAAAATGCTTATCCGTGTTCCCTGTAAGTCTTGAGGGAATGGCAGGGTTTAGCCCCGTCCCTTTGCTTCCTGTTTAGTCCCGTGAAGCGAAACTGCTTCCGAAAAGTGCTAAATGGGCCGGTAGCAAAAAACTTTTATTACTACCTTGATGAGCGTACATAGTGTTTCGACCGCAGGGACTTAAAAGTGAGGTATTGCACCCCACTTTTTTTATTTCCCCTTTCTATGCTATTCCACGGAAAAAGAGCGTTTGAAGCCCCACGATATAGGTTGCTTTTTACCGCCAGCATTAGTTTTATATGCGGTCACGTACTGGCGTATCCGGTATTTCATTCGCACAATCTCACCGCCGCTGTCCTTGCCTCCGGTTTTGCCAAGCCTCGCTATCTGCAAGCCTATTGGGGCATAACCAGAATGCTGCGCACCTTTTTTGTTCGCGGTTGGCTTCAACGCTATTTTATTGTGAAGCCCTTGAATGTGGTAGAAGCCGTCGCCGGAGACATAGAACAGCGATGAACACAACCCCGGCAGTTCTTTGCCTATCAGGTGGCTATTTGATGCCGTGTCTGCCACTCCTATGCATTTAGGCACATACCATTTGCCGGGTGTTCCCTTGCTTAAACGTATTCCCTTAAAATGCACATACTGCGTTTTGGCGGCGCGCCTTTTTCGGATTCCCTTGTTTTTGCTGTACGCCTTTGCTCCACCGGTGGCACGCCAGGCGCTTCGCTTCTTTTTTCGTAGCAGTACAAGGTCGCAGTCGTCACCAAGCACGCCATGGCGCACATATACTGTGGTCCCGACGATTTTAACATCTAAGTGCATCGCTGTTTCTGTCTGGTGCTCCCACACGCCCCATGTGGAGTAATTACCGGTACGGACATAACGCACGTTGCTGCCCTGTATCAGTTCCTGCCTTACATTGCGGCTGCCCTGTTCCGTCACTATAAGGGTATAATCCGAAGCACCGAAAAGGGCCACACTGTCAGAGCAGGACAAAACGCATGAAGTACGCAGCGAGTCAATCTGTTCGTTGGTCAGGCCTTTCAGCTGCTTGCTCGTGAGCTTCTGCGCCAACGTGTCTTTGAGGTATTCCAGAACAGTAGCCGGAAGGTTCTTTATCTGTTCAGCCAATATGGCATTGCTCGGGAACGTGCCAAGGGTCTTGCCCGACACATTGGCAAAACTGTTGATGTCGTAGCTTTCAGCTCCTTTGGAAGTCGTGAACTGCGCCCTCCTGTATGTGCGGGCTTCCAGATACTTCTCATCGTCCGCCTTGATGTCCTCGGTTTCTGTTACAACCGTCACATATTTTACTGATGCGGAAAATGCCGGTTTCTGCATCAGCTCCAGGACTTCGGCGCCGCCTTTTTTTTTTGCCACGACGCCCCCCCCGCCACTGTCTGTCTTGAGAATGTAGTTTTTGCCGCCTATCCCGGCAAGGCATTCCAGCAGTCTTATTTGTCCCTGGATAAAATCCAGCGTCTCTGTTGAAAGCGGATATTTGCCCACTCCACCTGTGGCGGTGGTCGTATTTGTATAACTTGCAGTATTCATTATTTAGGAATTAAACGGTTAAACACATTTGGAGTCCAAACCGGCGCAGTATTCGTGTCCACCGGATTGCCGGTCTTGACATAGTGCGCACGCTTGGTCACAAGTTTATAGTTTTCCACCATTGCCTTTATTTCCTCCAGCCTTGGCCAATATCGGTCTGGAACAAATACCACAAAATCATTTTGAGCGGCGTTAAGCATTTGCTCGCTGTACAACACCGGCACCCCCTTTCCCTCCTCAGAGACTGCCAATGTGATGTTTTCCCCGGCTTCTGTAACAGCATACAGCCATTCACCCTCCTGCCTTACATTGCCTATCTTGAAACCCGCGCCAAAAGAGTTGTTAAGCACCCCGCGCAGATAGCAGACCTGTCCTGTATGCGTCAGCCGGAAATTATGCTCCCTGCGTGCGGCGGTAAAGTCTTTATACACCTGTTCAACTCCACTGACCCCGGCTCGCAATATGCCAAAGATAACAGGGCGGCGCAATGACATTGGAAGCAACTGGGCGACAAGCCGCTTAAAGTCTATTTCAAACATCATTCAACGGCTTTATATGGTTGGTAGTTCACCGATAGTTTAGTAATGCGGTAATAGCCGGAGAATGGTCTGTTAAATCCGCTGACGGCTTGCCATTCCTGTGAGTTCCTGGGTTTGACTTTCACTTCGTCGATGTCTGCCACTTCCACGCAGGGCAATGACTGAAGCGCTGCCATAAGGTCGCTTTTGCGGAAAACGCCGTTGAATGGAAGTCCGGTAATTACTTTCTGCACAGCTTCACGCACAGGCTCGGAGCCGTCGGCAAGTATGCCCGCACCGTTTATGTCCACGCTCAGGAGCGTAGGGTCGTAGTATATCACAAGGGAAATTTGCATGTCGTCCGCCGGCTCATTGCGGACCTGCACGGAGACACCGGCATCCTTGATTTCATCGATGTATGCGCGAAGCCCCGCAAGCTGCGTTTCTGTAAGTTCGGCAGGGTTCCCGTCTGCGTCCTGTCGGGCGACCTTGATATACACCACGGTATTGCTTTCTGTCGCTACGGCATATTTTACCACTTGGGCGGCTTCAATGTCCGTGGCGCTCATGGCGCTTGTGTCGTAATAGTCGCTGTCCGCCACAAGTTTGCAGCCTTGCATATACGCTTTTGTCTTGGTCACATACCAGCGCAGCGTGTGTGGTTCCAGCTTTTCGATAAGCTGTTCTACTTCTGTGCTGTGCATATCGAACAATGACTCAAGCGACCACACGGCAAAGGCAAAGACGTAGAAAAGGATATTTTCAAGGCTTGCCACACTGAAACAGTCCTTAAACGTCTTTTTGCCGTCAAGCCCGTAGGCAGACATGACCGCCGGCTGCTTAATCCATTCAGCGGTCATGCCGTTTTTTATCTCCTCTATTGTCCTTGCCATGGCAGCAGTAGGTTAGAGGGTACGTGCAAGAAGTTCGTCCACTTCACCCTTGCATTGCTTGCGCAGTGTGGCAAACTGCGTAAGTTCCGCTGCGTGTTCCGGGGTGTCTGCTCCGTTGGCAAGCGTGGCAATCTGCGCGTCAAGGTCATAGTGGAGACCGATAAGCCCGGCAACGAACTTGTCGCGGCGGTTCTCATCTGTCACACCCTCGGCTACTATCATCGTGGAGCCGTCGGCTTGGTCGCCTGTGTAGGAATAGCCCGGCACGCTTTCGCCTGTTTCAGGGTTGGTTACTTCGCCCGGCTGCTCATTCAGATAAAGCAGCACATGGCTATCGTCAAATTTTACAAAATTCTTTCTTTCCGTGTAGGTTGCTGTGTAAATCATTATTGTTTCGCTTTTTAATCGTCCGGATCGACGATTTTATAAAAGCACCGATTCCGTTCGATTGGTTGTTTAATTATTTTTGCCCTGAGCGGTTCCGTTATCTCCACACCGTCCAACTGGCGTATCAACGCCTGCGACCCCGTGAATGTGATATGCTGCACCCAGCCTTTTACGGCGTTGCCCTCGTCGTCTATCACCTGGCGGCTGGTGCCGTCTGCCATTACTTCCATTAGCGGCTCCTCAATCTCGTATTGAAGTGTGAGGCACGGTTCTGAATTATGCTTCGACGGGGCGACCGTGTAGCCTGTCAAATGGATTTCGCGGTTCAAAATTGTGTCAATGTGGTACTTTGTACCTGTCAGGTTGCCGGATTTTGCCGGCACAAGTTCACTGAATTTTTTCATACCAAGAATATTTAATAAATGTTTGCTGTTGCAATGCACCATAAAGCCGACGCGCGAAGCGGTCCGCAGCATGATGTCCGGTTCGGGCACTCCCTGCTTTCTCAACTTCGCCACCTCCCTGCATAGACCCTTTTTGTTGCGCTTGCGCGCAAGGCTGTGCGTGTGGTAGGTGACATAGCCCACAAAGTCGATTCCACGGCTTTCCACCGGGAATATCTGATAATTGCCTTTCATCGACAATTTGCGCTCCGTGTTCAGATAGTGGTTTATGAACACGCAGACACCGTGCAAAGTGGGTTTGTCGCCTGCAAGCACCACTATGTCGTCGGCATAACGGTAATAATACCGCACCCCGGCCACTTCTTTCATGAGGTGGTCAAGTTCCGACAAATAGAGGTTAGCGAAGTATTGGGAAATATAGTTGCCTATGGGAACACCCGGCGCACTGGCGATAATGCTGTCAAGCAGCCAAAGGACTGCCGGATCCTTGATTTTACGGCGTAAGACGCTTTTAAGAATGTCATGGTCGATGCTCGGATAAAACTTGCTTACATCGAGCTTGAAGCAGTATTTTGTGCCCTCGGGGTCTGCCGCCAAATCCTCACGCAGCTTTTTATGCAGCGAATGAATGCCGCGCCCTTTTATACAGGCATGCGTGTCTGCGGTGAACTGCGGTGTCCATATAGGCTCAAGCACCTGCATGATTGCCCACTGAACCACACGATCCCTGAAAGGCAGCTTATAAATCTCACGCCGCTTGGGCTCGTACTTTATAAAAATCTCGTAGGGCGAAGTTTTATAAGTCCGTTCCAGCAACTCGGTGCGCAGTTCTTGCAGGTTGTTGTCAAGCTCTGAAAAGAACTGTTTCACCTCATCGCGCCTGTGCTTGCCCTTTGCCGCATTGTGGGCGGCTAAAAGCAAGTTGCTGGGCGAACATATTTGCTCAAATAAATAGCCATGACGTTTCATCGGGTTTTCGGGTCTTTTGTCGGGTCTGTGGGTCTGCTTTGCACACTTCGGGAACTGTCAACACCGGCGGCTTACGCCTCAGTCTTACCGGTACCCTCCGTATTCAAGTTATCTTTTGCCAAGTGGCATGGTCCAGCCCCTTTATCGCAGTGTTGTTTCTTTATTCAGTGCAAGTATAGGGGCGACGAGTAGTTCGCATTCGCATTCGAAGCCGCATAGTTCGCATTCACGTAGAACGCGCCTGCATTCGCACCATTGTTAGCGTTACCGCCAGCCGCGCGGACACGAAGGCTCACTACTGCAAGGGCTGCAACCAGTTACCGGATGGTTTCCTTGTAACGTTATGCAAAATTAACAATTTTATACCACATAACGGCATACAAAAGCTATTTTTCCGCTAAAAATTCGCCCGCCTTACGGCGGGATTCGGATTGCTCCGTCCCGCCGCTTCGTCAAGACTTCTTGGTATTTCAAAATTTCAAAGAACTTTATTTTTTTCGGGATTGTCCCATTTCTCTGTTTGCTCCCCGTATTCGTTTATTCAATCACAGGATCTTCCACAAAGAAGCAGAGGGGCGACGAGCAGTACGCAGTCGCATACGAAGCCGCACAGTGCGCAGCCACGCAGAACGCGCCCGCAAGCGCACCATTGTGAGCGTTACCGCCAGCCGCGCGGACACGAAGGCCCGTGGCCTTGTCTGCATCGGTATAGAAATAGTCAGGATAATACGTTACAGAACTTCCTCCCACTTCCGTAGGCATAGAGCATAAGCCCTCAAAGCTGACGCGTTTAATATAGCCTGTCTGTTGCGGACATTCGGCAACCTTTTTAAGCCCCTCAACACTGTTGGGGTTGAAGTCCGCCGCCATACTCTTTGCGACATACACTTCGGTTTTTACGCCGGCTTCCTGTTTCACTGTCAAGCCGCGCACGAAGCGGAACAGATGTCCATAACCTGCGTGCACCAGTCCAAAGAATACAGGCACGTTGAATGTCTTGTATGGCTTTTCCTTGTCGTCTGCGCTCTCGCTTGCAGGCAGTGAGTAAGTCACCAAACCTGTACCGTCGCCCATTTTAAGGCCAGCACTCGTAGGGACAAGTGGATAATTACCGTTATAATCTGCCCAATCCTGCCAGCTCATGGTTGTAACTCCGTCGCCAAAACCGCCCTGATACAAGCCGTCGGCATCGCGTTCAGCCTTGAATGCTGCTTGTGAATTGCGGTCGCCCATTATCACAAGCATGAGGATTTCAACGGCTGCCTGCGCCACAAACCAGTTGGCCTCCCAGCCGTCTCCGCGCTTGCGCGCGTTTGTTCCGAATGCTGTTGTACTCAGCACGGTTGCCGGCATTCCAAGCATGGTCGCCTGTGGCGTATCAAGTGCCGGATGCTTTGTCTTGCTGTCAAGCGTCAAGGCTTGCCCTGCGCCGCCCCTGTATCTCTCATCGCTGCTGATAACGGAACACAACTTGTTTTCGGTGCGGTCCATCACTCCTGCGCCTATCCACGATGTGCCGCCCACCGGAATACGGTAGCTTGTGCGTCCCTCGACAGGCTTTAAGGTAATTGCCCAGTAACTGCGTGAGCCCTCGCGCCATGTGGTGAAGTACCACGGGCGCGACCAGCACCACATGCACTGTCCCATTGAGCCGTCAAGTGCCGCAGGGCTACCGTCCTCAAATTTGGTGCTGTCTTTCGGATCAAGCTTGCGCATCGTGTGGTCGTCTGCCACAAGGTAGCGGCCAAGTCCCAGCGTCTGGGGCAGCTTTTTCAGAGCGTCAAGCGAACCGAACCAGCCGGCCGCCTTAGTGGTGGCGTTGTCCTCGTTCCACCAGCGGCCCGCTATCGGGTTGCCGGCTTCTGCCACGGCTCGCTCCAGTTCCATGCGGCGGGTCTCGCCCGTCTCGTCCATTACTTCAATCTGCATAGCGCCAATGTCGCCCTCCGCGGGGTCAAGCTCGTTGATGCGCTTGCCATTTTCAAAGGCTGCCAACAACTGCGTCAGCTTCGCCTCCTGTTCTTGTGTAAATGCCATTTTAATTACTATTTAATGGGTGTTTAATAATTGTTGCTGTATATCTCATAGTCTTCATCGCTCACAGCACTGATGCTTACCGCCTGATAGTTGGCCTCGGTCATTTGCGTTGCTGAATAACTCTTGATTACTATTTTCGTGATGTCGAAGATGTCAAGGAAGGTGCTGTGCACTTCCAGTGGTTTCTTTTCGTCCAGAAACTCGCGCAGCCGGCGAAGTTCCTCCTCCGGGTAGTCGTCGGTGATTACGCCGCCGCGCACCGCCTGAATGCCCACCACGATGTTTACCGCCCAGTCCCCCTCGTTTATGTATTCTTTCACCGTGCCGTCTCGCCCCACAAGGTCGGTGCACACTATGCGCCGCTCGCGGCTCACTGCCGCAACGGCGTCCGTTATCTCAAGTTCCGCCCCGTCCTCCTTGCGCAGTATGAGGGTACAAAGGGCATAGCGGCCCTCCCAGTAGGCGCGGTCGGTTATCGGGGCGCCCACTTCGTGCGTGGTCATGTCCGCGCCGCGGCCCTCCCAGCTCTGGGCTTCGCCTGTCCGCCCCGGCTTGAACCTTATTAGCGACTTGGCGGCGAACTGTGCCGCGCCAACCGCCATAAATGATATGCTTACCGGTAATTTCATTCTGTTGCTAATTGGGTATCGTTGAGCGCGCCCAGTAAGGCCTCAAGCACTCGCTCCTTTATCTGCTCGGGGCCCTCGCTTATGGTCGCGGTGTGGAGTTCTATGCGCTCCACCAGCTTGTCAATGTTTATGGTCACGTTGCGGATTTTGCCCGCCCCGCTGTCGCTGCTTCCTCCGCTCGATGCGGTGGCTGTGCCAAGGCTTCCGCCTGTCGGATCAACCCTTGGGACGGTCACTTCCGGGACGGCTGCACTTGCGCTGTTCGGGGCTGCTTTTTTGCCACTCTTGTTTTTGCTTTTCTCTGCCGCTTCTTTCTTGGCGGCTTCGCTCATTTCGGCATCGTATGCCTCATTGAATGCTGAACCTATCTGCTTGCCGTAATCTGAAAACCCTGCTTTCAGTTTGTTCAGTGCGGTGGATATTCCCGCGGAGTCAAGGTTGAAGGCGGCTTTGATAAGGTCGCCTATTGCACCGAATGTCTGTTTTGCAAGCTCGCTGATTCCCGTAAAGAAGGCTTTGAACGCTGCCCATGTTCCTTTCAGCACGGCTCTGAACTTTGCCGATGTATTCCAGAAATATGCGCCCACCGCAATGAGGGCGGCAATGGCTGCCGCCACCCAGCCGATTATCGGAATGTTCATTATCGCTACGCCCACCGCTCTGCACGCTGTTGTCGCCGTCGTGGCGAATATCCCGAATGAGGTTGATGCAATGCCGGAGAATGTGGCTGAAGCGGTGCCGCCTGTTATGAACGACAGCACCAGTGCGCCCAATCCTTTAAGGGCGTTGAATATGCCCACGGTGGCAAACTTTATCAGGGCGATTGTTGCACGCCCCATGTTGCCTACGAAGCCAAGCGATATCATGTTGCCGGTGGAGAGTGTGCCGTTCATCAGCGCAATGTTTATTGCAGCGGTCCTTATCCAGCCTATCCAGTTTAGTCCCTTGACCCACATTATTCCTTTTCCCACAAGCATAATCAATGGGGTCAGCTGCGCTACTGGCATTGCCATATTATAGAGTACGCCAGCATATAAAGTCAAATCCCCCGTAGCCTGGAATAGTGAGATTTTAAGATCCTCGATTTTCTGGTTAAATGCAGCCTGACGCTCGGCATAGCTCTCCATAATAATAGCCGCCTGGTCTGTTGCGCTGTTTGTCCCGGTTACTGCTTGCGTAAATCCGTCAAGCGCCTCTGTGCCTTGAATCAAGGCGCGGGCTGCGTTGGCATTCTCCACGCCAAAGAATTTTGACAGCAACGCTGAGTCGTTCAGCATCGGTTTAAGCATTTCGAGGCGCTCTTTAAGGGTTTTGGAATTGTCCCCAAGTGCTACGACATCGATGCCCGCTTTTTTCAATTCCTCCGCGGCTTGCTTCTCCACAAAGCGGCCTTTTGACAGTTGCCCAAGCACATTGCGCAAGGCTACACCGCCCTCGCTGGCTTTCTTTCCTGCTTTGTCAAGCACTTGGATAGCGGCGGCGGTTTCCTCAAAGCTCACATTTGCCGCTTTAGACGCCATTCCACACTGTTGCAGAGCTTCCGATTGTGCCGGTAACTCTGCCGATCCTGCCTGTCCTGCTGCTGCCATTACGTTCATCATGCGCGCCATTTCCTTTGCGGCGGCCGTCGGGTCCTCCAGGCTGACGCCGTATTGGTTCATAGCAGTGGTCAGTACCTGTGCGGCTGCTACGCCGTCACCGCCCATCAGCTTGCTGGTGGTCTGTATGCAGTCGCCCATCGCGCTGAGGGCTTCGGGGTATTTACCAAGTTCCGGGCTTAACTGTGACAGGAGCAGTTTGTAACCCTCCACTGCCACACTGGCATCAGTTCCGAATGTTTTGGCTGACTGTCTGGCGAAGCCCTCAATCTGTTTTAGCCTGTCGCCTGTGACACCTGCAACCGCACTAAGGTCGTGCATATTGCGGTCAAGGGCTATGCCTGATTCACTGAATGCGTCTGTTGCTTGTTTTATACCCTCAATTGAATTTTTGACCAAATCAATACTGGCAAGCATCGTTGTTAGTTTACCGATGCGGTTCTGCGCACCGGAAACTTTGGCTGAAAAGTCCCCGGTTGCCGTGCTCATGCCGTTTATGGTGGCTGTATAATTGCCTCCAATATTGAAAATATAGTCAAAAACGCTCGCCATGTCAGTTTTATTTATTACATTTGCAATGTGTTACAAGTACATAGTTCTATATGCTAAGTCTTTTACTTAAAATAATCGGTTACGGTGTCTTGATATTTGGTGCGCTGGGCTTTGTGCTCTACATCATTGACCTGATCCGTTATGCCTTTTCTTCTAAAAAAGGCTCTGGCGCGCCGCTCCCTTGGTGGGTTTTCTGGCGTCCTTAACGCTGCCCATTTCCAAACAAAGACGTTATCATTTCTGCTTGGTTTCTGTTGCGCCAGCGTTCAAGCCAAAGTGCCTGACTATAAAGCACGGCCCATTCCTCTTCCGTTTCCACCGCATCGGGGTCTTTATGTAGATTCGCCCGTATCAAGGCGCAACCCTTGGCAAACGTGTCCTCGCTGTCGTCGTCCGCAAGGGTGTGCGCCTCTACAAGTTTTTTATGCTGCCCATGCAACTGTTCACCAGTTTGCCGAGCTGAACCTGCACTGCCATGAAAAGCACGGCATCCGTGCCCAGTTCCTCACTCCCGCCCAGCCAACAGTTGGTGAACATCACTTTGCCGGCTTCCACCTCGTCGGTCTTGGAAATCTTTGTCATGGCTTTTATGGTGGCAAAGTCAGGACGCTTGAAATAGCCTATATGGGTATCCCCGTCCTCCACTATATCTATGCGGTAAACTTTGTGGTGCTTGTTTTTCCACGCCTCTATCTGCTCGGGGCTTACACCTCCGTCAAATGTATGTGCCAGCTGGCTTTTCTCTTTTTCTTCCATATCGTTTAATTGGTGTTTAATCTGTTGTTGTTTTGGACTGCAAGTGGCCGTTAAGGTATGAGGTCTTAACGGCCGCTTATTATGTTGTTCCCGGCTACTCGCCGCCTCCCCACTCTATGTGTGAAGGCACAAGCGGAAGCTCCACCTCCTGCCCGGTGTCGCCCTCTTTCCATTTTCGGCTGTTGCCTGAAAATTGGCAGTTGCGGATTTTGTCTTTCGTTATCACTCCGCTGTCGGGCAGATACTGCACGATTATGTCAAAAGGCGGAAGGTCCTGCAACCTGCCGTTTGTTGCCTGCGCCTGAAGCGCCTGCACTTCCTCCTGGTATAAAATCAGTTTAGCGTTAGGGGTGATGCGTCCTTTTGCACGTCCCACAGGGTGACGGCCGGCACCCCACTTGTTCACGACTTCCTGTTCGTCGCTGTACTCTATGCCGACAATGCCGGTAACAGGCACGCCGCCGATGAGGATAACAATATCTGCCCAGGCGCACAGCATGCCATTGACCAAGGGTATGCCGTTGTTTACAATACTTGCCATTTCTGTTTGTTTTTGAAGTTATACGGTCTTGGCAAACCCTATCTTTATGTTGATATGGCGGATTACAGGGCTTGCCACATTCTTGATTACTATGTCTATGCGGCTGGTGCTTGCCACGTCCTGCTCGGGGTCGATCTCGGCTTTGTAGCCGCTAAGTTCCCCGGCTCGCTCCATGTCCTCGAGTGCATGGTTCGCCACAGTTTCAAGGTGGCTCACGCTGTAACTTTCCAGCTTGCCGCTTTCGGAATCCACATAGACATTCCCGCCAAGCTCAGGCACGATGTAGGTGCGCACGCCGCGCACAGCCTTGTCCATTGTGCGCACACTCTCAATGGCTGCGTAATCGCTGGTGGCTTCGTCCATTGTGTGGCTGTCGTTCATATAGCTTCCGGTCTGTCCCGGCTGGGTGACAAAGAACAGGTAACGCGACTTGTCAAGCTGTTCCACAAGAGCCTTGTCCAAATCCCTGTAAAGTGTTCCGTCACTGAATGCCGGCACGCTTATGCCGGCCGGGAACTCACGCACCCACGCTATGCACTGGTGAACCTTGGCGCGGCTCAGAAGCCCCAGAACTGTACCCAATCCGCTGACGCTGCTCTTGGCGGCGTTGCCTTTATCCTTGTAAAGCGTCGCGCCTGTGCCGCTGCCTGCCTGACCTATAACCACGCTCACGCGGTTCTTGCCCGTGCCTGCCGCAGTCTGCGTTATCTGCTTCACATTTGCCACTTTCGGGGCATATAAAATCGACAACTCCGCCGCCTGCTCTGCCAGCGTGTCGCCAATACCTTGCAAGGTGGTGATGTCGTCGGCGCTCATATTGCGGTCGCCACACCATACGCCCATCTGCCTAATACGCCCGTCGGCATAGTTCTGCACGGTTTTCAATTCGGCAAACGTGTAGGCATCACTTGCCCCGCTCGGTTTGGCGAACAAGCCCACATACAGGCTCACAGCCGGGTTGGTGCGGTAAATCTCGCTGAGGTGATAGTGTACCACCTTGACCGCCCAGCTGGCGGCATCTGCTGTAATCCCTGCCGCTTCGGCTGCGTCTATTGTGGAAAGTGCCTGCACTCTCTCGGTCTTGAAGCTCTCCGGGATTTCAACATCGGGCAGATATGCCACAAAGCCTGTTATATGGTCTTCGCCCTGTGCCGTCTTTGGCACATTGCCGTTTGTTCTGACTATGGTTAGTTTAGTGCTCATTCTGCCGTTACTTTTATAAGTTCGCTATTTTTGAGGTTCACGGCGTGCGCCTTCGCGTCCCCCTCCAAGGGGAAGCACTGCCCGTCGTCAGTCACCCACACCTGCTCCAATTTGTGCAGCCTGCACGCTTCACGCCCTACGGCTTTAAGCATAGCCGGAGCATTCTCCTTTGCCGTTTTCTGCGCCTTTGGCTTCTGCGCGTTCTTTGGCTTGGTCTCTTTCTCAGCCGCCGTCGCCTTTGCTTCCTGGGCAGGCTGCGTGATGTTTGTATTTTCTTCTGCCATGTCGTTTATCGTTTTTTGAGTTTATAAATTATCCAGCCTGCCACAGCCAGAATGGTGATTGCAACACCGCACATAACGCCTGTTTTAATGCGCTCCCAAAGGCTCTGCGACCGTTCTGCTTTTACCACCACTTCCGCCAGTTCACCGCCGTTGTAGGTCTGTTCCTCCTTGATTTCGGTGTCCCCTTTGGCCTTGTAGGTGGTTGCTTCGTGGCTCGTTCCGCTATGGTCGGTGCGCTGCCTTATCTTGGCTTTCAGTGGGCGCGCGCCAGTCTTTGGGTCTGGGGCAGCCCCTGTGTCATAGATTTCAATCTCTGTGACCGTAACAGCCTCCGTGTTTTCCTCACGGGTCTGCTCTTGTTCCTGGCTGCTCTGTCTCTCCTCCGTCCTCGTGGCTGTCTCCTCTGCCCGCGTTTCCTGCTTGCCGCTCTCCAGCACTTGTCGGGAAGAGGAGCAGCTCGTATTTGACAGGGCAGCGCTCAACATGAGGACAGCCCCAAATGCGTTCAAGCGCCACATTAAGCCGTTGTACGTCATTCCTTAATTTGTTTATTTCGTCCTGCAGCGGCGGAACTATCGACTCCATAAGTATGTCGGAAGCCTTGCGCACATTTTCAAGCTCGTGGCTTTTCACTTCGGCGATCTTGTCTTTCAGCTCCGCACGGAGCTTGCCGACTTCTGCCTCATACTTTGCGCGCTCTACTTTCCTGCCTACCCACGACCCGATCGGGCCTGATACCGCCGCAACAAGCGCCGCAACTATGGTAGTGATTATTTCGCCGCTCATTCACGTTGTTTACTGTTTTATGCCCACTTTCGTAAGCCATGTTTTTACGTTGAAACTCGGACACGCCTTGTTGGCAAACTCGTTGTGCCCGTGCACCGTTGCCCCGGGGTATCGTTGCAGAAGCTCTTTTACAAGTTTCACAAGTGCAGCCTCCTGCGCCGCGGTGCGCGTGTCCTTTCCTTTTTTCTCCCAGTTCGGCACTGTGCGGGGCGGGCAACCGCCCACATAGCACACACCGATAGACCGGGTGTTGTGTCCTTTGCAATGTGCACCGACCACCGATTCGGGCCGTCCGGGGCGAACCTCTCCGTTTAGCCCTATAACATAGTGATAGCCTATGTCAGAGAAGCCGCGCTCAAGGTGCCATTCCCTTATTTGGGCGTTGGTGAAGTCCTCGCCCTCCGGGGTGGAGGTGCAGTGCAATATTATCTGGTCAATCTTCCTCTTGCTTGAATCCATTCAGCTTTTTCCATTATGCGCCCGGAGCGCTCACGATTGCTGCACGGCTCTTGGTGTCCGTCAATGGCAGACAAATACCCCACTGGCGGAAGTTCACAAGGTTGCGGTGATACAATGGGTCGTTCTTGGCATCGCTGTGGTAGAAGCTTGTTGAGCCGTAGGCTTTCATCACTCTGCCGGCATAGAATGCCACTGAAGCGCGTGCATCGCCTGTCGCAACTGTTGCGCCCCATGCTTTCTTTTTGCCGGTGCTCATGGTGTAGTATGGCGTGCCGTCATATTCGTAGATGTCAAAGCCATACATGCGGCAAATCTTGCCTTCAACCTGGTTGATGTTGTAGTGTTCCTTGAACTTCTGCTCGGTCTCCAAAAGGTCGTTTACGTGGTCACTGCAAAGCACAAGTATGCGGTCTTTCTGGGGTATGCCCATTTTGTCAAACGCGCGTTTGAGCGCCAGAATGTCGTTAAATGTCATTTTCAGGCGTGTGCCGTCACTTGCTCCTGTGGTCTTGATTACAGGCGCGCCGTCCTTGTTTACATCTGGGGCGATTGCGTGGATGGCTTTCTGCGCTATCTTCTCGCGCAGGGCATCGCGGTGGCGCTCCTGCACGCTTGCCATTTTGTCGTAGCTGAGGGCATGGAGCTCATCGTCGGTCACCGGCGTTGCCTCGGTGTCGAATTTATCAAGGCTGATAGGCTTGTCAGCGTCTGTGAGGGCTGTAATGGCAAGCGGGTAGCTCGTGTTGTTCACAAGCACATTCGGGTCGCCGCCCATTTCCGTGAAGTGGATAACGTCATTTTCCACATACTGGTTATAGCTGCGGATACGCTGCATCCACCCAAGCGCCTCGGGCGCGGTGCGGAAAGTCTTGATCATCTCTCCTGTCCATATTTCAGTCAAGACACCGGCACGCAGTGCGCCATCCGGGGCAAGCTGTCCGGCTGCAAGGGCTACGACATTGCCCGCCACGGCTCCTACTCCGGCAGGCAAGCCGGCTACTGCGGCAAGCACTGCACCCGAAGCACTGTTAAAGGCCACCGCGCACACCATGCAGAAAAGGGCGCAAACTGCCTTTTTGATAAAATTGCTTTTTGTGTTCATTATTCTAATTTTTATAGTTTGTTAGTTAGTCTTTCAGTTCTGGACAATCCACGCCATACTCGGCTTTGAAAAGCTGGGCGTATTTTGCCGGGTTCTCTTTGCGCATTGTCAGCAGTTCTTTTTCTGGAACTTCACTGAGCTTGGCATATTCCTTTGGGGCTGCTCCAGCTCCGGGGGCGCTGGTCTTGCTAAGGTTGATTACTTCGGTGGGCTTCTGCTGCACCGGCATAAGCTTCAATGTCGCAGTCAAGTTATCCAGTCCGGCATTTTTGCCAAGTGCGATAAAATGGTCGCGGTTCTCCGCCATGATTCGCCTTTCAGCTATGGCATTATCTACCGCCGCCGTCACTGCCGCAAGCTGGATTGTCTCTACCTGGTCTGCTCTCGTTTTGAGCAGGCGCAATGAAGTCAGTGCCTGCTCCTCGGTCGCTGTTTCCGGCAGACCGAGCAGGGTTAAAAATTCCTTGTTCATCTGTTTTTCTATTTTTTGTTTATTGCTTTCCTCCCCCTCGTGCTGCTTGGGGGCGGCGTTAAGTTTCAACATCGGTAATGACTTGTGCTCCTCTCCGGCTGCAAGTGTCAGAATCTTTCCTGATTCATAGAGTTTCAGGGCTTCGTCATTGCTGCCTATATCTACTATGCTTACCTCTACCAGCTTTGAGCGTGTCACCGTGGCGCGTGTCTGTCCGTCAAACGCCAGTGAGGGGTCGTCGCTCACCTCCAGCAATTCCAGCCCGGCTGAAGCCATGCGCAGGAAGCCGTTTTCCCATTTGCTCTGTATCTGCTTGGCAAACGGGTCGTTCTGGTCAAATACCGGGGTGCCTATAAGCCTCGTGCCGTCAAGCCGCAAGTTTTCTATGCGTCCTATTGGTCCTGCCGTGTCCTGGTAGTTCCTACGGTGCATCCATAGTAGCACGGGGTTGCGCCTGTACTGCTCCAGGTCTATGCCTGCCGTAAGTATGCGCGTGCCGTAACTGTTCACGGCCTCTGTGGATATTATTACTTCGTTCATTCGTCAATAAAAAAATGAAGCCGGCACACTCGCGGCGCCGCAATGGTGTGGAGGGGTGGTATGCGCCCGGGCGCCGGCTTCGCTAATCAATCTTTCTTACCATTTGTTGCGGAGGTGGGAATCGAACCCACGACCTTTGGGGAATGAACCCAACGAGCTACCGCTGCTCTACTCCGCGAAATCGTTCTATGGCGCAAAGTTGTGAATGTTTTACAGCCCTAACAAAAAGAGTGTAAATCTTTTACACTCTTTTTTATTATGGGGCTTTTTTGAGCCAATTTTGCAACTGAAAACGCGCCCGCAGTGGGTGCGCTATATGTCTTAAAATTGTTTTTAATATGAATGGCAACAAAAAAGGAACTTGAAAAGATGCGTGAACACGCGCGCCTCCTCTTTATGCAGGGCGAACCTCAGAAGGTCATTGCGGAAAAGGTGGGCGTGTCTGCACAGACGGTGACGAAGTGGGTCAGCGATGGGGACTGGCAGGCTGCTCGCTCTGCGGCAAACATCACACGCCCGGAGCTTGTAAACAAGATTTTGAAAAGCATTGACGTGCTGGTCGAAGACCTCGTGAACGAGCCGAGCCCGGAAAAGACAGCGGCAGCGGCCGACAAGCTTGTGAAGTTCTCGGCAACTATCGAAAGGCTGGATAAAAAAACTTCTGTTGTGGACATCATAGAGGTGTTCATGGCTTTCAGCAAATGGCTGCAATACCGCATGACCTACGACCCGAACGTCACCCCGGAGCTTATACAGACAATTAACAAATATCACGACCTGTTCATCAGTGAACAGCTCCAAAAAACTTTTTAGCACATGGCAACGAAAGCGGAAATAATCAAGGCACAGGAACGTTGGAAACAGCACTGCGAGACGGTGCAGTCTGCAACCGCCGTAAACATCAATGAGACGCAGGCGCAGCGCCTTGCCCGCATTCGCCGCCTGCGCTCGGATTATGCCGCTTTTGTTGATTACTACTTTCCGCACTGGACTGTAAACCCGGAAACAGGGAAAGCCACACCGTGCGCACCGTTCCATGTGTCCGCCGCCAATGCGATTTTGAAGGACCGCAACATTAAGGCGGCTTTTCAATGGCACCGCGGGGCGGCTAAATCAACCAATATGGACGTGTTCGTCCCGATGTGGTTAATGGCTCAGGAACACCGTGAAATAAATGTCATGGTGCTTGTAGGTAAGAGTGAGGACAACGCCAAAACGCTGTTGGGCGACATTCAGGCTGAATTGCAGTACAACCAGCGCTATATCCACGATTTCGGGGAACAGTACAACGTGGGCTCTTGGGAAGAGGGTGAATTTGTCACACGCTCTGAAGTCGCATTTTTCGCACGTGGTCGCGGTCAGTCGCCACGTGGTCTGCGCTACCGCTCACACCGTCCCGATTATGTGATTGTTGACGACTTGGACGACGACGAGCTGGTGGAAAGCCCCGACCGTGTAAACAAGCTTTTTGACTGGCTGCGCTCGGCCCTTTTCGGCACTCTCGACGGCGGACGCGGGCGCTTTATCATGGTAGGCAACTTAATCGCCAAAAATTCCGTGCTGGCGCGGTGGTGCGACATCAAGTCCGTGCACGTTACCCGCGTCAATATCTATGACAACCGCGGCAACGTGTCTTGGGCAGCAAAATGGACACCGCAGGAAGTCAAGGACATTGAGGCGGTGGTGGGTTATCGTGCTTTTCAAAAGGAATATATGAATAACCCGATTATCGAAGGTGCAATTTTCCGCAATGAGTGGATCCGCTGGGGAAAACGCCCCACGTGGTCCAAGTTCTCTGAAATTGTCCTGTATATCGACCCATCGTTCAAGGGCTCCACAAAAAACGACTACAAGGCTGCCAAGCTTTGGGGCAAGGCTGGAACTACACTTTACCACCTCCGCGCTTTTGTCCGCCAGTCCTCCGTTGCCGAAATGGTTCGGTGGTGCTACGACCTCTACGAGTGGACACGCGAGCAGGGCATTGCCGTGCGCTGGTATATGGAAGCCAATTTTATGCAGGACACCATCCTTGATGAGTTCCGCCGTGAAGGTGAACTGCGCGGCTATCAGTTGCCGATTACAGGCGACAAGCGCAAGAAGCCCGACAAGTTCCAGCGAGTGGAAGCCATTAGCCCGTTGTGGGAGCGCGGTTTCGTGGTCTATGACGAGACGCAGCGCGACGACCCGGACATGCTTGCCGGCATTGACCAGACGCTGGCGTTTGAAAAAGGAATGCGCGGACATGACGACGCCCCCGATGCCGACGAGGGTGCAATATGGATGCTGCAACGCGACACGCGCACAAAATCGTTTACCCCCTCTTTCGGCAGGAGGACTAATGCAAAAAATGTATCATGGTGATTATTGACTACTTCCGTGCCTGTCTGTTTGACTGGCGCAAGAAAAGGGCTATTAAGCAAGCCCGCAAATCCGCGGAACTCTACCGCAAAAAGTTCCTGGTGTTGGTGCACAACGGCCGCCCGGTCTGCGTCTCTATGCAGGGGATTAGGAAACTTATAAAGCAGCACCGTTTTGCCCCGGGATTCACGGCGGAGAAAGCCCGTCAAATTGCAATTTATGAAGCCAGACCCTATAACACTTCTGCCAATGTTTCTCACCGTTGATGACTACCGCCCTGTATGCGACCAATACGAATTTGAGCAGATAACGCAAAATGAGGACATACGCCTTGCGGCTGAAGCTGCGGCGGTGGAGCAAATATCCTCTTATCTGCGCAACCGCTATGACACCGACCGCCTGTTTTCTGCGGTCGGTTCGTGCCGCAACCCTATGGTCGTGCAGTGTGCGGTAAATATATCGCTGTGGCTGATGATACACCGGCTGCCGCAGAACATGGGGCATGAGCGCCGCGAATGTCTCTACAACGATGCCATCAAGTGGCTACGCGACGTCCAGGCTTCCAAGGCTTCGCCCGACTTGCCTGTCTATGTCGATGCCGACGGCTCTACCGACACGCACAACCCGATACGCACCGGCTGCATGAAGCCGAACCGTTACGACTATTAAAGACCAATTAAACGCTGTTTAACCGATGTTTCGACTATGTGCCAAAATAGAGATTAAGGGCGACCGTGCATGGTCGTTCGACTTCGTTAATGCCGTGGAGATAACCCGCGACACTGAGAAGCTCACGACCGAAGCCAAAATCACAATGCCCAAAAAGGTGAAGTGGGACAAGGCGGACAAAATACCGGTTAAGCGCGGTGATTCTGTCAAAATATCGCTTGGCTATGACGACAATCTGCAAACGGCTTTCGTGGGCTACGTCCGTGATGTTGGCTTCAAAACGCCTATTGTCATAACTTGCGAGGATGAGATGTTCCGGCTGAAGCAAATGCCCACCAAGAAAAAGGCATACCGCTCCGTTTCGCTTGAAACTTTGCTGAAAGACCAAGGTATAAGCTACAGCCTTAACATCATGGGAGAGCAAGCACTTGGAGCTTACAGGGTGACGGCCGACACTGTGGCTGCTTTGCTCGGGAAATTGTATGAACAGGGCATCCGCTCATTTTTCCGCTATGAGAACGGCGCACCGGTGCTTTATTGCGGGGTGCTGTTTGAAAGGGACACAAGCCCGGCACAGGTGTTCAAAACAGGGCTGAACATAATTTCAGACCAGAGCTTGCAGCAGCAGAAGGCTGAAAATATGCGCCTGCGCGTTAAGGCTGTCAGTCTTATGCCCGACAATAAAAAAATTAAGGTTGAAGTGGGCGATGCCGACGGCGAACACCGTACACTGCACACCTACAACAAGACTGAAAGCGAGTTGAAGGCATGGGCTGAACAGGAAATAAAAAGGCTGAAACGTGACGGGCTTACTGGTTCGTTCACCACTTTCGGGCACACCCTTGTCGATTGTCTGGACGCTATCGGCATAGTCATAGACGGGGTAAAATCCGGGGTGTATCAAGTCAAAAAGAATGTTGTCAAATACGGCGATGGCGGCTACCGTCAGGAAATAACCCTCGGGCTGCGCGTCGGCTAAAACTTATTACAATGGCTAATATAAGAGACGCTATCAGACAACTTGCACAGCCGGACGGCGAAACGGTCGCCCTTGTCTGTGTGGTTGATGAAATAGACAAAGCAAAACGCACAGTGGACTGTACGCCGATAAATGAGGGCGCGCCGCTGCTCGGTGTCAATCTGCAAGCCAACCAGGGCTCTGACTTCGGGGTGGTCATTTACCCCGAAAAAGGGGCTTTTGTTGTTGTCGGCTTTGTGGCTGACGGCGCTGCCGGGGTGGTGCTTGCCACAGACAAGATAGAGTCCGCGGAAATCGTGATCGGTGAAACTTCCGCAGTGATTGACGCAGACGGCTTGCGCGTGGACACTTCCAAAATGTCGGCACACATCAATGGGGAGGACATTGTTTTCAATGAGGGCAAACTGGACGGGCTGGTCATAATCCAGAAGCTCACCGACAAACTCAATGAGCTTAAAGATTCAGTAAACGACCTCATAAGCAAATACAACAGCCACACGCACACCACTACGGCGACAATCGGGGCAAGCCCTACGGTTGGGGTTATCAGCCCCACCACAAGTTCTGCATCTCCGGCTAAGCCTTTCAAAAAAGACGATTACGAAAACACCAAGATAAAGCAATGAGAATTTTAGGACTTCAAACTAATACGGGAACGGCGGACTTGCTCGTTCATCAGCGCGCTGCCGTCGTCGCTGAGGCTTCCGGCTTCATTGCCGAAACTGTCCTCCTTGCCGCTCCGGGCGACTTCAAGGAAGTTCCCCTGCTCGGGGCGGATGCGCGGTCCATGCTTGCGGCCAACCGCGACCCTTTCTGGCCGGGCAACACTAAAAAAATGCTGCGTGCTGTCGGGGTCGATGTTGCCGCAATAAACGTTGCCGACACCGGCGTAATCACAATTTCATAGACTATGGAAATAATAGTAAAAGACCGCCAAACGCTGCTTGACATTGCCATCGCCACCTTTGGCTCGGCAGCCGGGGTTTTCGCTTTCGTAAGGCGAAACGGCATATCCCTGACCTCCGCACTGAAGGACGGGCAAGCTCTCACATACGAAGCTGCCGACATTATTGCACCGGCTATACGCGACGCATACGAAGTGGGCGGAATATCACCCGCCACCGACATTGACCGCACCGACTATCTGCGGCTATTGGCTGCAACCGGGTCGCCTTTCAAATCGATTGACGGCATCAATGCCGGCATACCTGTCGATTTGCCTGCCGGCACGATTGAAATTGACCCGTTGGAGGAGGCTCTTTCAGATGTTGTTGCAGGACGCCCGCCAAAAGAGAACACGGAAATTCACCTTACGCGTATTTTTCAAAATCCGTTTGATGACACATTCGCATAATTTTAATAATCATAATAATGGAAAATCTTACACCGATAACGCTGCCGCAGCTTGATGTTGAAACGCTGATGCAGCGTGCCGCAGCCATACGTGATGCCATAAATGCAAAAAGTGTGTCTGCGCAACAGGTTGGCGCTTTGTTTTACGACTTGGTGGAGTGTTGCGGAAATGTCCGTGACGCTCTTGCCTTGTTCATCAACACTAACCTGCCTGAAATTCAGCAGGACATTGACCGCCGGCTCGCCGGGGTTGATTCTGCCGTGGAGAAAGCAGCTGCGGAATTGCAGAAGTCAGAAGCAGCACGTGCGTTGGTGGAGTCCTTGGTGGCTTCGCTGTCGTCTCAGAACCTTGCCGCACCTCTCCGCATCGACATTCGCCGCTGCCCGGGTTCCGTGACGCTCACCAACGCCATGCGCCCGCGCATTGATGCAGCCTTATTCCCCCGCTTCGGGCTTGGATCCATTTTCTTTTACGCCGAAAACTCCGCGGCAAGGATTACGCCCGCCGGTGAAATTATTCCTGTGGAGCCTGGCACCGCCCGGATTTATGCCGTGGCTACTGGCGACACGTCCATTTATCAGGCTTTGACCATTGAGGTTATACCGCCACGCCTGCGCATGGCTGACGGCGACACGCTACGCCTTGACGCAAAAGGAAATTTAAGATTTACGTAATGGAACAGGTAAGACACATCAACTACAAAAGCGACTTTGTCCTCCGTGAACGTTTCCGCGACGGTTCGGGGAATATCGTGGCTTTGCCCGATGTGGATTTCACATTGGAATACAGAACCACGCACGGGCGCAGGTTCATTGCTTCACGCACAGGCGGCAAGTATAAGAATTGCACCCCCGACGGGGATGCGCTGCTGGTCATTTTCAAGGATCACGGTCTTTGTGAAGGTGATTTGACCAGGGAACTGCACCTCTGCCTGATTAACGACCTTATGCCGGACGGATTGCAGAACATATATTACCCCGAAAAAATCAACGTGCAACTGTGGCACCTTGCCACCGACACGGAGAAGGTGATTGAATGCGACGCCTTGGCTGCCTACACCCGTGGGCTGCCGTTCACTTATGAGGACTTCACCGCTGAACAGTTGGCAAAGCTCAAAGGGGAAAAAGGCGATCCGTTCACATTTGAGGATTTCACGGCGGCACAAATTGAACTGCTCCAAAAGCCTGCGACTGATGCGGCAGCCTATGCCAATAAGGCTGCCACTAACGCCAACGATGCGACCGCCAAAATACTGAAGCAGGGGCAAGAACTTGCCGCCATTTCAGAAAAGGCGGTGACGGATTGCACTGCTGAAACGCAGAAGGCTAAAACAGCCACCGCTAAGGCTGAAACGGCTGCTAAAAGCGCACAGGATGCGGCAGTGGCGACACAGACGGAAAGGGTGCTGACCGAACAATCGCGGCAGCGGCTTGAAAGTGTGGCTGCTCGGGCGGAAATGGCTGCACAGCCAATAGCAATGGGGCTGCGTGTGAATGTTCCTGCATATATAACAATCGGCAACCCTGTGCCACGATACGTTGCGGCAGAAGTATTGCCGCTGTCAGCCTTGCAGAACATCATTTACCAGACTAACGGAAACGTGGCTGACATTGAGCCTGACGGACGTATTGTCCCCCATGAGCCAGGCACTGATTGTGTACATGTCATTCCTACTGGCGGCACCATGTTTTACAAGACCGTAACCATTACTGTTGTTGCCCCGGTGCTGAGATTATCCTCCACCGGCTCGCTGCGGCTTGACGGTTCGGGCAACATTCGTTTAACCTAACATTCAATATAATGGCAAACTTCATTACAAACATACGTGACTGGTTCGACCGCCCAACACGGTCGGAAATAATGACACTTGCACGCAAAGCGTCAAGCAAACAGGGGCTCAAGCTCACGGCTCAACTGCTCCAGCAGACCGACACCTTGACCAAAAAGGACATTGCCGACTGGCGCAGTGCCCACCAAATGGCTATTGACTACGAGAACCCGAACCGCTGCCGCCTTTATGACATTTACGCCGATGCTGTCCTTGATGCACACCTTTCCGGCTGTATTGGGCAGCGCAAAGGCAAGACATTGCAAAAGGACTTCCGCCTTGTAGGGGCTGACGGCAAAGAGAACACGGAAGCCACCGAACTGTTGCAGCAGGAATGGTTCACGGACTTCATAGACCTTTGTCTCGATTCCAGGTTCTGGGGACCAACTCTCATACAGATTGGCGACATTATACACGATGACAACGGTATGCGTTTTGACGGTGTGGAGCTTGTCCCGCGCAAACACGTAGTGCCTGAATACGGGGTCGTTGTACGTTCTCCGGGCGACGATTGGCACAGCGGCATTTCTTACACTGACGGGGACTTCGCCAACTGGGTTGTGCCTGTCGGCAAAGGTCGTGATCTTGGGTTGTTGCTGAAATGCTGCCCCTCCTGCATATCAAAAAAGAATATGCTGGCATTCTGGGACATGTTCGGTGAAATCTTCGGTCAGCCGATGCGTATTGCACACACTTCAAGCCCCGACGAAAACGAGCGCCGGCGCATTGAGGAGTCGCTCCAGAATATGGGTGCGGCGTTCTGGTCACTGTTTCCGGAAGGCACCGACATTGAAATCAAGGAAAGCAGCCGTGGCGATGCTTACAATGTTTATGACAAGCGTGTGGACCGTTGTAACTCTGAACTGTCAAAAGCGGTGCTGATGCAGACCATGACCATTGATTCGGGGTCCTCTCTATCACAGTCGGAGGTCCACCTTGAAATTTTTGAGCGTGTCACTGAAAGCGATGCCGCAATGGTGGCAAATGTTGTAAATGGAAGGTTGCTGCCGCTTATGGTGCGCCACGGCTTCCCTGTGCAGGGTCTGCGCTTCCAGTGGAATAATGCGGCTTCATACACTCCTGCGGAACAGCGCGAAATTGAGCGCCTGCTGCTGGAGTATTACGAAATTCCGCCTGAATACTTCACCGACAAATACGGTGTGCAGATTTCGGGCGCACGTGAAGCCAAGACACAGCCCGACCGTTTTTTCGACTAAGCCCCGCTCCTGATGCCGGGCTGCGGGGCTCTTATCTTGCGTTTAACCGCGCTTTGGGGGATTTGTATAGCGAAGACTTGCTGCGGCTTGCAGAGGGCGACTCACGCCCTGATTTTGACGACACGGCATTCTTTGACGCTGCCGGCATGGTCTATAATGCTGGCGGGTTTGATGCGTCTATGCTAAGCACGCCCGAAGCTCGCAAGATGATTGATGAAACACTCCGCATACTTAAAACCGGCATTGATTCTGGGTTGCCCGTCGATGTGCCGGAAGTCCTGCGCTATGCCCTTGAAAATAATGCTTTCATTTTCTCCGGCTTCAAGGCTTTCCACACTCTGCGTGAGGTGGGGCTGTCACTGCTCACCGACAAGGGCGAAATAAAGCCGTTTGAGACGTTCCGCCATGATGTGGAGACGGTAAACAAGCGTTATAACCACAACTACCTCTATGCGGAATACAACCACGCCGTAGGGTCCTCGCTCATGGCGGCGCGCTGGCATCAGATTGAAGCCGACGGCGACCGTTACGACCTGCAATACCGCACGGCTCAGGACGACCGTGTGCGTGAGGATCACGCCATTCTGCACGGCACTACACTGCCGCCGTCTGACCCATTCTGGGGCAAGTACATGCCGCCGAATGGTTGGAACTGCCGGTGTTCCGCTGTACAGGTCAGAAAGGGCAAATATCCGCTTTCCGACCCTGCGCTGTCCATGCAGAAGGGCGACAACTGCACCGAAGCAGCAAAGCAGCAGATTTTCCGCTTTAATCCAGGTAAGGAACTGAAACTGTTTCCACCTAAACACCCGTATTTCAAAGGACCAAAAGCGGAGCCTCTGAAACAAGCCATCGAAGGTTATACACCTGCGGAATGGACAGCTAAAACAGTAGCAGAAGCGGAACAGTTTTTTCGTGACAAATTAGGGGTCAACTGCTCGCTGAAAGGCTTTACAGCAAAACAAATGGAACAAATACAGGCTATATACCGAAGTGCTGAAAGACATTTGGCATGTTACCCCGAACTAAAAAAGACAACACAGTATGTCGGCACAATTCAAGGACGCGTTGAACTGCTTGTACAAAGGAAGTTCAAAGAGTTAAAAGGAAACCCCAGCTATGCAAGCCTTGGGGATACTTATCTTATGGATTACGCAAAAAAATGGGTTAAAGGCTATAAAGTCGGACCCTCCAAAAATGTGTATGCCTATTCGCATGGGGCTTTCAGTGATTGGGGGCTTGCCGGCATTGCTTTTAACTCGATGTGGAAAGGCGATAAAATAGATACGTCTCTCGCAAGCGATGTAAAAAGCAAATGGCACCCAGTCGGAACAGGTACGTTAAAGGCTGTTTTTGACCATGAACTCGGCCACGAAATCGACAGACTTATTGGGTTACGTACCAATTCTGACTTTTTGAAATTGTACAATGAGGAAAGGGCAAAAGGCAAGGAACATATTGTAGATAATCTTTCTTCATACGGCTATAAAAATTCAGCTGAATTTATTGCTGAAGCATGGTCGGAATATCTTAATAACGAAAAACCGCGACCTATTGCGGTTGCGGTTGGAACTATAATAAAAAAATTATATGCAGAAAAATATCATGCTTCAGGTTCTACGTCAGAATCAACATAAACGCGCATTGTATCGCGTGGCCTTGCAGGGATGAATACATAATCGCCTTTTTGCCCCTCAAATATATGGTCGTGGCTCTCTGCGCCGTCTTCCACTATCTCAATCGGGATAATATCAAACGCCGCACAGGTCAAGCCTTTTATAAAGTGCTTGCAGTGCTCACACATATAAGGGCACTCCTCTATTTTGTCCGTAATTTCTGCCATACCGCAAAAATACAATTTTTATTTGATTAAACAACAATTAAACACCGAATAAATGCTCAACGCCAACGAATTAAAAGCCGACATACTGAATGATATGCGTGTCGAACTGTCGGAAGAGTTTGACCGAAACTTTGAGCGTAAAGCTTTTTTCTCCGACAAGTGGAAGCCGCGCGCACACGACTACCCGCGCGGCTCTTTGCTCATTGTAACCGGTGCTATGCGCCGCTCCACGCAGGGAAAGGTTGAGGGCAACGGCGTGCGGTTCTCCTCCTCCCTTGCCTACGCCTCCATACATAATGAGGGCGGAACTGGCTTTAAGCCTGTCAAATCACATCAGCGCAAGTCAAGGAAAGGCAAAATCTACACGGTTCGCGCACATTCCCGAAAATTCACTATGCCAAAGCGCCAATTTATAGGCGACGGTCCCGATACTCAGCGTCTTATTAAGGACGTGATCGACGACAACTTGCAGAAGTTCAATTTATCATTAACCAGTTTCATAAAGAAATGAGAAAAGCAATTTTTTTAGCCATTGCGGAAGCCCTTTGCCCGGCAAATCCGTCCGACCCAAATGCAGACACTTCAAAAAATATAGTTCCTTATGTGGACTTATGGAATGATCAGGTAAACCTCCTTGGCGGCGGAACAGCCTTTGAAACGCCTGCGGTGTTCGTGGAGTTTGAACAAATAGACTGGCACCAACAGAATGCCGGCGCACGCCGCGGCGACATTGCGGTCCGCCTCCACATCGTAACCCGTGCCGTGTCTGCACACGGCTTTCATGATCAACGAATGGAGGAAGCCCTTACAGTTTTCGACTTGATAAATACAATCAACGCCAAAATGCAGGGGCTGCGCGGTGAAAGCTTTACCGGCTTTCAGCTCACGACCTCTGCAACCAACCACAACCACACCGAACTTGTGGAAAATGTAGAGCGCTTGGTAACGTCAGCCCAAGACTCCACCGGAATGCGCCAGGTTTCACGCGCTGTTGGCCTGTCTGCGGCCATTTCAGCCACGAAGTAATACAGCAACACCCCCGGCGGCTCTGTGTCCGTCGGGGGTGTCATTAAATGCCCAAATCAAAAAGTGTGGGGGAATTATCCTGCCGGGAATCTTGTTCACTGTCCGGGTCTATACCCAAGTAGCTTAGGTAAGTGCGGTAACAAATGCCAAACTCGGGCTCAATCCAGTGCCGCCACACGGCTCTGTAACATTTTGCCTGGTTCCCGGCTTCGTAATGTAGTGCGGTGAGCGCCTTGATTTTTTTTGCTCTCGCGATCGTACTTTTATGCCGTCTGCTCATTGCCATTTGCCCGATTTTTAGTATTTTTGCACAATCCTTTTACATCGGGCGGCGTTTGTTTATTGGCTTCTGGCGAATGGGCTGCGCTGCTTTTTTTATGCGCCTTTTTCGGCGTCTGTTCTCCCTGTTTCTACCACATCTACATCTGTTATGCTCAGCGGAATGTTGCGCCAGCCGTTGCTCGTTGTCTCATCGCGGTACTGCGCTCGGATATATCGGCGTGTTTCAGTAGGCATATAGCTTTCTTTTATGATTTTCACACCCTCTTTGAACTGGTCGTTGTCGCTCTCATCTGCCATTCTCTCCAGTTGGAGCACGCGGCTTGCGTTGAGGTTGCCCTGCTTGTCCTTGCTCAACAACCTAAGCACGGTATTGACAAGGGCTTTTGTCTTTTCGTCTGTGGCAAGGCTCTCAATGTACTTGCGCACCATTGCGATACCTGTTTCCGCCATATCGCCCCAGCCGTCAACAGTGTTTACACCAAGTGTCAGGCGCAGGTTGCTTTCTGAATTTGTGAAAGTGTGGCTGAACTGTCCGTCTTCCTTAAAGCCCACGACTTCCGCTTTCATTTCAAGGACTGTTTGGAAATTGCTGAACACCATGTCCTTGACTGTGCGAATGTCCTGACTGAGCCTGCGAAGCTCCGGAACGGCTTGTGCCAGTTCCTCATCGATCACTTGCTGATACGTCACGCGCGCTGCTTTGCGACGTTCTTCCTCCTCTTTTCTCTTTTTGTCTGCCTTGAAGGCTTCCCATTCTTCCCGCTCTTGGGCGGTCATTGTTACTTGTTCACTCATTTTTAATGACTTTTAATTAGTTATTGAATACTGTTTAATTCGCCTTTAATCCTCTTACACCGGCGCAGTGTCATTCGTCGTAGTCGTCAGTGTCGGGCATTGAAAATTCCAATAATCCCGCTTCGTTCTCTGCCCATGCCGCAAGTTCCCGCAACAGTTCAATATATGCGTCCTGCTCCAAATGGGCTGTTTCCGTCTTAATGGTCGTTTTCAACCATTCAAGCTCTTTCATATCATTTCTATAATTATTTATTTAACCGTTCATTCATCAGCTTTATGCGCCGTGGCAATACCACAGAAATGTTACAAACTCGGCAACACTCGCCGTCCTCTTTTATCGGGTATGGGTTGTTTCCCCACCCGGTAAACTCTTTGCCGCAAATGCAGCACACTTTCTTTTTCTTTTTTGTTTCCATATCGCTTAATTATATGTAGGGTCAATGCCTTTGCCGGTCGTCAGTGCCTGCACAAGCATAGCCCCGGCAAGCGCATCAACGCTCTTTTTGTCTTTTGTCTTGTTGTTGAATGCTGCTATGAGGTTGCGCAGACGTTCACGCGGTATCTTGTTGAAATCACTGTACCCGCTTGCGCGCATGGCTATGCCCTTAATGAGCGATATGCTCTGCTTCTGCCCGGTTTCACGCAGCCAGCCGCCTATTGCGGCAATCACCTGCTTGCGCAGCTTGTCAAGCGATGCCGTGCCGTCCTTGTGGTTCACCTGCTCGCTCAACTTGGCGCAGATGTCAATCAGCTGGTGTTGGGTAAGGTCTCTGCTGCTCTCCACGCCCCAGCTTGCCAAAACGTCCTTTTTCTGGTCGTCGGTCATGCCAAGCACGCTGCACAAGGTGTGGAACTTTTTAAGCAGTCCACGGTGGATCTGGTCCATTGTTCTATTTTCTGTTGCCATTGTCTTTATTTTATTTGGTTCAACCAATATGCGTCGGCGCCCTCTTTCCATATTATGAAATCTTGCCCGCCCTCGCCTTTGTCGGAATCCTCGTAACGGGTGGTCACAAATGCCTTGTAGCCCTCCACTCTGATTTTTATATCTGCGTCATAACGGATTTTTTTTGCCACACCGCCATCAGGATCATTGCCTGCTTTGTCTGCCTGACTTATGAACACAAAAAGCTTGTTGGGGAAGTCCGCTTTTAAGTCCTTGAACTGCTGCATATAGAATTTTGTCAGATACTGCACACTGTCAATTACAATTATATCTGGACTTTTCCGCTTCATCAAGCGTGTACGCAGTTCCTGTAAATCCTCTTTGTCAAGCAGTATGATGTTACTGCCGGCTTCCGCCATATCCACGCGCTCCCATGCCTTTTGCAGTGACAGGCTTAGCCCTTGCTCGAGTGAATCGTAGGCCACACGCTTGAATCCTGATAGATACTTGCAGAGCATCAGCGTAAAGGTCGTTTTACCACTGCCGCTGCCGCCCCATATCAGCCAAGCCCCACGTAATTCAGGACGACCGAAACTCGCCAAAAATGGCCCGTCAAAATCGGCTGTCTCGAATTGTGCCGCCAACACGTTTTTATTGCTTATTGCTCTGCCCATACCGCATCAAATCTTTGTTATTTTCCTGTCTTTCATCATGGCACCGCAGAAGCCGCCACAGCGCACGGTCTTGATTAGTGCCATTTGCTTATGCTGTATCTCTGCCGGGGTGCTGCCTGTTATAGTCACTTCTATTAGCCGGATATGGAAGCGTGTGCGCGGCTTCGCTGTGTAATCGACTGGCATATTGTTTTCAAGCCATTGCCAAAGTAAAGCCGGCACTGCTTCCGCCTCCAGTCCTATGCTGTATTTATACATTACTTCCGCTTTTTCTGAACCAACCTGTTATCGTTCTCACACATTTTCCCACGCAGTCCAGAAAGCCGCAAAAGCCGTCTTTATCCACAAGCACCCGTATCAGTGCCAACGGCACATAAACCGCATACAGCACGCATACGCAGCTGCCTGCAATGGCAAACTGCAATGACACAAGCGCAGTTCTCAATGCTTTGTTTTTCATAACGTACCTCCTTTCAATGTCGCCCATACGCTGCGTTTCACGCGGCGAAGGTCGCCCTCGCTTTCGTTTATAATCCTGTTGATTCCTTTGTTGTCGTTCAGTCCGTTGGCGACGCACACGGCGGCTATGTCCTCGCTGTTCAGCATTGGCAGCTTTACGAACTTACGCCCTATGCGGCTGTATATCTCCGCATAGCCTTTGCGGTTCAGGCGCACGCCTCGTTCTATGCGCTTTTGAAGGAAGCTGGTGGCGGTCAATATAATGCCGCAATGTCCCTCAAGTTGGTTGTATAGGCTTATGAAAAAGTAAAGCACCTGGTCAGTAAGTTTGTCTGCTTCATCAAGCACGATAAGGGGCGTATCCTTGCGCTTCAAAGTATCTACTATATCGTCCATCATCTCGCCCACAGTCGTACCGCTCACGCTCACGCCCATGCACTTCAAGAGCTTGCCCATGAATGTGCGGCGGTTCCAGTATTCCGAACAGGTCAGGTGGTAGGCGTTGGCGTGTCCGGCTGCATAGTTCTTTACTGCCTCAGTTTTGCCGCTGCCCGCGTCTCCTGTCACTGCAAGCACCAGCGAGTCGGTCTGGGCGTTTGTCAGCGTGAATGTCATGCACTCGTAAGCTTTGGTGTTCACCACCTGCCAGCCCTCGGCTTTGCCGCCTATCTGGGCGGCTATCGTGCGCCACATCTCATCGGCTATTGTGTCCCACTGTCCTGTAAGTGCTTTGCTGATTGTGGCACTGCTCACACCGTTAAGGCTGTTGGCTGCTTTGTTCTGGCTTCCTTTTTGGTCGCAGTATGCGCGCAGCCGCTCGCAAATCTGTTGTTTCTGTTCCTTTTGCATCGTTTAATTGTATTTAAGTTGTTGTTAAATCAGTATTTTAGAAAATTGAGTAATCATCGGCGCGGTAATCGCTGGTGTCGGTCGCTGCCGCCCCTTGCGGTATTACTGGCACTTCCACGGTCTTTACCTCCAGTGCTTCCACTTCTTCCACAGCAAGGCGTTTGCGGCTGCGCTGGTCTTTGTGCTGTCCTCGGCTATCTGTCAGCAACAGGCGGTCTTCGATACTGCCACGCAGTGCCGGGGTTGAAGCTATCAACTGCTCGGTGCGCTGATAGTGCGCGGCTATCCGCTCTGCGGTCTGTTTCTCAAATTCCTTGTTGAAGTTGTTCACGCGCTCCAGCTGCTCATAATCGCCTGGCTTGCGGTCGGCAAGTGCCATAGGCTGCACATACTTTTCTGTGAGCATATAGCGGCGAGTGCCGTCGTCATTCACGGCAAGGACTTCGCTAAGGTCGTCGGGGTCATACTTCACTGTCCAGCGTTCTGCCGCATGTTCGCGGAATGTCAGGTCGAAGCAGTCATAATCGCGCTTCACGCCTAATATGGTCGGACGCAATCCGCATCCCTCCAATGCGTTTTTGAAGCCTGTTTCCGCACCGAAATTCAAGAGGTACTGTTCGCGGCTCAATGGCAGGCGGCGTTCCGGTGCCAAGTTCTGCATGAGTTCACGGAATTGCTCCACTTTGCTCATGCGCTCCAGATACATGATTTCATCAATCTGCTTCCGCACCCCCTGTTCATCGGGGAACCTGTGGCGCAGTTGGTTCAGTGCCTCGCTGTTCGGCTGTTTCTTTGGGTCGGTAGTTACACCGTAGCCGCTCCAGTTGTTGAACCTATTGCAGAAAGTGGTGTTTATGTAGTTGAAGTATGACTCCACACGCTTTGCTTTGGCGTTCTTTACCCTTGCCGGGGTAAGTTTTTCGCCCATTACCGCATATAGGGGCGACATTGCCTTGAATGCGTAATGGTCGCACTGTATCTGGTTTGCTCGGAGCATTTCCCCGAACAGTTCCCGGCTGTGGATCGCAGCATTGCGCAAAGCCTCTTTTATCAGTTCCGGGCATTCGTGCGTACCTACGGCGTAGCCTATCGGGTAATCATTGCAGGGGTCAAGCACTACTACCATAGTAAGGCGGTTAGTGTATGTGGTCACATTTCCGCGCTTAGTCTGCTTCGTGTCCTGGTAGAGCAGTTCCACGGTCCAGCCGTCAAGTGTCCACATCAGGAACGGAGCGGTCGGGCGACTGCGTTTCACCTGCATTTCCTTGTTGTTGCGGAAGTTTGAAACGCCCAAACGCCCTGCGCTCACCACAACGTCCATTTTTTCGCGCCACACTCTCACTGCTGCCGGTGTTATCTCTTTCCAACCTATTTCACGCGCGGCATGGTTGTAATATTCTGCCACGCGCACATCCGGGAGGTTGTTGTGGTGTCCCAATATGGTTGCAAGCAGGCTTTCTTGGTCCTCAGTCACGACCTTGCCGGCATTGGAGTTCTGATACTTGCCGCTGATGAAGCACACATACCCCTGCTCCACATATTCGGCAAACTTCATTTGCAGCCGCCGTGCGCTGCGTGGTAGCGAGTGGGGGAAGCGGTCGGCAAGATATTCAAGTGAATTGGCTGCCTTGCGCCAAAATTCACCAAGTGGCACGCGCTTGTTGCCGCTCCGGCTGCGCTTGCTCTGGCAGTCCTCTATGCAGCGGCGGAAAGCGTTCATGATGGCGCAGTTATTGGAGAGTTCCACCTGCTTCACTTCTGGCAGGTTTCTGCCGTCGGGGAGCTTGTAGTCTTGATAAAATAGCAGGGCTGCGCCGTCCGGCTCTATTGTGTCCATAAATTCTTTGCTGTCCGCCTGTTCCTGCAAATCCGGGTAACGCTTATAAACCTCCGTGCGCCACTTCAAAGGCAGACTATCAACAACAAACAGTGCTGTACGACCATTGCCGCCTTTGCGCACCTGCTGCACTTGCCCCTTACGCACAAGCGCATTAAGGTTGGCAGTCGTGATTATGCGCCCGGTCAGCTCTGCATGGCTGATGCATATTTGTCCGTTAATTGTTTCCATGCTCAAAGGCTTTCTGCCATTAGTTGAATTTCTGAAAGTTTAGTCACACTTACATTCTCCCAGTTGCCTATGCGGTCCCCCTTGCGGTTGTAGGCAACGACATCTCCGGTGCCTTTATCAACCTCCAACTTAACCCCGTTGTCAAAGTTCTGCACCATGAGCTTACGCCCACCCTCTGTGATATTGTGAAGCGTTTCGCATTCTGGGCAATGGTGCATCGGCTTTCCGTGATAGTCTCGCACGGCTACATATCTCATTTTTTTGGCAAGTTGGGAGTCGCGGCGGTAGGTGAGTGCCATATACACAAACTTGGGTGTACACTTAAACAGTTTTGCCAACCGTGTTTCTGTTTCTTTGGTTACGTCAATGTAACGCTTTGATGTTGTGTCCATATCCTTTTACTTTAAGTTATTACGTTTCGTGTTTTCTTGCCCACCTCCCATATTTTTTGTACTTTTGGGGGCTGTAACAGCAGTAACACGCTGCAAAGATATGGATAAAATTTTAACCATAAAAGCATTTTGGAAAATATTTTGACTATAAAAGAAAGAATTTTATCCTTTCTTGAATCCCAAGGAATCAAGAAGGTTGATTTTTTTGAGGCAACTGGCATACAATCCAGCAACTTCAAAGGCAAGAATATGTCATCGCAACCAGGTGGGGACATGCTTGTTAAAGTACTAACCATTTATCCCCAACTATCAGCAGAATGGCTACTGAGAGGGGAAGGAAATATGCTTAAAAATATTTCCACGCATGATAAACCACAAGCCGTAAACGACAGTAATAATAATGATTATGAATTACCTCCAGCAATATTAGACAAATTTTTAACCACAATAAAAGGTCAAGCGGAGGAAATAGGAGTACTCCGGGAACAGATAAGACAACTTGAACAAAGATTGGGAAAAACTGCCGACAATGCCAGCATTGGAGCTACTGCAAATGTCGGATAATGGGTGTTGCACCTGCGTTCACACTTGTACCTCGCTGTACCCCCTATAAGCACCCTAAATAGCGTTTTTATGCTGTTTTACACTGTTTTTTATAGCATTAAACACATTAAACATTGAAAATAAGCCACTTAAACAAAATTTAAGCTATATATTTAATGGCTCTATTTTGGTATTAAAGGGGGTGTTATCGCTTAAAAAACGCCACTTTTCGCGTTAAATTCGGCATTAAAGGGGTCTGAACATACCGCCAAGATGATACCCAACTGTATGCCCAACTATATATCCAACTGTGTTTTTACAAACGAAACGAGCAAATTTCCGCGACCTCTACCCTATCCATTTTGACCCAATCTTACCCCTTGTTTCGCGTCCATTTAACACCTGATTAAAAGCCTTGAAATTATCCTCAAGCCTGGCGTGGTAAAACTTCCATCCGCTTCCCTACCCTACCGCAGCCGTCTGCGCCTCAAACGTCCGCAATAGTCCATTTAAGCAGTCTTACGCCTCTTTTCCCGTCCGTCTGGCACTGACACACACATAACACGACAAGCGGCAGCTATGAGCCATAAAAAAGCCCAATAGCCACCGCCAAAATTAAAGCCGATTAAACAGGAATGAAACCCCGATTAAACGGTTATTAAATGGTCGCGGTCAAAAATTCAACTGGAATTAAAGCAAATTCAAGTTTTTGCACGTTTCGTTTTCCAACCGCAGAAGCCCGCCAACTCGCCAAACCCTTTCAATATCAACCCATTACAACGACATTACCCACACAACCCATTGCTCACTTCGTTTTTATGCCCATACTTATCATATTGCCGAGTTTGTATTCCCACTCTCTTGGAGTGATGGGGGTGTAACCACCAGCTGGGTGAAATGTCAGGTCTCCAAAATAAACCTTGCCACCATGAACATATAAATCAACGCGCACAAAAGCCATTCCTTCACAAAGTTTCTTTGCAACCCTTTTCATCTCAACAAATTCCTTTGGTTGTTCAATGGTTACTTCAGACACATCATTAGCGGTGGTAAACCCAGCCACATTCCAATCCATATCGCAAAACAGCTTTTTATGATTGCCAAATCTATCTATATACAACTCTACAAATTTAGGTTGCCCATTAAAACAGAAAAACTTATAATCTGTAATATTATACTCAAGCATCTGTTCTGCGATAAGCCTGCTTTTGCCTCTATATTGTGGTTCCCGTGAGAAATAATAACAATTTACCCTCAACCAATCACGTAACATTTTTCGGGTTTGATTTATGTCAAGTTTTGACTTGTCGTTACAGATGAGATTATAACCAGAACCTTTGGTCAACTTTAAAACAAACCGATTTGGCAACTTTTCAAAATCTATATCGCTTACGTTATCCCACACGTCTAATACTGGAATTAGATATTTTTCTCCAATTGTTTGCCTAATATAGCCTCTCACATCGTATTTATCTGCGAGTTCAGCTTCGTTTGGCACAACAGGATGGGTTTTCAGCCAGTTCAACTTTTCACTGAAAGTGCTTGGATTTTCTATATTCATCCAATGGAATGGAACGTGAAATCTCTTATACATTATAAATCCGACAGCATTATGGAACAAAGTATCAGGTAGTACCGACAAACCGTATTTACACACTTTATACCACACATTTCTATATCTACCAGCCATATTTTCAGATCTGTTTAAAAGTATTTACTTAGTATTCTTTTGGCATTGTCCGCATGATATTCTGCTGCTCTCAATCTTGCTTCATCCTTCATGCGATTTAATTTTTTCGTATCGTTCAGAAGTTCCTCGCATGCATTATTGAAAATTTCTTGATTATTATCAAAAGGCACAATCGTTCCTGTCTTTCCGTCTTCTATCAATTCTCGCGCGTATGTCCAATCTGAAGCGATGACAGGAATACCTGCAAAGTAGGCATCAAGCACACTTCCAGGAATCCCTTCAGTTTGATAGCGTGTAGGGAAAAGCATCGCATCATATTTTTCTAATATTTCAGGAATGTCAGATTGCTGTGCAACTCCTTTATATACGACAAAATCATATTTAATAATTTGCCTTTCAAAATACTCCTTATCTTTATGGTCTAACATTCCATAAAAATCAATTTTCACATCTTTTCGACAATGCTTTGATAGAAAATCTGCATACCCAAATATCGTATTAATTCCTTTCTCCATTTTGATTCGCGCAAAAAAAACCAAATGAAGTTCGCCTGAGGTATGATACTTTTGTGGAAAATAGTTTACAAATTTCACATTCGGGCAATATTCCAGATTCGTATATCCATACATGTCCTGTAAATACTTACCTAACAAGTGCGTCTCATTAAATATACACTTAATTCGTCTCAACATCCATCTGTGAAGTGGAAGTGATTTCAGATAAAGATGTAAGCGCCCCCCAATAGTAAACAAATAAATATCATAACGGAATAAAATAGAGAATACATAAAGAATAGGAAAAATAATTTTAAGATTGTTATAGGCTGGCAATAAGCAGAGTTTCTCACACTTGACCAACAGCCGGACCATTTTAAAAATAGAGAATTTATCATAACGAAATGATTCTGTATCAAACTCGTCAACATCACAACCCATTTCTTTAAAGATACGGCTCATATTTCTCGTTTTCACGGACTGCCCTTCTTGAATTTGGCTTTTTTTCCCAAAGTACCCAAAGACTAGGATTTTTGTTTTTTCTGTCATATGATTTTCAATAAACTTTATTCAACGCTGTTATTCACATATCCCTCTGTGGCCCAATCCCTGTGCTTAATGATACAAGGATTTCCAAACACTACAGAATGTGACGGGACATCTATGTTCACAAAACTATTAGGTGCAATCAGTACATCATCGCCAATGGCAATATTTCCTACGATTGCCGAATTGATACCAATCCAAACCCTATCTCCAATTGTTGGGAAGCCTTTACGAGGGCCTCTATTCGCTTGCCCTGTGACAATGCCTTTATGTATGTTGCAATTGCGACCTATTTTAGCTTTACAGTTGATGGTTATATTATATGCATGACCTATATACATTCCCCCCCAATTTGACGGTTTGCTGCTATTTCCAGCCCTCTTCTATTTGCCCATATTCGGAACAAGGCCTTATACAAAAGCCTCATTGGCAGAAAAGAAGCTACAGATGCTTTACGATGAAGATAATGGAAAATCCTAATATATGTCTCTGGTTTTCCACCATATCGGGCAATGTCTGCATTATATAATTCTTTGAATCTGCTCATCGCTTTATAAACTTTCTATAAGTTCCACATATGATTTCAAGAAGGCTTCTTCTGTATTGCGCTTCAAACATAGTTGGCGATTGCGTTTACCCATTTCTTTTCTTTCATCGTGCGTTAAGTTTGCCATTTTGCTGATGCCACTAGCAATGGCTTCAGGCTTCTTTGGATCAAACAAAAATCCATTCACCCCCTCTTCAACTATATATGGGTTCTCATATACATTGCTACAGAGTATAGGCAAGCCACACGACATTGCCTCTACCACCACATTCGGATAACCTTCGTAAAGGCTCGGTAGACAGAATATGTCAGCCTTGCGATACTCCTCCTCTATCTTTTGATTAGGATTATGTAGGGTAATGTAGTCGGCAATGTCAAGTCCCCTATACACATTCTCAACATCTGTATAATAGCTGGCATTATACGTTTTGTCACCATACCAGTCGAAATGCACATTTAATCCAATATCTTTAATTTTGCGCACAGCTCTCAAGTAGGTCAGTACATTTTTCTGTTGCGTATAGCGTGCTACGGTTACGATTCGAAGTGTGTTATTCCGTCCGGGAGTTTCTGAGGGCGTGAAGCGATTCACATCCACAAAATTGATGATTGGGCGCACTTTTAGGGAAAGGAAAGGAAAACTATTACAAATAAATTCACCTTGACTATGACTGTTAGGGACAATTGCATCAGCAACACGATAAAGGCAGAACTGTATTTTATCACCACGTGTAATGCATGTGTTATTGTTGCGTTCGGATACAATAAGTTTTGCCTTGAACAAGAACTTTGCCAAACACATTGTTTTATTCACCGACGGTAAAAAGGAAATCACCACATCGGGCTTGTAAAGTCGCACATACTTCGCTGCACGAATCACACGAGTGCTATGGTTCCACAGTTCTGGCACTAACTGATAATCCACTCCATTCTGCTTGAGATATGGCTCATAAAATTGATTCTTAACGTATGTGACAAGCCTACAGGGATATCCAGCCTTAGTCAGCATTGCCGCCAGCCCGCATATCTGACGTTCTGCGCCACCCGAACCAAGGTTTTCCGTCACCAATAATATCTTTTTCATCTCTTATCCATTATTCTGCATCTTCTTTGGTTTGACAGTGAGCGAGGCAATAGCCAAATGTGGTGCACACCATCATTGAATAGTCTGTGTATGACATTGAGAAGATTGTTTTAGCAAAAAATAAAATAAAGTACAGGCTTAGTGCCAATCTTGCTGTATTGTTACACTTTATGCTCAATATCGTTTTAAGAAAGCACAGCCAGTAGAAAGCATACACTACAAGGCCAAGCACACCCTGATTAATGGCAATCTCCAGCCAGTCGTTGTGCGCAAAGTTGACATAGATGCCAAGAGTGGCATTTGCGCCATTGCCGAAAAAGAACTTAACGTTGTCTGTTTCGTTTTTAAAATGATTCCAAAAATGCTCATATATAGCATCACGTCCACTTGATCCACCTTCCTCGGTTTGAGCAATGCGCGCCATGAAATAATCCGATGTTTCCATCATATACTGTACAATATACACAGCTGCTACAACTATTAAAGTTGAGAAAAACAGCACTTTTGTTTTCGACAAACTTTGGTTATGTCTATAGTTGTAGTACAGAAAATAAAGCATCATCAGCACACCTACAATCACAGCGCCTCTTTTCATTCCCATCACGATAAACACCATACAGAAAATCATCATCCCATATTGGAAAAAACTCTTGTGTTTGAATAAAGTTACAGATGGTATTAGCGCTGCAAATAAATATCCCATATTGTTGGTCACCTCGTCGCGATCAATTCCTTCAAGCAGTTGCATCTGAATTGTAGCCATCTGATTGTCGAAAAAACGGAATAAGGCTACACCACACAGAGCGATGACCCATCTTTTCAACAGTTTTTCTGTAAGGTAATTTTTTGTGGAGAAATAATAGAATGTGTAGATATTTGGAAATGAAAGTAGTATACTTTTCAGAAAAGAGAAATTGCTTACCTCGCCTCCAATAAGCTTCGCTTTCACCACATAGTGATGATTACTGAAAAGCAATGCCAAACCATATATGATGAAGATGAGGAATAATAAATTTAATCCCTTAAAATAAACGGGCTTGCCCTTTATTGCCACCACTTTCACAGTGTAATAAAGCCCCATCAATATTGCCAAGAGCAATATCATCTGAGATAGCGCACTGCCTCCCGTGGGTATCATTACTCCCTGCATCGAATAAAACGAAAGAAGCGATATATATATGTTGCAAGGATTCTTTAGAAATTTTATCATACTTCTATAAGTGAATTAGGCTACCGAGCTTCTCGTTCCAGCAATTAGGACTGAAAGCACCAATTCCACTGGCAGGAAAAAACGTAATTTCTCCGAAATAAACATTATCATCTACCACATATAGATCAATGCGGACAAAAGGAATACCCTTTGCAAGCCTCATACATATATTTTTAATCTCACGAAGGCGTGATGGGCGAGCAACGGGATTTAAGCCTACAAAATCTTGATGAGCCCAATCCATATCATAAAAGTCGATAGTCTCTTTACTATGGCGGTCACGAATCACTTGGCAATATTTAGGCACACCATTAAAACAAAAGAACTTGTAGTCTGTCAAATCAAAGGAAAAATCATCTGATTTATCATGCGGAGTCATAAATTTTTCCGCTATTATCCGCTTTTGCACATCCTTATATGGCCACTCTCTAAAATTGCGGTATATGTTTTCTTCCATACTTCCATTAAGCTGCGCAATAGCGTCACCATTGTTGAAAGTTTCTTTATCTTTGCAGACAACAACACCTCCACTGCCACCACCATGTGTTGTCTTTAGAACAAACTGGTCTGGCAATGAATTCCAGTCTATATCCTCCGGACTTTCCCAAACGCCAAGCGTTGGAATAATATATTTTTCACCAATTCGGTCTGCCACATATTTTTTCACAGCATACTTATCCACCATGATCGTATATTCAGGCCTACGATTATATACTTTTAGCCACTGTATTTTCTCTGTAAAAGTTCTCGGTTTCTTCCAATTTATCCATCGCCCCATATTGAAGCGGTAACGAAGCGACAGATACAACTTGTCAGGCAACCAGCCAAAGAAATGTTTCACAACCGAGTCGCAAAACAATGCCCTATTATGAATGATATAGCTAATTCCTCGTTTTATTGATATCATATTTTTAAAAATCATTTCACCAAAGGAGTATAGATATGCCCCTATTTCCGACAATCCCTAATGCCGTCATAGTTATTGCCACCACCATATATGAATAGCTAAATGGTATAAGAGCGAACATTTTCACCAAGAAGAAAATGAAAGTCAGGTTTCTTAATGTCCTCTCTTAGTGATAGCATATTGCAGCTTATCTCTATGGGCCTCACACATTATATGATTAGTAATTGCTTGTTTTTTCTTTCCCTTAACAATGGCAGGTAAAATCCCCATTCTATACAACTTCCCCAGCACACGACCTTTATATGGCTCAAGAATAGAAAGTTCATTAGAAGAAGCGTCTTCATAGTAAGTTTCAACGCTCTTTCTCAACTTGTCATCATCGCAAATCAATGTGTTAATTGAATTCAATTCCGCATCAAATGCGTTCTGATTCAAAAGTTTAACCTCTGGCTTTTCTGCATACTGACAATAAGGGAAAAAACTGAAATTTATAGAGTCTTCAAAAGTAATTTCAACCATAAACCCATAATTCCAAGGAGAATTCACAACTGGTTTTTCAAGGTCAAAGCAAAAATTTCCCAAGCCATAAAAAATCGGTTTTCCATTATATTTCTCATATCCAGAATAGCAATGCTGATGATGGTTGACAACCGCATCAGCTCCTGCATCTACAAAAAAACGATAAGTCTCCACCATACGAGGTGACGGCAGTTGGAACATTTCATGTCCGCCATGAACTATCACCAGCACATAATCTGCTTTTTTCTTAGCCTCTTGAATAGCATAAAACTGACGGATAGGGTTTAACGGATTAGCACCAGCTTCAGTTTCTGTTGCTATAGAAAACTCGTGCTCACAACAATTGATCACAGCAAGAGTTTTTCCTCCTCTGTTCACATACAGTACCTTTTCAGCTTCTTTTAAATTGGCCCCCACTCCTACCACTTGAAGTTTTTGGAACTTGCAGCATTCTAATGATTTGTAAAGGCCTTCAGCGCCAAAGTCAAGGATATGATTGTTGGCCATCGTTACACCTGTAAATCCTGCAAACTTAACTGCCTCTGCGGCTTCTGCGGTGCAATGAAGACTTGGTCCATACTTAGGAATTGGCGTATAGCCATCTTCCACAACTGGACTTTCAAAATTGACAAAAGAAACATCTGCAGATTTTATGGTATCCAATATATTCTTATGAAAAATTTCAGAAAACCGCTTTTCTTCCACTTGTTTAGCGAGTCTTGCTCTTGGCGCGAAGTCGCCTGCTATTATCACTTTCATCTTCTTTTCAGTATTTTCTTGAGGTTAAGGCATATGCTTCTTTCTTCAGGGAAGAGAACAATCACAGCAAAGTAAAGGCCTGCACAAATTATCACTTTTATTAGCATAAAGCCTACACTCTCTGATAAAGGGATCAACATTACCAATAGCATCGACGAAGCTGCTATCACTGATGGAAAAATGTTAGTAATCATCTTCATCACATTCATCTTCACAACTATTCCCATAATGATTAATTGCACCAGCACAAATTCAAGCCTTACAACAGACCTCGATATATATAAAGCATCAAACCCTTTATTGACAAAGAACAGCAATACTGGCCAAAGCACTATTATGTAAAGCCATTGAGCCAATACTGACAACTTTGGCTTACCTACAGCTCGATACACCTCACTTGAATAATGCGCAAGTACAATCGTAATTGCGCTTGTCAACCCCCAAAGGCCAATAAAAGGAGATGCTTCCATCCATTGCCTTCCCAATAGAATTAATGTTATTAAATCACTGAAAATATAGATGCCAACACCTATAGGAATAACAAGTATGCCTACTAACTTTTGAAATTTGAAGAACATGGCATTGAACTCATCACGGTCATTTTGCAATCTCGAAAGTGTTGAAAACAAAACAGGGGTAGTAGCAGCCGTAATTATTGCAGTGATTTGCCCTACAGTGCTCATCGATGTGCGATAAAGACCTAAATAATGTTGGCTCAACATAGTTCCAACAATAAAAATATCAACATATGATGTTAGCCAAATGCTAATTGCCTCTATCATAGACCACATCGTAAACGAAAACATATCTTTAAAGCGCTGTAAGCTAAAATACCAACGAGGCTTCCATTTTGATTTGATTGTAAGAATTAATGCATTTGAAAAATTCAACGCAATCATTCCTATTATAAGTGACCAGTAGCTTCTTGTAGCAAAAGCCAATGGAACAGTCACTACTACAGGTATAAGAATTCCAATAATTCTAACCCAAAAAAGAGTTTTAAAATCTAAATCTCTCCTAAAAAGCGCCATTTGTATGCTTGAAAAGGCTGCTAAAGGAATACAGATACATGACACCGTAATCACAATCCCATTTCCTTTACATCCAACGAGTGTTGCTATTGGGTTGGAAAATATACAGATTCCGGCCCAAATCACAAGTGACGTAATAAGATTTGCCCAAAATGCAACAGCCGTTGATTTGAACTTATCCTCATCATCTTTAAATTCATGTTGAACTATTTTGAAATCCCGCATCTGTAAAAATTTCAGCAAAAGATATTACCATCTGTGCCGTTACTAACACACCAAAAGCATCTGGCGTAAGCAAACGTGCAAGCACCATCGTCGTAACAGGAGCAACAAGTTTTGCAGCAACTTCTGTAATTCCAGACCATTTAGTAGCGCTTACCACCTTACTTTTTAATGTTTCGTTTGCCATTAATTATTCTATATATTTCAATTTTTCCTCTGATATAGAACTGCTTACAACAGCTGCGAACCAAACCTCGTTTTCTTGACAAGAATGTTTAACATTAGCGATGCTGTCAGTGAAATAGCGAATGCTATCCATGGGAAAATATAAGGACTCACATTTTGTGGTAATGTGGTTTGCTCAGTAAGCTCCTGACTTCGTCACTCAAAAAATACATATTTTATAACTAATTGATAAACAATA
>ERZ808278.156-NODE-156-length-57146-cov-30.214850_pt1 | contig 57146 bp, 63 predicted proteins | sample MGYA00521239_ERZ808278 | MGnify/ENA primary metagenome ERZ808278 (study PRJEB31516, sample SAMN03275600) | gut metagenome | biome: mammalia-associated habitat; material: feces | host: Papio cynocephalus | place: Kenya | collected 2012-07-17 ... | reverse complement strand
CCATTAATTTAATGATTTATTTAGAGTACAACTCAACGATTAACTGCTCCTTAATGTTCTCAGGGATATCTGCACGCTCAGGCTTGTGCAAGAACTTGCCACTCTTAGAATTATCATCCCACTCAATCCAAGGATATTTGCTATGGTTGAAACCAGCGAGTGCAGCCTCAATAACCTCAAGTGACTTAGACTTCTCACGGACACCAATAACCATACCTGGCTTAACAGCGAAAGAAGGAATATTTACTACCTTGCCATCAACAACGATGTGCTTGTGACCAACCAACTGACGAGCTGCTGCACGAGTTGGAGCGATACCCAAACGGAACACAACATTATCCAAACGGCTTTCGAGATTCTGAAGAAGAACCTCACCAGTAATACCATCAGCCTTAGCTGCCTTCTCAAACATATTACGGAACTGACGCTCTAATACACCATAGGTATATTTAGCCTTTTGCTTCTCTGCCAACATGACACCATACTCAGACATCTTTCTACGACGACTATTGCCATGCTGTCCAGGAGGGAAGTTTCTCTTGGACAAAACTTTGTCTGCGCCGAAGATTGGCTCACCAAAACGACGCGCAATTTTAGATTTCGGACCTATATATCTAGCCATAATATAAAATAAATGCTAAAAATTTGTATCTAATTTAATGCTAACTAAGCGTTATACACGACGACGCTTAGGAGGACGACAACCATTATGTGGCAATGGAGTTACATCAACGATCTCGGTAACTTCGATACCAGCACCATGTACGGCACGAATAGCAGACTCACGACCATTACCTGGACCCTTAACATAAGCCTTAACCTTGCGAAGACCAAGGTCAAAAGCTACCTTAGCACAATCCTCAGCTGCCATCTGAGCAGCATAAGGAGTGTTCTTCTTAGAACCACGGAAACCCATCTTACCAGCAGAAGACCAAGAAATAATCTGACCTTCATTGTTAGCAAGAGATACAATAATGTTATTGAATGAGCTATGTACGTGAAGCTGACCAATAGCGTCAACGCGTACGTTTCTCTTCTTAGATGTTGCTTTCTGCTTTGCCATAATTAAATTCCTCCTTAGAATTACTTAGTAGCCTTCTTCTTATTAGCAACAGTCTTCTTCTTACCCTTACGTGTACGAGCATTATTCTTAGTGCTCTGACCGCGAACAGGAAGACCATTACGATGTCTAACTCCACGATAGCAACCAATATCCATCAGTCGCTTAATGTTCATTTGGATCTCTGAACGAAGATCACCTTCAACTTTGAACTCAGCGCCGATAATTTCACGGATCTTAGCTGCTTGATCATCAGACCACTCGCTGACTTTCAAGTCACGGTTTACACCAGCCTTATCCAATATCTTTGCTGAACTACTTCGACCAATACCATAGATATAGGTCAATGCGATTTCGCCACGCTTATTCTGGGGCAAATCTACTCCAACAATTCTTATTGCCATTGTTAATTAAAAATTTAAAAATTAATACCTTTCGTTAAAAGCGGTGCAAAAGTACAACATTTTTTTGAAATATCGTCACTTTTACAATACTTTAACATTAGCCCTGACGCAATTTCATCTTAGGGTTTTTCTTGTTAATAACAAACAAACGACCCTTACGACGAACAATCTTGCAATCAGCTGAACGCTTCTTTAATGATGCTCTTGTCTTCATAACCTTATATATGATAAATTATTTATATCTAAACACTATTCTACCTTTGGTAAGATCATAAGGGCTCATCTCAACCTTAACCTTATCACCAGGTAAAATCTTAATGTAATGCATTCTCATTTTACCAGAGATATGAGCAGTTATATCAACCCCATTCTCCAATTCAACTCGGAACATTGCATTAGACAACGCCTCAACAATTGTTCCGTCTTGCTCTATAGCGGCTTGTTTTGCCATAATTAAAAATTCAGTCCTTCTAAATGTTCAACTTCTACGAATGAAGATAAAAGTAAATTTACCCTTTCGATGAAAAACTCAAATCAATGACTTAATAAGTCACAAGAAAAAATGGTATATACTAGCGAGAAATGCCCTCCAAGTGGATTCGATATTCTCATCCAATTGGAGAGCTTCTCACATTCTATATTAACTCCAATATTTCAATTATAAGTTTTAACCCTTATTATTGAAAAAGGATAATTTCATCTTCTGTCTTCAGAAATATCTCATTTCAAAAGATAAAGATTAATATGCAGTAACCCCACCCTGACGCGTATGGCCTGAATTAAGAAGACCATCATAGTGGCGCATAAGCAAGTGACTCTCGATTTGTTGTAATGTATCAATAACAACACCTACCAAAATCAAAAGAGAGGTACCTCCAAAGAATTGAGAGAATGCTTGTTGAACATCGAGAAGCCCTGCGAGTGCAGGCATAATCGCAATAAATGCAATAAATAATGAACCTGGTAAAGTAATACGAGACATTACGGTATCAATGTACTCAGCAGTATCCTTTCCTGGTTTAACACCAGGAATGAAACCATTGTTACGCTTCATATCCTCAGCCATCTGAGTCGGGTTCAATGTGATTGCAGTATAGAAGTAAGTAAATGCAATAACCAAGATTACATAAACAACATTATAAAGCAAACTGCGATTATCCATCAGCTGCTGAACAACACTACTGGCATTTTCAGACTGATAGCGAACTATTGCTAATGGAATAAACATCAAAGCCTGAGCAAAGATAATAGGCATAACGTTAGCGGCAAATAACTTCAAAGGGATGTACTGACGTGCACCACCATATTGTTTGTTACCAACAAGACGCTTAGCATACTGAACTGGAATCTTACGAGTACCTTGTACCAACAAGATTGAGGCACAAACAACTGCATAAAGAATGAGTATCTCTACAATGAACATAATTAAGCCACCACCAGAAATCGCCTGCAAACGAGAAGTAACTTCCTGAACGAATGCCTGCGGCAAACGAGCGATGATACCAATCATAATTATCAAAGAAATACCATTACCAACACCCTTATCAGTAATACGTTCACCCAACCAGAGGATAAACATACTTCCAGCTGCTAAAATGATAGTCGCAGGAATCATAAATACAGTCCAACTTATGCCTGTAGCCAAAGCATTAGCAGCTTGCATTTTAAGATTCAAAAGGTAACTAGGAGCCTGAAAGACTAAGATAGCGACAGTCAGGACTCTAGTGTACCATTGTATTTTTTTGCGACCACTTTCACCTTCACGCTGCATCTTTTGGAAATAAGGTACAGCGACAGCAAGAAGTTGCATAACAATTGAAGCTGAGATATAAGGCATTATTCCTAATGCAAATATAGAAGCATTAGAAAATGCACCACCAGAGAACATGTCCAAAAGCGACATAAGGCCACCAGAGGTCTGCGACTGCAATTTTTCCAACATACTCGGGTTGATACCAGGAAGTACAACAAACGAGCCAAAACGGTAAATAGCCGTAAATAGAAGAGTAATCAGGAGCCTCTGACGAAGATCCTCTATCTTCCAACAGTTCTTTAGTGTCTCAATAAACTTTTTCATTTACTTAGATTATAGTTGCGTTACCACCTACTGCCTTAATTGCTTCTTCAGCAGTTTTTGAGAAAGCATTAGCTTCAACTTCCAATTTTGCTTTAAGTTCACCGTTACCGAGAACCTTAACGAGCTCCTTGCCATTTGTAAGACCAGCAGCCTTAAGTTCTTCAATACCGATCTTTGCAAGGTTCTTAGCTTCAGCAAGAGCCTGAAGAGTTGAAAGGTTTACAGCAAAGTATTCCTTATGGTTGATATTCTTAAAACCAGCCTTAGGTACACGACGCTGCAATGGCATCTGACCACCTTCAAAACCAATCTTTCTCTTATAACCAGAACGAGCCTTAGCACCCTTATGACCACGAGTAGAAGTACCACCGAGACCAGAACCTGGACCACGACCAATACGACGACGTGAATGGGTTGAACCTACAGCAGGTTTCAAATTATTTAATTTCATAATCGTTCCTATATTTAAAAGATTAATTAATCTACTACATTAACGAGGTGATGAACCTTACGAATCATACCACGGTTGCTAGGAGTATCTTCAACCTCAACAACCTGAGAAATCTTGTGGAGACCTAAGCAAGCGAGAGTACGCTTCTGGTCAACTGGAGCACCGATTTTACTCTTAATCTGTTTGATTTTAATTGTTGCCATATTGATAATCCAAATTAACCGTTAAATACTTTATCCATACTGATACCACGCTCACCTGCTACTGTATATGCATCACGCATCTGAGCAAGAGCAGCGATAGTAGCCTTGACAAGGTTATGTGCATTTGAAGAGCCCTTAGACTTAGCAATCACATCCTTGATGCCTACACTCTCAAGTACAGCACGCATAGCACCACCTGCTTTCAAACCAGTACCAGCAGCAGCAGGCTTAATAAGAACCTTAGCACCACCAAAAGCTACTTCAACCTCATGAGGAACGGTACCCTTCAATACAGGAACCTTTACCAAATTCTTCTTTGCAGCCTCAGTTCCTTTAGCAATTGCCGCAGTAACTTCACCAGCCTTACCAAGACCATATCCGATAACGCCATTACCGTCACCAACAACGACAATAGCAGCGAATGTGAAAGTACGACCACCCTTAGTAACTTTTGTTACACGGTTGATAGCAACCAAGCGATCTTTGAGTTCTACTTCGTTATTAACTTTAACTTTATTCATTGCCATAATCGTTTAAAATTTAAGACCACCCTTACGAGCACCATCAGCCAACTCCTTTACTCGACCATGGTAAAGATAACCATTACGGTCGAAAACCACTGAATCAATGCCAGCAGCCTTAGCCTTCTCAGCTACAAGTTCGCCAACTTTAGCAGCTTGCTCCTGCTTAGGCATTTTCTCCAAACCTAGAGAAGAAGCAGACGCAAGTGTAGTGCCTGTCAAATCATTAATAACCTGAGCGTAAATCTGCTTATTAGAGCGGAAAACACTAAGACGTGGACGCTCAGCTGTTCCATTAACACTCTTACGAATGCGGAACTTTATCTTAATTCGTCTTTCTACTTTCTTTGTTGTCATAATCGTAAATCATTAAAATTACTTAGCTGAAGCACTCTTACCAGACTTTCTGCGAATAACTTCACCCTTGAACAAGATACCCTTACCCTTATAAGGCTCAGGCTTACGGAAAGAACGAATTTTAGCACAAACGAGTCCTAACAACTGCTTGTCACAAGACTCCAATGTGAGGATTGGGTTCTGATTTCTTTCAGACTTAGTCTCAACCTTAATCTCCTTAGGCAATTGAATGAAGATAGGGTGTGTATAGCCCAAAGCAAATTCAATGAGATTACCCTGGTTAGAAACACGATAACCTACACCGACCAATTCCAAAACTTTTGTATAACCTGCACTAACGCCAACAACCATATTGTTAACAAGTGAACGATACAAACCATGGAAAGCCTGCTTTTGCTTAGGATTAACAGGACTATTTTCATCAATCTCAAATACAATGTGACCATCTGCAACATTCATCTTGATAGATGGGTCAATCCACTGAGAAAGTTCACCCTTAGGACCTTTTACAGATACTACATGAGAGTTAGCATCGAAATTAACGGTAACACCAGCAGGGATACTAATTGGCAATTTTCCTATTCTAGACATATTCAATCCTCCAATTAATAAATATAGCAAAGAACCTCGCCACCGATCTTCAAATCAGAAGCTTCTTTGTCTGTCATTACACCTTTGGATGTAGATAAGATAGCAATACCTAATCCGTTAATAACTCTTGGCATGTCTTTGTAACCAGTGTACTTACGCAAACCTGGAGTTGACACACGCTTCAAACACTTGATAGCGTTTTGTTTTGTAGTAGGGTTGTACTTCAAAGCAACTTTGATAGTACCCTGAGGACCATCCTCTATGAACTTATAGTTGAGGATGTAACCTTTCTCGAAGAGGATCTTAGTGATCTCTTTCTTCAAGTTAGACGCAGGAACTTCAACAACACGGTGATGAGCCATGATTGCATTTCTGAGTCTTGTCAGATAATCTGCTATTGGATCTGTCATAAAAATAAATGTTTAATTAATCGGGACAACCCCGACAATATTAAATATAAAAAATTCTCTAACCTAAAAGGGATTACCAGCTAGCCTTCTTAACGCCAGGAATCAAACCTGCAGAAGCCATCTCACGGAACTGGATACGAGAAAGACCAAACTGGCGGATATAACCCTTAGGACGACCAGTGATCTTGCAACGATTGTGAAGACGGATAGGGTTTGCATTCTTAGGGATAGCCTGAAGCTTACGAGCTGCCTCGTATGCTTCGGCTGGATCATTAGAAGTTGCAATAATCTTTTTCAGCGCTGCGCGCTTTTCAGCGTAACGAGCTACAAGCTTTGCACGCTTAACTTCGCGAGCTTTCATTGATTCTTTTGCCATATCTCTTAATCTTTATTTGCGTTCTTGAATGGAAGACCGAAAGCCTTCAAAAGAGCAAAACCTTCCTCGTCAGTCTTAGCTGTTGTAACGAAGGTGATATTCATACCCTGAATGCGGTCAATCTCATCGATATTAATCTCAGGGAAGATAATCTGCTCAGTGATACCCAATGTATAGTTACCACGGCCATCAAACTTGCTCTCAATACCCTTGAAGTCGCGGATACGAGGAAGAGAAACACGAACGAGTTTCTCCAAGAACTCATACATACGCTCACGACGCAAGGTCACCATAACACCGATAGGCATCTTCTTACGAAGCTTAAAGTTTGCGATATCCTTCTTAGAATATGTAGCAACAGCCTTCTGACCGGTGATAGCAGTAATCTCATTGATAGCTACATCAACAATCTTCTTGTCCTGTGTAGCATCACCAAGACCCTGGTTGATGACAATCTTCTTCAAAACTGGAATCTCCATAGCAGAAGAATAGTTGAACTGCTTCTGAAGAGCAGGAGCGATTGTCTCCTTATATACTTTCTTTAACTGTGCTGTATCCATTACTTGATTTCCTCCCCTGACTTTTTAGCGATGCGAACAACGTTCTTACCCTCATGCTTGATAGAAACACGAGTAGCCTTGCCACTCTTAGGATCGATCAAACTCAAATTAGAGATATGAATAGGAGCTTCCTGCTTAACGATGCCTCCCTGAGGATTCTTAGCAGATGGCTTAGTGCTCTTAGAAACCATGTGCACACCCTCTACGATGGCACGGTTCTCGTCAACGAGGACCTTGAGCACCTTACCTGTCTTGCCCTTATCAGCACCGGCAATAACGATAACGGTATCGTCTTTCTTAATATGTAACTTACTCATTACTTCAAAATTTTAAATATTAAAGAACCTCAGGTGCCAAAGAAACGACTTTCATATTAACTGCACGAAGCTCACGAGCAACTGGGCCGAAAATACGGCTACCACGAAGTTCACCTGCGTTGTTTAGCAATACACAAGCATTATCATCGAAACGGATGTAAGAACCATCAGCACGACGAATCTCTTTCTTTGTGCGAACAATCAAAGCCTTAGATACTGCACCCTTCTTCAAATCACTTGATGGGATAACGTTCTTGACTGCAACGACAATAACGTCACCAACGCTAGCGTAACGACGGCCTGTACCACCGAGGACTCGAATGCAAAGAGCCTCACGAGCACCGCTGTTATCACATACTGTAAGTCTTGATTCAGTCTGTATCATAATTACTTAGCTTTTTCTACAATTTGTACTAATCTCCATCTCTTAGTCTTGGACAGAGGACGAGTCTCCATGATCATTACGGTATCACCTAAATTTGCCTCATTGTTCTCGTCATGTGCATGGTATTTCTTTGTCTTCTGGACAAATTTACCATAAATAGGGTGCATCTCCTTGAACTTAGCTGCAATAACAATGGTTTTATCCATCTTGTTGCTGATAACAACACCCTGTCTTACTTTTCTTAAATTTCTTGTTTCCATCTGGACCATTATTATTTATTAAGTTCTCTCTGACGAAGTTCAGTTTTCATACGTGCAATATCACGACGAGCTGCCTTAATCTCTGATGGATTCTCAAGTGGGGTAACATTGTGATTGAACTTCTTCTTGTTCAAAGCATCAACAGCTGACTCCAACTTCTCAACCAATTCCTTGGTCTCGATATTTTTAATTTCTGCAATCTTCATAATTAAGCGTTTTTATCGTAATCACGTCTAACAATAAACTTAGTCTTAACAGGAAGCTTCTGTGCTGCAAGGCGAAGTCCCTCCTTCGCAACATCAAAGCTTACACCCTCTACTTCAAAGAGGATACGACCTGGTGTAACAGGTGCAACCCATCCTGCAGGATCACCCTTACCTTTACCCATTCGGACATCAGCAGGTTTACGAGTGATAGGTTTGTCAGGGAAAATTCGAATCCAGACCTGACCTTGACGGTTCATGTAACGATTCAATGCTACACGAGCTGCCTCAATCTGACGGCTATCGATCCACTTAGGCTCAAGAGTCTTGATACCGAAAGAACCGAATGCCAATTGTGTACCTCTGTGAGCGTTGCCTTTATTGCCACGACCATCTTGAGGTCTTCTATATTTTACTCTTTTTGGCTGTAACATGATAGCTTTCTAATTTAACGGTTATTGTTCTTCTTACGATTACCACCACGATTAGAGCGACCGTTTCCACGGTTATTACTCTTGTTATCTTGAGTAAAGTTAGGGGTAAGATCAGCCTTACCATAAACCTCACCACGACAAATCCATACCTTGATGCCAAGCAAACCTACCTTTGTAAGAGCCTCGCACTGGCAGTAGTCGATGTCTGCACGGAAAGTATGAAGAGGAGTACGTCCCTCTTTGTACATTTCTTTACGTGCCATTTCTGCACCATTCAGACGACCTGTGATCTGAACCTTGATACCCTCAGCGCCTGCACGCATAGTATTGGCAACAGCCATTTTGATAGCTCGGCGATAAGCAATCATATGCTCGATCTGACTAGCGATGTTTTTGCCAACAATAGTAGCATCAAGCTCAGGCTTCTTAACCTCGAAGATGTTGATTTGAATATCCTTCTTATAAAGTTTCTTCAACTCTTCTTTCAACTTATCTACATCCTGACCACCTTTACCAATGACAATACCTGGACGGGCTGTACAAATAGTAATGGTAACAAGCTTCAATGTACGTTCGATAACGATACGAGAAACACTTGCCTTAGCAAGACGCTCGTTAAGATACTTACGGATTTTCTGATCCTCTACGAGGTTATCACCGAAGTTCTTACCACCGAACCAATTTGAATCCCAACCACGGATAATTCCAAGTCGGTTACTAATCGGATTTACTTTCTGTCCCATTCTACTTATTATTTTTCGTCATTAGTTTTTGCATCAACAAAAAGAGTTACATGGTTAGAACGCTTACGAATTCTATAACCACGCCCCTGTGGTGCAGGTCTCATACGTTTCATTGTAACGCCTTCATCAACGAAGACCTTGCTAATATAAAGCTCACCGTCTTCAGCCTTACGTTCATTTTTAGCTTCCCAGTTAGCAATAGCCGAACGAAGAAGTTTCTCAACATCAGCAGATGCTTGCTTCTTAGAGAAGCGAAGTACTCCGAGTGCGCGATTTACCTCCATACCACGAATCATATCTACAACGTAGCGCATCTTACGTGGAGAAGAAGGAACGCCTACCAATTTAGCGAAGTACAAGTTTTTACGGGCTTCTTTCAATTTTTCAGCCGCAATATGTTTTCTTGCTCCCATTATTTACTTATTTTTAAATGGTTTAACCCCGCTATTACTTTCTGTTACCAGAGTGACCGCCAAAACGACGTGTAGGAGCGAATTCTCCCAACTTGTGGCCAACCATATTCTCTGTAACGTAAACAGGGATAAATTTATTACCGTTATGAACTGCAACAGTATGTCCTACAAAATCAGGAGATATCATTGAAGCTCTAGCCCATGTCTTAACAACATTCTTCTTTCCACTCTCGTTCATAGCGAGAATTTTCTTCTCGAGAGATACGTTGATATATGGACCTTTCTTAAGTGAACGACTCATAATTTACTCTTTATTTTTTGTTAGCTCTTTCAATAATATACTTGTTAGAAAGCTTCTTAGGTGCGCGAGTCTTAAGACCCTTAGCGTACAAGCCCTTACGTGAACGTGGATGACCACCACTCTGGCGACCTTCACCACCACCCATTGGGTGATCAACAGGGTTCATAACTACACCACGGTTGTGTGGACGACGACCCAACCAACGTGAGCGTCCTGCCTTACCAGACTGCTCAAGAGCGTGGTCAGAGTTACCAACACTACCAACTGTAGCCTTACAAGCACTCAAAATCTGGCGTGTCTCACCAGAAGGGAGCTTAATTACACAATAACTGCCCTCACGAGAAGTCAACTGAGCAAAATTACCAGCCGAACGAACCAACAAAGCACCTTGACCTGGACGCAACTCTATGTTGTGGATCACTGTACCAACAGGGATGTTTGCCAAAGGGAGTGCATTACCAACCTCAGGAGCAGCATCTGCACCTGACATCAAAGTAGCACCTACCTGAAGTCCGTTAGGAGCAATAATGTAACGTTTTTCACCATCAGCATAGTAAAGCAACGCAATGCGAGCTGAACGATTTGGATCGTACTCGATTGTCTTTACAATTGCTGGAACACCATCTTTCTCACGTTTGAAGTCGATTAAACGATACTTCTGCTTATGACCACCACCAATGTAGCGAACGGTCATCTTACCAGTGTTGTTTCGACCACCAGTAGAACGCTTACCGTAAACGAGAGACTTCTCTGGCACGGATGCAGTAATATCCTCGAACGTGCCAATAACCTTGTGTCTTTGTCCCGGAGTTACCGGTTTTAATTTACGTACTGCCATTTTTTATTTTAAATATTGCTATAAAAATCAATTGTTTCGCCCTCTTTAAGAGTAACGACTGCCTTCTTGAACGCATTCTTCTGACCCTTTACAAGGCCTGCCTTAGTATAACGAGCAGAACGCTTGCCAGAATAGCGAAGAGTGTTCACATCAACTACTGTAACATTATACAGACTCTCAACTTCCTTCTTAATCTCGAGCTTATTAGCCTCAGGACGAACAACGAAGCCATAGCGGTTAGGCTGCTTGTCTGTAATCTTGGTCATCTTCTCAGTAACCAATGGTTTGATAATAAATGCCATATTCTAATATCTCCTTTTTACTTAGTTAAGATTTGGTCGATTGTCTCAAGCGACTTCTCTGTAATCACAACAACATCTGCATTCAAAATTTTGTACGAATTGACATTAGATGCAAGGATACATTCAGCACGCTGGATGTTACGAGCAGACAAATATACGTTTTTATTTGATTCTGGCAAAACAAAGAGCACTTTTTTGCCCTCAATTTTAAGATTCTTAAGAACACTTAAGAATTCTTTAGTCTTAGGAGCCTCGAAAGTGAAATCTTCCAACATCACAATACCATTCTCCTGAGCCTTGTATGACAAAGCAGACTTACGAGCAAGAATCTTTACTTTTTTGTTGAGTTTAAAACGATAATCGCGTGGCTTTGGACCAAATACACGACCACCACCAACGAGTACAGGTGAGTTAATATCACCACGACGAGCACCACCGCCACCTTTCTGACGACCAAGCTTACGAGTAGATCCGCTCATTTCGCTTCTCTCCTTAGACTTAGCTGTACCTTGACGCTGGTTAGCGAGATACTGCTTAACGTCGAGATAGAGAACGTGATCGTTAGGCTCAATGCCGAAAACAGCATCATTAAGAGCTACCTTACGGCCGGTCTCCTGACCTTTGATATCTAATACGCTAACTTCCATTATTTCTCAATTAAAACAGTTGAATTTTTGCATCCAGCGAACGAACCCTTTACGATAAGAAGATTCTGCTCTGGAATTACCTTTAACACCTGAAGGTTCTGAGTTGTCACTCTGTCACCTCCCATTTGGCCGCCCATGCGCATACCCTTGAACACCTTAGCTGGGTAAGAACAAGCACCAATAGATCCCGGCTTACGAGCGCGGTCATCCTGACCGTGTGTAGACTGACCTACACCACCGAAACCATGACGCTTTACAACACCCTGGAAACCTTTACCCTTAGATGTACCAATTACATCAACGAACTTAGCGTCGTTAAAGATTTCAACTGTAATTACGTCACCGAGGTTGTACTCCTCATCAAACTTGAACTCGGCCAAGTGCTTCTTAGGTGTTGTGCCTGCCTTCTTAAAGATTCCCATCATAGGCTGAGAAGTACGCTTCTCTTTTGCCTCTCCGAAACCTAACTGATAAGCCTTGTAACCATCCTTCTCTACGGTCTTAACCTGGGTTACAACACAAGGACCTACTTCGATAACAGTGCACGGAATATTCTTACCGTCGGCACTGAAAACGGATGTCATTCCGATTTTTCTTCCAATTAATCCTGGCATTTCAATTTATTTTTTAATAATTAGACTTTGATTTCTACTTCTACACCACTTGGCAATTCAAGCTTCATCAAGGCATCTACAGTCTTAGCTGTTGAACTATAAATGTCGATAAGACGCTTAAAATCTGAGAGCTGGAACTGCTCGCGAGACTTCTTGTTTACGAAAGTACTGCGGTTTACAGTAAAAATACGCTTGTGAGTTGGCAATGGAATAGGACCACTTACAATAGCACCTGTTGCCTTTACAGCCTTCACAATCTTCTCTGCTGACTTATCAACCAACTGGTGGTCATAAGATTTCAGCTTAATTCTGATTTTCTGACTCATTTTAAAATTAAGTTATTAATATAATGATTATAGTCTAAAGGAAGAGAGGTACGCTACTTAAGAGTCATTCGCTAAGCAGCGCCTCATCTTACCGTTATTTTACAAGAGTTCTGCGTGACCCTTTACTTCTTCCAATACCTGCTTAGCAATTGTTGCAGACAATGGTGAGTGATGATCATACTCCATAGAACTTGTTGCACGACCAGAAGTGATAGTACGCAAAGCTGTAACGTAACCGAACATCTCAGCCAATGGAACCATTGCCTTAACGATACGAGCACCGCTACGAGCCTCTTCCATACCCTGAACGAGACCACGACGCTTGTTCAAGTCGCCGATTACATCACCCATATTCTCCTCTGGAGTAACAACCTCAACCTTCATGATAGGCTCCATCAAAACAGGACCAGCCTTAGGGCAAAGAACCTTGAATGCCTGGTGAGCAACGAGCTCGAATGATAACTGGTCAGAGTCAACTGGGTGGAAGCTACCATCGGTCAAAGTTACCTTCAAACCTGTCATAGGGAAGCCACCGAGAACACCGTTAGACAAGCAATCAGCGAAGCCTTTCTGTACAGATGGAATGAATTCCTTAGGAACGTTACCACCCTTAACCTCGTTGATGAACTGCAAGTCGCCCTCCTTGTAATCCTCGTCCTTAGGACCGATAGTTACGTCGATACAAGCGAACTTACCACGACCACCAGACTGCTTCTTATAAGTCTCACGGCTCTGAGCTGTCTTAGTGATTGCCTCCTTGTAATTAACCTGAGGCTTACCCTGGTTACACTCAACTTTGAACTCACGCTTCAAACGGTCAATGATGATGTCCAAGTGGAGCTCACCCATACCAGAGATGATAGTCTGACCACTCTGCTCGTCGGTACGAACTGTAAATGTTGGGTCCTCCTCAGCAAGCTTAGCAAGACCATTATCCATCTTAGCGATGTCGGCCTGGCTCTTAGGTTCAACTGCGATAGAAATCACAGTGTCAGGGAATGTCATAGACTCCAACACGATTGGGTGATCCTCATCACAAAGTGTATCACCTGTGCGGATATCCTTGAAACCAACACCTGCGCCAATATCACCAGCGTCGATAGACTCCATAGGAATCTCCTGCTTAGAGTTCATCTGGAACAAGCGGCTGATACGCTCGCGCTTGCCTGAACGTGGGTTGTAAACATAAGAGCCTGCAACAACCTTACCTGAGTAAACGCGGAAGAAAACCAAGCGGCCCATGAATGGGTCTGTAGCAATCTTAAATGCCAAAGCCGATGTTGGCTCATCCTCAGAAGGCTTACGATCTTCCTCCTCATCGGTATCAGGGTTTGTACCCACGATGTTAGGAGTATCCATTGGTGAAGGCAAGAATGCGCAAACATAGTCAAGTAATGGCTGAACACCCTTGTTCTTATAAGAAGAACCAAGCAACATTGGGCAGCACTCCATAGCGATACAACCCTTGCGAATAGCAGCAAGAATCTTCTCCTCAGGAATATCCTTGCCATCAAGATAAAGCTCCATAACCTCGTCATCGAAGTTAGCAGCACCCTCAACCAACTTATCACGCCATTCAGCAGCCTCGTCAGCCAAGTCAGCAGGAATTTCCTCTACGTCATACTCAGCACCCATAGTCTCATCATGCCAAAGGATAGCCTTCATCTTAATCAAGTCAACTACACCCTTGAAGTTCTCCTCAGCACCAATAGGAATCTGAATAGCAATTGGATTAGCACCCAAGATATCCTTCATCTGCTGTACAGTCTCAAAGAAATCTGCACCAGAACGGTCCATCTTGTTAACATAACCAATACGAGGTACATTATACTTATCAGCCTGACGCCATACAGTCTCTGACTGAGGCTGAACACCATCAGCTGCAGAATATGTAGCAACAGCACCATCAAGCACACGAAGTGAACGCTCAACCTCAGCGGTGAAGTCAACGTGTCCCGGAGTATCAATCAAGTTAATCTTATAAGACTTCCCAAGATAGTTCCAGTTACAAGTTGTTGCAGCAGAGGTGATAGTAATACCACGTTCTTGCTCCTGGGCCATCCAGTCCATTGTAGCAGCACCATCGTGCACCTCACCAATCTTATGAGTCTTACCTGTATAGAACAAGATACGCTCAGATGTTGTTGTCTTACCGGCATCGATGTGCGCCATGATACCGATATTACGTGTCAAATGTAAATCGCGATTTGCCATTTTCTTTTATACCTATTTAAATTAAATTAGAATCTGAAGTGAGCAAATGCACGGTTAGCCTCAGCCATACGATGCATATCCTCCTTGCGCTTGAACGCACCACCCTGATTATTGTAAGCATCCATAATCTCAGCAGCCAACTTGTCTGCCATAGTCTTACCACCACGCTTACGTGCGAATGCAATAAGATTCTTCATTGAGATGCTCTCCTTACGATCAGGACGAATTTCAGTAGGAACCTGGAAGGTTGCACCACCAATACGACGGCTCTTAACCTCTACCTGAGGAGTGATGTTATCAAGTGCCTGCTTCCAAATCTCAAGTGCAGACTTCTCCTCATTAGACATCTTTGCCTTAACAGTATCAAGTGCATTATAGAAAATTTCATAAGATGTATTTTTCTTACCATCATACATCAAATGATTTACGAACTTAGAGACCTTTTGGTCATTGAAGACTGGATCTGGAAGGATCACACGCTTCTTTGGTTTTGCTTTTCTCATTGATAAATTAAAAAAATTAAATTCTGCGGAGGTTGTTTACTGTTCTTCAACGTTCGCACCCGAACATTTACTCAACCTTATGTACTTCTCCAGCAAAACGTTTAAATAAAAAATGTTTCCCTAAACTCCCGACCTTCTCCGACCGTGAGTTTTCGGTTTTGTCTTTAGTTTAAGAATTACTTCTTAGTTTTTGGACGCTTAGCACCGTACTTAGAACGACGTTGCGTGCGATTTGCAACACCAGCGGTATCAAGAGTACCACGAACGATGTGATAACGTACACCAGGAAGGTCCTTAACACGACCACCACGAACCAACACGATTGAGTGCTCCTGCAAATTGTGACCTTCTCCTGGAATATAAGAGTTAACCTCCTTAGAGTTTGTCAAACGAACACGAGCAACCTTACGCATTGCCGAATTAGGCTTCTTAGGAGTTGTGGTATAGACACGAACGCAAACTCCACGACGCTGAGGACATGAGTCCAAAGCTGGCGACTTGCTCTTGTCAACCAAAACCTGTCTGCCTTTTCTTACCAATTGTGAAATAGTAGGCATAATTTTACTTTTTAATTTTATATATTATTTTATTATTTTCTCACCAATATTTCGAAGAAGCCGCTTTTAAAGGCTTTTTCGGGGTGCAAAGTTACGATTTTTCCTTTAAACCACCTAATTAATTAAATAGCAAATGCAACTTAAAGGCTATTTTTAACTTAATATAACTTTTCGTTATCGAAATTAAAAAGAAAAAGAAGTTTTTAATGGGTTAATTTAGTCTTAGAAACACATAAGCAACTGATATTATGCCTCGCCCTTAGGAATCTTGAAAGGAGCGATTGGCTCTTCAGGAGCAGCAGGCATCTTAATAGCTCCGAAAGTCTGCTCATAGTTATAGATGTTGCTCTGCAATGCTTGCAACAAACGTTTAGCGTGCTCTGGAGCCATGATGACACGACTCTTAATCTGTGGCTGCGGCATTCCTGGAAGTGCGCATGCAAAGTCGAGGATGAAGTCAGAACTAGAGTGAGTGATGAGAGCCAAGTTAGAGTATGTGCCCTCTGCTACCTCTGGGTTGATGCCCATCTGAAATTGGTTCTGATTCTGATTGTTCTTGTTTTTATCTTCCATAATTCTTTAAGTTTATAAGGTAAAACATAAAATTAACGATGCAAACTTACTCATTTTTTTCGAGAGTGCCAAACTTTTTAGATTATTTTTTCATGAAACCCTCAAAATTGCCAAAAAGGTGCTAGACTTCCTTGTCAGAAAATAAAATCATTATGATTTTGGTCTATTTCTTCCATATCATGTTCTTTCTGAACCTTTGTCTCCTTAACAAATATACAGGCATTACTTTTATTATATGCAAATTCATGCCATTATAGCTGAAAAAAATCCTTATGTATAGGCCCAACTGTATGGAACTATATCAATGGAACAATGCTGGTACGCTCAAAAAAAAGAGAGTGTATCATGAATCCACGATACACCCTCTTTTCTTATATATATTCACTCAACCAGGACAATTACTCCCCAATAGGTGAGTCACCATAGTCAAGTACATTTTTTCTATTTGCTTGCATACGCTCATATTCTTCTTTTGAACCCACAATGAGTTTCTCCCATTGGCGAAGACCAGTACCTGCAGGAATCAAGTGACCGCAAATCACGTTTTCCTTCATACCTTCAAGATAATCTACCTTGCCACGGATAGCAGCCTCATTCAAGACCTTAGTTGTTTCCTGGAAGGAAGCTGCACTCATGAAGCTCTTTGTACCAAGTGCTGCACGAGTAATACCCTGCAGAATTTGCGTAGATGTAGCAGAGACTGCATCACGAACCTGAACGAGTTTTTTATCACGACGCTTCAAGCTTGAGTTCTCATCACGCAACTTGCGTGCTGTAATGATCTGACCAGGCTTGAGGTTATCGCTGTCACCAGCATCGGTAACGACCTTCTTACCCCAAATACGATCGTTTTCCTCTGCGAAATCAAGCTTATCAACCAATTCTTGTTCCAAGAATGTGGTATCTCCTGGGTCATCAATACGTACCTTACGCATCATCTGACGAACCACTACCTCAAAGTGCTTATCGTTGATAGCCACACCCTGAAGACGATATACATCCTGAATCTGATTAACGATATACTCCTGAACGGCAGTAGGACCCATAATAGCAAGGATGTCGCCTGGAGTTACACTACCATCAGACAAAGGAGTACCCGCACGTACAGCATCATGCTCTTGTACCAAAATCTGCTTAGACAGAGATACAAGGTACTTCTTCTGGTCGCCAGTCTTAGAGGTAACGATAATCTCACGATTACCTCGTTTTACCTTACCCATAGTTACCTCACCATCGATTTCTGATACAACAGCAGGGTTAGAAGGGTTACGGGCTTCAAGAAGCTCGGTTACACGTGGAAGACCACCCGTAATATCACCAGCACCACCAACGGCACGAGGAATCTTAACCAATACTTCACCAGTCTTGATGGTCTGACCATCCTCTACAGCCAAGTGACCACCTACAGGGAAGTTATACGTTCCAAGAACCTCACCGTTTGCTCCTATGACATCACAAGAAGGGACCATCGCCTTGTTCTTAGAATCGGTGATAATCTTCTCCTCCAAGCCAGTGGTCTCATCGACCTCGGCACGGTATGTTGCATCACGCTGAACGTCGTTGAACTTCAATGTACCTGCATACTGACTGACGATGACAGCGTTGAATGGATCCCATCTAGCTATTACAGTACCCTTCTCTACGACCTCACCCTCTTTATGATAGAGAGAAGAACCATAAGGTACATTCAAGGTTGAGAGAACGATATTGGTGTTAGGGTCAACGAATCGGATTTCAGCCAAGTGGCTTACTACCTTTTCGCACTGAACGTCGTTGCCGTCCTCATCTTCTTCTACAAAAGGAACTGTACTCAACTCATCAAACTCAATACGAGCTTTGTTCTTTGCCTCAATCTTAGCATTAGCCGCTGCATTAGAAGCGATACCACCGGCGTGGAATGTACGAAGAGTCAACTGTGTACCTGGCTCACCGATAGCCTGTGCAGCAATGACACCTACAGCCTCACCGAGCTGAACCATACGAGCAGTAGCCAAGTTGCGACCATAACACTTCATGCAGACACCCTTCTTGCTCTCACAAGTGAGCACTGAACGAATCTCGACACTCTCAATTGGAGAGTTTTCGATAGCCTTAGCCTTAACCTCAGTGATTTCCTCACCTGCTGCCACGATCAACTCACCTGTAGTTGGGTGGATAACATCATGTACTGACACACGACCCAAGATACGCTCATAGAGAGAAGAGATAACCTCATCACCATTCTTCAACGCAGTGCATACTAAGCCTCGCAATGTACCGCAATCCTCCTCGGTAATGATGACATCATGAGAAACGTCAACAAGACGACGTGTCAGATAACCTGCATCGGCTGTCTTCATAGCGGTATCGGCAAGACCCTTACGAGCACCGTGAGAAGCGATAAAGTACTCCAACACAGACATACCCTCCTTAAAGTTAGAAAGGATAGGGTTCTCAATGATCTGCGCGCCCTCGGCACCGGCCTTCTGAGGCTTGGCCATCAAACCACGCATACCAGACAACTGCTTAATCTGATCCTTAGAACCACGGGCTCCCGAATCAAGCATCATATATACGGCATTGAATCCCTGATCAGCTTCAGTCATCTCCTTCATCAAGATATTACCAAGGTCGGTATTCACGTGAGTCCAAGTATCAATAACCTGATTGTAACGCTCCTTGTTGGTGATGAAACCCATGTTATAGTTGTTGGTGATTTCCTCAATCTCCTTCTGACCTTTGGCAACAATCTCTTCCTTCTCTGGTGGGATGATGATATCACCCAAGTTGAACGAAAGACCTGCTACGTATGCCATGCGATAACCCAAGTTTTTGATACCATCAAGGAATTCACAAGCTTCAGCCATACCGACAACCTTGATAACATCAGAAATCAAACCACGAAGAGTTTTCTTAGAGATGACATCATTGAAGAAACCAACCTCGTCAGGAATGATACCATTGACAATCACACGACCTACTGAAGTCTCAACCATGCGCTTCACAGGTTTACCATCAACCACATCATTGACAACAACCTTTACCAAAGCGTGGAGGTCACATCGACCTTCATTGCGAGCAATCAGAGCTTCCTCAGGACCATAGAAAGTCAAGCCTTCGCCCTTAGCACCTGGACGGATCTTGGTGATATAGTAAAGACCGAGCACCATATCCTGAGAAGGAACAGTAATAGGTGCACCATTAGCTGGGTTCAAGATATTATGGCTCTGAAGCATCAAGATCTGAGCTTCCAATACAGCCTCATTGCTCAATGGAAGATGAACAGCCATCTGGTCACCATCGAAGTCGGCATTGAATGCCGTACATGCCAATGGATGCAGCTGAATAGCCTTACCCTCAATCATCTTAGGCTGGAATGCCTGAATACCAAGACGGTGAAGTGTAGGGGCACGGTTTAGCATGACAGGATGCCCCTTCATCACGTTCTCCAAAATATCCCAAATAACAGGCTCACGACGGTCAACGATCTTCTTGGCACTCTTTACAGTCTTCACAATACCACGCTCTATCAACTTGCGGATGATGAATGGTTTGTAAAGCTCAGCAGCCATCAACTTAGGAAGACCGCACTCGCCCATCTTCAATTCAGGACCAACAACGATTACGGAACGAGCAGAGTAGTCAACACGCTTACCCAACAAGTTCTGACGAAAACGACCTTGTTTACCCTTCAATGAGTCTGAGAGAGACTTCAAAGGACGGTTACTCTCGCTCTTCACGGCAGAGCTCTTACGAGAGTTGTCGAACAAGCTATCAACAGCCTCCTGCAACATACGCTTCTCGTTTCGGAGGATTACCTCAGGAGCCTTGATTTCGACCAATCTCTTCAAACGGTTATTACGGATGATAACACGACGATAGAGGTCATTCAAGTCGGATGTGGCGAAACGACCACCATCCAATGGTACCAATGGACGAAGCTCTGGAGGAGTGACAGGAATAATCTTCATCACCATCCATTCAGGCTTATTGATACCCTTGCTTGCACGGAAACCCTCAACAACATTCAATCGCTTTAAGGCCTCAGTCTTACGTTGCTGACTAGAGTCATTGTTAGCATGATCACGAAGTTCGTAAGACAAACTATCTAGGTCAATGTTCTGAAGCAACTGATAAATTGCCTCAGCACCCATCTTCGCAATAAACTTCTTAGGATCATCGTCCGGCAAACGGTCATTATCAGGACTAATTTGATTATCAATGATGTCAATATACTCATCCTCGGTCAAAAGGTCGAGCTTATGAGAACCATTCATCTCTAAACCATCAGCATCTGTTTTACCTTCCATTACACCAGGCTGAATCACTACATACTTCTCATAATAGATGACTGCATCCAACTTCTTTGTAGGCATACCCAAGAGATAGCCTATTTTATTAGGAAGAGAACGGAAATACCAAATGTGAGCAACAGGAACCACAAGTTCAATGTGACCAGCACGCTCACGACGAACCTTCTTCTCAGTTACCTCTACACCACATCGATCACAGACGATGCCCTTATAACGGATACGTTTGTACTTTCCGCAGGCACATTCATAGTCCTTGGTAGGACCAAAAATGCGCTCGCAGAACAAGCCATCACGCTCCGGCTTATATGTACGATAATTAATGGTTTCAGGCTTAGTTACCTCACCATACGAATTTTCCAGGATCTCCTCTGGAGAAGCGAGACCAATGGTAATCTTCGTAAAATTATTTTTTACCTTTGTATCTTTTTTGAAAGCCATGTTTCTATATCTAAATTAGGGGTTCTCAAAATTAATCAAGTTTGATGCTCAAACCGAGACCACGAAGTTCATGAAGCAACACATTGAGAGACTCTGGGATGCCAGGAGTTGGCATTGGATCACCCTTCACTATTGCCTCATATGCCTTGCTACGACCTACGACATCATCTGACTTGATGGTCAGAATCTCCTGCAATACGTGGCTAGCACCGAATGCCTCGATAGCCCAAACCTCCATCTCTCCGAAACGCTGACCACCAAATTGTGCCTTACCACCAAGTGGCTGCTGAGTAATCAGTGAGTATGGACCGATGGAACGAGCATGCATCTTATCCTCTACCATGTGACCCAACTTCAAGAAGTAGGTCATACCAACTGTAGCTGGTTGGTCAAACTGCTCACCAGTTTCACCATCATAAAGATAAGTAGAGCAGAATCGTGGCAAGCCTGCCTTGTCTGTCCAAACAGAAAGGTCTTCCAACTTTGCACCATCAAAGATAGGAGTTGCAAACTTAACGCCCAACTTCTTACCTGCCGCACCAAGAATACACTCGAAAATCTGGCCGAGGTTCATTCGAGAAGGCACACCCAATGGGTTCAATACCATATCTACTGGGCGGCCATCAGCCATAAATGGCATATCCTCAAGACGAACGACCTTAGAAACGATACCCTTGTTACCATGACGACCAGCAAGTTTATCACCAACTTGAATCTTACGCTTCTTAGCGATATAAACCTTAGCCATCTGAAGAATACCAGAAGGAAGTTCATCACCTATGGTAATAGCAAACTTACGGCGTTTCAATTCCGCATCAAGTTGTTTGTACTTACGGATGTAGTTCATAATCAACTTCTGAATCAAACCATTCGCATGGTCATCATCAGTCCAATTGTTAGACTGAACCCCATCGTATTCCAAGTTCTTCAAAGCAGTTGTAGTGAACTTAGTACCCTTGGTAATAATCTCAGCGCCCGTATAATCCTTGACACCCTGAGAAACCTTGCCCTCAGTCAATGTAAGCAACTTATCAACCAAAATATCCTTCAAGTCATCACCCTTTGCCTCATACTCTTCATCAATCTTGGCAAGGATAATCTTATCCTGCTTCTTAGACTCACGAGTCTTGATAGCACGAGAGAACAACTTTTTGTCGATAACAATACCACTCAAAGAAGGATTGGCCTTCAAAGAAGAATCCTTTACATCCCCAGCCTTGTCTCCAAAAATGGCACGAAGCAACTTCTCTTCAGGAGAAGGATCACTCTCACCCTTAGGAGAAATTTTACCAATCATGATATCACCTGGCTCGATGCGAGCACCAACACGTACGATACCATTATCATCCAAATCCTTGGTAGCTTCCTCGCTCACATTTGGAATATCAGCTGTAAACTCCTCGACACCACGCTTAGTCTCACGTACATCAAGAGAATACTCATCCACGTGAACAGATGTCAAAATATCCTCACGTACCATACGCTCAGAAATAACGACAGCATCCTCATAGTTGTAACCCTTCCAAGGAATGTAAGCGACGAGCAAGTTTCGACCCAATGCCAACTCACCATTCTCTGTAGCATAACCCTCTGTCAAGATGTCGCCCTTCTTCACTCGTTGTCCCTTATTACAAATAGGACGAAGGTCAATGGTCATATTCTGGTTGGTACGACGGAACTTAGGAATACGATATTCCTTCAATGCAGGCTCAAAGCTAACAAACTCCTCATCATCTGTGCGATCATAAAGGATACGAATGGTAGTTGCATCTACATATTCGATAACACCCTCGCCTTCAGCTGTAATCATGGTACGAGAATCCTCACATACCTGCTTCTCAAGACCTGTTCCAACAATAGGAGCATCATTATGAAGCAATGGTACAGCCTGGCGCATCATGTTACATCCCATCAATGCACGGTGACCATCATCATGCTCCAAGAAAGGAATCAAACCAGCAGATACAGAAGCAATCTGCTGTGGAGAAACATCCACATAATCTACCTGGTCAGGTGATACTACTGGATAATCAGCGTCTTGACGGCATTTAACAACATCACGAATAAAAGAACCATCCTCGGTCAAAGGAGCATTACCCTGACCGATAATCTTCTCTTCTTCATCCTCTGCTGTAAGATATACAACATCATTATTGTCCATATCAACTTTGCTATCCTTCACCTTACGGTAAGGAGTTACGATGAAGCCGAGGTCATTAATCTTAGCATACATACAGAGCGAAGAAATCAAACCAATGTTTGGACCTTCAGGACTCTCGATTGGACAAAGACGACCATAGTGTGTATAGTGTACGTCACGAACCTCGAAACCGGCACGTTCACGAGACAAACCACCAGGACCTAAGGCTGAAAGACGACGCTTGTGAGTAACCTCAGCCAATGGATTGGTCTGATCCATGAACTGTGACAATGGATTGGTACCAAAGAATGAGTTGATAACACTAGAGATTGTCTTAGCATTAATCAAGTCGGTTGGAGTGAAGACCTCATTGTCACGTACATTCATACGCTCACGAATCGTACGGCTCATACGTGCCAAACCGATAGAGAACTGATTAGCCAATTGCTCACCCACAGTACGAACGCGGCGGTTAGACAAGTGGTCAATATCATCAACCGTTGCACTAGAATTAATCAATTGAATGAGATACTTGATAATCTCGATGATATCATCCTTTGTCAAGACACGAACATCCATATCAGTATCAAGATTCAACTTCTTGTTGATACGATAACGACCCACCTCACCTAGGTCATAACGCTTGTCTGAGAAGAACAAGTTTTGGAAGACTTCACGAGCACTAGCGTCATCTGCAGGATCAGCATTACGCAACTGTCGATAGATATAGTTGACAGCTTCCTTTTCAGAGTTACTAGGATCCTTGGACAAAGTATTGAAGATGATAGTGTACTTATTAGCAGCCTCCTCGTCTTTATGAAGAAGAACAGTTTGAGCACCACTCTCAAGAATTTCCTCTACGTTATCCTCAGTAAGTTCGGTCTCACGTTCCATGATAACCTCGTTACGTTCGATGGAAACTACCTCACCAGTATCTTCATCAACGAAGTCTTCGTTCCAGCTCTTCAAAACACGAGCAGCCAACTTCTTACCAATAGCAGCCTTCATATTCTTCTTGTTCACCTTCACTTCCTCAGCAAGGTCGAAAATCTGAAGAATATCCTTATCCTGCTCGTAACCGATGGCACGAAGCAACGTGGTAACAGGTAGCTTCTTCTTACGGTCAATATAAGCGTACATGACGTTATTGATATCAGTAGCAAACTCTATCCAACTTCCCTTGAAAGGAATAATACGAGCAGAATAAAGTACAGTACCATTTGCATGAACACCCTGTCCAAAGAACACACCTGGAGAACGGTGCAACTGAGAAACAACAACACGCTCAGCACCATTAATCACAAAAGTACCATTTTCAGTCATATAAGGAATTGTACCCAAGAACACATCCTGGATAAAAGTACCAAAATCCTCATGGTCAGGATCAGTACAATACAGTTTCATCTTAGCCTTCAAAGGTACGCTATAAGTGAGACCTCGCTCCAAACACTCATCAATAGTGTAACGAGGAGGATCAATATAGTAATCCAAGAACTCAAGAACGAAATTATTACGAGTATCGGTGATAGGGAAGTTCTCAGAGAACACCTTATACAAACCGTCATTCTTGCGTTCCTCAGGCGGAGTATCCAACTGTAAGAAGTCCTTGAAAGACTTTAACTGCACATCGAGGAAATCCGGATAAGGGTACGGATTATGAACGCTGGCAAAATTTACTCTGTTATCAACAATTTTTGTAGCCATTAGAAGTTATTAAATGGTTTTATTAACAATATAATAAAAGACACAAAAAGGTTAGGACTCGCCTACTTGGAGAATCCTAACCATTATGTAAGAGATGTAATTAATCTAATTACTTGAGCTCTACCTTAGCACCAGCCTCTTCGATAGCCTTCTTAAGGTTCTCAGCCTCGTCCTTAGATACACCCTCCTTGATTGTAGAAGGAGCACCATCTACGAGATCCTTAGCCTCTTTCAAACCGAGACCGCAAGCCTCCTTAACGGCCTTTACAACCTGGAGCTTAGCGCCACCAACCTCAGCGAGGACTACGTCGAAAGAAGACTTCTCCTCAGCTGCAGCTGCACCACCAGCAGCAGGACCAGCAGCTACAGCTACAGCTGCAGCAGCAGGCTCAATACCATACTCGTCCTTGAGGACTGTTGCCAACTCATTAACTTCCTTAACAGTAAGATTTACTAACTCTTCTGCAATAGCTTTAATATCTGCCATTTTTATTCTAATTTTATTTTGTTTATACTATGAAATGAAATAACATTGTGATTGATTATTCAGGACGCTCGCCCAATGTCTTAAGCACACCATGAATAGTGTTGCCTCCTGATTGAAGAGCAGAAACAACGTTCTTTGCTGGAGACTGAAGCAAAGCAACAATCTCTGCGATAACCTCGTTCTTGCTCTTGATTGCTGAAAGTTCTACAAGTTTGTCTGCACCAACATAGAAACCTTCCTCTGCATAAGCAGCCTTCAATGCTGGAACGCCGTCCTTCTCATATTCCTTCAACAACTTAGCTGGTACGTTAGCTACGTTAGTGAACATAACTGCTGTCGTACCCTTCAAACTTCCATACAACTCAGAGAAATCGATGTCAGATGCCTCGAAAGCCTTGTGCAACAAGGTATTCTTAACAACAACCATCTTAATCTCATTCTGGAAGCACTTGCGACGGAGAGCGCTAGTCTTCTCTGCATTCAATCCTGTAAGATCTACAAGATAGAAGTGAGGGAATTCCTGGAGCTTCTGTCCAAGTTCAGCGATGATAGTATCTTTAACTTCTTTCTTCATTTTACAAAACTTTTAGAGTTATTCAACTGATTTAGGATCAATCTTGATACCCTTACTCATAGTGCTAGAAATAAAGATACTCTTGATATATGTACCTTTAGCAGCAGCAGGCTTCAACTTGATAACAGTAGCAATGAACTCCTTAGCATTTCCGTAAATCTGCTCAGGTGTCATGCTGACCTTACCGATTGATGTGTGGATAATACCAGCCTTATCAACCTTGAAGTCAATCTTACCTTGCTTAACTTCCTTAACTGCCTTAGCAACATCCATAGTTACAGTGCCACTCTTAGGGTTAGGCATCAATCCACGAGGACCGAGAACACGACCCAAAGGACCAATCTTACCCATGCAAGATGGCATTGTGATGATGACATCAATATCTGTCCAACCACCCTTAATCTTCTCAACGTATTCGTCGAGACCTACGTAGTCAGCGCCTGCTTCCTTAGCAGCAGCTTCCTGATCAGGAGTACAGAGTGCGAGCACGCGAGTTACCTTACCTGTTCCGTTTGGCAATGAAACAACGCCACGAACCATCTGGTTAGCCTTACGTGGATCTACACCTAAGCGTACATCAATATCAAGAGATGCATCGAACTTGGTTGTGGTAATTTCCTTAACCAACTCTGCAGCCTCTTTCAAAGTGTATGCCTTCCCTGCTTCAACCTTATCAGCTACTGATTTTTGATTTTTTGTCAGTTTACTCATTTTTCTAATTGAAGTTTTAAATTATTTACCAGGGAAGTCCCCTTTTACAGTAATACCCATACTTCTAGCAGTACCAGCGATGAGCTTCATAGCTGATTCTACAGTAAAGCAATTCAAGTCCTTCATCTTATCCTCTGCGATAGTCTTTACTTGATCCCAAGTAATAGTAGCTACCTTCTGACGATTAGGCTGAGCAGAACCTGATTTAACTTTTGCAGCTTCTTTCAACTGTACAGCAGCAGGAGGAGTTTTGATTACGAAATCGAATGACTTGTCAGTGTAGTATGTGATAACGACTGGCAACACTTTACCTGCTTTATCCTGGGTGCGGGCGTTGAATTCCTTGCAGAATCCCATAATGTTAATACCTTTAGAACCCAATGCAGGTCCTACTGGAGGTGAAGGATTTGCAGCGCCACCTTTAATCTGTAATTTGATTAATCCAGCAACTTCTTTAGCCATTTCTTTGTTAATATTTAAAATTGAAACTTATAAAAGGCAATGTGTCCGTAACAGCACATTATTCCTTTTCTACTTGCGTATAACTTAATTCTAGCGGAGTTTTACGTCCGAAGATCTTAACCATAACCTTCAGCTTATGTTTCTCGGCATTGACCTCTTCGATCACGCCACTGAAACCACTGAATGGACCATCCATTACCTTAACAGTCTCATCAACTGCATAAGGTACATCAACAGTCTCTTCAATCTCTGTTTCTTCAGCAGAACCCAACATTCTATTGATATCCGACTGAGGAACAGGTGTTGGTTCATCCAAACCACCAAGGAAACCCAAGACATTAGGCATGAAACGCAAAGTATGCGCTACATCACCTTTCAGCTTAGCTTCAACAAAAACGTAACCTGGAAGAGAGACTTTCTCTTTTACCACACGTTTACCATTACGCACAGTAGCATGTTTTTCAACAGGAATCAAAACCTGCGAAACATGAGCTGCGAGCAAATCGTTGTGCTTCATTTCAGCCTCGATGTATTCTTTCACCTTAGCTTCTTTGCCACTAACGGCTTTAAGCACATACCATTTATTACCTGTTGCTGCCATTTCCTTAAAAATTAACCTGGATAAACAACGCCCATCAGAGCCTTAAAGACAGAGTCCATTGCGAACACCACCAATGCAATGACAAGGGAAGCAGATAATACAACCATTGCACTGTGAGTAAGTTCGGCACGAGTAGGCCAAGTAGTCTTATGCGCAAGTTCATCGTAACATGCCTTGCAATAATTTACTATCTTATTCATATTATCTTCTTATTAGCACGGGTTGAAGGGCTCGAACCCTCGACACCTGGTTTTGGAGACCAGTGCTCTACCAACTGAGCTAAACCCGTAAGTAACTCCCACCCAAAAGAAGTGGGAGCCTTATATAGAAATTTTTAGATTTCTAATTACTTGATATCGTCAAGGATTGAAGTAATCTGACCAGAACCTACTGTACGACCACCCTCACGGATAGCGAAACGAAGACCCTCGTTCAAAGCAACCTTGTAAATCAACTCTACCTCGATCTCTACGTTATCACCAGGCATTACCATCTCAACTCCCTCTGGAAGCTTGATTTCACCTGTACAGTCCATAGTACGGAGATAGAACTGAGGACGATACTTATTACCGAATGGAGTGTGACGACCACCCTCTTCCTTCTTCAATACATAGATAGAAGCCTTGAAGTGATCGTGAGGAGTAATAGCACCTGGGTGCACAACTACCATACCACGCTTAACCTCTGCCTTATCAATACCACGGAGAAGCAAACCTACGTTATCACCTGCCTCACCCTCAGCGAGAACCTTACGGAACATCTCAACACCAGTGATGACAGACTTCTTATCCTCACCAAGACCGAGCAACTGAACTTCGTCACCTACCTTGCAACGACCAGTCTCAATACGACCAGTAGCAACAGTACCACGACCTGTGATAGAGAATACATCCTCGATAGGCATCAAGAATGGCTTGTCAACCTCACGCTCTGGCTCCTGAATCCACTCGTCAACAGTGTCCATCAAAGTCTCTACAGACTTAACCCACTTCTCAACGCCGTTCAAAGCACCGAGTGCAGAACCACGGATAATTGGAGTATCCTCCTCATAACCATACTGCTCGAGGATTTCACGAACCTCCATTTCAACGAGCTCAAGCATTTCCTCGTCATCAACCATATCACACTTGTTCAAGAAAACAACCAAGCGAGGTACGTTTACCTGACGAGCAAGAAGTACGTGCTCACGTGTCTGTGGCATAGGACCATCAGTTGCAGCAACTACCAAGATAGCACCATCCATCTGAGCAGCACCAGTAACCATGTTCTTTACATAGTCAGCGTGTCCAGGACAGTCAACGTGTGCATAGTGACGCTTTTCTGTCTCATACTCGATGTGAGCAGAGTTGATAGTGATACCACGCTCTTTCTCCTCAGGAGCATTATCAATCTGATCGAATGACTTAACTTCCTCAGATGTACCGAGCTTCTCGTTCAATACCTTAGAGATAGCAGCGGTCAGAGTAGTCTTACCATGGTCAACATGACCAATTGTACCAATGTTAACATGCGGTTTGGTACGCACGAATTCTTCTTTAGCCATAGCTTTTCTTTTTATTTATATAAATGAATAATCTGTTCCTCTACCATCCCAAGAAATAAAATCATAGAACGATAGAGCTGTAACTGAGAGTTGAACTCAGGACCTCTTCCTTACCAAGGAAGTGCTCTACCACTGAGCTATTACAGCAAATAAAATTAGAGCGGAAAACGGGGCTCAAACCCGCGACCCCCAGCTTGGAAGGCTAGTGCTCTATCAACTGAGCTATTTCCGCAAGTTAAAGAAAGTGGGTGGTGATGGATTCGAACCACCGAAGGCATAGCCAGCAGATTTACAGTCTGCCCCATTTGGCCACTCTGGTAACCACCCTTTTCTTTTTTTTTGAGCCTCTTGTCGGATTCGAACCAACGACCCCGAGATTACAAATCACGTGCTCTGGCCAACTGAGCTAAAGAGGCAATCTTTACAGCCGCAATACGGCTAAGTTTTCGACCTATCGGAAAACGGCTGCAAAGATACAACATTATTTTGATTCCACAAAATTTTTTCGACTTTTTTTTATCGATTACGCATTTTTTCTTTAAATTTGGTCAGTTGAACCTTCATTGAATCCACTGCTTGGTCAATTCCCTCCTCAAAAGTATCACATGTCTTCTCAACGAACAATGTTGTTCCTGGCACGCCCACTTCGAGATGAACCTCCTTATTTAAAGCAGTAGCAGGCTTTACGACCTTTAATTGCACCTCTACTTTCTGTATATCTTCATAAGTTTTTTCTAACTTGGCGACTTTCTTTTCGATAAACGCCTGTAACTTCTCGGTAGCATCGAAGTGAATCGACTGAATTTTAATTTCCATAGTGACCTCCATTTTTTAAAAGGTTATGCCCTCGGATGGGCTTCATTATAAACTCGTTTCAACTGTTCGAACGTCGTGTGCGTATAAATTTCCGTGGTGGAAAGTTTAGCATGCCCCAACAGTTTTTTCAAACTTTCTATTCCTGCATCATGATTCAACATTGCCGTAGCGAATGTATGTCTCAACACATGCGGACTTTTTTTCTTTAACGAGCTAACCACAGACAGCCCCTCTTTAACTATCATACGAACCGACCTACGTGACATTCGCCTTCCGCTCTCGGAGAGGAACAATGCAGGCGAAAGTTTCACCACAGTTTTGTCGCGCAACCGCATATAGTCAGTCAAGGCTTCACTTAGCTCATTGCCAAAAGGAACAACACGCTGTTTATCTCCCTTGCCGGTTACTCTTATCTCTCTATTTACGAAATTAACCATTTCGTCATCAAGACTAAGCAGTTCCGCCAATCGCATCCCCGTCTCGTAGAAAGTCATTATAATAGTACGCGCACGTACATCTTTATAATCATCTCCCCACTTATGGACATCTAGCAGCTCATCCATCTCACTTTCTTTCAAAAACTGAGGCAATGGCTTCGCCGCCTTAGGTCCTTTGATTAGATGCGCTGGGTCCGAGTCAACAAGATGCCTTGTCAAAGCAAAACGATAAAATGCACGAACAGCACTTAACCGTCTATTGACGGAAGTAGCTTTATTGCCTGCATCCATCATGCTTTCCATCCAATTACGGACGACATCTGAATCTATAGTCTCCCAGGAGAGCGTTTCAGACAAGTTTTTGAAATATGCCTCAAAACTTTTCAAGTCTTCGGCATAACTATCTATAGTTAGCTGGGAGCGGTTTAGCTCGCACTTCATATAGTTCAAAAACTCCTCTATATTTAGCATAACGTTGCTCATTTTCTTTTTCGGCAACGAAAATACGGATTTTAATTCAAACTACCAAATTTTTTGAGGATTTTTTACTTTTGAATCCCCAAAGAGGACTTTTTGGGGGATATTATTCCTCGTTTGCGCGCAACTGCTGTACGTAGATGGCGTGTTCCATCTTGAGACGCTTCAAAACAGATGGCTTGTCATATTGCTGACGAGCACGAAGCTCCTTAACAACACCTGTCTTTTCAAACTTTCTCTTAAACTTCTTGAGAGCTCTCTCGATGTTCTCACCGTCTTTAACTGGTACAATAATCATTTTTTTTGCTTTTAATTTATATGTTAAACTTATGTTATTCTAAGCGAAAAGGGTATAGCACCACAATTTGCGGGTGCAAAATTACATCTTATTTATCAAATAGCCAAGCTTTTAGACGTTTTTTTGCTTCAAATGGCTCATTTTATTTCAAATAGAGTGCTTTTTAGCCTTTACAAGACAGGTTTTGTGGCATTTTTCAACCATTTTTTCTCTTCTTCATCAAGATAAGGTGCTAGTTTATCATACACCATCTGATGGTAGCCATTGAGCCATTCAATCTCTTCCGAGAGAAGCATATCCACATCCAACGGAGCCATATCTATCGGACAAAGCGTCAAGGACTCCATCTGCAAGAACTTACCAAACTCGGTTTCCTTATAATCTTTTATCAATAAGGTATTCTCGGTTCTCACGCCAAACTTACCTGCCAAATACAATCCAGGTTCGTCAGTAACAGTCATTCCTGCGCGAAGAGGAGTTGGTTTCCACTCCATACGGATCTGATGAGGGCCCTCATGCACGTTAAGATACGAGCCAACGCCATGTCCTGTTCCATGCAAGAAGTTATAGCCCTCACGCCACATACACTCACGACTCAATGCATCAATCTGAGTCCCAGAGGCACCATCAGGGAACTTGGCAAGTTCCAATTGTATATGACCTTTAAGGACAAGCGTATATACATGTTTCATTTCTTCCGTAACAGGTCCCAAAGCAATCGTCCTGGTAATATCAGTAGTTCCATCTTGATATTGAGCCCCAGAATCAATCAAAATCAAGCCTTCTGGTTTCAAAGGAGCATCCGTATCTGCCGTTGCCTCATAATGAACGATGGCACCATGCTCCTGATAACCAGCTATGGTATCAAATGAAATGTCACGGAACAAGTCTTGCTCTGCACGAAGGCTTGTCAATTTCTTGTCAATTGACATTTCCGTTTGTCCTCCTGCCTCAACAGCAGGCTTCAACCATTTCAAGAACTTAACCATAGCCACACCATCACGAAGCATTGCATTGCGATAGCCCACTATTTCCACAGGATTCTTAACAGCTTTCATCACAGGAATAGGTGAATCCGCAGCAACAATCTCCTGACATCTCACAGATTTCCAAAGGTGATAACTAGTCTCATTTCCATCCAGCAGGATATTATAATCAGCGTAATTGGCCAATCCCTCTTCCACCTTATTATATTTATACACAGACACACCATTTTCCGAAAGATATGCCTTTACTTCATCGGTTAGTTTCTCATCATCAACGAAGAGAGACAATTTGTCAGATGAAATCAAGAGATATGAGACAAACACCGGATTACAATGAACATCAGTTCCGCGAAGGTTCAGAGTCCAAGCGATATCATCAAGAGCAGAGACCAACATACCGTCAGCATGGCGATCCCGTAGAGCCTTTCGAATACGGGAAACCTTCGAGAGAGTGGTCTCACCTGCATATTTCAATGGATGGATTTCCACAGGATTCTTAGGAATCGCAGGACGATTCTTCCATATTTGAGACAAAGGGTCGAAATTTGTACGCACAGTAATCCCTCCATTTTTGCGCAAGTCAGCGATAAGCCCCACGGTCTCACGATAAGAGTTGACCATACCGTCAAGTCCCACCTCACGCCAGAAAGCACCTTTGCCATTATCTTTCTCCAACAATTCTTCCTTGTCCAATTCCTTGCCGAGCCATTCCGCAATGGTAGGCGTACCTTCCACTTTAAGTTTCATCAACTGAAACTCCGTCCCTTTCAGCTGCTCCTCTGCCGCAAGAAAATATCGAGAGTCCGTCCACAAGGCAGCAGCATGAAGAGTGACCACAGCCGTTCCCGCAGAGCCATTGAAGCCCGATATCCAAGCCCTGCCCTGCCAATGATCAGCCACATATTCACTCTGATGAGCATCCGTACTCGGAAAGATGAAAGCCGACAAATGCTCATGTCTCATCACCTTCCTCAAACTAGCCAATCTTTGATTAATTTCATTCATTGCCATATCATATTATAAATTTATATTCTTCTATTTGCACACATCTCTATTACCAATTTACACTTCTCTATTACGACCGCATCACATTTACACCTTATTATATATAGACATCACCTAATTTCATAGCATTTACATCTAGTAGCAACATGAGGAAATGCAATTTTGCTAATTAGAGATTACAAAGATAATAATTTTAAGAATTAACAACAAATTTAAGGGGAAATAAATGCACGATTTACATTACTTTTTATTAATTTTGCGGTCGGAAAGCGAAAAGATAGAGTTTTCACTCTTTCAACAAGCTTTTCAAGGAACCTTTCGCAAGCGACCAACTCCCCAACTAGGAGCATCAATTACGGAGGATTTCTTTCAGAAAAAAGAGAAAAAGATTATAAACATTTTAATAAAAATTGTAGTTATGGAATTTTTAACTAATGACAAGCTTTTGATCGTCGGTGCCGGCGGTATGATTGGTTCTAACATGGTACAGAGCGCATTGATGCTCGGTCTTACCCCAAACATTTGTCTTTACGATATCTATGAGCCAGGTGTTCATGGCGTATTCGATGAAATCCAGCAGTGTGCATTCCCAGGCGTTAACGTAACATACACAGTTAATCCTGAGGAGGCTTTCACTGGCGCTAAATATATCATTTCTTCTGGTGGTGCTCCTCGTAAGGAGGGTATGACTCGTGAGGACCTCCTCAAGGGTAACTGCAAGATCGCCGCTGAGTTCGGTGACAACATCAAGAAGTACTGCCCAGAGGTTGAGCACGTGGTTGTTATCTTCAACCCAGCCGACGTTACCGCTCTTACAGCTTTGATTCACTCAGGTTTGAAGCCAAACCAGTTGACATCACTCGCTGCCCTCGACTCTACTCGTTTGCAGCAGGCTTTGGCCCTCGAGTTCGGTGTACAGCAGGATAAGGTTACTGGCGCTCACACTTACGGTGGTCACGGCGAGCAGATGGCTGTATTCGCTTCTCAAGTTAAGGTTGACGGTAAGCCATTGTCAGAGATGGGTCTTTCTGACGAGCGTTGGGAGGAGATCAAGCACCACACAGTACAGGGTGGTTCTAACATCATCAAGCTCCGTGGTCGTTCTTCATTCCAGAGCCCAGCTTACAACGCAGTTAAGATGATCGAGGCTGCTATGGGTGGCGAGAAGTTCACTTTGCCAGCTGGTTGCTATGTAAACCACGACAAGCTTGGCTTCAAGAACGTGATGATGGCTATGCCTACTACTATCGACAAGACTGGCGTTCACTTCGTAGAGCCTACAGGTACTGAGGAGGAGATCGCTTCTTTGAACAAGTCTTACGAGCACCTCTGCAAGATGCGCGACGAGATCGTTGAGCTTGGCATCGTTCCTCCAGTAGCTGAGTGGACTAAGATGAACCCTAACTTGTAATTTTCTTTTTAGATTTTTATAAGTGAATGAGATAGGGCTGAATTGTGAGAATCATTTCTTGCAATTCAGCCTTTTTCTTTTCAATAGGTAATATTCCTTCATAGACAATATTTCCCATAGACAACACATATATGGTTGTGGATTTGTGGACTGTCAGTGTCAGCGTCAGAAACATCGTCAGTAATAAAGATACATCTTTCTGTAAAGTAGATTACCTTACTTTGGCATTATTTTTGTAACTTTGCAAGCGAAATTAGGAATTATCTCTTTTTCATCGGAAGAAGGCATAAAACGATAGGAATTTCCTTTTTCATGAAACAAAACAAGGCATATAATAAATAAATAATAAGGTATAAAAGAAATGGAATTGATTAAGAATAAGACATTCGGTGGAGAGCGTCCTCTCTTCGGTGCACACGACGTTCGCTTGGAGAACATTACGATTACGGACGGAGAATCTGGTATCAAATGCTGCAAGAACTTAGAATGCCACAACTCTAAGTTTTATGGCAAATACCCTTGGTGGCACGTGGATGGCTCGGTGATTACCGACTGTTATTTCGCCCCTGAGAGCCGCTCGGCAATATGGTATTCCAACGACATGGTGATGAAGGATTGCACTATCGATGGTCCTAAGTTCTTCCGTGAGATGAAGAATCTCGAACTGGAGAACGTGAACATCACCGATGCTGACGAGACTTTCTGGAAGGTGGATGGACTGAAAATCAAGAACGTGAAGCTCCATGATGGTACCTATCCTTTCATGTTCTCGAAGAACATCTACGTGGATGGACTGGAGAGCGACTCCAAGTATGTTTTCCAATACTGCAAGAACGTGGAGGTTCACCATGCCAAGATTACCACCAAGGATAGCTTTTGGGAGTGTGAAAACGTGACTGTCTATGACTCGGAACTGAATGGCGAGTACCTGGCTTGGCACAGCAAGAACATCAAGTTCGTACGTTGCCACATCAGCGGTGAGCAACCACTCTGCTACATGGACCATGTCACTTTGGAGGATTGCACCTTCGACAAGGAATGCGACCGTGCCTTTGAGGATTGCACCAACATCGATGCCCACATCAAGGGTTCCATCACCAACATCAAGAACCCGATCTCTGGACGCATCGAAGCTGACGAAATAGGAAGCGTCACTTACACCGAGTTCGCCAAGTCTCCCAAGGGGGCTTGTGAAATCATCGACAAGTCGAAATAGCGAGACACTTGGGGTAAATTATATCTTAGACTCATAGAAAAAGTATTTATCACTAAGAGAAAGTTCCGTTCCGTGTCTCAGAACGGCCATTCCGTGACTTGGAATGTGCGTTCCGTGACACGGAACGCACATATCAAGACGTGGAACGGAGCTTTCTATTAGTCTCAAAAACATTTACATATAGATGAAAAGAAACTTTTATATATAAATATAGACATTTTATTAAGGAAACAAAGGAAATATGAAGTACAATTTTGACGAAATCATAGAGCGTCGTGGCACCAACTCCTATAAGTGGGACTTGGTGAAGAAGGACGATGTCATCCCGATGTGGGTGGCAGACATGGATTTCCAGACCGCCCCTTGCATCATCGAAGCCCTACAGAAACGAGTGACTCATGGCATCTTCGGCTATACCCTCGTGCCTGATTCTTACTACGAGGCCATCATCCACTGGTTTGACCGCCGCCACCAGTGGAAGATAGAGAAAGACTGGATTCTCTACACATCGGGCGTAGTACCAGCCCTCTCTTGTGCCTTGAAGGCGATTACCATGCCAGGCGAAAAGGTTTTGGTGCAAACACCTGTGTATAACTGTTTCTTCTCCAGCATCCACAACAATGGTTGCGAGGTAGTGGAAAACGAGCTTCGACGTGTAGATAACTCCACCTACGAGATAGATTTCGAGGACTTCGAGCGTAAGTGCGCCGATGAAAAGGTGACAGCCTTCATCCTCTGCAACCCTCACAACCCTGCCGGACGTGTATGGAAGAAGGAGGAGTTGGAGCACATGAACGACATCTGCCAGAAGCACGATGTGAAGGTCATCGCCGACGAGATCCATTGCGAGCTCATCATGCCAGGCTATCACTACACCCCATTCGCCAATATCAGCGAAGCTTGCCGTGACAACTGCGTGGTATTGAGCTCCCCTACCAAGGCTTTCAACATCGCAGGTCTTCAGATAGCCAACATCGTATGCGCCGACAAGGCTTTGCGTCGCCGCATAGACCGTGCCATCAACATCAACGAGGTGTGCGATGTGAATCCATTCGGTGTCATCGCCCTCCAAGCCGCTTACAACGAGGGGGAGGAATGGCTCGATGCCCTCAACCAATACCTCTACGAGAACTACCAGGCGGTGAAGGAATTCTTCAACGCAGAGTTGCCACAAGTTCGTGTTACCAGACTCGAAGGCACCTATCTCGTATGGCTCGACATCTTGCCATTCGAGTTGTCATCCGACGAGGCATACGAGCAGTTGCTGGAAGACGGCAAGGTATTCGTCAATAGTGGCACGATGTACGGCAAAAAGGCTGGTCAAGGCTTCCTGCGCCTCAACATCGCCTGCCCTCGCAAGACTTTGATGCAGGGATTGATTCGTATCGCACGTGTCTTGAGTCAATACATAGAGGATGAGGACACCGGATGTCCGATGTAATTTTTTTAAATATACAACAATGGAAAATGAAGTATTAAAAGCTATCAAGGAGAGAAGAAGTATTCGTCGATACAAGACAGACCAAATTACCGACGAGGAGTTGAAAACCGTTTTGGAGGCTGGCACCTGGGCAGCAACAGGCCATGGCTCACAGGAGCCTTACATCATCGCCGTGCAGAACCCAGAGACTTGCGCCAAGCTTCGCAAGATGAACGCCGAAGTGATGGGCGTGGAGAGCGACCCTTACTATGGTGCGCCTACCATCGTTATCGTGTTGGCCCGTGAGGACGACCCCAACAACGTGAAGGACGGAAGCCTCATCCTCGGCAACATGATGCTTGCCGCTCATTCCATCGGTCTCTCCACCTGCTGGATCAACCGCGAAGATACCATGTTTGCCTCTGAGGAAGGCAAGAAATTGATGAAGGAATGGAACTTGCCGGAGGGCTTGATGGGCGTGGGAGCCTTGTCATTGGGCTATGCTTCGGCTCATCCTCACACCGTGAAGCCTCGCAAGGATGATTATTATCGCATCATCAAGTAATAAAATCGTGGTATTTCAGTCGCAAGTTTAGCTGAAATATCCATATTATCAAACTAAAAAAGTGCAGAAAAGGTATGGAAATATACGCTTTTCTGCACTTTTCATTTTTTAAAACACGCTCAAGGAATTAGTCTTTGATTACATCTCCACCCTTGACAAATGTCAGAACCTGTCGGCGAACCACGGCATGAATGTCGGCTTGGGGATACTTCTCACGATATTTCTTGGTGAGGTCCTCACAGAAGAAAAGATTGTCACCTTTCTTTGATCCAGGGGCTGCTTTTTGGACGTACACATCATAAGTCCCCATAAGTTTCGATTTCTCAGAAGAGGCATAATCTATGATGTCCCACTTTGCCAGCCCCATAATATCCGTAGAAGCAGAGAACAAGTGATAATTCTCATTATCCTCGAATTTCTCAGCGGAATTGTCTATGACATAGTCACCATACCATTCCTCGCTTTCAGGTTTCACTACATGAAGTTCCATGATAGCAGCAAGTCCTACTGAAGTTTTTGTCGTAACAATCTGATAGGCCGTACAGCCTCCGAAAGGTGGATTAGCCGCCAAATCTTGCTCTATCGCATTTTTTACCTCTGCCTGTGGTGCGTCCACTACTGTTTCCACTGTCACAGAATAATTACTTATAAGGGTATATGCTGGGTTGGGATAGATGCACCCCCCATTGTCATCGCTATCATTCTTGTCGCAAGCACAAAATACAAGGGCGACAAACAACAATAAGATTGAAAATTTTGATAACTGTTTCATTCGTTTTACTCTATTGATTTGACGGCGCAAAGATAAGATTTTTCATTGAATAAAACAAGAAAAATCTTCTGAAATTTGGAGATAAAAGAAAAAACAGTACTTTTGCAACCGTAATTACAAAAATACTGCTTTGTGAAAAGTATTACACCACTTTGTGAAAAGCTGCTATGTTTCTTTGCGAAAAGAATTAAATTTCAATCAAACTTTCCTCCATAACAGAGCCCAAAGATGAAAAGGAGGAAGAGAGGAAGCGACACCACTCCAAGGATTAACACATAGGTGAACAAAGCCATGAGCTTACGATCCTTCCACTTCTTTCCATAGACCACACCGACAATGCCATCAACGATGAAAACAATGGGAGCCAATGCCGTCCCTACTGGATAGAACAAACAGATAAGAGACAGCAGACCGACAAATGCTAATAGCTTTTTCTTACGCTTATCCATCATCGTGCAATTATTTTCTTCCCACGAGCCGAGAGAGGCTAAAGTTTCACCTTCGCCAAGACCTTATCGGTTGCGCCCGAAAGACTCGCCACGAATGCCCCGGCTTTTTCGCCCGCAGACTTCAGGAAAGCCTCATCATTCATCATCGAGCTTATCAAGCCCTCGAACTCCTCGAAGTTGTGAATCTCGAATCCACCCCCCGACTTCAACAAGCCCTGAGCCTCCTGAAACTTCTTGTTGTTAGGACCGAAGATGACAGGCATGTTCCATACCGCCGCCTCCAAGGTATTGTGGATGCCTACACCAAAGCCGCCACCCACGTAGGCAACGTCGCCATAGTTATACATGCTGCTCAACAGACCGAAACAGTCGATAATCAAGACATCAGCCTCCGCAGCCTCCTCTGGAGTAGTCTGCGTATAGCGCACCACCCTCTTGCTCTTAATCAGAGAAAGGATGAGTTTCAAGTGTTCCTCGGCGATGACGTGCGGAGCTATCAGCAAGCGCCAGTCCTTGTGCTCATTGAAGAATCGGATGAAGATTTCCTCGTCGGGAGGCCAAGAACTTCCAGCAACGAAGACTTTGTAATCTTCCTTTGGCAAAGCCTCAGCAGATGCAGAAACGGTTCCCTTGCGGAACGCCTCGCAGATAGGCAACTGCTTGGCAGCCTCCTTGATTTGGAGCACACGATCGAAGCGAGTGTCTCCCACCACATCGACATCCGTGATTCCGATGCCTTCGAGCAATCGCTTGCTCTCCTCGTTCTGCACGAAGAAACGGGTGAAGCATCTCAGCACATTGGCATAGCTCCTGCCATACCACTTGAAGAACACCTGGTTCTCGCGGAAGATGCTGCTCACGCTATAAGTAGGCACCCCACGATGCTTCAAGATGTGAAGGAAATTGCTCCAAAACTCATACTTGATGAAGAAAGCCATCACAGGACGCACCAAGCGAAGGAATCGGATGGCGTTCAAGCGAGTGTCCACAGGCATATAGCAGATGATGTCGGCTCCCTCATAGTTTTTGCGCACCTCATAACCCGATGGAGAATAAAAGGTGAGCAAAATCTTGTACTGAGGATGATCCTTGCGGATGCGCTCCATCAAAGGTCTGCCCTGCTCAAACTCGCCGAGCGACGCCGCATGAAACCATACATACTTGGCATCAGGATCCACCTTCTGCCTCAGTATCTTGAAAGCCTCACGCTCGCCACGCCACATCTTGCGCACCTTCTCATTGAAAAGGCTCGCAACGGCAATGCCGAAAAGGACAAAATAGATTACGATATTGTATATCATCAGTCATATTTTTGGGGAAGTTAGAGGAAGTTAAGGAAAGTTATCACTCCCTATGGTCGTTCGGGAAGTTCTCTTAACTTCCACAACTTCACAAATCCATTAAAATCACATGAATTATCCAAGAACCTCGATTGCCTTGCGGAGGCGACGCAAGGTCTCCTCCTTGCCGAGGAAAGCAGAGATGTCGAACATGCCAGGACCCTTGCCCTCGCCTACGAGCGTCAAGCGGAAGGCGTTCATCACATCACCGAGCTTATAGCCCTTGTCCTCTACCCACTTCATCACGATAGGCTCCTGCCCCTCGATGGAGAAGTCGTCGATGCCTTCCAACACCTCGGCAAGTTCGGTCATCTGCTGCGCAGAATATTCCTTCCAACGTTTCTTCACGGTCTTGGCGTCATACTCCGTAGGAGGGATGAAGAAGAAGGAGCACAATGGCCACAACTCATATACGAAGTTCACACGATCCTTCATCATGTGCACCACTTGCTTCACACGGTCCATGCTTTCCTCCACACCGTTGTTGGCAACGATAGGCGCAAAGAGATTGGCTATCTCGTCATCGCTCTTTATAAGGATGTACTCGTGGTTGAACCAGATACCCTTCTTGAAGTCAAACTTGGCACCTGCCTTAGAACAACGAGATATGTCGAAAGCTTTCACCAACTCGTCGAGTGAGAAAATCTCCTGCTCAGTGCCAGGATTCCAACCGAGAAGAGCCAAGAAGTTGACCACAGCCTCTGGGAAGTAACCGCTCTCGCGATATCCCGAGCTTACCTCACCCGTCTTAGGATCGTGCCACTCCAATGGGAACACTGGGAAACCGAGACGGTCGCCATCACGCTTGGAGAGCTTTCCCTTGCCCTCTGGCTTGAGAAGCAATGGAAGGTGGGCGAAACGAGGCATCGTGTCTTCCCAGCCGAAAGCCTTATAGAGAAGTACGTGAAGTGGAGCACTTGGCAACCACTCCTCGCCTCGAATCACATGGGAGATTTCCATCAAGTGGTCGTCCACGATGTTGGCCAAGTGATAAGTAGGAAGTTCATCGGCACTCTTGTAGAGCACCTTGTCGTCCAAGATGTCGCTCATCACCTTCACGTCGCCACGAATCATGTCGTTGACGTGGATTTCCTGTCCAGGCTCAATCTTGAAGCGCACGGTATATTGCTTGCCGTCAGCGATGAGTTGGTCAACCTCTTCCTTGGAGAGAGTCAACGAGTTGCGCATCTGCATACGAGTATGCGCATCATACTGGAAGTTCTGGATTTCGGCACGCTTAGCCTCCAACTCCTCAGGGGTGTCGAAGGCGATGTACGCCTTCCCATTGTCGAGAAGCTGCTGTACATATTTCTTATAGATGTCCCTACGCTCGCTCTGGCGATAAGGACCATGCTCGCCACCGAAGCTCACACCCTCGTCAAACTGAATGCCGAGCCACTTGAACGATTCCAAGATATACTCCTCAGCTCCAGGTACGAAACGATGAGAGTCTGTATCCTCGATACGGAACACGAGCTCGCCACCATGCTGGCGAGCAAACAAATAATTATAAAGGGCGGTACGAACACCACCAATGTGCAATGCACCCGTAGGACTTGGGGCAAAACGCACTCTTACTTTTCTGTCTGCCATGTCTAAAAAAATAGCTATTTTTAAAATTTTCTGCAAATTTACAGTTTTTTTTGCGATTATCAGAGTTTTTTTTCGTATTTTCGCAAAGTAAAACCGTTTTAATAGAAAAATATAGTCGAAATGAGCATATTCAACAACCCCGAAGAGAACTATTGGCGCAATTTTGCCACCAAGGCGATACTCGTCATCATAACCGTTGCCATCATCGTATGGTTTCTACCTCGAAACGAAGGAAGACAATACCGATACGATGTGGGTAAACCATGGATGTATGGTTCCATCATCGCCAAGTTCGACTTTCCTATCTACAAGACCGACGAGGCCATCAAGCATGAGCAAGATTCGCTCATGAAACTTTTCCAGCCCTACTATGGCGTAAACCCTACAGTAGAAAACGTACAGGTAAGCCGATTCCTGAACGACTTCAAGAACGGCATTCCTGGACTGACGGGTGAATATCTGGGCATGATCGCCCACGAGCTACATTCCGTCTATCAAATGGGCATCATCAACACCACGGAATACAATCGCATCTACAAGGACTCGACGAGCATGATCCGCATCATCAGCGGCAAGAACGTGAAGAGCGTTCCCATCAACTCGTTTTACTCCACCATCGCCGCATACGAGCACATCTTCGCCAACGAGAAGCTTGCCGCCCAACGTCCACTTCTCTCTCGTTGCAACCTCAACAACTACATAGAGGCCAACGTCATCTACGACAAGGAGAAAAGCGAAGCCGAAAAGACCGACATACTAAGCAGCATACCACTGGCAAGCGGCATGGTGATGAGCGGACAGAAAATCATCGACCGTGGCGAGGTCATCAGCGACTATACCTACCGAGTGCTCAACTCCTTCGACAAAGAGATGAAGCGCCGTAGTTCTACCGACGACGAGATCACCACAACCATCATCGGACAAGTCATCTTCGTCTTTATCCTCGTCATGATGTTTACCATCTACTTGTCGCTGTTCCGTAAGGATTACTTCGAGAAGCCACGAAGCATCACCATGCTCTATGCGATGATAACACTCTTCCCGATTTTGGTATCGCTGATGATGAAACATAACTTTTTCTCAGTATATGTCATTCCATTTGCGATGGCGGCCATCTTCGTGAGAGTATTCATGGACTCACGAACTGCCTTTATCACTCACGTCACGATGATTCTCATCTGTGCGGCAGCCGTGAAATACCAATATGAGTTCATCATCGTCCAACTGACCTCGGGATTGGTGGCAATATACTCCCTTCGCGAATTGTCAAAACGCTCGCAGATATTTATCACCGCCATTCTTGTGGGCCTAGCAAGTGGTGTGGTATATTTTGCCCTTCAACTGATGCAAGACACCGAGGTTTTCAACATCGACCCAAGCATGTACACATACTTCTCCATCAACGGCATTTTCCTCTTGTTGTCCTACCCATTGATGTACCTGATAGAGAAACTTTTCGGATTCATATCCAATGTCACCCTCTTCGAGCTGTCGAACACCAACAAGGGCATCCTGCGCAATCTGAGCGAGATAGCCCCCGGCACATTCCAGCACTCCATCACGGTAGGAAACCTTGCCTCCGAGATAGCCAATCGCATACACGCCAACAGCCTCCTGGTTCGTACCGGTGGCTTATACCATGACATCGGCAAGATGATGAACCCCGTGTTCTTCACAGAGAATCAAGCAGGTATCAATCCTCACGACCAGCTCACAGACCTGGAGAGCGCACAGATTATCATCAGTCATGTGTCTGAGGGACTGAAACTTGCAGAGAAAGCGAACCTTCCTGGCATCATCAAGGACTTCATCTCTACCCACCATGGCACGGGCATCACCAAGTTTTTCTACATCAATTATTGCAACGCCCATCCTGACGAGGAGGTAGATAAGTCACTCTTCCAATACCCAGGTCCTAATCCTTTCACTCGCGAACAAGCCATCTTGATGATGGCAGACACGGTGGAAGCAGCCTCTCGCTCGCTGAAGGAATACACCGAGGAGAGCATCACAAACTTGGTCAACAAACTCATCGACTCACAGGTGGCTGACGGTTTCTTCAAGGAATGCCCTATCACCTTCCGCGACATCGCCCTCGCCAAGGTGGTACTCATCGACAGGTTGAAGTCAATATACCATACGAGAATATCTTATCCGCACTTAAATAAATAACATTTTATCCCCTTTGGGAATACTATTTTTATGAGGTTGTCATGTTGTACGACATGAGGTGATATGAACGTACAACATGACAACCTATAGTTGTACGACATGAAGTCACATAGTTGTACGACATGACATTCGATACTTTTCTGCCAGTCTTTTTCATGCCTGTTTTCTTCACAAAAATGAACGTGCAATGAATAGTTGTGAACGGAAAGTGAATAATGATGGTTACATTAAACGTAAAAAGAATAATAATATTCACAAAATATTGCACACATTTCAAAATCTGTGCAACAATTTCGGCTTTTAGCGTTAATATACATTAAATGCAAGCAGAAAAGAATAGAGAAATAGAACATTCTTCTTACCTTTGCGGACGTTTTTTATTTAATATTATTAAAAATGAAGAAATTTAGAATCGTTTGTGCTGCCATTGCGATGGCAAGTGTGGCACCAGCTTTCGCAGGTGGTCTGCTCACTAACACAAACCAGAATGTAGCTTTCAACAGAATGATGAGCCGTGAGGCTTCCATCGGTATTGACGGTGTATATTACAACCCTGCTGGTGTTGTATTCATGGGTGACGGTCACCATCTGTCCATCAACTGGCAGTTGGCTTATCAGACTCGTACTATCGAGAATGATTACGCATTGTTTACCAACAACGTAAACAACCCTATCACTCCTCGTGACTTCAAGGGAAAGGCTTTCGCACCAGTCATCCCTTCTCTCCAATATGCCTACAACAAAAACAAATGGTCTTTCCAAGCCAACTTCGCCCTCACTGGTGGCGGCGGCAAGTGTACCTTCGACAACGGACTTGGTTCTTTCGAGAAAATCGTGGCTGAGACAGCATTGGGCGCATGCCAATTGGCAGGTGTTGTAGATGGAGTGGCTAACCAATATGGAGTGCCAGCCGTATTCTCATCAGACAAACGCTTCGGCACAGAGGGCAAGTATAGCTATGAGAGCTATATGCACGGTCGCCAATATTACTATGGTCTCTCCATCGGTGCCGCTTACAAGGTAAGCAAGAACTTTAGTGCTTTCGTTGGCTTGCGCACCGTTTATGCCTCATGCAACTATTATGGATATGTAGAGAACATCAAGGTGGGCAACATGCCGCTCTACCAGGTGCTCGACCCTACCAAGGAAGATGCCGCCAACATAGAGTTGAGTTGTGACCAGACAGGACTCGGCTTCACTCCTATCATAGGCATTGACTATAAGACAGGCAGATGGAACTTCTCCGCAAAATATGAGTTCAAGACACGTATGCGCTTGAAGAACAAGTCAGTAAACCAAGCTCCAAGTATCGGTAACCTCGCCGACAACCTGCGCAATGCTTACATCGCAGGTGGAGTGCCAGAGCAAGCCGCAGACGCTATCTTGGGTAACCAAATGGTGCAAGGTGCCATGGGACAGTTGAAGACTCAGTTCGACACCAAACTTGAAGAGGCTATCGGCGAATACGAGGATGGCAAGAAGATTGCCGGCGACATCCCAGCTTACTTGACTCTCGGCGCAGGTTACAGCCCTATCGATGCCCTCCGCATCAACGTAGGTTTCCATTGGTTTGATGATACCCACGCCACTTCTTACAACAATCGCCACAAGAAGCTCGACCACGGCACATTGGAATACAATGCGGGTATCGAATACGATATTAACAAGAAGTTCACGGTAAGTACGGGTTGGCAAAGCACCAACTATGGCTTGCCTGAGGAGAACGCTGATACAGACGCATCCAAGAGATATATGGACGACAAGTCATTCGTGACAAGTTCCAACTCTGTAGCTGTGGGTGGTGTCTATCACATCAACAAGAAGATGGACTTGAACGTGGCATACTTCCACACCTTCTATCAGCATAAGAAGACTAACGAGAGCGTTCAGCTTTCTGCTCAGAAGAGTATCAACTACAGCTCAGACTACACACGCAACAACAACGTGTTTGCCGTAGGTCTCGACATCAACTTCTAAAGGAAATGAAGAACGAGGAATGAAGAGTGAAGAACTCTATAGTTTTAGCTCTTACAATAATTAAACATAACTACAATATAAGAAAGAGGGTGTGCCATAAGTCACACCCTCTTTCTTTTTATTTTAGCATTTGAATTTTTCACTCTTCATTCTTCACTTAAAACCTACATCGGATCGACATCATAATATATTTGCAAAGCACCATATCTCGGGTCCTTGAGCATGACCTCTTGAGCATAAGCCAGATATTGGCGCACTTTCTTTTGGTCTATTCCATTCTCCAACTTGATGACTATCTTTCGTATATTCATCGTCTTCACACGAGCCACGGCAGGTTTGTCGGGACCCAAGATACGTTCCCCAAACCATCCTCGCAAGGTATTCCCCAACTCCATACTTGCCTGTTGGCAAACCTTCTCATGCTTATGCTTGAGATACACATTGATGAGATGAAAAAATGGTGGATAATGAAAAGCACGACGTTCCTCCAAGAGGTCATGATAGAACCCGGCATAATCATGATGCACCACCTGCGAGATGACAGGAAGCTCTGGCGATTTCGTTTGGAGAATCACCAAACCACGTTTGCCCTTACGACCCGCTCGCCCACTCACCTGCGACATCATCATGAAAGCATGTTCGTAGGCACGGAAATCAGGATAGTTGAGCATCGAGTCGGCATTCAAGATGCCCACCACACGAACCTTGTCGAAATCCAAGCCCTTGGAAATCATCTGCGTACCTATCAGAAGGTTGGTCTTGCCAGAAGAGAAATCGGCAATCAGGCGTTCGTAGGCATTTCGAGTACGTGTGGTATCGAGGTCCATGCGAGCGATGCGAGCCTCCGGGAATATCTCAGACAGTTGGTCTTCAATCTTCTCCGTACCAATGCCACGCCCCATCAATTCCGTGCTTCCACAGTTAGGACATTCGGAAGGCACAGGATAGGTATAGCCACAGTAATGGCAGGTGAGGAGGTTGATGTTCTTATGCAAAGTCAAGGACACATCGCAATTCTTACATTTTGGAACCCATCCACATACCTTGCATTCTATCATCGGTGCAAACCCACGACGGTTTTGGAAGAGAATCGCTTGTTCGCCATTCTGCAAAGCCTCTCGTACAGCGGCAAGGAGCTGAGGAGAATAAGCCCCTTTCATGATTTTGCGATGGCGCAAGTCCTTGACATCCACCACCAGAATCTCTGGCAATTGAATGTTCTTATAGCGGGTCTTCAATTCCACAAGCCCATACTTCCCCTGTTGCGCATTGTAATAGCTCTCCATCGAAGGAGTCGCCGAACCCAGCAATACCTTGGCATCAGGATACATACTAGCAAGCACAATGGCAGCACTCCGAGCATGATAACGTGGCGCGGGGTCTTGTTGCTTAAAGCTTGCCTCATGCTCCTCGTCAACAATTACCAAGCCCAGGGCTTGAAAAGGAAGGAACACGGCGCTTCTCGCCCCAAGGATGACATCGTAAGGATGTCCCGACATTTGCCTTTGCCAAATCTCCACTCGCTCGGCATCACTATATTTAGAATGATAAATACCCAAACGATCACCAAACACCTTGTGCAAACGCTCCATGATTTGCACGGTGAGGGCGATTTCGGGCAAGAGGTACAACACCTGCTTATGCTCATCCAACGCCTTTTTGATGAGATGGATGTAAATCTCGGTCTTGCCACTTGAGGTAACACCATGAAGAAGCACCACATTCTTCTTCATCACCTGCATCAAAATCTGGTTGTAGGCATCTTGTTGGGGCATCGAGAGAGGCTTTATCATATCGAAATGAGCTTCGCCCGATGTATTCAGACGCCCCACCTCCATCTCGTATGTAAACAGGAAGCCTTTATCGACAAGAGATTTGACAATGGCAGAGGTGCAATGCGCCTCATTCATGAGTTCTTCCTTCGTCACCTTTTCAACAAAGGAAGGAATAGAATCCGTATTATTTAATTCGCTAAACTCTTCACGAAGCAATCCCTGTTCATCCACTTCATCTTCCAAGAGGACTTTCCAATGAGAAAGTTGGAGGAACGTAGAAAAGGCCTTTGCCTGCTTGACCGCCCTGTTCATCAGCTGGAGGGCAACTCGAAGAGCCTGAGGATTGCGATAGGCACTAGAAAGTCCTACATAAAGTTCCATCTTTGGCTTGAACTTATCCGTGGATTTCAAACCCGCAGGAAAGGCGGCATTATACACATCCCCCAAGGACGACATATAATACTCACTAATCCACGACCAAAGACAATACTGTTTGTCAAGCAACAGCGGTTCGTCATCGAGTACTTGCTCTATAGGCTTCACGTCAAAGTCAGGTTTCACCTCATGTATCTTCACCACCATGGCGATATATTTCTTGCTCCTCCCAAGAGGAACCAGGAGTCGCTTTCCAAACACGACCTTCCCTTCCATCCCATCAGGGACAGAATAAGTAAAAAGGCCTGGAAGAGGCAAAGGCAATATCACATCAACATACTTCATACTTTTCATTATCAAGTAATCAACACTATTGAGATACTTGGTTCTGCAAAGATAACAATAAAAAAGCAGATACCCAACAAAGGACACCTGCTTTTATATATTTTAATAGCTGGAGACTATCGATTTTCTTTAAAACCAATAGCCGAGGGATACTTGCCAAGTATTATTCCGACCTTTCACCCATTTTGCATCATCGGAATAGTTCCTGCCTGTATCCATCTTACCCGACTTACCACATTCTATGTTATAATTCACAGAACCTTGCAAATGCTTAAGGAGAGTAACACCAGCACCAACATTTACACTGAAAGTTGCCTTTTTCAGAGAATAACTACTACCAGCATTCCATTTAAAGTCCTTGTCACCTACATTGATGCCCCACTGAGGACCAGCAAAGACAAAAACATTTGCCAAGCTACCTAACCCAACACCATATCTGATATTAATAGGAATATCTATATATTGCTGTTTGATAGTGGTTGTTCGCCCCAAATCCTCAGTAATCACATCGTCACTCCAACGCATCTTAGCTTCCTTTTGGTCATAAAGAGCAGCCGCATCAAAGCTTAAACCAATGAGAGGAACCGTCACTTTCACCATGGGTCCAAAGAAGAAACCTGCCTTATTGTCTGCTGCCCACATATCATCATTCAGTTTCAAACTACTGATATTCAAGCCACCTTTTACACCAAGTTTTACCTGTGCATGAGCATTGGTCGCAAACAAGAGAGATGCGAGCAAAGGTAAAATTATCCATATTTTTTTCATACCTCGTTTATTGTAATGTTAATAATCTGTCTAATGCCTCATACATATAATGGATTCTATTTACATCGGTTCGGATAAGGCATACCTTTAGTGACGCTCACGGCGAACAGAAACTCTTGCCGCACTTGAACCAGAAGAACTTGTAGAACGCTGGCGACGGTTCTTCACGGACGAGCTAGAAGATTTGGTGTTCGAAGAACCTCTTCGATTCTTCTTCACCGCCTTGCCACCCTTCTTATCAGCATTGGCTATACTATCGAGAGAGTCCTTCTTAGCTTGATCTCCCCAAATATTTTTCTCGAAAGCAGCCAACTCTGCCTCAATCTTCTTCTGCTCCTTGCTCATGGCTGAGTCAGAAGGACAATATTGAGCCAAGGTCTTGCCCAACATATTGTTGGTCTTATAAATCTTACCCTTGTATTGGTTTCTTACGAAATAGTCATCCACGCTCATCACAGCAGCATTGTTCAGATTGCTGGTCATAATCTGTTGCTTGGCCAAAAAAGGAGCCAAGTCATCATACTTCACCCAGAAGAGTGGATATTTGTTTCCACCGTCGCCAAAGTCATCATCACGAGTCATGATAGGACAAACCGCCAACACCTTGGTATGGAAGGTCGAAGTATGCTGGTCGAAATAGGAAGACTCCTTGATGTAATAGGACTTCACTTCCTTGGAAGGAATATCGCTATTATCAAGACGCATCCTACCATTTGCATCCTTTTCATAATAGATATGATAGTTGTCCAAGAAAGCCTTGGGCTTCACGACATCCTCCTCATTGAAGCTCTCATTGCCATCCAACTTATATTGATATGCCTTGATACGCCCAGACAACATCAACTTAAACATATAAGTGAAAAGATTCACCTGACTACCCAAAGGTTCCACAGGATAATACAATGGAGAATTGGCATCCTCATTAAGGTCCAACTCACGATAGATGTCACGTCGCCACACCACATCCTCATCCATAGAAGCCGACGTAGGAAACATGATTTGTGCGCGAGTCGTAACGTTGTTGGCATTCGACTTTTGCCGAGCCTGCTGTTGAGCTTGGCGACGTGCCTCCGGTTGAGCAGAAAGCCCTACCGTAACACCCAAGAGCGCAATAGCCAATAATATCTTTTTCATCTTCATTCCAATCTAATTAAAATCTATATATATGCAAGGAATTACCAAGCATTAGAATTCTTCACTCTTCGTTCTTCACTCTTCACTTAAAATTATCTTACGATGACCTCCATGGCCGCAGATAGATTTCGAGTGATACCGTCAGGTCCCACGGCTTTGATATGAGAAATGTAGAAACGTCGATTTCTCGACAAACGGCGGAATTCCTCACGCTGACGTTCCGAGAAGTTTGCCCCAGCCGAAGCCAAAGGAACCGCATTTCCCATATTGTCGAAGAAGACCGTCTCGAAGCTCAAGACCCTGAAAGGTATGTCAAGGAGACCATCATCTATAGCCGCATGGATTCCTGTCGCACTCATGAGCGATGCCTTTGGCAAAGCCCCTCCACGATAACGATTCGTGCCAAGAGCCAAATAAGCCGTAGGATCAGGAAGTTTTCTCACATGGAACACAAATGGAGGCATCGTGCGTGTCTGTCCCTTGTCTCGGGCGGTCACATGGATGGTCACATCCTTTCCCACCGCAGAAGGAACCGCCACAAAGTGACCATTTCCCTTAGCCACAAAAGAGCCACCCGTCATAGAGGCTGACACCGCATTGGCAGGTACTCCAGGCACACTGATGCTGATAGGATTCTGATAACCCGCATAGAGCACGTTCATCATATCCGCAGCAACCGTTGCGGTGTTAGGAGCAGGAATCACACTGTATTTCTGAATGAAATTACGGCGCAAGACATCACCCTTTGTATTGCGCATCAAGATGTATCCGCCGAATTGATGCTCGCCGACACCACCAGCCGTAAACGAATATTGTCCATGAGGTGAGTTCACTCTCATTCCATTGACATAAATTTCTGGTTGCTGGGTAGTATCCACTGCAGCCATCACAATGTTAGCACTGAATCGCTCACCTGGATAAAGCGTTGTTTTCTCAGGAATCACAAAAGCGTCCAATTTGTTAACACGAATATCTTTCATGTCTATGTTGGAAACCAAGGTATGAAGCACCTCCCCCTCCGCATATCGAACATCACTTTGAAGCTTTGACAACAAGGTGATTGCCGCAGCAACAGGCATATTCTCAAACATATATTCCTGCCAATTCTTTCCTAACGTCTTGGTATTTTTTGGCACGGATGTAGAAAGGTTGCTAGCAATGATTTTCTTCTGATGTTCGTCTGTCACCATGGTCAGGATTCGCTCCCGATAGCTATTGATGGCATCATAAAGTTTCTTTCCTTTGCCAGAACCTGGAGCCAACATGACTATGCCAGCAGCTTCCAAGTTATCCTTATTTTCCACATTTTTGACATCACCGTTCTTGCCATCCGCTTCTCTTACGATAGCTTCCTTGAGCTGTTGTGCAAAATTATAGAGCGAATCGCTCATGTTCTTCACGGATGTAGCCTTCTCAAACCATTCTTTCACCTTGGCGGGATTCTGTTTCATCTGATTGGAAAAATCCCCATAAAGCGAGGCATTCTCCGCTGAAGAATTTGCCGTTGTACGATTCAGGCTTTCTTCGACAATAGAGAATCCGTTGAGCACTTCGGTTGAAATGTTCAATGCCAACATTGCCATCAAGACGACATACATCAAATTGATCATCTTTTGGCGTGGAGATACGGGTCTTTTCTTGATTGCCATTTATTTAATATTACTTAATTCTTTTGAATTCTTCACTCTTCGTTCTTCACTCTTCACTTACATGAGGCGCAGCTGCTCTCATGTTGACGGTCATCGCCTCAATCATACGAGTATAGATCTTGTTGAGTTGCTCGATTTGCTGAGCCATCTTACGACTCTGTTCATTGATTTGGTCGATGGTACCAATCTGTTGGCTAGCTCCCTTCAACTGCATCTCATAGACCTTGCTGATACCTGTCAAAGTACGATTCAAGTTCTCCATTTCCTCGCTGTCACGAGTCAATCGAGCACTCTGTTCATTTACCTTCTCCAAGGTCTCAACAAGTTTTTTCAATTCATCAACATAGTTACTCTGCGCCTCTGCCATTTCTGGACTCACATTCGCTGAAGTTACAGTTGAAGCTACGGAAGTTCCGTCAAAAGAAATCGGTTGAGCGACAACAACAGATTGACCTCCAGCAACGGGACTTTCTACACCGACAGATTGACCAGACACTGGTTGTTGAACAGGAATGGCTTCACCCCTCTCATTGTATGTAACTTTTCCAGTCTCCAAGTATTCCTCAGTCACATGCGTAGGAATATCACGTCCATCAGCAGTCTTATCGAATGGACGGTCGAAGGCTGACAAGAAAAACACAAAGACCTCCGTTCCCATACCCAAGAACAACATCAAGTTGGCACCAGGCAAGTGGGTCAACTTAAAGAGGGTACCCAAGATTACGATAGAGGCACCCCAACTATAAGCATAGTTAAGGAATGTCTGGCCAGGCACGCTATCCATCCACTTTTGCAGACGATAAACGATATTAAACTTACTATATTCGCCCATGATTATTTCTCCTTATTCTTCTTACGATTATTTTCTTCCCTTATATTTAGTTGGTTTCTGTTTAGTGCTAGATGTAGTAGCCAAGCTACGCACACAACGGAATCCTATATACGAACGAGGTTGGTTTTGATATTCCCAAGAGCGCCATGCCGAGCGGATAAAAGACTCTGGGTCTTTCCAAGAGCCACCTCTCACACTCTTTTTCTTCAAGCGATAAGGGTCTTCCTTGGCAGCATTATAAGTCAAAGTAGGGTTCAAGTCGTTCATGGCATCGACACCCGCCTCTGTGTAAATCGTACTTGTCCACTCCGCCACATTGCCCGCCATATCGTAGAGCCCATTCGAGTTAGGAGAATAAATGCCCACACGACTGGTTATCAAGTTGCCATCCTTCGTATAGTTACCTCTGTCAGGCTTGAAGTTGGCATAAAAGCATCCATCCCCATTCTTCACATCCTTGTTTTCCCAAGGGAACTCATTCTGTTCCTTTCCACGAGCAGCATACTCCCACTCAGCCTCGGTCGGCAAACGATAACGTTGCACGAAACGAGCCTCAGGGCCAAGACCTTTCAAAAGATAATCTGTACGCCAAGCACAGAAAGCATTCGCTTGCTCCCAGGTAACACCTACCACTGGATAGTCATTGTAAGCAGGATTGCTAAAGTAACTTCTCAAGTAAGTCTCGTTGTCTGAGTTTTTAAAATCATTGACCCAACAAGTTGTGTCTGGATATACATTGACAATATAAGTATTCAAGAAATCCCATGGTCCACTCAAAGGACGGTTAATCGTCTCCGAAACGATTCTTCCCTCGTCATCGACGTAGGCAGTATCTTTGGAAATCATGACCACCTCATTAGGATCAACGACAACATCAGTATTAAGATTACGCTCCGATGCGTTCAGGCGATTGCGGCGAAGGGCTGCGGTTGTATAGTCGTAAATCTCATACTTATAATTAAGTTGTTTCCAATCAATGAGCTTTTCACCAGTCACAGGATTTCTAGTATAAAGACTTTCTATGGCTCGTTGCTCATCTTCATTGGGTTTTCTTGGAAGGCTTTTCTTCCAATTGACATGAGGAGTCACCGGATCGCCATTTTTATCTTCTGTAATCATATAAGTCTCATCACCGCCATAAGCGGGGTCAGCCAAACGAGTACGGAGGATGGAATCCCTCACATAAGCCACAAACTGCTTGTACTCCGAGTTGGTGATTTCGGTATCATCCATCCAGAAGCCATCGACAGAGATTTCCTTGACAGGAGTTTTTTCACCCCATAATGAATCTTGTTTTTCCAAGCCCATCTTCAAAAAGCCACGGTTCACCTTAACCATGCCGTAAGGAGATGGCTCTGTAAAACCTTTGCTGCTTACACCGACCACCTCACCGCCTCTTCCAGCCATGGAGGTAGATTTCGCGCCAAAACATCCTGTCAATGTAACGAGCACGAAAGCCGAGCAAACCAATATGATATTCCTTTTCATCTTCATATCTATTCTATGTCCTTTCGTATTTTTACCTTTGAACTTATGATAAGTTATATTATATTTTATATTATAAGTTATATCCTGTTTATAGGATTCTTACACTTTTATGTTTATTCCTTCCCTTTTTCACAAGATTAATGTCTGTTTGATATCCGACGAAGATTTCATGGCTTCCATTGCCAGGATTAATGGCGGAAGTATATAGTTCATAACTATACCCAAGCACCACCCCATGAAACATACCTCCAAGCAAGAATGTAACAGAATTTGTCGGGCTATAAGACACGCCCCCATACATCAGCTTTTTCTCGTGATGATACATCAAGCGGCAAGAGACATCACCTCTCCAAGTCGTACCATCATATCTGACAAGCGTTGAAGGCTTTATAGTCAAAAACGGATTTCTCAACTTAATATTGTATCCACCCGTCAAATAATAAGTTGCATCTATCTGCATTTCATTGGTTTCACCTAATTCTATCTTCGGTGAATTGAGATGCTGACCAGAAAGACCTACATACCATGAGCCATGGATATAGTAAAGTCCAAAACCTAAGTCAAGACCACTTCCATCTATCTTGGATGTGGAAAAAGCAGGGTCGTTGGACTCTCCTAAATCGACTTTGCTACCATCGAAACTTTCACTTAGGAATCCAGCTTGAATACCAGCACTCAGCATTCCTTTGAACAATCGTTTTTTAAAGGCATATTGCACGGCTAACTTTTGATGAGTAAACAGACCGATTTGGTCATTCATGAACTGCACACCTACGCCATGGTAATTTTTGAGGGCATAGAACGGCATGTCCGCCGCAGCATACATCGTACGAGGATTATGCTCGAACCCTGCCATATCGAGCGCATAGGCCACATTGACATTGACTTTAGCTTGTTTTCCTACAGAACCCGGATTAAAAGACGGTTCCATATCAAAATAATGGCTAAAAGAAGGATCATACTGAGCATAACAAGCGGTTATGCCCAATAACACAAACATGGTCAATATCTGAATTCTCTTAAACACAAGAATAGAACGTATATTCTTAAGAAATATTGTATCACAAGAAAAAGAATGATAAATTATAACTATTACACACAAGAAAATAGTCATTTAAGAAAAGCCATATAGGAGTTTCCAAAAGAAATCACCTATATGGCACATTAACAGTATCTTGTACTGATTTACTCTTTAGATAGACGATTAGTACTCGTCATCATTCCATAAGAAGTCATCCTTTGATGGATAATCAGGCCAGATGTCCTCGATACTCTCGTAAACATCACCCTCATCTTCTATCTCCTGCAAATTCTCTAGTACTTCTAGAGGAGCACCTGAGCGAGTTGCATAGTCAATCAACTCCTCTTTAGTTGCAGGCCATGGTGCATCTTCCAGCTTTGAAGCTAATTCAAGTGTCCAATACATAGCTTAATTATTTAACGGTTTATTAATTTGCGTGCAAAAGTAATACTTTTATTTGTATTTACGTACTTTTTAGTCAACTATTTTTAGACGAAACTTAAAATTTATCTTAAAAAGTTAGTAAGCTACGAAAAATATGGTAAGATACACACATTACATACTAGAAATTGATTTTATAAATTTGCTTATACTTTGACTTGTCGAAGAAAATGATAGCACAGGAATATAAATCGTAAGTTACTCCACATCGCTCATCGGCTAGTATATCATGCCATAATTTACGATTATGTTTATTCTTGTATATCCCCATGACAACAAGGAGGAGATTTTCTCTGGCAGAATCAAGCAACTCGTTTAATAGGTTGTCATCATCAAGCCAATCAATGTCAAGGATGACCAAAGCACTAGATGGTTCATCCGCAAAGTAATAGTCATCAATCATTCTAACAAGAGTCGAAGGATGACCAGCATAAACATATGAAGCGAAATCATAATCCCCCATCACAACATACTGAGGTTGCCAATAGTAAGCCAAACGGCAAAACAACATACCAAGTTTTCGGAATGTTTTAGAATGATTTGACATTTCCTCTTGCAACTCATCATAGCAGTCATAGACATGATGATTATTGACAACATTACATACAAAAGAATAAGCCGATGGCGACTGTATGCCAAAGCCCCGGCTATATCGGCATCGCATCAACCAACGCCAACTGGTCTTAATATAATAGAGCAATGTTTCAAACATAAGATTAATGAAGTCAAAGGATTAAACAAAAAAGCCTCAGAAATCTTTCGAAATCTGAGGCTTCTCTTGAAAGGAGGCGG
>ERZ808278.155-NODE-155-length-57308-cov-6.044661_pt1 | contig 57308 bp, 80 predicted proteins | sample MGYA00521239_ERZ808278 | MGnify/ENA primary metagenome ERZ808278 (study PRJEB31516, sample SAMN03275600) | gut metagenome | biome: mammalia-associated habitat; material: feces | host: Papio cynocephalus | place: Kenya | collected 2012-07-17 ... | reverse complement strand
ATCAAGTCCACTGATAGCACCGCCACTAATCGCATCAATAGCATCCGTTGTGGCTTTTTGAGACATAATTAATGTAGTAGACTGCCCAGAGACTTGAGCGATATCGGTCTTATCAATCTTGGCATCATCTAAAGCATCAATATATGTGTCTACATAGGTCTTTTCAGCGGATTTTGTTTGTATCTCTTTAATAGCTTGGATAATGCGATAGAAAAGGCTATTGAACCAGTTTGCAGGCGGTTTCTCTTTTTCCTGCCATCCACTTGTTAATTTGCTAGTAGGTAAATTTGTACCCTCTGCTTTCCAGTCTGGAACTTGCTTTTCATATGCCATAAAATCACTCCTTTGTTATAACGCCACTTAATGTACCACCAATAGTTTGATTATCATTTGCAAAGCCTTCTGTTTCACTTAATTCAGGTGTATATGTACCACTTGCATAATTCTTAGTCGCATAAGAAAACGTGCCCTCAAAGGCTGTCAATGTTAAGCCAATGCCAATCGGCAAGATGTTCTGTACAATCTGTCCATACTCATTTACTGTCATTCCTACAGCATTTAACGCATCCGTAGGTGTACTCGCAATTGTCACCATTGCCGTACTACCGCCTGCCCTTTCATAATCTTCTGCAAGAGAAACATTCTTCACATCTGTATTTAGTGTTAATGCCAATAGCTCTAAAACGCTGTTAAACGTGCCATCACACCACATCCTAGCAATAGCAGCTTTCACCATCGGCCTATACAATTCATCATTCATTGTACCTCTAGAAACGTTATAATTAGCACCAATCAAATCAAGTGTTTTCCCATTTGCTTCATCCACACTTCTAAATTGCCTCACTTTTAATTGCGTTTGGTAAAGCTTTTGAAATTCACTCGCAAACACCTCAAACAGCTTATAGTTGTTGGAATAGATATTCTTTACATAAGCATCTGGCAACATGGACACCATTTGTTTAGCTGTATAAATGTCATTCATCATGATAAAGTCACCGTCACATTCGTATGTGATACTTCAAGCACTTCATTGGTATCTGCTGTAATATTGGTCGTTACCCACGTTTTACCGTCTGTCGATATCTTTAATTCACAATCCTTAATTTCTCCAACATTCATAATCTCTTGCAATAGCTTTGTATACACACACGTTTCATGCATTTTTAAGCCATAATAATAGGCTTGGTCACTATCCAAGCCTCCAATGTATTTAATAATAGCTGTCTGTACTTCATCCGTTGTGCCGAAGTTCTCTGATACAGTCAATGTAGCTTTAACATAGACTTGTTTCATGGTTGGTCTGCTAAATTTAATGGTATGCGGATTCCCTGCCACATCATTAATAACTGTGGTCAATGTGCCTACTGGTTGAATGCCGATAGGCTTTTTCTCGAAGATCGCATTCGCTATCTCACCTTGAACCCCACCATAAACAAATGCTTCAAAGCTGTGTGCAGGTCTACCATCTACGGTTTCATCTGTATCATTAGAAATAATGGCTGCACTCATGACACCCTTTAATGCTAAAATCTCCACTAACATAGCATCAATGGTACTGCCCTGAGTTGTGCCTAATCCTTCAAGCATCCTCTCTCTAAACTCTGCATCATTCTCTTTATCCTTACCACCAGTAGCCGCACTGTAATTGGTAACACTCGTCACATTTGCAACTGGATTGACAATCAATGTGATTTCACCAGCACCCACATTGCCTATTTCACCAACTTCCTCACACTCGGCCATAACCGCAACCGTTCCATCAGAAGTAATGGTCGCATCCGACATGGTATTGAATATTAAATTATCTGCTGTCGATACCGCAAAGCCTGTAGGAATTACTGTGCCTACTGTTCCAGTGAATGTGACAGATACTTCTGCGTGCTGTTGCATTTCTCTTGATACACCCATTAATGTTGCAATGCGGTCCAAACTGCTTCCTTTAGCTGTGCTGACAAAACTAGAATAATAAGAGCCTTCAAGGTCTTCCCATGCTTTGTCAAAAAAATAAGCCATTATCATGAGTAACTTTCCTATATTGCCAGTCTCAGAGACATTCACATCATAGCCGAGCTTTTCTAAGGTTTTTTGCTGTAAATCATCTAAGATTTCAGAGTATGCCGGGCGATAAAAGCCCTCTTCTGTCAACATAAAATTCCTCCTTCCTTACATAAAAAAGACACCCTTTAAGGTGTCTCTAATCGTTTATTAAATTGAACCTAATACGACTGTTTCAAGTATGGCAGCTACAAATAAAGTAATCGCTAATACTGCAAAAACATATAAAATATTCTTTTCAAGCTTTTTCTTTATACTTATGTATTTTTCATCGAATCCACTTAAACTATTTTTAAATGTTTTTTTCAATTTATACTTTTCAATTCTAAAATATGTACTCGATACCATTACTACTGCCGCCGCAATAAATTCCAATGACATAAATAAGATTGCCAACCATGAATTATCAATGAAAATCAAATATACCTTAGCTAATGCTCCTAGCATGAAAGCATTATTGATACACCACAGAGTTCCTATGATTCCAAATGAAAGATAACTAACCCAAAAAACAATAAACATTATTGTAAGATTATGAGTAAATAACCAAACAAAATTTTGTATATCGTTTGTAGATTGTACTTTTGATACCATTCCTAAAATGGTTGAAGATACCTCATTGGAATCTGATTTAAAATTAAATCCCCAAATTAAGAATATAATCTGTAAAACTACTTGGGCGGCACTCAAATAATTCACTTGAATAACTTTTTTATTTTTCATTTTTCATCTTCTCTGCTTCTTCAATACATACTCACAGTATAATGAGCCTATGTACATTAAAGAAAATACGATTGTATATAAAATACTTTTTCCAACAATAAATACATATAGACATGACACGAAAACTCCACGAACAAAAAGCAGAAGCCAAATTTTTAGTTGCATTGCATTGATTGTTCCATCGTTATCTTTTACCATTTTAAAAAATCTAAAAGCATTCAGATAAATAACCATTCCTAAAATAATAGGAAATATAGAGACAGGATGTTTGTACTCATCTGTAGAAAAGATTATCCATAAGCACGGTATGAAAATGATTGTCCATACAGCTGTAAAACCACCTATTATTATTTCTAATATTTTTGTTTTAGACTTATCTAATGTAAATTTCATGTTGTTCTCCTACAAATAAATATTTTTATAAAACTCCAGCTGTTACGCCTGCAACAGCAAGTATAGGAAGAACCACTGAGGAAATAACTGCAGCTGTTCCCCCAGCCATTAGAGCTGCATCTGCGGCTGCTGCGGCTGCTGCGGCCTCACCTGCTCCACCAAGTGTAGCTGCTACTGCTGCACCTCCTGGCAATTCAATCGATGATACAGCAGCTGCTAATGCACCTGGTCCTACGATATTCGTAATCCCATCAATTACAGCAGCCCCAAAACTAGCTCCAGCAGCCGCCGCAGCTGCTGCTTTCGCTACAACTACAACCGCATTACTTTGAAAAAGCACATTATCATTTCTTATAGATAATTTTTTTTCTGTTGGCAAAGCACCGATCAATTCACCATTCTTTTTGAACATAAGCGACGTATCAGATGTAGCATACTCGAAATTATTCCCATTCATTGAGACTGCTGCTGCATCAGGTTTTAGTACATTTACTCCAACATGGTTCATAAATATTGCACAAATACCAAAAACTGCCATAAACGCATTTACAAGCTTGAACAAATTGCTTTTAATGGTTTTCATGAGAAATCACCCCTTTAAACATTATTTAGAATTTATTTTATCACAATTAATCCTAAAAAATGCATAAACTAGTAAATTCTACCTATTGCATAAAATAAACTTGTATTTTGTCGTTTTTCCGGAAAAAATAAATTACAAATCTAATTCAATCGTGTTATCATATCTCTCTCCATCACTGAAATAGGCTTTAAATTCAACGTATAACAAGCGATACTCTTTTTTATACCCTATTTCTATTGACTCAATAGTTATATCCTCACTGCATTGGCTAATCCCATCACGAACAACATCTTTCACCAAATCTTCGTTAATATGACGTTGTTGTAAGTTTTCATAAGAAATGCCGTAATCCTCATTCCTAAACCATTCACCCTTATTCGTTTTCAATATCTGCTTAATTTGTTGAACCACTTCATCTTTCCCAGAGATAAATTGAAAATCACCATTTACTTTTTTTAAGTCACCCTTTTTATCTAAAAGAAATGAGTTCATCCAATCACCCCCACTATAATGGAATCTTGGATATTATGGTGTGAACCAGTTCTCGGAAGATAACATTTACCTGACGTGTCTACACTTCTCTCACAGCACGTTACAAGCACGATAGAGCCACTTTTTACATCAAGGGTATAGTTAGTTACTTCATTCCCATTTTTAAGCGGGAAACGGCAAATAGGCACGTTCTGAATGACACTATACTCATTGGCTGTAAATCCTCTTTCCTTTGTTTTATGCAAAGGCTGGATCGTTGCTCTATTATTGCTAACAGAAATGACTTTAGCTATATAGGAGGTATGCACCCTGTACAGCTTTTCTTCTATCATTTCATTGATTAGCTTGGTTGCATCATTCATGTCACACCTCCACCATTTCTAATTCCGTCTTAAAATCACTGTCAAAGGAATGAGTGCCACGTTTCACCCTGCACCTTGCATTGATTCCTCTTGCCTTTAGATTGACAATGGAAGCCACTTGAAACCTATGCTGCAATAGGCAATTGACTTTATAGCCATTCTCCATGATGTACCATTTGCCATAGACTACCTTCATTCTTGAACGTGAGACATATTTCAAATCTTCCTCCGTCACTTCGGTTGATTCAGAAAAGGCTTCTGGGCTGCCTAACATGCCTGTTTCAACGGACAATGTAAAGTTTAAATCATCCCCACTGGTTATTGGACGGATATACAACTTGCTTTTATGAATATAGCACCCAATCCCGCAATGCATAGCCACATTTTCCATCGCATCTGTAATATTGCCATCTACTACATATCCCTCCCAATACACCACATCATTTGGTATCTGAAACTTCGCAATAGCCAAACCTAGCGTATTTGCCAAATCACGCAAGATATAGCTTGCCCTCGTACCACTTGCATACGTTTTATTGGTCAATGACTTACTGGCTAAATCCGGCCCATCCTTTATTTCAATGGTTGTTACCTTATCAATTCCATCATGCTTCGTAGAAACATTAGCAATCCTGCCACTGCAAATAATCCCTGTATCTGTGTGATAGCCTGCTTCAATGGTTATGGTGTCATTTCTTCTTAGCTTATTAATCGTGCTATCCGTTAAATTACAAACAGTCACTTCTGCTGTATTCATGTCCATATCATCATCAAAAGGCACATCAAAGGTTATTTTATAATCATCATTTCTCAGCGTGATATTATTATTGGTCTTTATAATGACTGTCCTCTTAAACAACTCATTGCTCACTATAATCCACCGCCAATAACACTTTTTCATTCATATTTTCATAGGTGATTTCTGTCTCTTTCCCAGATTCATCAATCGGCCTTAACTCCACAATCGGAAAATCTAAATCCCTGACAGCATCAAAAAGAACCTCCCCATAAATGAGAGGCTCTCCATATGCTAAAGGATTTCTGTCTTTATCATAAAGGTTGACGGTAAACAATCCTTCACGGTCATTGTACAGCACATCAAACAGAAACACTTCAATGCCCAATGTGATTTCAAAGGTATAAGGAATCATCTCTTTTTCAATTTCAATGTACTGCATTTTCCCTTACCCTTTCTCATCGTGGATTTCTTCGGTGTTTTTCGCTAGCCATGCTTCTAATCTAGTTCTAATATTTTTGGGAATAGGAATACCAATCAATAGCATATTTTTTAATACGCTAGTGGCTTCATAAACAATGAACATAATCCCAAACACTTCTGTCAATCCAACATCAGTCAAATGAATAACCTGTAAATAATCCTCTGGAATAAACGGTAAAAAGTTGATACCTAATAAATAGTCAATGGCAAATAAAGAAAGAGTGCCCATCATAATACCAATCTTTCTAATTGCTCCATCAATCCCAAAGCTAGAATTAAAGGTGTGCTGTTTCCATGCTCTCAATACACCAAAAATAGTATCGATCACTGTCATAACACATACTAGTTGCAAAACAGAGTTTGTATGCAATTCCATTAATAATCCTTCCATGCTACCACCTCATTTCACTCTAATTCTTTGATTGACATAGATGAGATTACGGTTTTTGATACTGGGATTGAGTGCCATCAAATTATTGACGGTTGTGCCATATTTCTTTGCAATAACTGTCAAATTCTCACCCTTCTTGGTTGTGTGATAAACCGCAGTCACAGGTTTAGTCGTAACGACTTGCTTTTGCACGACATACTGTTTATTGCTCGTCTGATAAGGCGTATTCGCTATTCTTATCTCCTTTAAGGTCAAAGATACCTTTGCACCATTTCCAACCGTATAATCATTGTTCTTGCTAATATCCGTAATCACACCAGTAAATACATTTCTGCCCACAAACTTCACTTGTTTACAAGCTAATTGCCAATTTCTCAGTTTGGTATATTGTTCATAAGCAGAACTTTTTTCACTATCAAGCAACATGCCAGTTACACTCATTTCAATTGGTTCTCTCTCCGCATGGTCAGTGAGGTCAATTCCTCTCTCAGTCGGGTTCGAGGTAACATTAAGCTTATGTGCAATATCCTCTGTCTCCACGAACAGATACATGTTATCAATTAATGCCAAAGCCTACACCTCCGTTACCGCATAAGAACCACCCTTGCGTAGCTGTGCAAAGAAAGATTCAATTGTATTTTTGACTTTGTTCGCTGTTTCACTTGAATTGCCAGTATCATTGATAGTGATTTGAATAGCCCCCTCTTGAACCGTTACAGATGAATTATTAGCACTACCACCCACATATTCCGTAGACGGTTGATAATACGGCGGCTGCTGTGTACCATATCTATTCACACCAACTGAAATAGAAGGGTCATCAAACTGTACAGCATCAGTGACAGCTTTATTGACATTGCCCATGTTATCCTCAAAACCTTCACCAATACCTAAAGCAAGGTTTTTACCAACCACATCAGCCATTACTCTAGAAGGTGATTCAATACCAAAGAAGCTTTTAATTCCTCCTAATACACCTTCACCAAAGCCTTTTATTTTCTTGCCAATCCAATCGGCCATGTCATTAATACCATTCCATAACCCACGGATGATATCTTGACCAACGCTAAATACTTCTGAGATACCATCACTTAATCCACCAACAATAGCAGAAATAATGCTTGGTATGCTCCGTACCAATTCTTTAATAATAGTTGGTATTGCTGTAACCAATGCCATAAATAAAGTAATTGCCCCTTTTAGCAAGACGGGTAAATTTTGAATCAAAGCACTTACTACTTTAGAGACAATGGTCGGCATCATTGGAATCAATGTCCGTATAATAACAGGGATAGCATCCACAATAGCCATAAATAGAGTGATTGCCCCTTCTAATAGAACAGGCAACATCTGAATTAAGGCTGTGATAACTTGCACTACAATGGTTGGGATTAGTGGTACTAATGTTTCAATAATCACTGGAATAGCATCCACAATAGCCATGAATAGTGTAATAGCACCCTCTAATAATTGCGGTATGGCTTGCATCAAGGCATCAATCACACTTGTTATAACCTTTGGCAATGCTGTTACTAAAGCTTCTATAACCGTCGGCAAAGCCTGTACAATTGCCATTAAGAAAGTAATTGCCCCTTGAATCAATAGAGGAATCCCTGCAACTAAAGCATCTACAATCTGTGGAATAATCTCCACGATCTGAATCACTATCTCAGGAATCATTGTGCCTAATCCATCTAACAAACTCACAATCAATTGAATGCCCACTGTCACAAGCTGTGGCAATAAACTAAGCAATGACTGTGTAATTTGTGGGATAATCCCCATGACCGTTGTTAATACACTCGGCAATGCATTTAATATCCCTTGTATCAGTGACGTGATTATTTGCACACCAATATTTAAGATGTTCGGCAAAGCAGAAGTTAAATGTCCTAACAAGCCATCAAAGGTACTCTGTAAACCAGATTTCAATTGTTCTCCTGCACCTTCAGCACCACTCAATAGCCCTTTTATACCTTCTCCTACTTCCTCTAGACCGGGAACCATGGAGTTTACCATATCAGCAACACCATTTTTTAAAGCCGTTGTAATAGGCATAGCTACTTGACCAACGGCTGCCATTGCACCAGATAAATTGGCTGTTGCCTGTCTTGCTTCAACTAAAGCACCATTGACCTCATTGTATTTATCTGCGGCTGCTTGATAAGTGCCAGCTAATGTTTCTGTAATGAGTTGTGACCTTTCTTGTTCAGAATTGCAAGCTGCTAATTTTTCATTGAACTCATCTTCACTAATTCCTGCCCAATTCAAGGCATCTGCAAGCGGTCCAGTGACCTGCCCGACTTTGGCTGTTTCATTCCTTGATACCCTCAGTTTCCTGATATTTGCTAGGGAGTGGACTATACCTTCAACGTTGATATTATCTCAGTTGCTCATTGGTAGTCTCTGGGGGCTTCACATTTCTGTGCTATCCCTGCGGATTGCCCATTGTTGCATACTTGACATTTTTACACTTTGGTAGTCAAGCCTTTAGGGGTTTCCCGCATATTCTGAGTTTAGATATGCATCACTGCATAAATGACCTATGTTATTAAGCCGCCTCTGTCAATCCTTCAATCGGCAAGGAGTCACCAAACGTTGCATACACACCAGTACAAATATCTGTCCATTTCTGCAAGTCTTGTTCATTGTCTGTCAGCTTGGCTAAATGGTTGGCTGCTTCAACAGCTTGATCGGTTTCACCTAATACACCAACTAATCCTTGATAGGATTTCATCCCTGCTTCTGCACTGAATCCACTAGTGGTGAAAGCTGTTTCTAACTTACCCATATCCTCTATGGTTTCTTGTGAAGTTTCACCTATTGCCAAAAATCCTGCAACAGCACCAGCGGCTGCAGCTCCAACTCCTGCTAGTCCTTTGGCTAAGCCACCGCCTAATTTCTTAGCTAATCCACCTAATTTACCTTCTGAATCCTTTGCCTCATCACCTATTTTTTTCACGCTTTTGGCTGCTTTTTCTGCTTCTCCACCGTCAAGGTCTTTCAGTGATTTATCTACTTTGTCTACATCTTTTGCCCCTTTAACAGCATCAGAACCCATATCAGCAATTTCTTTGCCGACTTTCCCCATGCTTTTGGAAGCATCTCCACCTAAGTCCTTGAATTCACTGCCTAAGCCATCCACGCTTTTTTCAGCTTTGCCCATGCCACCCGTAACAGATTTAACGGTATCATCTATACTGCTATCTAGTTTAGTAATTTCGGAAAGGTCTACCCCAAAGTCAATATCAACACTCATGGTTCTAAGTGCCATAGATATCCTCCTTTCCTCATTATTTCTTTATCTGGGATTTCACTTGTTGGTTGACTATATCCAGTGCTGCATTTGCTTCTAACACCTCATCCTCATTCATTTGGCAAAATACCTCTGTATAGGAGAAGGAAGCATAATCACAGAATAACAACCGCCATCTATCCCAATTTTGTCTAGCTTTATTTTTGTAGTACGTCTTGTCCTTGTTTAAGTTTTGGGTTGTTACGAAATTTCCCTGAAAAGATGATATTGGCTACATCTGTCACCCTTTCATAGTCATCCATGTATTCTTCTTCATCAAAAGAATCCAAATCAACAGAAGGATTGACCACAACAGCTTTTAATACATTGTCCAGTAATTTCTCTTTTAGGATATTGCCCTTTTCATCTGTGCTTTCATCAATAATTTGAAGCGATCTACGTTTACCACAGTATTGAAAGACATATTCTTTTCCGTTAATCTCTTCTTTGTATTGATAAAACTTCATATCTTCTGCCATTTGTTTTCTATCCTCCATATTTTTAAGCATCTTTTTTGTTTCAGCTTTCTTATTCGCCATAGAACACCTCTAATTTGCTCATAATTGCCCCAAATTTCAATTTAAATTGATTAGTAGAGTCACATTCATCCTATTTAGATTAAAACGTCTTAAAAAGAAAAGGAGATAGGTTTTTATGCCTACCTCCTAAATTATTAATTAATATCATAGTCCAAAACAGCAATTTCAAATTCTCTGTTTGAGATTTCAGAACCATATTCACCATCAGCCGGCTTTTTCACAAAACATTGAGTGCCACCAACCTTTTGTGTATTTGAACCTTTATGTATCACCCTTGCTTCTACTAGCTTGCCACTCTTAGCAAGGTTATTCATCATCTGAACTTGTGGGCTTGTTTGCTGTAAAGTAACCGTGATTGCGCCTAATGGATTATTGATTTTAGCTCTTGCTGTGTCTCCTAAAGCACCTACAACCACATTAAATTGTTCTTCATCCTTAGAGTAAGAAACAAATGTACCATCAGCAAATCCAGTCAAATAAATGCCATTTACAATGACACTTACATCTTTTGCATCATATGTTGTAACCATCCTTCATACCTCCTTAATAACTGATGTAGCCACGGATAACCGCAATATGGATTGCACCAGATAGCACAAACTCAAATGAGCCTAAATTGTATGTCCGTTTCCGTCTGTCTTCTTCACTTGTCTCACTTCGGCCTGGGAAGTTAGTTGAGTATTCAGGTAGATTGTCATTATCCTCAGCAATAATGCCATTGTTATAAGCTGTTTGAAGTACCCCCACAACCTCATTCTCAATCATAGCAATACCATTGTTGGTATAAGGGATTTTAGGATTAGCATTAAATAACTTTTGTACTCTGTATTCAATATTGAATTGAACCCAATCCATTGAAGTAATCACATCTATGTATTCACCACTTACGGTAATGCCCTCACTGGTGATATTGTCTCCTGCTTTGGTTACATAGCAAATAGCCCCATCATCATGCAGCCCGTCAATTTTGGCTTGTGTGTAATCAGCAGGGGTTAAGCCATTAATGGTCTTAAACTTCCATGTAATGCTTCCAACTGTCTGTGTGCCGCATTCACCAACCAATCCTGCATCTGCATATTCCCCAACGGTTTCATGGAAAAAGACAACGGTTCTTTGATATTTCTTGGCTTTCACGGCTGTTAAGACTGTGCTTGAATTAGTACGTGTGACATACATCTTCCGTTTATTAGCTTCAATCACATCAGCTAATGCAATGACGTTATTTTGTGTATTGTCTGCACATAGCAAGTAATACCAATCTTTATCATAGACACTGTTCAATAAGTCAACTAAAGCTGGTGTGCTTGCTTCTACTTCAGCAGGGGCACAACATGCAATAGCAATCTTCTTCGGCTTATGTTCTTGCTTGAAAATCATTTCAGCCATAGCTACCACTTTTTTCTCACCATCTGTTGTGCCTGTGTATGTCTCTTTTACTTCTTCAAGGCTTGCAAACTCTTTATAATCTACAGCACTAGATAACTCTGCAATGATTAATGGTTTGCCTAAATCTGAGTTATTGCCTGTTGCTTTTTTAATGTCAATATTGACAATAACATCTAGTAAATTAGCCATCTCATCCACTCCTTTATAGATTTACTTTTTCGATTATGTCTTCTGTTTCTCTGATTTCCTCATCTGCTAAACGGATACGCACATCAAATCCATAACGGCGATCATAATCAATGGTGATGAAATTATCCCTTGCTGTCGCATTGGTTATCTCCACAATCACAATGCCTTTATCCTTCAATTCCAATACACCATCGTTTCTGAAATACTTCATAGCCTTCATACATGTATCCATTGCCACATCTTCCTCTCTTGCCGCAACAGTAAAACTAAAGACACGCTCATAATGGAGAACGTGCCTGTTTTGGTAGGTGCTATTTTCTTTTTCGGTATATTCCTCATCTTGCCCTAAACGTAAATAAGGACTGGTGACAGTGTACGTGATAAACGGATATTTAGGCATATCTCCAATCGTAGAAGATTGAATAACTAGCATATTCATATAGTCATGCAAACCTTTAACAAGTGCATTCCTTGCTACTTCATGCTTCCTCACTAAATGCATCAACCTCCCTCGCTGTATAGATATAGCACTGTGCATACTCTGGATAAGGTGTGTTGTCCGTTATGGTGTACAGTTTCCCTTGATAACGGATTTTAGCCTTATTAGGCATTTTAGTAAGAGTATAAATCTGCCTATCACTAGCAAGGTATGTGCCGCCACTTTGATATTGAGTGGTCTCTGGATAAGGAACAACAACCCCATTTACTTCTTGCTCTATAGATTGTCCTTCATGCCATTTGCCTGTCTCCGTATCAAAATAACCGCCCATCTGTCCAATCCATGTAAAGGTTGTACTGTATTTATTAATCAGCCAAAGAGGAAAATTAAACGTTCTCATAGGCTACACCTCACTTGATTTCGTACTCTATCGAGGTTACAAGGTTTGACTTATCAATCAAAGGATTCCCAGAGCCTTTCAATGCCTTTGTAAGCGGCGCATTAGGCGGACTGGATAAATCCCTTATGTACTTCTGCACATACCCTCTATACTGCAATCCTAACGTATTTAGCATAGGTTCTGGGTCACTGTTTGACTGTAACCACTTATCCAACTGTTTTTCAGCGAATTTGTAAAAGTCTTTCTCTTTCTCATCCATGCAAGCTCGAAGAAAAGATCGCTCTGGAATTTTGACGGATTTCGTCAGCCAATAACAAGCCTCCACCTTCGCCTTTTTACCTTTACCTTTTGATAGACAAAGAGTACCACCATTCCCACTTTTGCTCGGTACAAAAAATAGCCCACTCACACTGCGTGGACTAACATTTCTGTATTTCTTCTGCAAAGGAATACAAAGATACTTTTTCTTCGCTGTAATAGTTGCCCCAAATTCATGCACGGCTGCTATATCTGCTATTTCCCCATCTGGTACACCCACTTTGATAGTTGAGCCATTTAGCTTTTTAAGACTTTTCATCAATTTTGGAATATTGTTCTCATCCTTAACGGTAACGTTCATAACAATTCTTCCTCACTGGAATAAATCGTAAATGCCTGCATCTGAACATCTCCAAATAGGCATAAAACTCATCAAGTGGCGTACCTGTAGAATTCACCCCACCACTAGCACCGCCATAAGATACACTCATACCGCCAATGGATTCACTCTTAACCCCTGCTTGAATATTGCTTGCTTCTACAAATTTAGCAATGCCAATCATAACAGCAGAAGGAATGACATACTCACCATTTACATCTACAGCTAATGGTTTGCACGCATAATTTCTAAACCATTCAGCCGTAATTTCCACTGCTATTTTCAACTGGATTTTTAATTTTTCATCCTTGCTTGTATCATCAAGCGGGATATCAAGTAAAATTTTTAATTCATCAAGTAAACTCATGCTGTCAACTCCCATCAAAAAAAGGCAGACATTATTTGTCCGCCCTTTTTGTATTCCGTTTTGTTGACTTCCTCGGTTGCTCTATTTCAGTCTTTTTTTGTTGTTCTTCGACAATTATTTCACCGAACTCTTTTAGCATTTCAACATCTTCAACAGAGATTTCAACCGTTTCCCCTAGCCTATAGGTTTTTCTTTTATACTGTATCGTTCGATTTAATACTATCTTCGGCATACTTACGCACTCGCAACTGTCAAGATGAATGTCTCATCAATTCTTTCATAAGACGGAAGAACAATTTCAGAAACGATTGTGTCTACATTCACTGGGTCAAATGTTTTCTTTGTCTTGATAGCCACACCTGTATTGACAATAGATACATCAACGCCACTAGTACCCATTAAATCAGCCTCTTCTGGAGTTGTGCCATAGTATGTATTTCCTAATGTGCCAGCAGGCAGTAAAGTACAAATATTCTCAGCAAAGAAGCGTTTTGTTGCACCACTCTCATCTTTGAACATCTTATTGTACTGAACAAAAGTAACTCCGCAGAACTCAGTCAAATAAGACTGTAATTGAGCATTAGTAATAGCTTTAGCTTTATCTGTAGCACCATTAATGCCAATATGAATTTTGTCATTGTTCTTTAGATAATTCCATACTTTCAGAGACACAATAGCACGAGTTGGGCGTGTGCCTGTCTCACTCTCAATATAATCACAAGCTGTATTAATATCATCAATAGGGTCTGAATTAGTCGTATCACTCCATACATCAGTACCAGTCAATGTTTTCATGTGATTTGTCTTGTAATCAGAATCGGTATAGTCATAAGTATAAGCTACACCATTTGCAGAAATGTTAATTTGTCCATTAGTTAATAACTGCATAATCATACGTTCTGGTTGAACTGTAGCACCATCCACTAAATGTTTAATATCATCATAGATTTTATCAATGAAAGGCTGTACATATTGCTCTCCTGCATTTTGCAGTTTCAATAATTCCTGACGATCTTTCTCTTTAATCTTCATACCCTCTTTAAAAAATGGCATCTCAGTTTCCACTTTAGATACGCCAATACGGTCACGTAAAGTTGCCTTTGTATCAAAAGCAGACGGTTTTAAGGCTACTGGTAGTCCACCTTTACCCTTAATCCATGATAAATCTAAGCCTGCTTGTTTCTTAGCAGGGAATAATCCAGTGCCCATGTATGGAATAGCATTGGATTGAACCTCACTATAATAAGCCCCGATGGCTTTTGCATTGACTAAATCAAAAATCTTTGGCATATGTATTCACTCTCCCTCTTAATACTGAACAATCTTAATATTTTGTACAGATTCATTTCCTTCACTATCTTTTGCATAGACAGTTAGGTATTTATCTGCTGAATCATCGGCAGTTACTTCCACTTCACCTTTACCATCAGTTAGTGTGATTGCTGTGCCACCACTTGCAAAATCAGAAACTTGTTTTGCTGTTGTATCAAATAGGTATTTTGCTGTCACATCGGAAGCATCCTCAACTCTAACTGCTACTTTCACTTTATGAGAAGACGGGTCCATTGTTCCTGCTGTCAATGTGATAACTGGATTCGGCCCATTTGGAATATCCACAAATTTAATTAATTTCATGGCTGCCATTGCATTAGACGAGATTTCTTTATTCGGCAGTTTTGTGCCATCAATAAAGCCAAACATCACGAGTGAGCCTGGGGCATCTCCGTATGTAACATCTACATCCCATAGCAATACACCCTCAGCAGAACCATCATTCACAATAACCCCTGCATTGTTTAGAATAGAGCCTGCTTTTACAATCTTTTTACCATCTGAATCGGCTGTAATGCCATTAGCACTAACCATAATCGGACGTGCAATATAGTCTTGTGCGCCATATTTTAGAATTTCAATATTGTTACCGTAATCGGTTTTAACAAATTTCATATTAATCCTCCTTATTGTTCACCAAAATAATGTTCCATTGCTTTCTGAGACTGAGTATCTTCATGCTGTCTATTCTTAGCCAGTTTCTTGCCAAACTCAGCCTGTTTATCTTCACTTGAACCTTTATCACCAGAACCGCCTAAATCACGCCCTGCTGTCTTAAAACGTTCCTGCACCTTTGATTCAATGTTTTTATCAATACTAGCTTTTAGCAGCTCTACATTCTTGGTCATTTCTTCTTCTGTCTCACCTGTGACAAATGGCAAAAAAGAAAGTTTATCATCCAATAAACCATGTTTGCTTAATATTTGAGTAGCAGTAAATTTACGGCTCTCTTTCAGGAATTCAGCCTGTTTCTGTTCAAACTCTTTTTTGGACTGTTCAAACTCAAAAGCTTGCTTCTCTGCATCTGTCATGGTATTTTTTTGTGCTTCTTGCAGACGTTTATTCTCTTCTTCTAATGCCTTCAACTTCAGGCTGTACTCTGTACGCACACGATCAGCAGAAGATTGACTTGCTTGCTGCACCAATGTATTGATATATGCTTTAATATCATCTGTTAGTTGTGGCTCAAGTTTATTGCCATCCTTGTCCACCCCTAACTCTTTGCATTTTGCTTCAAATTCAGATTGTGTGATTTTGCCCTCTGATAATTGTTTTTTTAACTGTTCAAATGTCATGTTATGTACTCCTTTTTATAGTTTTATCAATTTTAGCCATAAGTAAAGGGACACCCAAATGGATGCCCCTTGCCTTATGTATAAGAATGGATAAGCCTATATAACGAAAAAAAGCCACCTATTGGTAGCTTTCTCTCTGTAGTAAGAATCAACCTAAATAAAAGGATGAAAACTTACTTTAAGTATAGGCTATTTTTCAAGTTTTGTCAACTGTTAATCTACTATCTCGTAAGATAACCAACAACGACAGTTAATATCATGCTCCGCCCTTCCAGTATCACCTGGTTTTAACGCTTTCGCACTACCCACTCTGAAATACTCATCCATCGGAATGGTCTTGCCATCTAATTTCCGATGCTCTTTTCTAGTCCTTCCATCATTGGAACTATTCCATGTTTTCATTTGCTTTATTCCAGCCTTTTCTCCTTTTAAAGCACTTTCATATGTACCTGCCTCCTTTACCCTATGCGTTTCGGTTCTAGCTATCCTAACAGCTTTCTGATAGTCATTATTTACAACCTTCTGCATACGTTTAGCCATCGCAGAAAAGCTTTCCCCACGGTTCACACCTTGAATGAGGTTAGATTTAAGGGAATAGATAATATTCTGTCTATCCCTTTGCAATGTCTCTTTAAGAGTCAATCCTGCTATTTCATTCTCAATGGTAGCTGTCAACCATTCTTTTTTAAGAGGCAATAGCTTATATTTCCTGCCAGAAACCTCCGTCAATCCCGTGTAATAATACTGGTACGCGAATAAAAGCTGTTCCCTCAATTGGTCATACATGCCCTTATATTTTGCCTTGCTAAATTCATTGATGAGACTGGTTAATGTTTGTTCCACATTGTCTTTCCTATGGTATTTTTGCAAGCTTCCAATTAGATCGCTATCATCCAATTTTGCATATGTATTAGAGATGACATTATTCATATCTCTTAAAAGGCTCGTATATGCCCTTTTTAGCGTTTTTTCATAAGAGCCTAACATCTTATCACTCTCATCATTCAAACGTCTTAAATAGCCCTCTAAGGTCATTTTAGGAGGCATTACTCTTCACCCTCTGTATTTGATGTGCCTATTACATTAGTCGGATTGCTGTTGCCGCCTACTACATCATTCTGCGATTCTTCTCCCTCGAAAGACAAATCTATTTCTGGTATACTATCTTTTTCTTGCTCCATTAATTCGAGTTCATATTCTGGATTGTCAATAAATGACATTAATCCAAGTGCTGTCTGGTCTGATACATTGCCTTTAAGAGATGCCAAAACCTGTGCTTCATATTGCAAATCCAGCGGAAATGTGCGCTTATACTCAATTATCACCTCTAATGGGTCTACAAATATCTGCTTTTTCTCCCAGGCTGTTGAGAGGGTTTTAAACATGTATAAATTTGCCGCGTGTAGCTTCCTTTCGAACATCGCACATCTAGTCTCTAATGGGAATAGTCTAACCTTCATAGCTACCCCACTAGAGGTACTTGCAAAAGCTTCATCACTAAAATTAGGTGTTTGCCCAAACTTGTAAATATTCTTCTCTAATCTATTCAAGTGATTCTCAACGAAAGTATCATTAATCTGTTTTGTAAGGTATTCAATTTTTGATTCTGTTGCACCCATCGGAGGGATATTGAAGCACCCTGTACGTTTAGCTTCTTCCAATGTCTTATCATCAATCTGGACACCATATACGAGCAAATATGCCAGCTTAAAGGCTTCTACCTCACTATTGCAATCTGAAATAGTCCTATCCACTCCATCAATCAAAGACAGCACCTTTTCAGCACCGCCTAATAATTCTCGGTTATTCGGGATTCCTTGCAGTGGGCAATAATCAAACATGTGCTTAAAATGGTCTTTCAATACCCATCCTTGTAAGCCATCCTCAAAGATATAACAGTCTGTAGCATTGTAAAATTCAACGGTTTTCACCTCTTTACTCATGCCATCTGTAATAAATTCCTCGGTATAATACCAAATGCCGTAAGATGGCTCTGTAATCTCATCTCTTGCTAATATCACACATTCCCAAGGGTCAATTACTTTAATGCACTCATCCCCATTTGTATCTATGTACATCAACCGCCCTGCATAACCGCATATTTCAGCCAGTTTAGTAATTTCTAAATCTTTATCAGCTATGTTATTTCTGATAGTGAAACGCTCAATCACCTTTTGATTCGTCTCAATGTCCGTCTCCGTCTGTCTCACCGTATTCTCTTTACTGAACAGGCTTTTTACAGAAGCTAAAATACCACCCTTATTTTCCGTATCTTCCTCCGTCTCAGCTAACTGGGAATAGGAATAAGAAAAAGGAGCGCCCGCAAAGTAGCCCACCTTTGTATTGATTAATTCACTGAAATAATCATTATTAATTTTGTTATTGATCGCAGACGGGTCTTCAAATTCCCGGCGGAAAATTGGCACACCGTCAGCATGACACATATAGCGGTCATATAACCCCATCATGTGCTGTCTTTTGGGATAATGCTTATTCAATATCTTCTTGATAATCTCAATCGTTGGTACACCTCCATTCTCATCCAATGCCCTCAGCTCGGCCCTATAATTTTTCATGATTTCATCTGTTATTTTCCTGTATTCCCTAACCATTTTTTAACCTCCAAAAATAAAAATAAAAATAAAAAAGACCACCTAAAAGGCAGCCTTCATTTTGTTAAATTTTAAATAGTCTATCAATATCATCTTCAATAGCTTTGATACCCTCTGTATATTCATCATGTGTCAGCAAAGGCTTTCGCTCTAATTCTTCCATGATGGATAACATATACTCATATTCACTCATGTATTCCATTTCTAAAGCTTCTAAGATATCAGCACTGTAACCGTATGTCATTGTTATCACCAGAATGAAACCCCTTAAAGGGATTCCATTTCCTTTCTGATTTCTTCTTGCAACGGTTCCCATTTCACATCATCGAAGTAACGTTCTGATTCATATTTTTCTGAGATTCTATCAAGTGCTACCCACTCTGCATGACCACCATCTTTCCAGTCATGGTAGCTATCTCTTAATTCTTGTTTAATTTGATTTCCTAATTCTTCAATCTCTTTTTTAATCATTTGTTCTAATTTAGTCATTCTGTTTTTCTCCTTTAAGTGTTTGTTTCTTTACTACATTTATAATTATAACACTTAAAGTATTATTTATCAAAGATTATACTTACAATTAGTAAAAGAAAAGACTACCAAATGGTAGCCTTCGTGTTTATCTAAATCTTAGGTGTGCTGGGTATTCAACATCCATTTCTTTGCCAGTCTCTTTAATGAAGATTGTTTCATAGTGCCTATTATTTACCGTGTTCTTGTAAGTACAAACCCTTACAAACTCACTTGTTTTTAATCCTGTTAATTTAGCTAGTAATTTTTGAACTTCTCTTTTAGTCATTTTTCATTTCCCCTTTATTGATTGATTATTTACTACTCTTTTATTATAACTTAAAAGTTATAATAAATCAATACATAAAGTGAAGATTTTTTATTTATTTCGACTAAAAGTGAAGCTAAAAGCGTTTTCCTGCCTTTACTCTTAAATCCCTCGATAAGTCATTGCATCCATAGCGTATGGCATCTATCGCATGATTTTTTTCATCAACGGGTTCTCTCAATGCGTTGCCGAACTTATCCTCACGCCATTTGTAAGACTGAAACTCATTCTTTGTATTTTGGCAGGACACGTCTATAATAATTTTCTGTCTAAGTAACCAGTCAATCCCAAACTCAATTGAGCCTTTTCCCTTCACAGCAGGAACGCACACCAACCCTTTACGGCATAATTCATAGATTCTATCAGGGTTTGCACAATCAGCAATAATGGTACTATGCCCAACCTCTTTCTCTTCAATCAACATTCTAGCTAACTCATCATTGGTTAAATGGGTCATATAGATTTCATCCAGTATGTACAATTCTTTCTTGCTTTTATCGTAATACATCTCAACCCAAGCTGTAGCATCATTGCTAAAACCAAAGTCCAAGCCATAATACCGTTTATCGGCCATTCCCTTAATGCTACTGCAATCTCTAACTTCCCAATTCTTGAATACAACATTGCCTAAAACACCCCAATTTCCACAGGAATACACGTCATAGAAGTAAGGATCGCTTTCATCCTCTAACTCTCTAATATCATCTTCTTCTAGGAATATGTTGTCTTTATAGGTTGTTTTAAGAATGAGCATCTTATCATCTTCATATCTTGTCTCATCATCTCGCCACACCTTTTCAAAGAATTCCTCGTATATCCAGTGTGTTTTCATGATAGGGTTAAACGCCATCGTCACCCTCTTAGGCACGTCAGAACGCCCTCTCAGACGTTTTCTAAGCTGCTTATAAGAGTTGTAATCGACCTCTGTTGCTTCTTCAATGAAAATGTCAGTCAGTACCCCATCTTTAGGAGTGATAGACTTAACCTTTTCAATTTGGTCACAGCCATAAAACATGATTTGCTTGTTATTCAGCTTGCAAGTAATGGTCAAGTTACTCATATTGATATTGAAATAATTCTGCACATCCATTGCAAGAATAGCTTTTGTCAACTCATTGAATGTAGATAGCCTGATAGTTGCCATAACATTACGGATAACCAAATAGTTTCTCTTGCCCTCTAATAAGTCCAATATGATACGCTGGCATAAGAAAAAAGACTTCCCACTACTACTTCCCCCGTAGTAAATCTGAAGTCTTCTCTCATCCTTCAAATACGGATAATATACTGGATTAATGACTACATTTGCTTCCAATCCTCATCATCCCTTGCACTAACCATAATAGCCATTAATACACTTCCTAAGAAACCACCTAACAAAAAGCTTAAGATAATCCCCATATGACACCTCCATTTTTAGACATAAAAAAGACCACTCATTTAGTGGTCTTAAAAGTTATTCAATAAATCATCCAATGCATTTGCTGTCTCTTTTTGTAACTTATCTTCTTCTCTCGATGGCATATCCCCATTTTGTTCCTTCATCATTTTGCGAATATAGGCTATTTGCTCTTTGGTAAAAGGTTCTTTCTCCATATCCCTTTGTACCAACTCTCTGAAATACTGTGATTTATTCGGTATCTTATCCAGATAATTAATTATTTTTTCATCACTCAAAAAAATGGAGTACACTTTTTTCATAGCGATCAACCTCTTAATTTCAAAGAACCCATATATTCAAAACATTCAGCATTAGTAAACTGATTCTTCTTTTCCACATGAATATTTGGTACATGCTTTTTAACGTAAGCTGCCATCGAATCAGCACCGCCACCAATCAAAAATACATTATCCATAGAACCCACTTCAAATGCACGGCGAATCTGCGTTATCACATCATCTATATGTGCTTCAATAATAGATTTTACCTCATCCATGCTCTTTTTCTCACCATAAGCTGTGAAATAGCCTCTTTCAATCAAAGAATAGATATCACTGGCTTTATATTTTAGATAGTGAGTAGCATTTAAATACTGAGCAATCTTTTCATAAAGGATTAACATGCCCTCTTGATACGTGGCTTTCTTGGACAATTTCAAGCCATCAAACTGAGCCACATCCCAAGTACCACCACCAATATCAATCACAAGGCTTGTGGAATCCTTTAAATCACTAGCCTGCTTAAATATAACGCCTACTCCCTGCGGAAAAGCCAATACCTCATGCACATTAATGGTCTGTTTCTTGCCAATCTCTTTTATGTATATTTCCCCACTCAATTCTTTCATCAGCTTTATCATTTCATCTTTTTGCTGTGAGAAAAAAGCAATCGGGCATCCAACCACTAAATCTAAGTCTATGATTTCATCATGCGGATAGCTTAAACCAATAGCCATCTGACTGCACACCTTTACAATTTCCCTTGATTGCGGTGTTTTCAGCTTATCAGCATCAGCAATATAATGACCAAATGATTCCCCAACAATGTAATGCTCCCCATTAATCTCTATTTGGTGCGAATTATTGATATATTCCTGCCCTTTTTGTATAGCAGAGCAAAAAATAACACCTTTACTCGTTTTCGTGAAGTTATACCCATTGTCCAAACCTAAAATATTTCTCATAGTGTTTCCCCTTTGTATGAAATTATCATATTTTCTAATATAAAATTCCCCATCTTCTATTAGATTATATTATTTTATCATAGGAACATCCATTCGCATATTCGACAAACTTTTTATTCATTTTTTGTCGAAACTGCCGGGGCAACATTAATCGTTAAGCTGCCATCATTAATATCCACCTCTTGACGTTCAGCCCATTTCTCACGTCTCTGGGTCTTTAAGATAAAGCACATAGCAGCCACATCTGGCGGGATGAATTTAGTTGTTTCAGTTATCTCAGCTTTTCCAACCTCATTTCCATCTTTCCCTTTGACAACGGTTTTCTTCGTTTCTTTATACGTCATTCCCTCAGCACGTTGATATAAATTCATTTCCACCTTATCCAATTTCGCTTCCATCCCTTTTTTATAGGACTGCGAAAAAGAAGGATAACGGTCTAACCAATCATAGAAAGTCCGCGCACCTATTCCTAACAAATCAGCGATTTCATCATTTAATTTATTATCCCTCACCAGTTTATAAACCAAATCATCATGAATAGCCTTGCTATATTTCGTAGGTCGGCCTTTAGATTTACTAGCCATCCTCTCACCTCCCTATTTACTTTTTCCATCTCTCATTCACTATTTTAGGTGTGCAGTTATTCCAATAAACGTGATGGTGAATTCTCAAAGAACTAGCACCCATTACACCTATCTTCACACACGATGGCGAATACATGACCGAATAAAACGATTTTAAATATGTGCCACTATCCAAATACACATCTGTCATTCCTCCACCGTTCTTCTGTGTCTGCACTTGCGTAATACACGCATCTGTCACCGTAAATAACAGCTTTCCTTTGCTACCTAACGAGGTGTACGTATTTACATCCTCATTAATCCTTCCGAGAAAATCAAACCTATTTTCTGTCTTACAAAAGAATGTATTCATAGCCTTTCTCAATAGCTTTTTCTTGAATGTCTTAGAATTAGCACCACCTATAAAATCTCCACCTTGAGCAAAAGCCACTGTAAGCGCATTAGATTCTTCCAGAAAATCTATCATCCTTTCAAAGAGGCGATCCAATTGCCTACACTCAATGCCAATTAGTTTATCTCCTTTGATTTTCCGAAACATAAAACTCGTATAATCATCATCTAATTCCAGAAAGTATTTCAAGCCTAACTTTTCAGCAATATCAAAACAGGCATTTCTTGCATACACAATGGTTCTTCTCTCATTGAAGTTATCACCAGTATCAAATCTTTTGGCTATCTCCAACTTATCAAACATAATCACACGCTCACCGTACAGCTTATAATATTCTTCTGCTGTCTCATCCTCATTATCTATCACAATGAACGTCTTCCCCGTGTAATTGCCCTTTTCCAAGCTATGTAATGTTTTTATCTTATCGGCCCTACCATGACTTAATATAAATACAGCAAAATCATCCCTCATGGCTATCTTCCTCACACATCTCAGAAACATCCAAATACAAATTGGTATAACCATTACGAATCGCATCTGCATAATCAATAATCACTAAAGCCGAATCCTCCATCAAAGCCTGCATTTCTTCATCAGCATGAGCATAATATTCAGCGATTTTTGCATAATCAAATACATAATGTCTTGTTGCGGCCTTTATCAAAAAAGCCTTTTCCTTTTCAGAAACATTTGAGTTTTGAATAGCCTTTATCAATTCATCTGTTTTCTCACCATCCACTAACTCATCTAAACTGGGGCATTCTCCTGTGATTTCATACTGAGGCACATCTATTTTAGAAGTGTACTTATCCTCTTCCTGCTCATCTTCCTCATCCTCTAGCAACTCACCTAATTCATCCATCTCTACGCCAGTGAGTTCCAGATCGTACCCCATTTCAGCTAATTGCTCTAATTCCAGAGACAATAATTCCTCATCCCATGTTGCTAATTCAGAGACTTTATTATCTGCAATCCGAAAAGCCTTAACCTGTGCCTCTGTTAAGTCATCAGAAACGATGCAAGGCACTTCCTGTAGTCCTAACTTCTTACTAGCCTTAAACCTCGTATGTCCTGCAATAATGACGTTCTGGCTATCTACGATAATTGGCACTTTAAATCCAAACTCCTGAATACTCGAAGCCACCTTATCGACAGCAGCCTCATTATTCCTCGGATTATTCACATACGGAATCAGTTCAACTAATTTTTTATACACAATTTCCATGCTGTCACTCCTTAACTCGGTGCCCAAGCAACAAAAAAAGCCATTACAAACGTAATGACTTCTATGTTATCTCTTCTTACTATGCGAAAATCGCACACCCATTATAACACTTTGTGTACATAAAATCAAAAAATGAACAATAATCAGCACTTATAGTATCCTCTTGTGCATGATTGAGCATTTTTATTCGCATAGTGCCATATTTTCTTGATGGCACTATCTCTAGCATAAACCACTCTACGTCTTGAAGTGTTCAATAAAACAGCAATCCTGCTCATTTTGTAGCCGTTTTTTATATAGTCGATAACTTCCTTTTCAAAATCAAGCAAGACGCACTCAGCCTCATCAATATACTTCGTTCTGTCATTCAGCTTTTTTATGCGTGATTCCAATACCAGTAATCGAAATACTTCACTGCTCACGCTATCGGCTGTATCACTTTTTCCCCTCGGCATATCGGAATACGTCTGAGACATTTTTGTATTCACTTTGCTTTTATCCAGTAATTCTTGCTTCGTTGATTCGTTTATGTAGTAGTTGTAAATATCCTCTTTCACTTGCTTAAATGTTATGTTCATGTTCAAACACCTCGGTAAGTTTTATAAGCTGTCCACCAATCTAAATAAACCCCATTCCCACTATGTATTTGTACTGCTTCTGTTTGAAACTGCTTGTATGGTATGCTTTTTCTTCCTCCTTTCAATGATTCTTCAAAGCTATGTATGATAGATTCAGACGGCATTAAATAATACTCATCCAGTGTCCTAAAGTGAACCACCAGAAAAGAAATACCGCCACATTTATTCCAACACTTCATGGCATATACTTGATGCGACTTAATATTGCTTAACGGGAAACTAGTCTTATTCTTCGTTTCTTTCGCGTCAAACGTCACACCCTTCCCATCTATCACACCTACATAATCCAACCATGATTTGCTATCGTAAAACGCTTTTACGGGCACTCTATAGCCATTAGTATTCTTGTACAATACCTTAGTCGGTGTCGGCACTTTAAAAATAGCAGCCATCCCTTTTTTCATATACACTTCATTCGACATCGTGATCGCTTTCTCTAAATTCATCCCACGATTCGCATAATTTTTATTGGTCAGTCTCACTTTTAGGCTCAACTCCATATTTCTCACATATCTCTTTGTATTCTGATTCATCCTCAAACCCTTTTACATAATCCTCAGCCGTCTTGTAAAAAGGACATTCTTTTTTCTCACAAAGATTTTCCCTCAAAATCATGCAATACCATTTTCCTTTTTTTATTTGCTTATAGGCAAAACAATTCTCTTTCACTCTCAACCCTCTAATTCTTCCATATTTTCGTTCTAAGACGTTTTAATAACAGCCCCTAGGATTCATATTATTTCCACAATAAAATCAATTCTAGGGGCATTTAAAGCCGAATTAAGTTATATCAAACGCTACACTTGTTAATCTATGATTACGGTTCTTATCTCTCTTAATGTTTATAAAGTATTTACTCTTCGTTTTTTCTATTATCCTACTTCCAGTAGCTTCATCGATTCCTATAATCTCTCCAATAAATCTCTCACTAGAGATAATGGTTCGTAAATTTGCATTTTTTCTGTAATCCAGTATTTCAAAAGCTAAATTCACATCAGCAGTAGTAGGAGGTAAAACATTCCCCTCCTTACTTTTCAGAGGTTTCAGAAAATCGTCTATATACAAAATATCCACTTGCTTTAACTTTTCAATTCTTGATGTGTAAACTTGCGGCTCATTGATAACAGCTTTTAAGAGGGTCGATTCCTCTTTCCACAGCATATATTTCACCTTTTCCCCTTTTAGCAGAAATTCTCTACTAATGGCTGTACATATATGCGTCTTCCCTGCACCGGGATTCCCTCCAATGAAAAACCAATTATGCTCCATGTCTTTCAAATAAGCATGAGCCTTATCTTTCATATCCTTCTGCCAATCTTCTTTCGCTTCAAAGCGATCAAACGTATAATCACGTATGATATTTTCAAGTCCACTCTTTTTCATATTGGAAATGGCTTTTCTAGTATCCATACACGAACACGACTTTGTGTAAACATATCCATTCCTAATGTACTGAATGTCGCCCTTATTGTGACACAAAGTGCAGTCATAGCCATCAATATCCGCAAGATTCCCTTCTGACTGGTTATAGAAGTCAACTTGCTTTTGCTCATATTCTTCTCTGGTAAGTTCTTTTGGTTCTAATTCTGTTAAATTAAATCTCTTTCGCATTGTCGATAATAAGTCTTGAATATCCTTACTAGTACTATTCATATGGTTTCTTCCCACCAGTTCTTAGGTTCTTTTTCTTGCTGTTGTGGCTGGTTATACGTCTGTACTTGTTTTTCTTTTCTTGCCCAAGCTCTGATTGTAGCTAGATAGTTTTTATATGTTTTCCCAGTACTTGCTACATATTCGCTTAATCTATCAATGCGTTCTTGATAGTCTGTAGGAAAATCTTTTTTTAATTTATCCAGTTCTTCATCTGATAAAAGAACATTGTCATATTCTCCATATTTGTGTTTCACTACTTTTTTAGTTTTCTTAGAAGAGGAGGAAGAAGAGGATGAGGAGGATTCGCTAGAATCCGTAGTTTTTTTCTTCTCTCTTTTCTTTTTCTCTAACTCTTTCTCTATCTCTATATCTTTCTCTATATCTTTCTCTATCTCTATCTCTGTGTAACAGTTTGGTAACTCTTTGGTAACAATGTTACCTTCAATCGTTTTTTGCTTATCTTTTGCTCTTTTATTCCTCATTAATTGTGCTTTTGACGTTTCACTACCAACCATATTTTCAAGCTGTGTCAGATAAATTTCGCCATTCTCCAACATCTGTATAAGTCCTATTTGCTTAAACAATTCCAATGCTACCATTACCGTATCAACATCAGTATTCGTTATTTTAGATAGTGTTTTAGCATCATAAGGAACTATCATCTGCCCGACATTTCTTATCAATAATCCATTTGTTTTCAATGACTTTAAACACAATTTCAAATAAAACAAACTATATTCTTTCCCATTTGGCTGTTCTTCAATCCATGCTATAGTATCTTCTTCAAAAAAGTTTTCTTTCAGCTTCAACCAGTAATATTTCTTGTTAGACATTTTCTCATCTCCCATAATTCCCTTTAAATATAAACGATGAATCGCATATTTTTTGTCCGAATGTAGACCCTATATAAAAAAGGAGAACCAAGGTTTCGACACCTTGATTCTTCAGTTTTTAGAATGGTAAATCATTATCCTCTATTTCAATCTCACTCGGCCCATCAAATGAATTCGATCCACTCGTCTTCTCCGACAAAAACTCTACTTCATTTGCTATTACCTCAGTCACATATCTATTATTGCCCTCATTGTCCGTATATTGCCGTATTTCAAGTTCTCCCACGATAGCAACCTTATTACCCTTGGAAAGAAATCTATCGCAATTCTCAGCCGTTTTATTGAATGTCACGATGTTTATAAAAGTTGTCTTCTGCTTTTCACCATATCCTTTGTTATTTGCGATAGTGAAACGGCATATAGCCATCCCACTATCTGTATGTCTCATTTCTGGGCTTCTCGTCAATCTGCCTGTAAGTATCACCTTATTCACTTAAATTCCTCCATTACGCACTAGCGTTTTCTTTCTCTTTATTTTTTTTCTTCTGCAAGACAATCCAGTTATTTAATTGCTTACACATAGACAGCCCCACATCGTCAGTCAACGTATCCAACGTAGCAAACTGATATTTCTCACTTAATACATTCATCACATCATCTATTGTCTTATCAGCTAACTCTGCATATTGTTTAGCTAAAATATTTATTTGACTTTTTGTTCCATTTGTGATAGTATTAGACGAAATTCTTTTATTACTATCGCTACCTAGTACAGCATCCGAGAAATCGTTCTCTACTATTTCGAAGGCTGTTAGGTATAAATATCTTCGGCTGTACGTCTCAACGCTCCCTAAGCTTTGTATGTCGTTACAGCCTTTTTGTTGTATTTCTTTCATCGGAGACTTAAACTCTATGAATTTATCCATATCCTCACAATCATAGATTCGCAATATCGCATAATCCATTTCAAAACTAATTGCAGTAAATAAACCAACATTATTACAAATGATATTAATTGCAGGTAAAAAGTCGCTTAATTCATAATAAGAAAATCCTGCAAATTTGTTTTGACCAGACTTTTTCAAGTTCATGTCCTGTAGTTCTACCCTTGCTTTTTGTAATTTCTGAAATAAATTTAGTTTCTTCTCTGTCATTCCCTTATTCCTCCTTTAGCTAATTCTCAAAGTTCGTTTGACTTCTAACTCAATGCCATCCACTTCGCCATTTTTTATAGCAGCCAATAATTTTCTGCGGTCAATGTCATAATCACGTTCGATCAGATAATCAATCGGAACTTGATTTACATCTAAATTCTTTGGTAGCTGAGGGGCTGTATTTTGGATTCTAAGCGTGAATAAATCGCCCCTAATCTTATCAGTACCAGTTGCCTGCATAGCGTTAAATAAAGCCTGTTTGAGCCTTGAAACACTATTTTCAAGGTTTTTCTTTTTCTTAGAAAGCCTATCAATCTCAACTTTAACACCCTCTAAATTGCCCTCCATATTTCGGATGATACGACAATACGCTTCTGCTTTAAGGCTCAATTCACCCTCTAAAGCCTCCAATGTATCTTGTACATACTCATTATCTGGGTCACTCACTAACATTTCTTGAAGTTGTAATACGTCTCCCGTGATTTCATATAGATTATAATTCATGTCTATTTTCCTCCATTTTCTTCTCCATAATTTCTTTTAATAACTGCTTCGCAACTATGCGAATTCTTTCTTCATTAGGCTTTCCGTTAAATATCACTCTCGTTTGTTTCATCTTCCCAACCCTCAATTTCTTTTCTATCTGATAAATATATCGCTTTCAACATATCGAAACCAATCGCATTTTGGATGTTTTTACATGTTATCGTTTGCGGCCTTTTCTCCCCTTTAAAATATCTTGAAACAGACGAACTAGATACACCAATCAATGATGCTACTTCACTAGTCTTTAACCCTTTTTTAATACAAAATATTCTAAAATCCATTGCCCACTCAGGCACATCCCTCTTTGCTCCCATTGTATTTTTTCACCTCACTTTATGCGTTAACTTAACCCTACAGTGAAAATTATAACACTTTATGTACGCAAAGTCAATATATTTAAAAGAAAACTTCGACTCAAAGTGTGCAACGTTTCTGTCCATCATCCATAATCATCCTCAAAACCCTACTCAAAGTAGCTATAATAGCGACTTTAATGGTATAATTAGTTGTCTACATTGACTGACAAGGGAAAAGTAACAATAGAAAAGGATGAATGAAATGGACGTTTTAAAGATAAATATGGATGAAACTGTGAAACTTCTTGGGGAACGAATCAAGACATTAAGGAAGAGGAAACACTGGACACAAGATGAACTAGCCCATTATTTAGAGGTTGCCCCTTCTTCTGTCGGTTCCTATGAAAGAGGCACAAGACAACCCACTATTGAAAATCTCATTAGAATGAGCAAATACTTCAATGTGAGTTTAGATTATTTGCTATGCCAAACAGATGATGAAAGAACATTAGAGGCATTCAAGAAAGAAGATAGTACCGACATTAAAGACTTCCTTCGTGACCAAGCTGTCATGTTCAATGGCTTAGAGTTATCAGATGAAGATAAACAACGTGTGATGGATATTTTAATTGGTCTTTTTTATCATGAACTCGGTAACTTAAAGAAATAAATTTGATACAATTATGAACATTATATGAAGTGAAAAAACGCTATATATTCTTACCCTCACTTTCTGATAAGATAAAAATCGAACATACGTTACAATAATCACTGAAAGTAGGGAATTGTTATGCAATTCGAAATTGTTTATAAAGATTTGCCTCAAAATATTCTTTTTATCTACACAACTATTTGTGATAAAAAGTACGGAATTATTAATGAAAATGTGAGCATTAAAGAGAAACATCTATATAAGGAGGCTTGCCATTTCCTCTTTGAGCATAACCATAAGGATGTTACGATTGTCAGAGGTCGTGCCTATACGTCTGAGTGGTTGCAGTTGTTTGATGACTTCATTAATAAAAAAGCCACATTAGGTAAAGAGTTATTCTCTCTGGCAGAAAAAACCCTTAAACGGAAGAAAGAAGAGATAGCATGAGTTACCTTTGGGGATTGGTTGTAGCTATTTATTTGAGAAAATCACGTTCAGATATTGAAGATGAAAAAAAGGCTCTTGCACGTGGTGAGTTGTATGATACACTTCAACGCCACCGCAAAGAGCTTTTAACTTTTGCAAGAAAGAACAAACTAAAGATAGTGGATATATTTGAGGAAGTGGTTTCTGGTGATACCATTGAAGCACGGCCAGAAGTTCAAAGCCTATTAGAAAACGCCAAGAATGGCAAATATGACGGTGTTTTGGTTGTGGCTTATGATAGGTTAGGTCGAGGCGACAAAATGGACCAGGGGCTAATTGAGAAGACATTTAAAGAGTCTGATACTCTTATTATCACCCCTAAGACTACCATTGACTTAAATGATGAACAAGGTGAAATGCAAGCAGATTTTGAAGGCTTCTTATCACGTATGGAATACAGAAAGATTAAAGGTCGATTGCGTGACGGTAAGATAAGAGCCATTAATGAAGGTAGAAATATTAGTGCTGCTGCTCCTATTGGCTATTATGTAGATAATGAGCAAAAGCTTGCTATTGACCCGAAAGAAGTACATATACCACGCATGATATTTGAGTTAGCTATACAAGGCTTCGGATGTGTGCAAATAGCTAATCAATTATATGAAGCAGGGATAAGGCATAGAACAGGCAATCCTATTGGAGAACAGACGGTAAGGCACATTATAGGTAATCCAAAATACATAGGCACACAATTTTATAGTAGATATTCCAAAAAGCCTACCTTTGCACCTAATTCACATACACCTATTGTGTCAGAGGAAGTTTTTAATGAAGCTAATAGGATGATTAAGATTAGAAAACCTTCTCATAATCCTGCTTCTTTTCCAATGCGTAATCCCCTTTCCACTATCCTGCGTTGTTCCGTCTGTGATTCAGCTATGGTGTTACGTAGATACATAGTCAAAGGGAAAGAGTACAATTACTATTATTGCCGGAAAAACTACTGTGAGACAGTTAGTGCCAGCATGGATGAGGTGATAGATGATTTAATCAATAAGCTGCGTGATACCCTCTCCAATGTAGCTGTGGAATATGAGGAAGATGAAAACTCCATATTGCCTACCCTTGAAAATCAATTAAGTCAGGCACAAAAGAAGTTGAAAACCTTTGAAACAAAACGTGATAACATTCATGATTTATTGGAAGATGGTACATACACAAAAGATAAATTCATAGATCGCCTTAATAAAGTGGAGATGGAAGAAAAGCAAGTGCTTGATTCCATAGCTTTATTAAATGAAAAAATAGCACTTGAAAGAGAAAAGGATTCTAACCTAAATAAAACCCTCCCTGCTATTTCAAATGCTTTAGAAGTTTTTGAGCAATGTGACGCAAGACAGAAAAACATCCTGCTTAAATCATTTATTGATAAAATTATGTATACTAGAACATCTAAGAAAGAAGATTTTAAACTGGATATCTCCTATCATCAATAGCAGCCTCATTTGAGGTTGCTATTTTTCATTTTTATAGATATCCTCTTTCCCTACTGGTTTCCCTGTATCCCATTCCTCAGATTGATATTCACCCTCAAAACATGCCATCAACTCTTTAAACGTTCTCGGCTGTTTTTCATCCAAAGGAAAAGGTATTTTGCCGATTCTAATTATTTCTTTGAAATACAACTCAACGGCCTTTTCTGCAGTCAACCCAAATTCTTTCAATATAGGCTCAACTTGTTTCAATAAAGCTTTATTTACTCGGATTTCTGATTTCTCCATACAATCACCCCTCACTCATTATACACAATTTAAAAAAGGCAATCTCAATCATTTGAAACTGCCCTTTTTTTGTGTGAAAATAATATAAAGTTTTCAAGTCATTATAGTTGACTTTTCATTCTGCACATCATATATCTCTTTCCGAGGCACTTCGATATGTGCAAAACACATAAAACATTGTTATATCAACATCTGAAACTAGTTGTAGTACACACAAAACTTAACTTTTGCCTATGTTTATCAATATTTTGTGAGAATATTTCACCGATAAATACATTTTTATTTTAAATAAATATAATTAGAATATATCTTCCACACTAAATAAGGAATTTTCTCTAATATGCCGTACTACTCCTTAAAATTTGCAAATAAGGAGGTTTTTTTATGTAATTTTTTATTTTTAAGCGGTTTAATTTATGAAAGGAGTTTTTTTGTGAAAAAGTTTTTTTTAGGTGGCTATAAAAAAATGATAAAAAAAGCTTTCTCCATTGGAATTTGCGCCGCATTTATGCTGACAATTCTACCAATTGGTAGGCAAAATTTTGTAGCAGAATCCGCAAGTCCAACATCCTCAGAAATCGCACTAACACCAAATGCAAATACTCAAACCACTATCCCGATAGCTATGGCTACCGATAATAACTACACTCATGTGACATTAGTTTCAATTGCTTCGGCTTTAGAAAATGCTGATACAGACACTAAATTGAAATTTTATATAATGGTGCCTGGAGATTTTTCTGAAGACAATAAACGTAAAATACAAAAAGTAAATGATAGCTTCAAAAATGGTGAAATAGAAATAATAAATATGGGTGATAGTTTCAAAGAGTTCTATAAGGGTATTTGGGGAGCTACAATGTATTATAGGCTAAAATTACCTAGCATATTGAAAAATGAAGCCAAATGTATATACCTAGACGGAGATACTTTGGTACTAAAAGATTTAAATGATATGTACAACTTGGACATAAGTGAATATTATGTTGCTGGTACACCTGATGGCTTCAGAAATCGCAAAAAATACGGAAAAAGAATTAAAATACCTGATATGAATGATTATATAAATTCCGGAGTAATTCTATTGAATTTAGCTAAAATGAGAGAAGATAATATAGAAAATAAATTTTACAAACTTTTAACAAGTGAATTGAAAAATACATATAGTCCTATCTTTGCATTTCCTGACCAAGATACTATAAACGTAGCGTGTCATGGTAAAATTTTGGATTTACCATTTAAGTATGGTGCACTATCATTATGTCTTTCTTCTTATAACGAAAATCATTTTAAGGGAATCATTTCTAAAGAAGACTGGCTTATAGAAAAGAAAGACATTGCAATTATACATTTTGCTGGTCGCTATAAACCATGGAACGATTCAAAATCGCCATTTAGAAATATGTGGGAAAAATATGAACATGATTTAACTGAAATATTAAAAAGCTACGAAGTTTGATTCAAAAAAGGTAAGAACGAAAAATAATTTTTATGTATGTAAAGGAGTGCTTTTATGAAAAAGATATTAAGTTCAATTTTGATACTATTTACAACAACTCTTAGTATGACAATAGTCTGCTTTGCTGCTGTTTATGATGTATTGCCTATAGAAGGCGATCTTACATATACTATTAGAAAAGAGGCAAGCGTAAATGAACCAGGCGAGGTTAGTGTAAAAGCAAAAGACAAGAACATAAGTGGCAATATCGAAATACCCACCACAGTGACAAATGAGCAGAAAACCTACCACGTTACTTCCATCGAAGACGCTGCATTTATTAGCTGTTCTGGATTAACCTCTATAAGCATCCCAAACAGCGTTAAGACAATCGGATACAATGTATTTGATAGCTGTCCTAAGTTAATCTCTATTAATGTAGATAAAAATAATACTATTTATAAGTCCGTAGATGGAATCCTTTATTCATCTGATTACAAGAAACTAATCAAATGTCCTGAGGGTAAAACTGGAACATTCTATATCCAAGATGGCGTTGTTTCCATCGGAAACGCTGCATTTTATGACTGCTCTGGGTTAACTGGCTCACTTACTATCCCCAACGGGGTGACTTCGATTGGACACCGTGCATTTTATGGCTGCTCTGGATTAACTGGCTCTTTGACAATTCCTTCTGATGTGACTACGATTTGTTATGAGACATTTTATGGCTGTTCATCATTAAAATCAGTTACCATACCAAGCACAGTTACTTCCATCGGGTACTCTGCATTTTGTGGCTGTTCATCATTAGAGTCGGTTAACTTTTTAGGAGACGTTAATCAACCAGGTTCCGGTTTATTTAGTAACTGCCCCAATTTAGCAACAGTGAATTATTGGGGCACAACATCTCCTATTGTTGAAAGTGAAGGTTTTATGTTTGATAAAGATTCTAATGTTCAAGTAAACGTGCCATGTAATTATATTGACAACTATTTCAACGCAGAGATTGAAGTCCAAAAAGAACCCCACAGCATAATACCAATAACTGAGAAAGCCTCTACTTGTACAGAAAACGGCAATAAACAACACTGGTGGTGCTCAAAGTGTGGCACATTATTCTCGGATAAGAAAGGGGAAAATGAAATATTAAGCAAAAGAGAGATTACCTCTTTTGCTGATGGGCATAACCTAAATCACGTAGATGCAAAAGATGCCACCTGTACAAGAGAAGGAAACATAGAACACTATCTTTGCTCAAAGTGTAATAAATTATTCAAGGACGAAGACGGAACCACCGAGATTTCTGATTTGACTATTCCTGCACTAGGACATAATTATGAAACACAAGAAGTGTTAACTTCGACAGAAACAGCCTTAGGAGGAACTCATTATGTTTGTTCTCGTTGTGAAGACGAGAAATGGGCAGACTTTACCAAAGACGATAAATATGCGCAAACCTTAATGCCAAACGGCGAAACAATCTATCATTACTGCACTAAAAATGATTTAGCTGCCGAAACGACGGTTGATGTAGGCGACGGTCAAACATTAAAAGTATTTTTGCAAGACCCATTGGGCGTATTAAAGAAAAATGACACCGATGTTTTGGGCATTGTAGTCACTTACGTTCCAGAGGGTTCAGCCCGTTATAACGAGTTGATGAACCAAGTTGACGGTGACCATCCGATTGAACATATCAAATTCTTTAACGTATATCCAACCGTAAATGGCGTTCCTGTAACTGGTGCTCTGGACGGCTCAATTTATATGGAATACGAGATTCCAGACGGTTGGGACGAAGAAGATTTAGAGATGATTTTGGTTCAAAAAGATGACGATCAAGAGTTTGACGAAACGGTGTTAGACATAGACGGCAAAAGATATTTGGCAACGTGGAAGAATCACTTTTCCCCATATGCAATGATAGATAAGTTGTCAGAAGAAGAGCAAGCTGCACTGAACGTAGACAAACTAAATGACGAGCAAAAAGCTCAATTAAATAAAGCTGAAGAAAAAAGTTCAGAAAATCAAGTAAAAACCGGCGATGAAGCCGGCTACATAGTATTAATGTCCTCAGTGCTGTTTATTATCGCAGGCTTATATTTAGGACTTTGCATGAAGAAAAAAGCAATATAACCGAAAATAAAAGTAATATAACCGAAAAAAGCATCGATATAAAATCGGTGCTTTTTCTATTATAAAATTCGATCATAAACCTTTTCTATATATTTTTGTAGTACACATATCTTGTAAACTATTATTCATTCAATCCTTTCTATTTTTTAACGATACTGTAAAATGCATAAAAATATATTACTATTTTTCAGATTTCGTCATTTTCATAGAAATTTTGACTATATTCTTTTGCGTAAATATAAATAACATTTGGTATGTTATACTAAAATAGTTTAAAAAAGGGAATTTTAAAGGAGAATGAAAATGATGAAAAGATTATTTGCTAGCGTATTAGTATCCACTATGACATTTACAACCGTAGCCTTGCAGATGTGTTTCGCAGAAAAATCGCAACCTCAAATAGAACAAACTAAAATCACTAGTGGCAATTGTGGACCAAAAGGCAGTGAAAGTAGTGTTACATGGTCATTAGATGATGCAGGCACACTAACTATTTCAGGCACAGGCAATATGGAAAATTATGAAGCTAGTAGAGTACCTTGGTATGATAAGAAAAAAGAAATCAAATCTGTTGTGATTAATGACGGTGTTACCTCCATCGGAGATTATGCATTTGAAAATTGCACTAACTTGACCTCTGTTACTATTCCAGAAAGCGTTACTTCTATTGGAGCTTACGCATTCGGAATTACTAACTTAACCTCTATTACCATCCCCAATAGCGTTACTTCTATCGGAGATTTGGCATTTGTAAGTTGCCAAAGGTTGAAATCTATTAACATCCCAAACAAAGTTACTTCCATCGGAAACTATACATTTGAGTCTTGCACTAGCTTATCCTCTATTACTATTCCAGAAGGTGTTACTTCCATCGGAGAAGAAGCTTTTATGAATTGCAATGGCTTAACCTCTATTATTATCCCAAACAGCGTTACTTCCATTGGAAAATATGCATTTAAGAATTGCACAAGTTTAACCTCTATTACCATCCCAGACAGTGTTACCTCTATCGGAAATCAAGCATTTGATAATTGCACGAGTATATCCTCTATTACCCTTATAACTGGCAAAAAACTGAGCAATCTACTAAAAAAAAACGGTAGTTACGAAGACAGGGTTTTAACGGTATGTAAAATCGCATTTTTTTCAATAGCTGCTTTTTTAATAGCTAAATCTGCATTCAATAATCCTCAATCTTGCATGGATACGCTTTTCAACGTAATTAGCATCCTGTCTTGGACAAACTTAATCAAATTCATAATAGTTAGAACCGCCTATGAAATTGATAGACATAAGTAATGGTTTGTTACCTGCTTTCAAAAATATTTAAAGGAGAATGAAAATGATGAAAAGATTATTTACTAGTGTGTTGGTGGCTACTATGACATTTACGACCGTAGCTTCACAAATGTGTTTCGCAGAAAAATCGCAATCTCAAACCGAACAAACTAAAATTGCCAGCGTTACGTCAGCCGATCAAAAGGATATGGCTGAAGAAAAAACGACCACAAAAACTGAGCAATCCCCAAAAAACGATAGTCTTATAAAAAGAGCGTGGCGTAGTTACAGAGACTACATTAAGAGTACTCCTAACTGGTTACTGGTACTTAGCGTGCTCCAACCAATAGCTGGGGTTTTAGGCTCATGTATCGCTTTAAACCTTGCTCAATCTGATGTAGATAAGTATTCCGCAAAAATAAACTATTGCGAAACACCGCTTTGTGTTTTTTTTGCTAAATATGACTTAGAAAGCGCTATGAATGCAGTGAGCACATCAAATACTTTTTTAGCTATTTTCCAAAATTTATTATCGACTAGTGTTATTAACACAATTTACACAACTCTTTTCAAAGTTCTTTTCTAGAAGAATAATGGCTCCATAACAAAAACCATAAAAAGACCACTAATCTATAGTGGTCTTTTCCTTTTTAAAGCGCACTTAATACGACTAAAAACCCATAATATCAGTAATATTGTCAAAACGTGCGAAATAATGTTTATTCCTTATCGAAAAATGTCTATTTATCCAAATTTATACAAATTCTCACTTTTTTATTGAATTGCGCTTTTTTACAAATTATACTAGTATAGCAACTATTTGTCAAATAAAGAAAATAAAAGAAAAAAGTGAGGTACAAACCAATGAAAAAACTAATATCAATAGGATTAACCATTACAATTGCGATGGCCGCATGTAGCATACCATCACATGCTATTGGGTATAACAAAATAGTTGACAATGAACTTGGTGGGAAGACAACATATGTTGGAACTGAATATTTAGAAGAGTATATTAAGAAGCTTAAAGACGAAATGTACGAAGCTAAAAATACATACATGGATAGATACCACATTCATCCTTGGAAAGGTTATTTATTGACGTGGTTTCCAATTGTTTTAGCAACAGCTTTTAATATATCTCTCTGTTTCGCCTTAAAAATATTTAACTACATGAGATTAAAAAATTCTTTAAATATCAACCCGCAAAATCCTACACCTACTGAAGGATTATGGAAAAACAGTTCACTATCATTTTTGCAAAAAATGCTCCTAGGTGTCGTATCAGGAGCTACAGTACTTTTAGGCTCTATTAAATCTAAAGATTATGACGCAGTATCTCAGCTAGTCGATGCAGATGCCATATGGTCAAAAAACGAATGGATACTTTACAACTTAACTGACCTTGAATGTCCTGAAATTGTAAAGTCCATCCAACTTTATGGTGCCGAAATTGTGTGCAAACCAAGTGATTTTTTAGACAAACTCAATACAAAATGCTATGTAAACTCACAAGAACGTTTCTTCATAAAAGGTTGCAAACGTTACGATCCCGATTTAGCTGATACTATCCCGAAATTAAACTATATACCTAGGTAAGGAGCAAACGTTGTGAAAAAAAGTTCAATTATAATATTAACAATTTTAATTATCATTAATTCAATAAATTTTGTTTCGTACGCCGATTGTAATATGAATATAAACTATGAAAAGCTTATTGATTTCTCTGAAATTATTGAAGGAAAAACAAAATCAATTACTCAAACAATTGGCGACAAAGAAATAACAATAACAAGATATGAAGAAATACTTAAAATTAAACATTATTTAGATCGTGATATAAACAGTGAAGTAAAAAAACTTATTGTCATAGAAAATAGTAAAATAGACTCTAATATATTAACGTATTTATTAAAATCAGCATATGATTTAATAACAAATACCTCTACAGCGCAATCATTTGCTTTAAATGAAATGGCTTCTAAAATTTCTTTAGATGATTTAAATAGATTGTCTGAAAATGAAAAAATAAATTCAGCAATACAAGGAAAAAATCAAGGAGCAATAGTCTCTGCTGCGTCAACAGCAGTTGGTATTGCTGCTGGGGTTGCTACTTGGGAAATTGCAAAGGATCTCGCTAAAAAAGGTGTAGGTATACTTGCAAAAGTTGCAGGCGTAGCCGTATCATATCCTGTTGCAGCATTAACTACAGCTACGGGTTATGCCGCGTTAGCTGTTGGAGGTTTTGCTTACAATCAATTCTATGTTTTACCAATTTCAAATAAGCTAAAAAATTTAATTTCTGCTTATAAAGATATATATACACAAGTTTATGAAGAGATAACTAATCACCAATGGATAAATGGTAACGTGTTGATTACAGCTATTCCAACTAACAGTTCCTCCTGCGATAAGGGTTATGCGCATTTTCACTATATTGACGGAATACGTTATAATAAATCTCAAAAGGCAATAAACTGGGATTTCGCAAAGGCTGAGTGCAAGTTTTTAAATGCAGACCACGATGATTGCTATCAAAAGGCTAAAGAAACAATCGAGTGCCTATGGGACAACCTAGACGATCCATCAAAGTGTGAAAGTAATCCATACTATTATGGAAATTCTGAAAAATATGAACTATAATCTTATTTTTATCAATAAAAAACCTAACACCTAATTTATTTGGCGTTAGGTTTTCATTTATTTGAATCATATTGCACAAAAATTATGGTTGTTTTTTTATATAAATATCATATTAATAGAATTTTTCTATATTCCTTTTATGGAATTATAAAGCAAATTAAATAGTTTATAATAGAATACAAGATTAATTGAAGGTAGGTGAAATTACGAAAAAAGTAATATCTAGCATTTTATCTTTATTCATCGTACTAGGCTCCGTAAATATATCATTTGCAGCCGAAACTTCTAAAACAGAAACCAGAAACATCCAACCAACTCAAAAAACGATAGAAAGCCAAACCAAAGAAGACATAGAAGCACAATTGAAAGAAAAATACTCAGACATTATGGAACAGAACCCTTGTATGAAAACTGCTTTCAAAGAGGTAACTATGTTTTCGGAAAATCCTAATTACGTCGAAATAACTTTCAAGTTAGAGCAACTTAAAGGAGAAAAAGAATCTTTACTTGCCTACAAAAGAATAATATTAAAAAATTCTGATAGCAAAGATGAAGTTTTAGGAAAACAATTAAAAAATATAAATAATCGTCTACAAGCTATCGAATACACAGAAACATACCTTACCAAAATTAAAAAATTTGAGGATAAGCTAATTAGAAAAAAAGATGCATCATATTTTGTTTTTGTAACTTGGTCTATTATAATTATCTCTGGTTTGCTTACGTTTTTATCAGGAGCTCTTAGATACAACACGTTAAACCCCTAGCATCAATATTAGGTGCTAGGATTTTATTTATCTGAATCATCATAATTCCCCATAGGAAAATCCATTTTTCATTTAGTTCCTCTTTTTCTCTTTTGCTAAATCTGTCAAGAAGTATTAATTTATATCTCGTTTTCTGAAATTATAAATACCGATACACGTGAACACCAGAATATACGTGCATAAAACGATAATACCTTGAGAGATTTTTTCGGGGTTAAAAGAATAATAAATAGTATACGGTTTGATGGAAAACTCTGAGTGGAGCACATTATAAATGAAATTATCTATCTGATTAATAAACATTTCTTTCAAAAAGAAGAATCCCAAGAAGCTCCCAATTGCTGGTCCAGACGAGCGAATTAAAAATGCTAAAAATATGGCAATTGATAGGTAAGCTACGATTTTTAAAAAGGTAAAGCCAAGCTCTTTCGCGGAGTCATTATTTAATTCGAAGTAATTTGGTATGGTGTTTTTGATAACAATTTTTGCAATTACGAACGCAGTTAAAACTTGTAAAACCAAGCTAAAAACAGCGAACCCTATAGCAGTAATGAACTTTGACAGATATATGTACGCCCTACGGTAACCCTTAGATGCGATATTCTTTATTGTTCCGTGAGAGAATTCATTCACAGCGAACATAACGGCGAAACTTCCAAGTAAAAAAATGGTTTCATGCAAAAGGAAACAGAGTACATTAAAGAAATCAGGAATACCATCAGCTGATGGTGGAATAATTTCTGGGTTATTCGTTAACACCACAAGTGCATAATACGAAAACTGACCATATGCCGTACTCACCAAAAACAATTCCACCAATCCAAAAGTACACCAGAATAATGGTGACCGCACGGCCTTGTATATGTCAGCTCTTAAAATGTTAAGCATCTTTATTTCCTCCTATCACACTCATGAAATATTCTTCGAGGTCAGCAGACTTTTGTGAAATTGAATCGACGGCAATGTCGTTCTTCGCAAAGGCTTTAGTGATAACACCAGGGTTTTCAAGGAAATCAAAAATTTCAATGGTATTTTTGTTAAGCACAGCAAAGTTCTCAGTATTCAGTTCGCCCTTTAGTATCTCACTCGCCTTATATACGTCATCAACCTTAACGCTCAAACCTGCTCTGCAGCGATCACTGAGTTCTTTATCAGTGAACTCTTCAACCAAAACACCATTGTTGATGATTCCGTAACGAGTAGCTAACTTTGATAACTCACTTAGGATGTGGCTCGATACAAGAATCGTTAATCCCCGTTCTTGATTCAGATTCTTGAGCATCTTGCGAAACTCAATTATACCCTCCGGGTCAAGTCCGTTTGTCGGCTCGTCTAGTATCAAAAACTCTGGCTCACCAATCAAAGTCATTGCAATACCAAGACGTTGCTTCATACCGAGAGAAAATTTCTTAACTTGTTTCTTGCCCACATTATCAAGACCAACAAGCTTCAAACTCTTATCAATAATTGATTTATCTTTTGAACCCATAACGTTCCACTGGATGTGCATATTTTCTTTTGCACTCAAATAAGGTACAAAGGCAGGTGCTTCGATAACTGTACCTATTTTTCTCCTTTGCTTATTAAGGTCTTTATCATTAAAAAGCTCAATCGAACCACTGCTCGGTGAAGAAAGCCCAACAATCATCTTAATAAGCGTGGTCTTACCAGCACCATTTCGCCCTATAAAGCCATATATGTCACCTCTTTTGATATTCATGTTTACGTTGGAAACAGCAGTTTTTTTAGAAAAAGTTTTCGTTAAATTTCTCGTCTTCAAAACATTTTCCATATAAATAAACCCTCCTTCATATTTCAAAACATGCTCATTATATCACGAAAAAAATACAAAATGTGACAATATATGCAAATTCTACTCATTCCATAAAGTAGCGCTTTATTTTTTGTGCAAAATATTTTTGCAAGCCATTTTATTCAAAGCAATAGTGAGATTTTAACTTTCATAGTCTCGCTCCTTTTAGTGCCAATACTTAACGTTATTGACAGTCAACTTCCGATGTAGTAAAATCAATAGGTTAGCCTATGTCATAAGTGGCTGTCATAAGTAAACACGAAAATTAACGTTTTTTGGGGGAAATTGGGAATGAAATACGGTTATGCAAGAGTGAGTACCAAAAACCAAGATTTGGATATTCAATTACAACATTTGAAATCAGAAAAATGCGAAATCATCTATCAAGAAAAATATACAGGGGCAAAATCTGATAGACCAGAATTTCAAAAATGTTTGGCTGCTCTCAAAGAAGGAGATACATTGGTTGTCACAAAATTAGATAGACTTGCAAGAAATACAAAAGAGGGTATAGAAATCATCGACGATCTATTTAATCGAAACGTCAAAGTGCATGTATTGAATGTGGGTTTATTGGAAAATACAACATTGGGGAGATTCTTTCTTCAAAATATGTTAGCCTTTGCAGAAATGGAACGTAGTATTATTTTAGAACGTACACAAGAGGGTTTGAATAAAGCAAGGCAAAATCCAAACTTTAAAGAAGGTCGGCCCAAGAAATTTAGTAAGCACCAGATTAAACTTGCTTTAAAACTAATGGACTCTCATTCAGTCAGACAAGTAAGTGAAATGACCGGAATAAGTATGAGTACCCTTTTCAGAGCGAAGAAAACATACATAGCAGAAACAAATTAAGCTGATAACAAAGGCACCTTTAAAAAGGTGTCTTGTTTTTAATATAATCGCAAAGCTGCCATTTGGTATGACATCTTCATACCTTCTTACGTGAATTTAAATTTACAACTACCTCCAATCAATCACGTGGAATTAAAGGAGAAAAGTGACTTTCTCTAAGGTGAAAATTTTTTATTTGCTACCGTATAAGAACTAATTATTTGATACTATAGGTCCAAATGCCAAAATGACAGATAACCCTTAAAACACGGTTCTCCCTTATACATCTGTTAATAAGTGCTGTCACATATCCAATTCCTTGAGGGCAAAATCTTGTCCTAGCCAAAGGGATTTCATGATATAGGTCACGACCCCAAACATGCCATTCGGCAAGCGGCCTGATCACAACACTAGGCGTTGCATAGGCTGTGTTCATTTGAGATTCCATAAAGCCAGCACTTCCAAATAGCAACATACAAACTACCAAAAAACTACATATTTTTTTGTTTTTCGTAAATACCACCACATTTCACTTGTTTTCAAATTTTCACCTTAAAGCACGTGAATATACACGCTTTACAAGGATATATGATTGTATAAATCGAATCTTGTCGAAAATGGTTTGATTTGAATAATTGTTTAAGAGGTGTCTCTTTTATTTTTTTATTGTTCCATACTTTTTAATTCGATTAGGATACAATCCAAACTGAACGGCTGTTACTTTCCTACCTGTCTTAATATAGTCGTGATTAACAAATAAATCCGTATTATCATTTATCTCCGATATTGCTTTTTCAATCACCCTTTCTTTGAATTGCCCTATTTGTTTAAATTTATTTTCACATCCTAACATCTCTCTGAGTTTTTGAATCTCATATGTAAATATATTTTTAGTATCTCTCGCTTTGTTTTCATCGCACTTCAATATTTCATACAATCGAATCCCATATACAGACTTCATACCAACAATACTTTTCAGTTGATATTGCGTAAACCACTTATTCAACTCTAATACATATGGGGTTATCTGTTCGCCCAGGCGTAAGGTTAAGCCCCCTTCCCCATCATATTCAGCACAGCCAAACCAATTAATTTTCTTCCACGGTTTCTTGGGGTTGCCAGTTCCTATGTGGACTTGGCATTTCAATAATTCTGTGCATAGATTGTCAATCTCACTATATAGGTTAGTCGGAGCAATACCGAAAAACTTTGCAAAATCTTGAATACGGCAAGTAAATGTTTTTAACTCTGTATCCTGTTTTACAATCTGGGCAATCATTAAGCGAATAAACCTAGCTTGCTGTAATGTGGAAATTTGTTTTCCTTTAATAATGTCATTTGCCATAACTGTATAATGATCTTTATTAAAAGACATTGATTTATTCATAAAAAAATCCTTTCATTTTTGTGTGTTGGTGGAATGGACTACTTTAGATAAGCATACTTTAAATACTTTATAATACTTTAGAGGAATGGGAATGGCTTAGTGATGGGGATTATTGAGGTTTTAAAAACACTTTTTCATATTTAAAAAACACTTTTTCATACTTAAAAAACACTTTTTCATAGTCTTTAAAAACACTTTTTCATAGTCTGTATTCAATTCAAAAAACCACACAAACTGCGTGCGGTTATTTAATATTCTTTTTAGGTACAATTTTTAATTCATAATCCAATGCTTCAACTATCTTTATTACTGTATCTAATCGTGGGTTCGTTGTCCCTTTTTCCATCCTCGCAATAACTGGTTGCTTAATGCCTGTTATATTAGCTAATTCATGCTGTGAAATACCCCTGCTTCGTCGTAATTCTGTGATATCTGATACGATTTGATATGGTTGCATTATATTAACCTCACGCAACCATAACACTCTTAAAATTTACAATAGCAACCTCTGTTTTCAACATCTTAGCTTGGTTTACAATTTCCTCTAATCGCTTGGTTACTTCATTATCATATGAAGTCTCACCACACTGACGGCAGACATGGGATGGTACATTTTTCACGATAACGATACGCCCATCAATTTCTACCATGAAAGTGGTTTCTTTCTTTTCAAGCTGACCTTTACACATAAAACAACTCATTTAGATCGCTCCCTTTCTGGTTTTAAAATCTGATTCCCATTTTTCTTCATCTGGCTCATACGCTGTTACTATCCAAAGCTTACTTTCGCCTACTCCGCATACAACATGTATATTTCTATTATTCACGGTTAATCCTAAAATCAAACAACTTGGATACGGATATGATGTAGGATAGTTTTCAATAATTTCACCATTTAATATAACATGTTCTATATCAGCGGTGCTTATTCCTCTTTGCATCATCCTTTTAAAAACATGACCAGTCCATTGCACAGATGATTCTTTACATAATTTTTGGACTTCTGCTAAATCTAATTGCTGCATTTTTTGCCCTCCCCTGAACACATCTCTAATTATAACTTAAAAGTTATCGAAAGTCAATATTTTGAGCAAATTTGCATAAAAAAAGAACCACTTATTTCAGTGGTTCAAATAACTTGCTCCGTTCCATGCAATTTCTCAAATCTATATTTTTCTATACGGATTTTCATAAGTTCCATATTAATCATTTCATCACTTAATCTCTCTAATACTTCAATATCATCACTATAAGCAGATAGCGTATAAAACTCTTCTTCAAGTTTTCGGCTTCGTTCCTTACATTTTTCTAACATATCTATAACCATGTTCTCACCTTCGACATTTAAAGTTGAACATATCATACCATGTTTTTCTAGCTTTTCCAAAGAATTTGACCGTTTTCTACGTTATGCCTAAAATTCAGTGAACAAGCAACATTTTAACATACACTTTATCAGGCGTAACCAGTTGAATTTTATCGTGCTCTACAGACAACATATAACGGCCATACTCATAAACTCCGATGCATCCTGACTCTATACAATTTAACATATCCGTCACGATCTGAAACCGTTCCCTCTTATTTTCTTCAATAATCTTTGTCAAAACTCTTCTATTAATTGCAGTTATATATTCTATCATTTTTCCCTCGACTTTATTTTTCTGAATTTTTATTTATAATATTTTGCAGCATATGGGATTGTCAATAGGCTTAACCAAATAAAAAAAGCATACCATTTACGGTATGCTCACTCAATCAATATTCATCGCAGAATAAAATTTCCACTTGCACGCTGCCATTATAATATGAAGCCATGATATAAATATTATCCACTTCATTTATATGGTTATATCTCGCCACAATACGCCCCTCTCGGTATTTTATTGCATAATCATTCATTGCCTTATCTTCCTCACATAAATCGCCCCAATCCCTGCTATTGAAACGTTTCATGCTGTTTATTATAAATTTACTAAAGTCTAGATCGCTTGCAATTTTTTCATTAATTCCTCTTGTTAAATACATTTTAAGTTCCCCTTTTTTGGTTGATTTCTTACTACAATAATTATTTGCCACGCATAATGAAGTTTACATATTTGCTTTTTTCTTCTTCAATCAAAATGACTAAATCATAAAATCCTAAATCATTCGCAATTCGTTGCACCCTTCTCACATCCATCATATTTGTAAGACCCGTGTCACGAACGGTTTTAATTTGCTCTATTACTTTTTCACTTACCATTCTTCGCACCATCCTATATCTATTTTATAGGGGAACCAACCTTTCGGCTGGCTCCCTCTTGTTTATCCTTTGTAATATGTTAAGTAGTCTGTGAACCACTCTTCTAAGCACTCTTTGTGAATGTCTGCTCCATCTATTCTGTAGTAACCATCCTCACTTGCTTCACTCATTCTAATTTCTTCACCGCAACAATCACATGTTGCAACCTCTTCGTCTTTTTCCATTTCCTCTCTTTTGTTCTCCCAGTATAAATCCTCGTTGAAGTTGTTCATTTTTTAGTTCCCCTTTCAAATTTAGGTTGTAAGTTGTATTCCTTACTACATTTATAATTATAACTTAAAAGTTATAATAAGTCAACACATAAAGTATAACTTTTTGTGCGAAATAAATAAAAGTTACACGCAAAGTAAAAGCCACTCCTTAAAAAAAGAGTGGCTCATTTTTACTATTCAGCTTTTTTCATTCCTTCTAATTGACTACTTTTATTTTTAGAATAAATATCTTTTATTTCTTCTAGATAAGCTTTCATTTCTTCTTGTGTAATGATTCTGGATAAGAAAGCCATCTTTACAATCCCTTTCATAACCCCACGGTCATATTCTCTAGTAATGCCATTCGGTTCAGCATATTTCTTTTCTAGTTCGTATGTTTGTTCAAATGCCATTCTTGCTGTTTCTTTGTTCATTTTTTAGTTCCCCTTTATTTGTTTGATTTTTACTACTCTTTAATAATAACTTAAAAGTTATAATTAATCAAACAATAAGCATTACTTTTAGTAGCTTTTATTCTTCTTTAATAAAAACATCAGTCAATCCCATACTAATCAGCTTTACTTTAAGTGCGATAGCGTTCTCTCTATTTTTAAATGCTCCAATCTGCACGCTATACAGCTTATTAGAGACTGAATTAGCTGTCGGAATATCTCTAGCTGTCATTCCTAAAGTCTTTAAAATACCCCTCGCATACGCATATCCAAACACTTTCTGTTCGGCCTCAGTATCAGCTATTTCCACATCCGTAGCATTATCTACAAACACACCCTCTACAATCACGCTAGGTGCTTTTATTTGACGAATAAAGCCGTAATAATCTTTGCCTTCACTATTTAATCTAGTTTTACAACCTCTTGAATTCTGCCCAATGGCAATGACTTCTTGCTCGATATTTTTAGCCAGTGTCTTACTTGTACCACCGCCTGAATAATAATAGGCTTCAAATCCATCTCCACCGCCAGCATTGTTATGTATATCAACAGCTAAATCTGGGTTAAATGCATTGCACTCTTTAATCTCATCAGTAATCGGGTCATTCTCATCTTTCGTGCGTGACATTAACACCTGCACACCGTTATACTCCAAATAATCCCGGCAAGCCTTAGCCATTACTAAATTCACATCTTTTTCAACTACATAACCTACTGCGCCCGAATCATTTCCACCATGTCCGACTCCTAAAAATACTTTTTTCATTTCGATCACTCCTTGTTATTTTTAAATTCACATCCCCAACCGATTTCTTCTTTACTGACAAACCGACACTTCATGCAACAATAGCCACACATATTTCTGTTAAACCTTTCACAATACCTCACATTACAGCTATGAAATTCTCTTTTACATCTAACACACGTTAGAAATTTGGGTTTCTTTGGTTTAACGGCCATAGCTCACCTCCAGAAAAAATAAAGGGAAACGGACTCTCACCGTTTCCCTTCTTTTCATTCCTACGCTTTTCTTTTCCACATATAACAAGTAATATACGGTTGCATAACGCTAATAGATTGACCGCCAGCAGAGCCAGTATTTCCGTGGCTATGAGTTTTCCCACCACCTTCATTATCTGTCTTGACGTTTCCGCCGAATCCTTTATTAATATTAGATTGAACAGATGAATTGGTATAAGAGCCTGCTGTACCATTTACATTATAATTCAATAAAAAGTGTCCATGTATAGGCATTTCATCAACTGTCAATTTATGTGCTTGCGTTGTATGAGTATGAGCAGCTATAGAAACGGTAGAGCTTCCGCCCGTTGCTTGACTTTGTACACCAGTGCTAACACCTACAAGTGTCCTTCCTTGCCCAAATGCTTCCCATGTGCCGCCAAATAGCGTGCCAGGGTTTGTATAGGAGACAGACATATAAATGCTTCCTACTGGATAGATGGTTTTCCAAATGTTATTCAAAGCAGTTGTGGTTGCGTAACTGCTATGAGTATGATTGGTATTTGCTTTTTCTTTTAAACCATTAGTTAAGGCAGTTGTGGTGGCATAATCTGAGTGGGTATGATTGGTATTTGACTTTGCGCTCATTGCTGCTTCAAAATCTGAATTTGTGACATAATCCTCATGAACATGGTCTGTATCTGATTTGCCAAGTAAACCTGTAGTCAAAGCTGTTGTTGTAGCATAATCAGCATGTGTATGATTATAACTAGCCTTTGTTTCCAAAGCGTTATTCATGGCTGCTGTGGTGGCATATTGGCTATGAGCATGCCCAACGTCAGACTTGTTCTCTAAAGCCGAGTTCATGGCTGTATTGGTGGCATACGTGTTATGAGTATGGTTTGTATTGGATTTACCGTTTAAAGCTGTATTCATGGCTGTAGTGGTTGCATAATCCGAGTGGGTATGATTAATAGCGGAATACTTTGTATCATGGTTATGTGAAGTAGAAGCAAAGCCTGTATGGGTGTGATTGATAGCCGAATAATCTTCATCATGATTATGAGTTGCAGGAGCATAAGCTGTATGCACATGGTCAATGGTTGCATAGTCATTATTATGATTATGAGAAACGCTTGCAAAGCCAGTATGTGTATGGTCAATATCTGCATAATTCTCATCATGGTTATGAGTTGACAATGCATAATTGCTATGCGTATGATCGCTATCACTTTTCCCTTCTAAAGCTGTATTCATAGACGTTGTAGTAGCATAATCAGTATGTGTATGATTAGAAGGTGCATAGTTAGAATGTGTATGAGTAGCAGAGGCATATTCTGAATGCGTATGGTCTACATCTGCTTTGCTTTCCAAATCACTTGCGGCTGCATAATCCTCTAAAACGGTTGCTAGTGTAGCACTTGACACATAATCGCTATGGGTATGAGTAGTTGGAGCATATTCATCATGAGTATGGTCTGCATCAGCTTTACCCTCTAATGCGGTATTCATAGCTGTTGTAGTAGCATATTCAGCATGTGTATGAGTCCCGTCTGCTTTTCCAGACAACGCTGTCTCAAAATCAGCAGTTGTGACATAGCCATTATGAGGGTGAACAGCATCGGCCTTACCTGCTAAAGCTGTCTCCATTGCAGAAGTTGTCACATATTCACTATGAGCGTGAGTAGTTGGAGCATAGCTAGTATGTGTATGCTCTAAATCTGCTTTCTTTGATAGAGCAGAAGCCACGGCTGTAGTGGTGGCATAACCGGTATGTGTATGGGTAACATTTGCCTTGCTTTCCAATGAGCTTTCTAAAGTTGTTTCTAATGCATATTGTGGGTGCGTATGGTCTACTAAGGCAAATTCTGTATGTGTATGGCTACAGTCCTCTTTCCCTGCTAAGGCATTTTCTAACTGTTCCTCAGTGATATAAATGCTATGAGTATGGTTAGAAGGAGCATAATCTGTATGCGTATGAGTAGTATCACTTTTCCCTGCAAGTGCTGTATTCATCTCATCTGTTGTGACATAGCCAGTATGCGTATGATCGCTTTCAGCTTTTCCATCCAATACATCATTGAGCCAGACATCTTGTTGCTTATAGCAAATATCATCCGTTGACATTTCAGCTGCTATATGAGCAGGAGGGTCTATGAATGTTTGAGTATCAGCGTTATACCATTTGCCAATCAAAGATGTATCATACGTTTCTACTTGAATATAGTTTGATTGAGTAGATGGTTCTTCCCATTCCTCCAAGCGGAGAACAATATTATTTTCATCCAAAACAGCATAAATAAACATTAACAAAATCCTTCTTTCTATTATCTAAACAAAATCAAAATATGGTTATCATCTAACCTTTTCAATACTCTATAACTTCCATAATTAGCAGAAGTATGAGTCGCAATCCCTGCTAATACGTTGCAATAACTATTTACATCACATGTTCCATCATCTTCAACAACCAATTGCCCTAATAATCCAACAGTCGCCCACTCTTTACGCTTGGTTCTTTCTATGTAGGCTTGCGTTTCATCATAATTAGACACAGTAAGCGGGATGCCCTCTGAATCAAGCTGTACACGCCCAAATATATCCTTTTGAAATCTACCAGACCAATCTATAGGATTGTTTCCTATCACGCTAGAATGAGCCGTTACAACGCCTAAAACATAATCAATCGCATTCGCAATCTTAATTTTATTCCCATCAAGCGTAACAAACTTCCCTAATCGTTCTTCATTATTTGGGTTTCCATCATACCATTCAAAGCATTCTGCATAATCAGCACCAGAGGAATTATATTCCCCTGCACCATATACCTTCCCTTCCTGTGTTACTCTAAATCCATTGCTTTTTGTTGTTACCCCAGATGTGACAGACTTTGTCCCATTTCCAATCACAAAAGAATCACCAGACATATTAGATTGATAACCTCTTACAATGTCATCTTTAGCAAATTTCCCAAGAACCGTATTAAAAGAATAAGCTGTATTGCAAACACCCATTGCAAAGGCATAAGTTCCATCTGCTGTATTGGCAAGAGTGGAATCTGTGATTTTCAGCTTATAAGAATCTGTGCCATCTGCTATTTCAAAAACAGAAGAGCCACCGCCACCTCCTGAGCTGGCAATGGCTACATCCATTTCATCTAGTTTTGTAGATAGCCATTTATTTTGTGTCTTATAGGCTATCTCATCAGTAGTATGTGCTTTTAAATCTTGCGGTTGAGGGTCTACAAAGTTTCCTGTCTCAGCATCATATTTCTTGCCCACCAAAGACGTGTCTAATGATTCCAACTCGACATAATCTGCATGGAAAATGGCGTTCTCCGTTTGAAATACTTGAACAACGATTCTCGTAACTGTATTTAATTCAGCATAGTAAAACATAATAATATTTCCTTCCATAAAAAAAGCCGTCTATTTCAAATAGAACAGCATCAACACATGACTTCCATCAATCCGTTTCAATACTCGCCACCCTTTTTCACTGGCTTTTGCATATCCATCCCCTGCAACATGACAATATCCATTTACTTCGCAAGTTCCATCATCACAGACAACAATCTGACCTAACTGTCCAACATATGCCCATTCTTTACGCTCCGAACGTAGAATGTATGCTCGTGCAGGGTCATAGTCTGGATTCACCTTTTTTCGATACGTTTCAATGAGTTTCCCATCATCTGTCGTGATATTCACTTTCTCATAAACGATACCGCCAAAAACATCCGTAACATAGCGTTCATGCCAATCCTCATGATTATTGCCCACAATACATGGAGTTGCAGAAGTAATCCCAATAATCTGGTCATTTTCAGTTGCAAAGCGAATTTTATCCCCATCTAATGTGACAAATCTTCCTCTCCTTTCTTCATTATTTGGGTTTCCATCTACCCACTCATACATTTCAGCAAAGTCAGCACCGCCCGTATTATAGACACCACCGCTATATACATTTCCAGACATAGAAACACGAAAAGCATTCGATCTGTTTGTATTACTAGTGCCATTGCCTACAGCAAAAGCATCGCCATACTGGGCATTTAATTCACTGCCAACCAATGAAGAATTCAACTTTCCAACAACCACATGATAATTTCCTGCTTTCAATCCAGTACCCAAAGCAACGCCATTTTTTGTAGCTGTATTGGCTACTTCTGCATTGACACTAATAACAGAGTTATCACCAGTGCCTTTTTCCACCCCCCTTCCTACCTTCGATGTGAAGTTATTTGATATATAATCCAATGCACCTTTTACATTATCCACATTCGTAAATGCAGAATTGGTGTATTGGACAATATCCGACTTTGAATGAAAATATAAAATATTCCCTTTATAATCTTGATACTCAATCAATTTATCAGACATTATTTATCAGCCTCCAACATTTTTTCCACTTCTTCTCTCCAACGTGTAGGCACATCATCAATAGTTCTCAGACCTTTCTTAATAAGGTCATAGTAAATTTTAGCCATTCGCAACCACCTCCGCCAATTCAGCAATAGCAATTTGAAGCTGCGTTATATCATCAATTGGTGCCTCTGTAAATTCTCCGCCCTCAATGGTAAATTTTGAAAAATCATGTATTCCAAATAGTGTACTAAATTCTAAATTATTCTCATCATAAAGCTTTATATAATCGTTGCCTTTTACGGCCTTAGAACATGATATACGCTCGCTATTATTTACAACTAAAATCATATGACATACCTCCTTTTAACTTCCTATTAAAGCCCCAGAACTCTTTACGGCAAGTCCACTGTTGCTACAGTTATATTCGTATGTGCAATTATTAAGAGTTACCCCAGAAGTTTGAAGCATTCCATGCGCATCAGTCACAAACGCGACAGTGCAATTATTTATTGTTCCCCCACCTATAGCACCATTTGCGGTGTTACAAGCACGTATAGCGTGAGTGAAATTATTTATATGGCAACCAGCAGTGTGGAAAGCAGACATAAGTGCATATATTCCTATGCCAGTTTGTAGCGCTCCACTGTTATTAATTGTAAGAGCTACAAGTTCAACAGACGGAGCTCGCTCAATATATAATCCAATATTGCCTCCTTCATCATTCGACGTAGAGCTATTCATAGCTATCCATTTTATGTTCATATAAGGAGTACAACCTACAATTTGTAGACCATTAGATAAAGTAACGTTAGTAATGGTAGCTTCACTACTTCCATTTCCTTCAAGCGAGATTGTTCCAGTACCACCAAAATCTTCAAATGACACAAAATCAGGGTATGTTCCATCTGCGAGTTTAATTGTTATCAAATGGAATATATACGTAGGCAATATATCAATAACATGTTGGATAGTTTTAAAAGGTGTGTCCTCTGTCAGTCCATCGTTCGCATCACTACCATTTGGTGAAACATAATAAGTAATATTAGCAGTAGTTATTTCAACACCGTGTAAATTAGCAATAGCGGCGTTTGCTGTGGTTGCTCCAGTTCCACCTAAAGAGATGGGTGTTATTCTACTTTCTAATTCATCAATGTCATTTTCAGCCGTAGTTGTTCTAGTTTCTAAGCTATCAATGTCACTCTCAGCCGTACTCATTCTAGTTCCCAAGCTATCAATGCCACTTTCAGCAGTGGTCATTCTTCCTTCTAAGCTGGTAACATCTGATTCTAAACCATCAACATCACTCTCAGCCGTAGTCATTCTTCCTTCTAAGCTATCAACATCACTCTCAGCGGTACTCATTCTTCCTTCTACACTATCAATATCACTTTCAGCCGTAGTCATTCTAGTTTCTACACTATCAATATCACTCTCAACAGTGGTCATTCTTCCTTCTAAGCTATCAATATCGTTTTCAGAAGTTGTTGCCCTATTAGTTAAGCTATCAATACTAGATTCATTGGAAGTCGCATCTGTTTTCACTTCATTAATGGCATCTACCAAAGAACTTTTATTAGTGGTGCTCAAATTGGTTAAAGAACCAGTCATACTCGGATTGACGAATTGTCCTTGCGTATACTTATATTGCAAATCCTCGCCATCAGAGAACGTAACAGCACCCGCACTAGTTAAAACATCCACATCCTCATCATGCACCAATTCTTCACCGTTATATTCTTTCCAATGGACACGTTTTTTGGTTAATTCACTCATTCGATCACCTCCTAAACTAAACTCATATTTGATACGGTAGCTGTACCATTATTAGTGGAAACTGTGCCCGTCACATTGTAATACACCTTATCAGCCGTTCTACTTGCTACTGGCACAATGGTACTAGGTGTCATTTCCACAATATGCGTATGTGCATTAGGGTCGGCTGTAATGGTGATATTCTTTGTACCATCAAAAGCCACTCCATTTATATTTCTAGCTGTCTGTAATTTAGTAGCTGTAGCCACATTGCCTGTCTTATCAGCTTTCTTATTGAGATTAGTAGTTGTTAGTGTTTTGAAGCCTGATAAATCATCGGCCACACCTTGAATAGCTAACTCATTGGCATCAATATCATTTTGTAACGGGACTAAATCCGTATTATTTGCCTTTGCATTTAAAGCTGTCTGAGTAGCTGTAGAAATAGGCTTATCTAAATCAGAAGTATTATTGACGTTTTCTAAACCAATATGTTTTTTCTCAATGACAACATCCCCAACCATACCATTTACGGAAGTAACGCCATCTACAATTTCACCTTCATCATCCACATACCGTTCATTTAAATAAACATCTATATCTCTTATGCCCATAAAATCACACCCTTTCTAAATGCCCTCTCTCCAATTTCCATTTGTATTCACATAGGTTTCCCCTTGTTTCCATGTGCCATTTACTTTTATCCATGGTGTCCCCTCTTTCCATGCACCATCTACTTTTATTCTGATTCCTCCACCTTTGATGGAAATATAAGAAGCAATGACACGATAATCCGAGCTTTGCAAATCATAAGAATTGACAGTACCAACCCTCATATCCAATTTATCTCCACCCTGCAAGTCTGGGAAAAGAGCCGTTGCATCACACATGCAATATTCAGATGTCCTAAATTCAGCAGAAGTCCAATCACTCCATGAATTATCATGATATCTTCTGTATTGCAGAATGTAATAAGAGATTGTGCCCGTTCCTGCGGTTGCTCCACCCCATGTTACGTCTAACGTATCATTTCGTTTTATCTCAGAATTAGAAGCACTTAGCCACGTTGGAGAAGTAGGCAATTTAGCTAATACCACTCTACCTAACATACTGGAATAATCACTCTCAAGGGATAAACTAGATAAAGCTGTCACACTAAATGAAATGGTATCCCCTCGATTAATGGCTATGTTATTTAAGTTGATCGTGGTTGAATAACCAGTCACGGTTGTGTATCTTATCCATGCTCCATTTCTCAAATAATAGATGTTATAGCTTATTATTGTGCCTGCATCTGCCTTCGCTCCACTCCATGACAATGTGAAATTATCTGTCTTATTAGCCACAACATCTTTATCTATGCTCACATAAGTTGGTGCGGTAGGCAGTTTAGAATAATAGACACTGGCTGTGTCCGTTGAATAACTAGACCAATAGCCAAACTCATCTGACAACCTCACTCTGAAATAGACGGTATTTCCCCTCGCTAACGTTGTAAGGCTAGATAGATTCACGCTTACACTATTTGTGCCAGTTCCACTTTTGAAGTCTTTCCATGAGCCTGAGCCTATCTTAGATTGAATTTGATAGCCTTTAATTGTGCCTGTTCCTGCTGTTTGCCCACTCCATGATAATGTGAAATTGGTAGAGGCATTGCCAATATTAGCAGCACTTGAAGTAATGCTTGTCGGTGCTGTAGGCAAAACAAAAGGAGGGATTTCTTCTTCACCCTCCAAATGTAAAGTCCGTGGTTGATTTGATAAAAACCGTACCCTTACTGGCAATGTTTTAACGCTTGGGTCTATCACATCTCCTACATATGCCCATCCAGTGCTTGAAGGGAAATACTTGATAATCGGATTCTTCCATGCCCCAGGATAGGCTTCTTTGAAGGTGACTACATCAGCTAAACGGTATTCATTTGTAACAATAGTTCCAGTAATAGAATAAGGGTATTCAGCACCAGTTAAAGCACTTATTTCAGCCCTCCATCTAGCATATACACTCTTTCCTTCACGCTTGCTTGACATACTGACAGTTACGGTGATTGAAGGTGATACGGAAAATACATGCGTACCTTGAACACTAGCCATTCAAATCACCTCACGAATATTTAATGTAAATAGAGCCATCTGGCAAATTAGAAGGAGGGTCTGCTGTTCCCCAAGATATTTTAGGCATTGCACTCTCCACATAGGTCTTAATGCCAGCCTGTGACATAACATCTGTTGTACTTGTGCCAATCACTTGCTTAATAGCAGCCGTATTCACTTTGGTATTCAAACTATCTGTAACAGCTTTCTGAGACATCACATTGGTTGTACTTGTGCCTGTATTTTGAATAACACTTGTCTTGTCTACCTTTAAAGCCAATCCATTTGTTAAGGCTGTGGTTTGAGCACTGTCTAGATCGCTTGCCCCTTTTTGTGACATGACATGAGTTGTACTTGTGCCTGTATTGCTCACAATAGAGGTTTTATCTATCTTATTGGCTAATCCATTTGTTACCCCTTTTTGAGACATAACAAGGGTCGTACTTGTGCCAGTAGCACTTGTAATAGAAGTTTTATCAATCTTGTTATCAAGTCCACTGATAGCACCGCCACTAATCGCATCAATAGCATCCGTTGTGGCT